>JAABUK010003488.1_pt1 | contig 26563 bp, 25 predicted proteins | sample 5559141 | NCBI WGS metagenome assembly JAABUK01 (sample SAMN10711869, study PRJNA513367) | rock metagenome | isolation source: Antarctica rocks | place: Antarctica: Victoria Land, Pudding Butte nord | collected 2016-01-03
CGCCGCCGTTAATGCTGGTGTCCTGCTGCCCTCCATTAACGCCAGGAACGTAATTGATAAAGTTCTCGGGGTTACGGAAGCCACCGCTCACAAACAGCGGTGCATCTTTCATAAACTTCGGCTGGAATACAGTGCCCGTATCGCTTGTTTCGGTCTGCAGGATCGGCGTCTGGGAAGAGACCTCCACGGTCTGCGTGGTCTCGCCCACGGTCAACACAACGTTTACGCTGATGCGGTTTGCAACCGCGATCACGATATTGGTAAGCCGCGCCGTCTTAAACCCCGCGTGTTCCGCTTCCAGGGTGTAAGCACCGACAGGCAAGCTGGTAAACTCGAAATTCCCTGTTCCGTTCGACGTGCCCTTCTGAACCAGTCCCGTATTGACGTTCCGGATCACAATAGCAGCATCAGCAACTACCGCGTCTGATGGATCGGCAACACGGCCCGACAGCGACCCTGTATCTGCCTGACCGAAGCAAGCAAGCGCAATTGCGCACAACAGTACTACTTGATACCAGAACCCTTTGAGCATGGGCTAGAGTTTATCAGTTTCAAATTGTTAGGCATACTAGTCCCCATGGAACGCAGACACTTCCTCCGAGCCGCCGCCGCAGTTGCCGCCTTTCAGAATGACGCTATACCCCGCGCTCAGGCAGCAGCCGCAAACGTTGCTGGCAAAAATGCTCAAACTGTGGCCCAGGACGAAGACTTCTGGTTCAACGTCCGCCACGCATTCACCGTTGATCGCAACATCATTAACCTAAATAACGGCGGCGTCTCACCCGCGCCCAAAGTGGTAATGGATGCGGAGATCCGGTATTTGGAAATGGAAAACATGACGCCCACCTATTACATGTGGCGTATCCTCGACCCCGGAATCGAAGTCGCACGCCGCCGCTTGGCTCAGATGTTCGGCTGCGATCCCGAAGAGATCGCTATTACCCGTAATGCCAGCGAATCGCTAGAAATCGTCCAGCTTGGCCTCGACCTGAAACGCGGCGATGAAGTGGTCAGCACCAATCAGGATTACCCGCGCATGATCGCCACCTGGCAGCAGCGCGAACGCCGCGACGGCATCGTGTTCAAGCAGGTCAAGTTCACCGTTCCCGCCCCCTCAATGGAGTATCTGGCCAAACAAATTGAAGATGCGGTCACGCCGCGCACCAAAGTCATCCACATCTGCCATGTCACCAATCGCACCGGCCAGATTTTTCCCGTGCGCCAAATTTGCCGCATGGCTAAACAGCGCGGCATTGAAGTAATCGTCGATGGCGCCCACTCCTTCGCCCAGTTCCCGTTCAAGCAAGAAGACCTGGAGTGCGATTACTTCGGCACCAGCCTTCATAAGTGGCTGCTCGCGCCTATAGGCACCGGCATGCTCTATATGAAGAAGGAGAAGATTCCCAAGATCTGGCCCATGTTCGGATCTGACGATGCGCTAAAGAACGACATCCGCAAATTTGAACAAATCGGCACGCATCCCGCCTCCCAGCGCAACGCGATTACGGAAGCGGTCAACTTTCACGAAAGCATCGGAATCGATCGCAAAGCGGAGCGCTTCCGTTATCTCCGCAGGCGTTGGGCGGATCGCCTGCGCGGCTATCCGAATGTTCAAATTCTGCACAACGAAGACACGTTGCAGGGCGGAATCGGCTTCGTTAATATCAAGGGCATTGAATCCTCCAAGTTGGTTGGCCATCTCTGGAACAAGCACCGCATTTGGACCACGGCGTTCCCGACACCGCCAGAATACGACGGCCTACGTATCACGCCGAACGTCTACACCACAGTTGAAGAAATCGATGAGTTCGCCAGCGTAATGGAGCAAGCCGCCAAACACGGAATTAGCTCTGTATAAAGCTCAACAGTTCGCGGTTCAAGCGTTCTGCTGCCGTGAAGAAAAGGCCGTGCGGCTCACCATCGTATTCGGTAAGCGTCGCATTAGGCAGAATCTTAGCTGACCTGCGGCCGGAGTTGTCGATCGGGACGGTAGCATCGCTGGTGCCGTGGATAATCCGCACCGGTATCGTGATGCCCTTTAGGTCCGCTCTGAAGTCGGTCTCTGCAAAGGCCTTCGCCGCCGCAATGGTGGGCCTGAGCGACGACCGATGCGCTACTGCCTGCGTCCACTCCAGAACCGAGTCGGATACTGTGTGATTCATCAGGGAGCGTCCATAAAAAGTCGGCCCAAAATCCTTGAGGAAGGCGGCCCGGTCCTTCATAATCTTTTCGCCCATTTCATCGAAGACCTTCGGGTCCACGCCGTCCGGGTTATCCGCCGTTCGCATCAAAAACGGGGTGATGGATGAAATCAGGACTGCTTTTGTCACGCGCGCCGAACCGTATCGGCTCAAGTAGCGGACCACTTCTCCGCCGCCCATCGAGAAACCCACCAGCGTTGCGCCAGTGAGATTCAACTTCTCCATCAACGTGTTTAAATCGGCTGCGAAGGTGTCGTAATCGTAGCCATCCCAAGGTTGCCCGGAATGTCCAAAGCCCCGGCGATCATACGTAATTACCCGAAGGTTTTGACCAGCAAGGAAATTCGCCTGCTGTTCCCACATGTCCTGATCAAGCGGCCAACCGTGAATGAGCACGACCGGTGTTCCGGCACCCCAATCGCGGTACGAGATCTCTGTTCCATCCTGCGTAATCACAAAAGGCATATACACCAAATGGACACGCAACAGGCCGTTATCGCAAGGATGAATTATTGCTTGGGTGCTTTCCTAACACTTTCGCCATCTCGTCATTGCCTTGCTGCTCAGCTAATTTCCGGGCCGTAAGGCCGCGCTCATCAGCCGCGTCCACATCAGCGGAATGCTTTCGCAACAGTTGCACCACGTCGAAGCGCGCTGTCATCGCTGCAAACATGAGTGCTGTAGCTCCAATGCCATTCCGCTCATTCACTCGCGCCCCCGCAGCCATTAGCCGGTTGATGATTGCAAGGTCACCCTTGAAGCAGGCCGCCATCAGCGGCGTGCCCATACGGTCCTGGATATTGGGATCCGCGCCATTCTTTAACAGCAATTCAACAGACTCGTTGGACCCGTTGTATGCGGCCAAAATCAATAAGGGATGCCCGCCGTCGTCCCTGCGGTTCGGGTCACCCTTGTTCTCTAAATACGGCTTCAATACGGAGACTTGGTTATTTCGCGCTGCATCGAACAGCTCTGGCCCGGAAGCCGCAAGCATTATCGCGGCCGCCGGGAACAGTAATAACAAGCGCATAGCTAGAGCTTCGCCGCGGCTTGAACTTCAGTTATTGGCACGCCAACTGACTGCGCCAGACGTGTGCCGTACTCTGTGTTAGCCCTGTAGAAAAAGCTGATCATCTGAACCTGAATCTTGTGGCTGGTTACCTGTTTCAGGTCACCCGTCATGTTCGAAATCAGGTTCGCGCGATCTTGCTCTTTCATCGCCAGGTACGTCACTCCAGCCTGTCCGAAGTTGTTCTGCTTGGCGATCGCCCGCTGCAGAGTTTCACCCGAAATCTTGTGAGTAGAAGCCTTGTCCGCGGGTGTCTCGACAAACGTGACTTGGTCTCGCGTGCTGGGCTGATAGTTCACGTCGCTCTTGGTGCCGCGCATGCTCATCGCGCCGCCCTGGTTATAATTGGCGGCTTGTGCCACGGGACGATTTACCGTCAGTTGCTGAAAGTTCGGCCCAATGCGGTGGCGTTCGGTATCGAAATAAGAGAAGAGCCGCCCTTGTAGCAAACGGTCTTCCGAAGCTTCCACACCAGGAACAAGATTCCCAGGCGAAAACGCGGATTGCTCAGTAAATTCAAAGAAATTATCCGGCACTTTGTTCAACGTCATCCGGCCCACTTTCTGAAGCTTGGCAACCGTTTCGGGCCAGACTTTGGTGGCATCGAGAGGGTTGAAATCGAACGTATCGAGCTGCGATGGATCGATCATCTGGACATACAGATCCCAGGACGGAAAATTACCAGCCGTAATGTTTTTATATAGATCATGAGTGGCATGGCTGAAATCTTGGCCTTGCACCTTTTCCGCTTCGGCGGCAGTCAGACTACGGACACCCTGCTGGGTCTTCCAGGTATACTTCACGTACTTCACTTCACCCGTTTTGTTCACCCACTTGAACGCGTGGACGCCAAAGCCATCCATCTCGCGATAGGTCGCGGGCGTGCCTAAATCTGAGTACAAAAAGGTAAGCATGTGCGTGCTCTCCGGCTGATGCGAGAAGAAATCGAAGAAGCGGTTCGGATCCTGTAAATTCGTAACCGGGCTTGGCTTTAGCGAATGCACCATGTCTGGAAACTTCATCGCATCGCGAATAAAGAACACCGGCAGATCGTTGCCGACGATGTCGTAGTTTCCTTCATCGGTATAAAATTTGACGGAAAAGCCACGCGGATCGCGCGCTGTTTCGGGCGAACTAGATGGATGAATCACCGTGGAGAAACGAACAAATACCGGTGTCTTCTTACCGGACGCGCTCAAAAATGCCGCTTTCGTGTTTGCAGAAAACTGGCCTGTTGTCTCGAAGAAACCGTGCGCGCCTGCTCCGCGGGCATGCACCACGCGCTCTGGCGTACGTTCACGGTCAAAACTGGCAAGCTTTTCAATCAGGTGAATGTCTTCGAGCAATACCGGCCCATCTTCACCGGCAGTCTTGGAATTCTGGTTATCGCCAACCGGTGTTCCGGCGTTGGTTGTTAAAGGCTTTTGTTGTGCCGTAATTATGCCGGCGCTCAGAACGGTGAGCAGGAGCTTCTTAGTCATAAGGCAAATCCCTCAGCGTTGAGGGAATGCTAACCAGACACATAGGTCAATGCGATTGCAGCTATACTTTGTATCGGTAAACCCTATGGGCGCTAAAGTTCAACGCGGCTTTGACCTAAGGCAACTGGAATGTTTCTGCGCGGTAGCCAGAACCAGCAGCTTTACGAAGGCTGCGGCTGAATTAGGGTTAGCTCAGCCGTCTCTTTCCGAGCAAGTGGGCAAACTGGAGCAGGCACTCAGTTCCACGCTCTTCGAACGGCTGAACCGGCGCGTGGAATTAACGCCCATCGGTGAGGCTTTGCTGCCCAAAGCGCGGGCCCTGCTGGAAGATGCGGCCGCATTGCCCCGCCATTTGGAAACGATAAAGGAAGGCGTTGGGGGAGTTCTCCGCGTAGGTGCGATTCCCACCATCTTGCCGTACTTTCTAACGCCCTCGCTGCGCGGGTTTGTGGACCGCTACCCGCAAGTGGACCTGCACCTTCGCGAAGCCACAACGGACGAGTTACTCAAGCAGGTGCAGGATGGCGTGCTTGATATCGCAATCGTCAGCGTGCCTGTGGAAGGGGCAGGTCTGGTGATGAGCGAGTTATTTTGCGAGCCGCTCTACCTGGCGGTTCCGGAAGATCACGCACTGGCCGGAGCCCCGCAAGTTCAATTGCGCCGCGTCTCTCATGAACGCCTCCTGATCTTAAAAGACGGCCACTGCCTGCGGGAAGAGACGCTGACAGTTTGCGAGCGCGGGCGCGCCCGCTTCGAAGCGCATTTCGAGGCCGATCAATTTGCGAGTATCTTCGAGTTAATCCGCGCAGGATTCGGTGTCAGCATTGTGCCGGAGATGGCAAGGCGCGCCGCCGAGGGCTGCCGTTTAATTCCTATCGATCCAAAAGCTACACGGCGCGTGGGTTACGTGAGACTGGAACGGCGCTACGTCTCGAAGACCATGGAAGCGTTCACTAGCTACTTACGGAAGATTTGCGTGGCTGCTCACAAAACTTAAGGTTCATCGGTCACTGTCAGAGTCGGAAAGTCAAGCGTCCGCTTCAAGTGGCCGTGCTGCATCACCAGCCGCTCGCTGTCCACTTCAGCTTGCAGAAACGGACCTCCAAACAACGGCCACTTACTCCTGTCCGGCGGAGCATCGTAGGCAAAGTGAATTGTCTTGCCACGCAAAGTACGGAACGTCACCCGCGGGCTTTTCTCCACCTCGTAGGTAAGCGGCAGCGCCAGAATCGCATTACGAAATTGAGCCGTAGTGGCAAACTCAGCCGTCGAGGCTACTTGAACCACAACGCCATTGCGCGGGTATGGGCTGAAAAAGCGCCGGTCTCCTTCAGCCATAGGTTTCCAGCTATACGGCCGTAGCGGCCGGAACGCAATCCGCGCTTCGCCCCCGCGCGCGAAGATCCATCCCGAAGGGTCCTCCACCACCTCCGTCAGGTCTTTCGAGAAGAACCCGTTCACCTGCCCGAAGCGCGCTCCAGCGGCAATGTCATAGAGCACGATCACCGTGTCTTCGTCCTGCAAGATCCGCTCATAAGGAGAACCGCCTACCAGCTTGTCCGGCGAATCGTACATCTTCTTCGAACTGACCACGACCGGAATACCCGTATCGCGCGTGAAAGTGAAGTAGGTCTGTAACTCGTGCAGCGAAGAATGGGGGTTCAACGTAAAGAGCGTATTGTGTTTCCCTAAAGCATCCGGCACGCGCCAGGTTACGTCCCAGGAGTGCTGCTGAATCGGCTGCAAGACACCGCCCTGATCGGAGCTGACCGCATACTCCCGCCGCATGTAAGTGGTCTTGTATACAGGGCCGTGAAGTTCCTCTTCAAAGCGCCAGCGGTTGCGCGTGCGCTTGCGTTCGTAGTGGGTGTAAGGCTTGGTGCGATCCGTGGCAATGCGCTTCAGTACTTCCGGCGGTTCATACGCACTGGCATAGGTGTACCAGGATATATAGGCATCGTACTGGGGCAAATGCTTCCCTAAACTGAACCATAGCCACCCGAAATCGCTCGCCACGTTCGAAGCCTTATCGAGAGCGGCCGCGTCGTACACGCGCGATTGCGCTCCTACATAAATTCCGTCTACGTTTTCGGGCGCGTAATCCGCAATCAGATAATCCAGCATCATGGTGGCGCGCTTCTGCATCGCCGCGTCTTTCGCCCATGCGGAAAGGTAAGACATGGGGATGAGATAAACGCCCATATAGTGAGGCGAATCATACTCACCTTGCCCTCGCGTGGTGGTGAGCTTCACCCACTTCTCAATCCACCCGCGCGCTTCCTCAAGATTTTCGCGTGAAGACTTGCCGGTGTACCAGCGGTCCCCAGGTTCATCGGGCCACAACTGGGCAGCCAGATACAGGCTGGAGTAATACATGAGCCAGTGGTTTTCCGTATCGCCGCGATACGGCATGTAGGTGCGCCAGGAATCGCGCAGCTTCCCGCGCGCTTCCGTAGATAGCTGGCCTTGATCCAGATACGCAATCGCAATTACCGGGAACATCCAGAACATGTCGCCCGTGGGCCCCGCGTCCAAGAGTTTGATGAGCGATGCGGAACACACGTCAGAAGTCTGATGAAGCTTCAAGCGCGCCGCAATGGCGGCGTAACCCAGGGGCCCGGTTTTGCCAGGCAGCGAATTGTATTCCACAATGGCACGGGCGCGGGCGGCGAACTCTGGTGTGCCTGCAGGCAGCGCCAGCGCTAGTGCAGCGAATAAGCCTAAGACGCGCCGCATCATTTACTCACAGCCGCTGGCGCGAATAAGAAACGATTCACGGCCGAGCCGGGAAGCCCGTCCACTTTCCAGCTCTTGCCGGCATCACCAGAAACATATACTGCCTCTTCGTGAACACTTGCATACAAGCGCCCAGCATGATCGGGGTCCCATGCAATGCTCCACACATCGGCGCGGGGCAGGCCCTGGTTGCGGAATTCCCAATGCGCACCATCGTCCTCTGAAACCGCTACTCCGAAGGCAAACCCGGCTACCGCCACGCGATGCGGCAGCATAGCGTCCCACGCCAGATCATAAAGGCTGCGATCGACTGCCACCTGGCCCGCTATGCTTTCAAAGCTGCGGCCGCAATCGACCGATGCGAAGAGGCCGCCCAATTCCGTGGTGGCTAGCCAGCGGCAGGCATCATGCGGAGACTGTTCCACGCGCAACACCTGAAAGCCCGACGCGCCGGCCAACCGCCAGTGCAAGCCATCATCCACGGACCGGAAGAGCCCCGCCTCGGTGCCGGCAAGCAGCACACCGGCGTGTTCCCGGTCCACGCGAACAGATTCCACATACCGATGCTTCAGGTCTCCCGTGGCGTCTCGCCAAGTCGCGCCGCTATCGAGCGAAGCCGCAATGCCGCGGGTATGCGTGAAATAGATCGCGTTTGTCCGGTGAGCATCAAGCGCTACGTCCCGAAGTTCCGTCACATCGCTGCCCGTCAATATGCGCCACGGGGCATCGTTGCCAGGAAGAAGGATCAGCCCATTGCCCGCGGCAAGCAGCATCGCGCCCGGCCGCGCGGGCAGGGCAGCCAGCGCGGATGTGAACGGATGATTGAACCCCAAATGTTCCCAGGCACCGCCATCCACTTTTCGAAACACGCCACTGGGAGCGAGCTTGGCACCCACTACATAGCCTTTCGCGTTGGTCACGCAGGCATAAAGCGTGTGCTGCGAAAACGCGGGAAACACAGCGATAAAGAGGAGTAACAGCGAACGCATGAACTTGAGAAGTGTATCAGCCGAGGCTTGTGCATTTTCAGTAATGCATTTTGTGTTCGCTACCTGCTATCCTTTTCAAATCCAGTAGTACCCGCACTGTTGCGGGAACCTCTTTGATGAGAAGCAAGCTGCCCTGTCGCGCGGCTAATCAGTTCCACTCACTCGCTTTGTTCAAAAGGGGATTCTCGCTTGAAACGCCATCTTTATTTCTTTCTCAGTGTTCTCATCTCGGCCGCCTCGCTCTTCGGTCAAGCCACTACATCGCTCCGCGGCACGGTGACAGACAGCTCCGGCGCGGCCATCGCGGAGGCGGTCGTCAATCTTTCAGACCCTTCGACGGGTGCATCACGCAAAGTGGTGACCGATTCGAAAGGGGAATACCAGTTTCTTCAAATCATGCCAGCCAAGTACATGATGCAGGTGGAAAAGCCCGGCTTCAGTACGCTAATCCAAAAGAATATCGTTCTGGAAGTAGCAACGCCCGCCACGCTTGATTGCAAACTCGAAGTGGGTTCAGTAGGCGCGACCATCAGTGTGGAAGCAGATGCCTCCTCCATCAACACAGTGGATGCTTCGCTCGGCAGTCCGTTCACACAGACGCAGATCCGGCAATTGCCGCTGCAAACGCGCAACGTGGTGGAACTGCTCAGCATTCAGCCCGGCGTGACGCAGACCGGCGAAACACTCGGTGCGCGGCGTGATCAGAACAACATCACGCTTGATGGCGTGGATGTGAACGATAACCAGAACTCTGGTATCAGCACACTGAATGGCCTAGCAAATGGCTCTAACTCAGGAGGTACGGTCACCACGAACAACCAGGTGGTGGCGGGCTTCAACTCCGCGCTGCCGATCCCGCTCGATTCGGTTCAGGAATTTCGGGTAACGGTGGCAGGCCAGGGCGCGGACCAGGGCCGCTCCTCTGGCGGACAGGTTTCGCTTATCACCAAGAGCGGTACCAATCAGTTTCACGGTTCGGCTTACGAATACAACCGCAACACCTTTCTCGCCGCGAACAATTGGTTCAACAACCGCTCCGGCATCAAACGCGAGCCACTGGTGCGCAACCAGTTTGGAGCTTCGCTGGGCGGCCCTGTAATCAAGAATCGTGTCTTCTTTTTCGGCAATTGGGAACGCCGTATCGATGCCAGTGGTAAGACAGTGACGGACTTTGTCCCTACCGAATCGTTGAAGCAAGGAATTCTGACCTTCAAGGCAAGTGACGGCACTATCCAGAGGCTCTCTCCCGCCGAACTTGTCGCCATCGATCCTCTCAAGCGCGGCCTCAATCCAGTTTCGAAGACCTACCTTGCGCAGTTTCCCGTCGGTAACGACAACACTCTCGGGTCCGATAAGGGCCTCAACTTCACCGGTCTCCGATTCAACTCGCCGTTTAAAGAAGATGACTCCGCCTACGTCGCCAAAATGGATTTCAATCTGGATAGAGCGCGCAACCACACACTTGCGGTCCGCGGAACCCTGGCAGGAGCTTCCCAGGATCTGGTGGTCGGTCAATACCCCGGCCAATCGCCTGTTTCGCAGCAGTTGAACAATAGCAAAGGCATCTCCGGTCTTTATACCTGGGTGATCAAACCCAGCCTGATCAACGTAGCCACCGTGGGCTTCACGCGCCTGAGCATCGCTCAATCCGGCACACTCGGCAACTCCTTAACCTTTGACAGCCTAACCTCGCCGACCAATTTTACGCGCCCTTCTCTCCGCCGCATTCCCACCATGAACTACGCTGACGATCTTACATGGACCAAGGGCACGCACAACATCAAAACCGGTTTCAACTTCCGCGTGATTAAAAACCAGCGAGCCAATTACGCAAATTCTTTCGCCAGCTATAGCTTTAGCCGCAACACGCTCCAGGGCCTTGGCGGCGATATCGTGGGCATCGTGAACAGCTATATTCAGCAGCGTAGCGGGAACTCCGGCCTGACGCTCTCAGATAAAACGAGCGTAGTCCGCGCCCTCGGCAATCTTTATGGCTTGGTGAACCAATATGGCGCCACCTATCAATTCAACCGCGATGGCAGCATTATTCCGTTCGGCCAACCCGCCGCCCGCGAGTTCGCGACCAATGAGTACGAAGGCTATATCCAGGATACTTGGCGCGCGCGGCGCGATTTGACTCTCACCTATGGCCTTCGCTACAGCAACTTCTCCGTGCCGCACGAAACGCACGGTATTCAGGTGGGCACAACAATCGGGCTGGACCAATACTTTGCCGAACGCGTGAACGCCGCGAACAATGGCATTCCTAACAACCAGATTAAAGACGCGGCACTTACTTATATTTTGGCCGGTCCTGAAAACAAGGGACAAGGATTCTACAAGCGCGATAACAACAACTTCGGACCCCGGGTAAGCTTCGCCTACGCGCCGGAGAAAGCGGGCGGCCACTGGTGGTCGCAGGTACTGGGCCGAGGCTCTGTCCTGCGCGGCGGCGTCGCCATGGTCTATGACCGCTATGGCAGCGATCTGATTACGCAGTTCGATAACAACGGTTCACCCGGCTTGGCAAGCAGCGTCACGCAGCCCAGCAATACCAATTTCACTACCTCTACACGGTATGGGGCAACGCTCCCCGCACTCCCGATTGCCCCCAAAGGCGGCTTCCCTTATACGCCCGCCACCATTACTGGCGGCTTCGATGAAGGTGTTGGAATCAACCCCGGGTTGGTCGCGCCATATTCATTCGTTCTCAATTTGAATTACGCCAAAGAGTTGCCCGGCAAGGTCACGGTGGAAGTTGGGTATGCGGGCCGGTTATCGCGCAAGAACCTGCTTCAGCAGGATTATAATCAGCCGCTAACCACGTTTAAAGACCCGGCTTCCGGTCAAACTTGGACCCAGGCCTCAGGCATCCTGCGCGATTATTATGAGAAGGGTCTTACGGCTAGCCAGATTCCCAAGATTCCCTTCTTTGAAAATCAGTTCCCCGCCTTGGCAGGTGCTTACATCAAAGGTGCCAGCGCCACCGCGAACTATTTCGACAACGTATACAACCAGAATGGCGGCAGCGACCTTGACGGTTTAAATCAGGTGGACCGTGACCGAAGTGACCCCGATTTTCCCAACTGCGTTTCAAAAACCGGTTGCAACACATTTTTCCCGCTGCAAAGCGCCGGATTGCCTACATGGACCAACAGCGGCTTCGCAAACTACCATGCGGGAACCTTGACCGTGCGCCGCTCACTAGCCAACGGCGTGGCTTTTGACTTCAATTACACGCTCTCGCACTCCATTGATAATTCATCCGGTGCCGAATCGGGCGCTGGTGTAAGTGGCGCGGTGCTGCAGGACGCGTTTCACCCCGGAGCATTTCGTGGATCGAGCGATTTCGATGCACGCCACAACATCACGATGGATGTCCTGCTTGAGCTGCCGTTCGGCAAAGGCAGAAAGTTTCTGGGCAGTTCGCCCGGCTGGGTCAATGAGATTGTCGGCGGGTGGCAGGTTTCCACCCTCGGGCGTTATCGCTCAGGGCTACCGTCCACCATTTCCAATGGTGGTATCTTCCCCACCAACTATGAGAACAGCGCTATCGCGATCGTTGCTCCTGGGCAATCAAACAAGACCTCAATCGGCTTCGATCAAAATGGTTTGCCAAGCATTTTCGCGAACACCAGTGCCAATACGAATTACATCGGGCAGTATCCGGGGCAGACTGGCACTCGCGGCATCGTTCGGCTGGCCGGCTTAACCAACTTCGATATGGCTTTCGCAAAATCCTTCGCCCTTCCGTGGGAAGGCCACCGGTTACAGTTACGGGGGGAAGCTTTTAACGCCTTCAATAACGTGAATTTCCAGAACCCGTCATTGAGCCTGGCTACACCAGCGAAGTTCGGTGAATTCCAGGCAGCGCTACCAGCACGAGTGGTGCAGTTGAGCTTGCGATACCAGTTCTAAATGATCACAACATCCCGCGACGGGCAGCGCCTTGGAGCGCTGTCTTGTCGTTGGTAATCACATAGATCGGCATGCGGGCCAGCACCGGTTGCATCCGGCCCTTTGCCAAAAATGCTTTTAAGAACGGCCCTTCTTTTAGCTTTTCAAGAATCCTGGGCGCAATCCCGCCGCCGATATAAACGCCAGCAACCGACAACAGTTTCAAAGCAAGATTGCCAGCTTCCGATCCGTATAGCGATACGAAAAGATCCAGCGATTTAATGCACAAGTCCGATCTGCCATAAACGGCATTGTCTGAAATTACAGCCGCCGGGTCTCCAGCAGCAACTTGGCTGCCGAGCCAAGGTTCTTCAGCGGCGCGTCCCGTGTCGCGAAAGAACTCATATATATTGTGCAAGCCAGGCCCGGAAAGCACCCGCTCCCAACTTACGTGATCCGCAAATTTCTGATGCAGGAAGTTGAACAGGTCCACTTCTTCTTCCGTCTGCGGAGCAAACGTGCAGTGGCCTCCCTCAGAGGCGAATGGACGATGGTTTGCGCCATCCCAAAACAATCCCGCTTCGCCTAAACCGGTACCTGCGGAGATTACCGCTGCATTCCCGCGCTCTTTTGCCGCACCCTCCTGGAGCGTCGTCAGATCTTCGGGGCCCAAAGTTGCAACACCGTAAGCGTTCGCTTCCAGATCATTGATAAGCACCACGCGCGCACCCAGAGTTTCCGCCATGTGCGCTTCGTTCAACTCCCACGTGAGGTTTGTGGGCCGCGCGGTTCCATCCACTACCGGACCAGCCACGCCAAAGCAGAATGCTTCCGGCTTATCGCCACCGGTTCCGATGAACTCCTCGACAATCTTTTCCATCGAAGGGTAATCTTTGCTCTTGAATTCCTGCCAGCGGTCCAGCTTCGGAGATGCCGGTCCGCCAGAGAACGCACCCATGCGCGTATGGGTTCCGCCGATATCGCCCGCAATGATCATTTTGTCCAGCGCCGGGAATCTTTTGCCAGCAGATCTGTTGCCGCGTCGGGTCCCCACGAACCGGACGAGTAATTGGGAAAATCGGATGGCTTCTGGCTCGCCCATAAATCGAGCACGGGCTGAACAATCTCCCATCCTGCATCGACAGCGGCGGCCGTCTTAAACAACGTCGGATCGCCAATCATGCAATCGAACAACAGCGTTTCGTAACCTGTCTTAGAAGATTTACCGAAAAAATCCGCATAACAGAAATCCATGCGGACCGGCTTCATATCAATCTCGGGGCCGGGCACCTTCGCGCCGAACTCAAGAGAAATTCCTTCATTGGGCTGCAATTGCAGCACCAGCCTGTTATGCCCAATGTGATCGATGGAAGTTTCCCGGAACAGATGAAACGGCGCTTGCCGGAACTGAATCGTCATCTCTGTTGTGCGTTGCGCCATGCGCTTGCCCGTGCGGAGATAAAACGGAACACCGGCCCAACGCCAGTTATCCATCACCAGCTTCATCGCGACAAAGGTCTCAACCGCCGAATCCTTTGCAACGCGCTGCTCTTCGCGGTAGCCCGGCACCGGCTTGCCCGCCACGGTGCCTGTTCCATATTGACCCCGCACTACATGCGTCGAAACCTCTTCGGGCTTAAGCGGAGCAATTGCGCGCAACGCTTTCACCTGCTCCTCGCGGACGGCGTCCGCACGGAAAGAATTCGGCGGCTCCATGGCGGCCAAAGCAACCAATTGCAGAATGTGGTTCGGCACCATATCCCGCAGCGCGCCAGCGGTTTCGTAGTAGCCGCCGCGGGTTTCTACGCCCACCGTTTCCGCCACCGTAATCTGCACATGATCGATATAGCGCCGGTTCCAGACGGGCTCGAAAATTCCGTTCCCAAAACGCAGCACCATAATGTTCTGAACAGTTTCTTTGCCCAGGTAATGATCGATCCGATAAATCTGATCTTCCGTTAAGACATCGCTTAACTGCCTGTTCAACTCGTGAGAGGTCGGCAGATCGTGCCCGAACGGCTTTTCGATGATCACACGGCGCCACTTGCCTTCGGGCTGTTCAGTGAGACCCGCCGCCTTCAGTTGCTTCGGTACTTCGCCGAAGAACTCCGGCGCGGTCGCCAGGTAGTAGAGATAATTGCCCGGCTTGCCTTGCAGCTTGGCATGCAATTCCTGATACCCGGGCTGATTGTCGAATGCGGAGCGGATGTAATAAAGACGGCTGGTGAGCCACTCCACAATTTCGTGATCGGCATCCTGCCCAACAAATTCCCGAAGGTCGTCGGCGAATTTGTTGCGGAAGCCATCTTCCCCGCCCACATCGGTTCGGGCGAACCCGATTACGGCGAACTCATCGGGTAAGCGCTTTTCGCGCCGCAAGTTATACAAAGACGGCCCGAGCAGGCGTTTTGTCAAATCGCCCCCGGCGCCAAAAATTACAAGAACGCACGGTTCCGCAGTTACAGGTCGCATGATTTCGTCTTACCCATATTGTCACGCTGCTAAGCGAAACTTCGGAAAGAAACGGCCCACCTGCTGCATGTACGCGCGGTACTGGCCGCCGAAGCGATCCAGCAGAAATTTCTCTTCCGTGCGCGTCCGCAGCGCTAGCAACGTAAACGTGAACGTCGCGAATAAAGGAAGCAGCCAAGTGCCCATCGCGAGCCCGAGAGCCAGCCCCACCAAGAGCACGCCTGTGTACATCGGATTCCGCACGTAGGCATACGGCCCGCTGCTCACAAAGTAAGCATCCCGGCGAACTACAACAGTGTCGGTAAGGTTTCGGCCGAGAGTGTGAAACATCCAGAGAAGCCAGGCGACTCCGAAGGCAAAGGCCCCTACTCCCACCCACCGCACCCAAATGGGCATAGCCAAACCTGCCCAGGTGAACAGAGCTGGCACCCACAGCCACGCGACCGCCGATGCTATGGTCAGTAATCCGAATAAGCGAATCCCGATTAATATTGGCCAGCCTTCCTTGGTGCGGTCCAGCGGCTCCCCCGATTGTTGCGAGCGGAGCCGGTAGAATACGGCGGGTAGCAGGAACGTGAGACCGAGCGCGATCAGTGTAAAGCGAACTGCGGCGGGCATGTGGTCACTTTACCGTACGGTCAAAACGGAAACGTGGTGCTCCACTTGCTCGCTTTACACCCAGACACCACCACAGCACAGTCTCTTTCGACGGATCCGAACCGCTAAAGAAACGTGCATTGCGGAACTGTGTTCAATTATATTTTCATAGGAGAGCACTTATATGGCGGAACAATATGCAGCAGTCATCGGAAAAGGAATGATCATCAAAGGAAGCGTCTACAGCAAGCAGGATCTGGTTCTCAACGGCGAAATGGAAGGTGTTTTGAATGTAGAAGGCTGCCGCTTGACGATCGGGCCCACCGGGAAAGTTGTGGCCGATGCAAAAGCCCGCGAGGTGGATGTACTAGGCCAGTTAAAAGGGAACGTGGAGACAACGAACAAGATTTCCATCCGCACGGGAGGACGGCTGGACGGCGATATCCGCGCCGCTGGAATTGTGATTGAGGACGGTGCGCACTTCAAGGGTGCAGTGGATATCGTGGCCCAGATTCCCCAGGCTAAGGCAGTAGGTGAGGCATGACAGAAGATATGATCGCGAGCCCACAAGTAGAATTGCTGCCCGGAGTGGGCAGACTTGGCAGGCAACTTGAGCACACCGCGGACAGGGTGCTTTATGAGTTTGAACTCGATCCAGCGGCGGAACCTGCTGTAGCTGAATTGAGACCAGCCGGCACACCACAAGCGGACTTGGAATTGGCCCGCTGGCGCGAATCGCTCGCCCTGACCCATCCGCACCTGCTTAAGCTCTATGGTGCTGGTAAGTTCACAATGGCGGGGGAGCCGGTCATCTATCTGGTGAGTGAACGCGCCGATGAATCGCTTGCCGGCGTTTTGCAGGAACGCGCGCTTTCCGAACAGGAGACGCGAGAAATGCTGGAGCCGGTACTTGCGGCTCTGACGTATTTGCACGAAAGCGGCTTTGCGCACACGGAGCTTACTCCGGCAAATGTAAGAGCCGCTGGAGACACGCTTAAGCTATCCAGCGCTAATCTGCTCCGCACGGATGCCGGGGGCGATCCGGCCGGCGACATGCGGTCAGTAGGCGTGCTGCTAGTCCAAGCGTTAACCAGGAATAATCCAGAGATGGAAGAGGATTCCGGGCCATTTATTTTTCGTGAGGCCTCGGAACCGTTTAGCGGGATAGTGCGGCATTGCCTGGAGCCGGATAGCACAAAGCGGTGGACTGCGGAACAGGCACTTGCTTACCTTTTGCCAAAGCCCGCAGTGCCGCCCTCACCCATGCGGCCGCCTGTTTCGCCACCTGAACAGCTTGCAGTAAACACGCACTACGCGCCCCGTCAGGCACCTGTTTCAATGCCAGCCGCTGGTGCTAACCGCAAATGGATATATGGAGGGATTGCAGCCCTGCTGCTTATTGCAACGGCAATGGGTCTGAATCGAAACAAGAGCGCGGCGCCGCAGCAGCAGATTGAAGCGCCTGTTGCAACAGCTTCTCCAGCCCACCAGGAAGCGGTGCCTCCGGCTCCGCCCCTAATTTCGCCCGCAGCCCCAATAATACGCCGTGCGCGTAGTGATGGATGGGTCGTTGTAGTGGCCAGCTATGGTGCGCGCGGTGCAGCGGAGAAGCGCGCCAGCGAGTTTACAAAGCGTTGGCCTCGGTTTCATGCGGAAGTCTTCCAGCCGCCCTCGCAAAAAACGCGCAATCTGGTAATTATCGGAAAGAACCTTTCGCAAGAGAAAGCTGACGCGTTACGGAAGCGGGCACATCAAGCCGGGCTGCCGCGAGATGCTTATATCAAGCATTTTGAGTAAAGCCTTGGCACCCGGGAAGCGGCAGCGAACGCCAGTTCAAGCCGCTTTCTTAGGCGCAACGGCAGCCTTCGGCTCAGCTACGCGGCGGATGAGCAGAGTCTTAATTACGACTGGCGTATCCGGCTTGTCGTCCGCGTTCTTGGCAACTGTGGAAATTGCCTTCACCACATCCTGCCCTTCCACCACCTGGCCGAAGATAGTGTGCTTGCCATTCAGATACTCTGGCGTGCCATCCGTGATGAAGAACTGGCAGCTTCCGGTATGCGGACGGCCGACATTCGCCATCGCCAGCTTGCCTGGCTGATCGAATTTCAGCGTGTCCACAAACTCATCAGGAATGGTAGCGACACCGCCGCCGCCCATACCGGTGCCAGTGGGGTCGCCGCCCTGAATCATGAAGGTGGGAATGACGCGATGGAAGGTAAGCCCGTTATAGAACGGGCGCTTTGCCGTTGCGCGGGTCTTCTCGTCCGTGAAGGGCTTGGTGCCGCGTGCCAGACCCGTGAAGTTCGCCACCGTAACGGGCGCTTCTTTCTCAAATAGCTTCACCACGATGCGGCCCAATGTCGTGTTGAAAATTGCGTACTGCCCTGGTTCCGCGGGCAGCGGAATGGCGGGCTCCACGGGAGCGGCGGCTTTATGAGCAACCGGCGCTCTTTTCGCCATACTTTTTGGCGCACTTTTTGGGACACTCTTTGACGCAGTCTTTGGCGCACTCTTCGTGGCGGCTTTCGGTACGGCGGGAGTTTGTGCGCAAAGGAACCCGGCCAAGGCGGATACAACAAATAAGCGAATCATAGGGGGAGAGTCAGTATTATACTGAATGCTTTTAGAGGAGCTCAACGTGAAGCGTGCCTTAGTAACTTGCGGACTTCTCATTTCCTGCTCGGCCTTAATTGCAGCCGGTTCCGACGTATCCGGTCTGTGGACCGGCACCATCGACATTCTGGATCAAAGCAGCGGCACCACCATCAGCACCCCGGTTCGTATCGAATTGGACCAGCAATCCAGCGCGATCTCCGGCAAGATAGGCCGGCCCGAAGACCCCGAAGTTACTCCGATCCGCAACGTTCATAGAGAAGGCAACAAAATCTGGTTCGAAGCGGTTAGCGGTGAAACCGCAGGCCCGGTACAGTTTGCTCTCACAGTTGACGGGGACAGCATGGAGGGCGATATGAAAACCGCGCTCGATACCGAAACCATCAATGGCAAAGTAAAAGTAACCCGGTCAAAGAAGTAGCGGCTATTTCTTCGGCTTCATTTCCGCCTGCAACTGCCGGAAGGCCGTCTCTTCAAAAGTGGTTTTGACGCGCTCCCGGCCTTCGGTTTTATCGCCCGGCTTCGGACCCTCTTTTCGTAGACAACGTGCGAGGAACTGAGTTGCTTCCAGGTCTCCAGGGCTCCTGTCCAGCACCGCCCGGAAGTGGTCCGCCGCAGCGAAGTAGTTCGCAGTTTTCCATTCCCAATAACCGGTGTTGAACCAATAATCCGGATCGGCCTCGTCCCCCTCCAACGCTTTATTCATATTCTCTCCGGCGCCCGCTAAGCCCTTGCGGGATTGTGAGGCGCCCAGATTGTTGTAAACCTCATTCAGAGGAAGTTCCACGGAAACGGCTTGAAACTGCTTAACGGCATCGAAATAATCCGCTTGGTAATACCGGCAAAGCCCCAGCAGAAACAAACCTTCGAAGTAATGTGAATCCGCGCGAGTTACGCGCTCCAGCCAGCGCGCCGCCGTTTTCCATTCTTTGCGCTTAAAGTACATCCGGCCTAACTGAAAGGCCGGCTGCGAAAATCGGTCGTCCAGCGTAGCCGCCTGGGTAAACAGCCGTTGCTTCTGATCAGCCGTCTCCACCAGCAGGCCGCGGATATACAGTTCTACAGCATCGATACGCACCGGGGGACGAAGCCGGACAAACTCAGCTTCGGTAACTGCCGTTTGAGGATGAAGTGCGTGCACAAAATTCCAAGCCAGCTTGGTTTCCAGTACGCTCAAGTCTTCAAGGGGGCCTGCCTGCTCAAATTCGGCACCCTCATGAAACCGCTTTAAATCTACCAGGCGCGCCGTCAGCTTGATTTTCCGTTCGGTGCCGGCGCCCCGCGTCACCTCATATTCTCCAAAAATTACTTGGCCTGCATCCAGCGCCTCGCCTACTTTAATGACCGATGCCTTGGTCAATTGCGCGTTGGCACGGATGCTGAGTCGCCGGAAAACCTCAACGCGGTCCTCGCGTGCAAGCGTCAGCATCCCTTCCGAGTTCAATGACTCCCGAACCGTTTCGGCGGCACTTTCACCAATCCAATCCAGCGTTGCCGAATTCAACCCCGCGGTTTTCGAATGATTAAACAGCGGCAGCACCGCAAAGGTATCGGCGGCTACAGCCGGCATTGCCAAAGCGGTAAAAAGGAGAAAGATACGCATCGCTACACGCTATTTTGACATCCTGCTGAAAGGTATAATTGGACATTCTCGAAATATGGCGGATTTGAAGACTCGTTTCAGGAGAGGTGTAACCGGCTCACGCCGCCGCCTGCGCGAATGGAAAATGTTGGTTGATGGAGTTCTCTCGACGGACCACCCCGTTCTGGCGCACATTATCCCTACCCGCCGCTGTAATCTGGCCTGCGAATACTGCAACGAGTACGACGACTTTTCCGATCAGGTGTCCACGGAACTTATGCTGCGGCGCATCGATAAGCTTGCCGCCTTGGGTACCAGCATCGTCAGCATGAGCGGCGGGGAGCCGCTGCTTCACAAGGAGTTAGATACCCTGATCGCGCGCGTCCGGCATCATGGCATGATTTCCGGCATGATCACAAACGGCTTCCTGCTGAATGCCGATCGTATCCATAAGCTGAATCAGGCCGGGCTGGAACATATGCAGATCAGCATCGATAATGTGATGCCTGACGCGGTATCTAAAAAGAGTCTGAAAACGCTGGATGTCCGGCTGCAAATGCTAGCCGAACATGCGGAGTTTCACGTCAATATTAATTCCGTGGTGGGCGGCGGAATCCGCAACCCGGAAGATGCGCTGGCAGTAGGGAAACGCGCGGTTGAGTTGGGCTTCACTTCCACTATCGGCATTATTCACGATAACGACGGCCAGCTACAGCCTCTTACCAAGGCAGAGCAGGATGTGTTTTTGCAGATGAAGCAGATGGGCAAGAAGAGCTACGCCGCGCTCAACTTTTTTCAAGACAATATTGCCTACGGCCGCGAAAACAAATGGAAGTGCCGCGCCGGTGCCCGCTATCTTTACGTGTGCGAAGAGGGGCTGGTGCATTACTGCTCACAACAACGGGGTTATCCGGCAATCCCGCTTGAAAAGTACACGGTGGAAGATATACGGCGTGAATTCATTACGGAAAAAGGGTGCGCGCCGCGCTGCACCGTTGCCTGCGTACATTACACGTCCTATATGGATTTCTGGCGAGCGCCCCAGACCATCGCGGGCCCGCCCCCTGCTGCGGCGGCGGGCAAAGAATCGGAATTGGTCCAGATTGCCAGCCGGTAAGGTGCTTTTTCCCGCGCGATTAACTTCCTTACACCATCGCAACTAGGTTTGACGTCGATCCATCTTATGTATTGACGGAGGTAGTTGACATGAAACGGATTGTGACAGGCAGTTTTGCTTTGCTTGCGATGGTGCTCGCTCCGGCGGCTTCTTTCGGGCGGGATCGTTATTGTAGCCGCGACAGGCAAGGGTATCAGTACGCCGAGCCGGTACAGAGCCGCTATTACAATGATGCCGACAGGTACTACGGCCAGCGGTATTCGTATCAGGAACCGCGCGAGTATAACTACAACTACGACCGAAACACTTATGGCTATGGCTACGGGAATCGTGTAGGTCGTTCCGCGGCTTATGTTGGCGCTGGCGCCGCAGCGGGGGCGATCATCGGTGCCGTCGCGGGACATGGAAGCGGAGCGGCAATAGGCGCAATTGCGGGTGGCGTGGGTGGCTATATTTTAAAGCAACATAATGATCGTCACTATAGCGGCCGCCGATACTAGCTGCTATTTGGAAAAGGAGCGGGGGCCGGTAAACGTCATGTTGGCGGGTTCGGCCCCGCGCTGCCGGCACCAATCGGCGTAGAGGCTGCCGTAACTGCTGATGATGTAGTCGGCTTCCGTGAATCCAAGCCGTTGCGCCGTCGAATCAATCCAATCCGCTTCCCCCTCGATTTCCATATAGTTCCCCACAGGCGTTTCATCGAGAGTGATGACTCCGCCGGTGTCACCGCGAAACTCGGTCCGGTATTTTTCGTAGACAAACGCTTCGCGGTACCCAAGGTGATCTAGGATTGCCAGCATTTCCTCGAAATTGCCGATTGTAGTTTCCCGCTCTTCACGTGCTTTGTGTTTCCCTACGGAGGGAAAGCCTTTGAATGTTAGGGTCGCGATATGCCCCGCTGAGCGTACCCGCAAAAGCTGGCGCGAACCGTGCAACTCCGCGGATGCATTATCGAGCACGATATTTTTTTCAAACACCTCTGGAACCGCGATATGGAAGCCCTGCGCTTCCACCAGTTGGCGCGCCTGGCTTAGATCGCCGATCCGCAATTTGATTTCAGTCTCTGCTGTCACTGCTGTAATAATAAGGGCTGGTGCGCGCCCGTAGCTCAGCTGGATAGAGCGCCTGACTTCGAATCAGTAGGCCGGGGGTTCGAGTCCCTCCGGGCGCACCATCTAAGTGTTTGTAGTAAGTAACTTAGTCGATTCTGTTTCCCCCCTTGAGAAGTGTGAAATCAGCCCTGTGGGGGAAACTGTGGGGACTCCGAACTTCGTCAGTTCTTTGTGGGCCTGCCATGTGGACATAACGCATCGTCGTATCCAAGTCAGCGTGTCCTGCGCGTCGCATTAGCTCATATGGGTTCATCCCCGATTCAGCCCAGCGTGTAAGGCAAGTGTGCCGTAGCGAATAAATCACGAAAGGCTCCACCTTTGAAACCTTGAGAGCCGCTGAGTGTTGTTTTTTGATACTGCTTTGCTCAGCGTGTCCAGTCTTGGTTTCCGCAGGGAAGATCCATTCTCCTGAAGCTGTCGCGAATCGCCTCTCGAGAATTTTCATGCTGCGGGCCGTCGCTGGCACAGAACGCCTGGCACGCGCCGTCTTGCCTTCGTAATTTTGGATGTTCCCGTTTCGGATATACGACCATTTCAAGCCGTATGCTTCCTCTGGCCGGAAGCCACAATCGATTAGGATCGTTGCCAAATCCCGCAACAACGGAGGTGCAACACCCAGGTACAGCTTCTCTTCTGCTGGTGAAATGACGCATTCGCGCCGGTTCTCGCCAGGTTGTAATCTCACTTTCGGTAACGCTAGTGAAAGACTGGGCCGAAGTTCTGGAACGAGATTGAACATCCGGCGGAGTGTAGCTAGCTCTCGATTGATTGTGGAGATCTGTCTTCCCATCATTTGCCGATACGTTATGTATGCGTCAATCAGGGGTATGTCGATCCGGTCCAATCGCGCATTGCCGAGTCTCTGGAAAGCAAGCAAGTTAACAACGCTGTTTTGGTAAAAAGCAAGTGTCTTGGGCTTCTTGCTCTTACGAGCCACCACATGCGGAAGGAAACTTAGGCGGGCGAATTCGGCGAGTGTGGGAACGGGAGTGCGTTCCTTGATTCCGACCTCGCCTTTTGCAAGCTGCGTTCGCCGCGCTGCCTCAATTTGTTCGGCAGTTCGCTTGTTCGATTGCTTGGTACTCTCGCGAATACGTTCGCCCCCGAACACGAATTCGTACCACCACACTTCCCCCCGTTTGAACAGTCCCATTTAGGTGCTGTGCACTCTAAGGATTTTGGAGCAGTCCCGCGTTCCTGGTTTCCATAAAGGTTGCTACGTTGACAGCGGAACCTCCCGTGGGCAGCGCGTTGAGCCAGTTCTCAATGTCCTCTGGTCGATATCGAACGAGCGCGCCAACTTTGATGAAAAGCGGTCCACGCTTCTCAAGTCGCCATCGACGGACCGAGGCAAGGCTCACCCGTAACTGTTTTGCTACTTGATCTTCAGTGCAGAGGTCAAGCATGTTTCACCTCCTGCCGTTCCACAGCCAACGGGCGTTTGTGGTCTATATTCATTTCCGGGGACAGGGCCTGACCAGAAGGAATCGGTTTCCGGAAGAGGCGCTGAAAGTGAGACTCCGCTGACTGAAGCCGGTCCAGCGCGTCTAGAAGTTGCAAACCGGCCTCCCGCCCTGGCGCGGATTGTGAAAGCAAGCTCTCCGTTTGCCGAATGACAAAACGGATTCGGTCGATTGCGATTCGGGCTTGATAAGCAAGCTCGAATGCGGGGCCTAAGGATTCGAGTCTGAATTCCGTTTCGAGAAGGTCAAACACTTCTTTAGCAAGTTCTTTATTCATGTCATTTCCTCTTACCGTTCACTGCGATTGGGTCCGGCTGGTCTGTATGGTTCTTCGAAGAGAATGTCCCGATTGACGCGAACGTTGAATTTGTATCCCGCTGGGATCTTTACGGTTGGTTGCACGTTCAGGTTTTTGCGAGTGATTTCGGTGCCGAGTTGACTGACTTCGCGACCCACGGCGCTCTCCGCTTGTTGAGTAGCGCTGGGGTAAACCAGAACGCTTTGTTGCCTGTTCTGCGTAATCGCAAGTGCAGCGTCGAACATGCTCGTCAGGACCGCGAAGCCAAATAGTTGCTTGTAGTGGCGGTCGACCTTTTCACGTAGACCGGCGTTACCATGCGCGTCCAGACCGTTCATACCATTTAGGTTGATGGTGGAAGCGTCTGGAAAAATGATCCGGCTCCAGGCGACTTGAACGCCGTTTTGACCGTAGCTCAATCGTGAGTTATAGCCGCCGATCAGGCGAGAGCCCTGAGGGATGAGCAGGTACAAGCCGCTGGCGGTGTCATAAACGTTAGACATCACGAGTGCCTTCAACTCGCCTGGCAGATCCGAATTGAGAGCCTGTTCCAGAACCGCTGGAATTTCCCAACCGGCCTTAATTTCGAAACGCGACATCGGGGCTATCCGCGTGAACTTCAGGTAGTCTTCTCGGACGTTTCCGAGACGTGCTTTGTCCAAGAAGCCTTCCTTCTGACCCTGTAAGTTTTGGTCGTCGTAGTCAGCCCTAGCTGTAGTTGACGGCTGCGACAGCGATCTTCCATTTCGCGATCCGTCGGTGCCTAGAGTGCGGGCAAGCGCTTCGAGAGAAGCTGCCGTATCGCTCTGTGCAGGAGAAGTAAGAGTCTGGCCACCCCACGCGGAAGAGGTACCGGTCCGGATACTTGTAGGTGCGAGGCGTGCCTGTTGCTCCGATGCAAACGCCGCTGCCCTTGCGCGTTCTTCCGGTGTCGCCTCATGATCTGGATGGGCTGCAATCACAGGTGGACCTGGCTTTTGAGCAGGTACGGCTCTCATAACAACTCGTTCGTTTGGCTGACTGGCTAAGAGCGGCTGTAATTGAGCCGATTCGCCACCGATAGAGGCCGGACCTGGATTCAGCGTGGGACGGTTTAACGGAGATGTTGCCAAGGTAAGAGCTTGCTGAACATCGTCGGGTCTTGCAGGTTCAACTTTTCTCTGAGGACCGGTCAGAGCAGCTGCAGCCTTCCGGTTGCTTCGAGCTATGCCGTTATACGCGAAGATGCAGAGCAAAGCAACGGCAACGCCGACCAAGATGCCTCCGACTTTCCAACTAATTCTGACCGCCTCTTCCGGCTTGGGACGGAGATTCATGCCGCTTGGAGCCGTGGTTTCCACCAAATTAGGAGGTTCGGCTGCTTCGGAGGTTGGAACGTCAGGCTTAGCTTCTGTGCTCACGTGTGATCTCCACTTTCTGGGCCTTCTTGCCGGAACCAAGTACGAGCTGTGCGCGCTCGAATAGCCGATCGACGATGTATGTTTGCTCCTTCATGCGGTAGTTGACCATCTCGCCCTTGCCATCCTGACCAAGAACTACCAGTACCGGTGCTTCGCGGTTCGTGACACTGGGCGACATTTGAATATACGTTTTCGATCCGTCGTCGAAAACCCGGCGGGGGCGAATGCTTTCATCACCGCCTTTTACCTGATAGGCGAAGTTCAACCGATCCGCCGAGATTAACAACCTAGAATCCTGCCTTGCCGGAACGCGGGCAGCAGTCAACTCTTCGCGTTTCTGTTCCGCAAAGTGCTCCTTCCACTTCTTGCCCCCGTCGTCGTCGTTGTAGACGAATGCCACGCGCGACACGTAATCTTCAGCTTTCGAAACGAGCCGGACGTAGTAGGCCCGGCGATCGGTCGTGATGAGAAGGTTCGTGTCCAAGCCAGGCATTTGAGGCTTCAGTACAAGGACAGCGGTACTCTCCTCACCCTTGCCATAGGTGGCAGGCGAAATATTCCAACGAACTGAATCGCCGATCTGCGGTTCGCCTTCAAGCTTTTCGCCCGGTTGTAGTTCGATGAGACAAACACGGAGCGGCGCGCAAACGACCGTAGGCAAACCTGCTCCAAACGCAAGGAGGACGCGGCCATCAGGCCCGGGTGCGGCCGCGTTCTGTTGCGCTCGCCAGCTTGCGCTGAACTGAACCGCCTGTTGTGCCGTGCTCGATAGAGCGACATCGGCTGGAGGTTTATAGCCTTTGGGAACCAATGGAGAACTGTCGGATTTTGGTCGCTCCGATGACGGAGCCGCAGGACGCTCGATATCGACAGGTTGCGTTCGCTGCAATGCCTTAACGTTTGAATCAAAATCGAATGAATCTACAAACGTTCTTGGAGGCGCTGTCCGCTTCACCTTGACCTGCCCCCCGAAAATCGCATGAAGTTGATTGTGATTTCATACGAAAGGGAGACGAAGGAATGCCGAAGAGCAAACACAGTGAAGCGGCGATATTGGCAGCGCTGAAGCAGTTGGACGCGGGCCGAAGCGCGCGGCCGATGTTGCCCGGGAAGTAGGGGTCAGCCAACATACGATTTATGCCTGGAAGGCGAAGTATGGGGGTATGACTGTAACCGAGATTCAAGAAGCGAAGCACCTGCGCGATGAGAACGCACGGTTGCGGAAGTTGGTGGCGAACTTGAGCCTGGACAAAGACGCCTTGCAAATGGTGATTGAAAAAAACGGATGGAGTTCGCAGGGATGAAGGCCTCTGTCGAGCAGATCCGGACCACGTTTGCCTTCAGCGAAAGACGAGCCTGCGGCTTGATACGCTTGCCCGTAAATACCTTCCGGTATCACGGGACAGAGCGGAATGCGGAACTTCGAGAGCGCTTGATTGAGATTGCGAGGGAGAAGCCGCGGTTTGGATACCGGCGACTTCACGTTCTGGTGAATCGGGATGGCCTGCAGGTCAACCACATGTTCTAATCGCA
>JAABUK010003490.1_pt1 | contig 26559 bp, 37 predicted proteins | sample 5559141 | NCBI WGS metagenome assembly JAABUK01 (sample SAMN10711869, study PRJNA513367) | rock metagenome | isolation source: Antarctica rocks | place: Antarctica: Victoria Land, Pudding Butte nord | collected 2016-01-03
CTGCAAGGCCACGCAAAGACGATGCTATGATATCACCTCTGACAACTTCCTGGCAAACTCTGCAACAAGTACAGCTATACCCACCAAAGTGGCAGCTCGGATAGCCCCACTTGCAACCTGCAAAATAGGTACCCTTGTCACGACAATCATGAGACATCATGCGTGATGCTCACATGAGAGACCACGTCTGCCATCGCCTGCCTTGGTATCTCGTTCGTCCATGCAGTCAAAACGCAAGACCACTTCGGTACTTGCGTCAATTGACGCAAACTTGCCCTTCACCCGAGCGGCCTCTCTGCGAACCTCCCTCGCGTTTTGCGAGGCTTCTTGACGGGAGGCTCCGTTCTGAGCACTGTCAGGTTCAGATGAGTCACCCACAAAGCTGGCTTGAGAGCTGGGATCAGTCCGCTGAAAGATGTCAGGCTGGCCCGGAGGAGAATCCGTGTGGCATGCTGTGTGCTCCACTTGCCCCTCCTTGGCGTGAGGGAGGTCGTCAGGAAACACATCCAGGACAGCGTGAGCATACTCAGAAGCCAGCGAGGATGCTGCAATCCACGACTGGTGACCATGTTGACGGTTAGACCTTATGACAGCTTCCGCTAAACAGTCAGACTCGTTCTCAAGATTTGCATCTGCTCTGCTTGTTGGTAATCCCGCTTGTCGCATCACTTGCCAATGGTGCCTTTGCGGCGAATCACAGTCAAACAGCTTTATTCACAGCATCAACAGAGAAGGGCGCTTGACTAATCAGGGCGATGAAACTATACTGTCAACCCCAGACTGGGGACCCCAGTTTCTTAACGACCAATGCCCGAAACTGCACTCTTCAGCAAGCTCCGAGTCGGGGCAAAAGTAGCATGTCCAACACACACATGCATTACTGCGTAGCAGCAAAACATCATGAGTGAAGCACTTGACAGGCAGCATGTATTGCAACATGGCCCATGGTGTGCGTGGTGTCAGCAATGCAACGCCACATGCAGTGCGGATAACAAGGCTTAGCCTGCATGCATGTGCCTGAATGCACTCTTCAACAGAGCCTCGATACACATTGTGAGAACTTTTTACTTTGCTGATACAGGTATAACCACTGACAAAACCTCCAATATCAGCTGTAGTTGCGTTGTGCTTGCGCTCGTGGCCGGCCGTCGGGACTGTCAGCCTGGCCTTACCAGTCAGCAACAGACGCCATTACTGTTGTCACAGCAGCTTTTCAGTCAGCGAATCTACTCTCCATGACTGTAAATATAGCCTCCGAGATGCACTTCAATGCATTGCGCAGTCCAACACATCCTTGCTTGACTGCATGCTGTGCAATACCCCTATGATCAGGCATTTTACCAAGCTCTGCAGATTGGTGTATCCCAGGGAAAGTGTGTTTGATCCAATCTACCAAGGGAACAAAGCTAGCCTACTAGGCAGCGCTGTTATGTAGGCATGGTGACAGCTCAAGAGAGACACTGCCATGCGAGCACAGAGGCAGAGAAGTGTGCACCACCACTTGATTGCTGGTTGATGACACCTTTACCTGAAGAAGTTGTGATGGGCAATCTGCATGATGTGGCAGAAACAGCTACTGTAGCTACTGCCGGTGTTGCTACTGCTAGTGTTGTCTGTGCTGCTGCTGCTGCTGCTGCTGTTGCTGCTGCTGCTGCTGCTGTTGCTGCTGCTGTCAAGATGCCATTGCAGTATGCAGTTATGAATGCATCGTGCTGCATGCTGAAGGTAATAGTCTACCTGACAGCAGGCGCACAGTGAGTTATGTACAACGTGGTGAGTCTGTTCAATAGGCCACAGCAGACAGGCATATAACATCTGTTATTGGTGTGATCGAAGCAGTAAGCAATCAGTCTGTCCACCCCGTTTCACTGACAAACATTTCATTGACCTTTTGCTGAGACCGGGACGGCAACTTTGTCCTTGCAGTGTAGCTGCATGTATTGCAAGTATGCAGAATTACCCTTTCCCTTTACACGCAAGCTGTCAGCAGCCTTTGTGCCTTGTATGCTGAAAGGTGGCTGGCAGAGGTGCAGGACTGCCTCGCTTGAAGCTACAGTGGCTGCTATGCCTTTGACAAGTGTACTGTAATGCTGCTAAGTCCGTCTGGCTAGCCCAATCTAACAAGCAACACCACAGCTGCTGCTGTCCCATGTTTTTGACCACATGTGTGTGCTGCAAATCAGCATAGACCAATGCCCAGTCAGCCCCTGCATGGGCTATCCTGCAGGGGCTGACACGTCAACTGAATGATAGTCACTGCTGCTGGCATCAAAATCACCCCTCAATCACTCACCCTTTGAATGTCTTCTAACAAGCTCCTCAGGCCCAGTTTCACTGACTACACCTCTGTTTTTCCCTTTCATTAGTGAACAGTACAGTAAACAGTACTGCACCTTGTAATGTGCTGTCAGCAAATACCTATGCTAGGACACTTGTCAAGCTTTGATACTTGGGCATTCTACATGCATGTTGTCACTTGTGTAAAAACAAGTCCTGATTCGTGTTGAGACAGCACAGAAGCGCCACTCACCAGCCATATCCTCATGTTTGCCGGCTTCAGATGGTAGGTTGGGAAGGCGTTGAGGCAGGGAGGCAAGCATGACCCTGCTGCAGCACTGCGGTGCACTCACTCTGCACTCCAGTTGCGGGCTTGCAGCTATGACTTGCAGGACAGCAAGTTGCATTGTGAACTGATGACACTTGTAACTGTACAGCTTTGAGGCTTAGATTTAGGTCTGGACTGTACAGACATGTTGTGGGGCAGGAGATATGATGTGCATTGTGACTTCCATTTGTAGCAGCATCCTGAGTCAGCATGCCCTATGGGACTGCACAATGTAATTTGAAGGCAATTGCTTCACATGTGCAGTTCTGCTATCAGCCGGGTATAGCAGCTTTGAACCTTTTAGCGCAGTTGAAGACGCAGTTAGCAGTCTGCCATAAAAGTCAAAGTTGAGTCAGAAGGAACCAAACTCTGGCAAAGAGTGGCTTCTGAGCTGGCCAGTCCAATCCACTACTGTGCAAATGTAACAGGTTGCACAGAAAATAGACGTTTGCTGACTGAACAGGCTCTCCCCCTGTCAAAAGAAGCAGGCTTCTGCGTCTTCTTGGGGGATTGCTCTTAGAGACTTGCTGCTTGGCTGTGGTTTTGCTGAAGGAAGTAGGTACCACAGGTGCTAGCTGTTTGTTTTGCCACGAAGGTTGACCAGCAAAAGCCATTCTTTCCCATGACTTTTGCATGCCGCACAGCTGTCGTTTGAGACTGCAGTCAAATGTGTGTCAGCAAGTGAGCAGCAGAACAGCGGCAGTTGGTTGTTGACACTCCTGGCAGCAGGCCTGCGTGTAAGCTGGCAGCACTGCAGGTCGGCGGTCCTGGTTACACCCACGCACCCATGCCTCTGATCAGGCGTCAATTGGAAAAGTGTGCCAGCTTGCAAGCTGCAGAAGACAACTCTGGTGTGATTTGCATAGACTGCTAGTGTGCTGTATACTTGCTTTAGCTTGAAGTCAAAGGAGTTGACCTTGCGTTCAATTCGAGTGGGCCTCAGCCTTGGTTTAACATCTGCTTGATCATATAGAGACGTCATTGCTGTGCATACTTGATTGTATGTATGTCAAACTTGCTCCTGCTGAGATATCAAAGGCAAGCTGAGGTCTGTAACATCTGGAAATGCTTGCAGCTAGTGCTTGGCCTACCATGTTCTGTTTGGAACAGAGTGGCTGGGTTAAACTGCCAGTGGTGGTGATCCAAGCAAACTGACATATGTTTCTTCTACTGACATTGACAGACTCTTGCTTGGTAGTGATTACGCCACGGTTTTGTCATATGACAAACTTATGAGGCAGATATCTGTGTCTGGAGCTTTGTCAGAAATGTATGCATATGTCTGTGAGTATGCTCTACCCATAATCATTCATCTCATATACATGCGTAGCAACCCTTTAACTACGTATCACACTTGCAATGCTGGGGTTCACAGTGAACTATGCAGCATGCAACTGCAACACTACAGAATTTTCCCCCAGTATGAACCGCATAATGGGCTAGAATGCAACACAGCTCAAGCATATGCACTTGCCTCCCGAAGTGTATACCACATGGCATGTTTACAAAACAGGCATGCTTGTGCATATTGCACTCACCCATGTTGCTCTCAAATGCAACTATTGCCTGATCACTATTGCTCTGAACATAGCAGGCTGCAGAGTTTGCCACACAGGCTGAGATCAAAATCACTCTAGTCAAGATTCTGATGTTTTTGAAAAGCAACGTCGATCAACATTGCCTCCTGCATACTGTACTGTGTTGAGACAATATGGCTGATAAAGCTTGGGCACCAGAGACAATCAAATGCTGACCTATGCGTGTGTCCTGACATTGCGCAGCACCTGCAGCAAGCCAGATAACATGTCTCTGTTAGTTCCAGGAAGTGAAACATGTTTGACAGCTTCAGTGGCAGGCATGCCCAAAACAAACTCAAATGTGCTTGCAGTCAGATAGGACTGCAGTTTGCTTGTGTGCATACACAGTATGTGCCATATGTTGTACCTGGTACTCGGTGTCATCACCAAAAAGAATCTTCATGCCAATGCCTAGCTTCTTCTCTTTGCCATTTTCCAGCTTCTCACCATCAACAGTCACACTCTTTTCACTGTTAACGTTCTGCATAGCCACAGACACTGCTAATACAACAGGCAAAGAAACTACACAAGTAGTGCTCAAATGTGGTGCTGGCAGCCTCAGTGGCTGTGATGCCATTGGAGGTTCACAACAAGCCATAAACGCTGTCCACAGCAACCGACATCTTAGTTGTTGCGCCTGAAGGCCTACCTTGATTGCAAGGTCGGAAGGTGAGTCGGTTGGGTCTGACTCGCCTGAGGCTACAAACTCGACGTGGATGCCCTCGATCCCGGGAAGGCTCTGCAAAAGTATAGGCTTGGTCACAAAGACGCTTGAGGCGCGGATGTGCAAAAGCTTTCAGCAAACGACACACACGGTGCAGATAGCGCAAGTTGCCTCTAGAACGGCCAGCACGTCAAAGCATGCACCTTATCCTGGTCTGAACCTTCACCTCCCACACCACAGATCGATTTCTTGCCAACTGTGTCGGTTAGCTCAATTTCCTTCCCCTTGGAAGCCAATGACCACAAGGTGGCGTTGTGGACTTGCAGTGCCCCTCTGGAACGCACAGTGTGCCTGACTGATGGCCTGAACGCCACTGGTGTCACAAACTTTGAGGACAAGGATAGCTTTGCAGTGTTGAAGCTCATGTTTGCTGTCGGTGTACCGAGAAGTAGGCAACCTGAAGTAGTGCTTAAGTGCTGTAGAAGGTGGGCTATTGCTGGCTGGTTCGCTGCACGGCATCCGCTGCGACAGGCTAGGGCGCTTCGGACCATTAGTACTTAATCGTGGCCCTCGTGAGGCTATTCCGAGCAACATTGCTTGGCCCCAAAAAGTGGCAAGGCTCGAACACATGCATTTGTAGATAAATTCCACAAACGGTACAGCTGATGTCCATCCATGTTTATCAAGCCTGCTTACAGTGCGATGGTTAGTATTCTGAGGATGTCCTACAGCTGTTTGTAAGAAACTTATCTAAATTCAGAAACGTCCATTCTACAGTAGAAGTCTCCACTCAGAAACTTTAGGGCATGCAGAGAAGCTGTGCTTCACTGTAAATTTGCGATCATACACAAAAGCTTCTTAGCGAAGGCTGTGCGCAGTGCAGGTCCACCGATGCGCGCGACCTGCTTGCATCCAGTGTCCACCAGGACAAGGCTGCAGAGCTGCTACCGCTTGCTTTGCGAACACAGGTCTTCATCGTGCTGGTCGACGGTGTCCTCGGCAATACGCAAGCAATGCACAAGCAACGCAGCTTTGTGCGGAGCACCACTGCTGAAGACGGGGACATGGCATTGGCGCTCGCCCTGGAGCAGGCTGAGAGTCAACGTGCCATGTGTTTGGCTGAACAGCCTCTGCACAATTATCCTGTGTCAACCTTAACCGGAGAGCCTTACCACAATCCTGGTAAATCCCGCTTGCTGAGCAGCACTGCGATTGAATCATTGCGAAGCTCAGTATGCACACGTTGCTGTAGTTGCCTCAATACGGACCACAACTGCTGAGCCTGCACCATGGATAGACGACGATGACCGCCTTCAGCGTGCTGTCAGTCAGAGGTTGGGCAGCGTGAAGTATTCGAGGGTGCGCCCCGCTAAGGTGCATGACTTCTCTGTTGTTTTGGCTCGCTGATCTTACGTACTGTCACTGCAGCATTTGCCGCGCGTCAATAGCGAGCCGCTGAGCCCTGAGGATTCAAGCACTGCAAGAGCAAGGTATGCTTGGGTCATGCTTTGTCTCTTTGCCCCCTCTGCAAGCCCGTTTGAGTTTCTCACTATCACACCTCGCATGTACATGTGTTTCCAGGCTGCTGTCACGCCTGGATATGTATGGCCTATGTGAGGTAGCTGTGCATGGTGACGGCAATTGCCAGGTGGGTGTTACTCGATACTTTGTGAGTGTGCTCTGCTCAAGGTGCTCATATTGCATGCAGAAGTGCAGGCAACCACAATCTGCCCCACAAGTAGGCTTGGACTCTTGACTGTTGCAGTTTCGCGCCTTATCAGACCAGCTTTACAGGACACCTCACGAACATGGCTACATCCGAGCAGCAGCTATAGCACAGCTTCAATCATACCCGAGTTTGTATCGGGAGTACATTCCTGAAGAGTATCGGGAATACTGTCAACATATGCAGCAATTTGGTACATGGGGGGACCATGTGACTCTCCAGGCTGTGGCAGACACTTTTGGGGTGCGCATAGCTATCATGACATCTTATCAAGACAGCTGTGTGATTGAGATTCAACCTCAGGGCCAGACTCAGAGCCAGCGGGTCTTGTATCTGAGCTTTTGGGCTGAGGTGTGCTTGTACGGCACCTCTCTTTTGAATTTGCGCTACTTGCACATCTTGCACAACTCATGTTGTTGTTCGACCTAACCTTGCCTGGCTCATTGTGACATCCACATGACCATTGCATCATGACCTGTGGGCGACACTCCATCCTGTGCAGGTTAGTGAGTAAGCAATGTCCACATGAAGCAAAGGCATGGCTGCATTTGGTTGCAGGTGCATTACAATTCAGTATATCCTCAAGGTGAAGCCCCCAACAACAGCAGTCAGCATGTCAACAGCAAGGTCTTGGGTAGCAAGAAGCTTAGTCGGATAATCCATGCATTTGTGTAAAGCACTAAATATACAATGTGTCCTAGCAGGAGTAGCTGCGTGTTGACTTGTATGCTGTCAAATGGTTTTCACCTAGGTCTGGTGTGTGGATCACGATTGCAAAGATCATGTCTCAGTCGACACTGATGTGCTACATATATATTTACCTGACTGACCACTGAACCTGGTGTCAGATTCCAGGGTTTGCTAGTGTTATGTCATGGTTTAGGGTCTGGGCTGACTAAACAGGGGTGTGGGGGAGTGAGTCATAACCTTACATAAAAGCCCCTTAATACCCACTGTTTTTAGTTTTCCAAACATAACCTATATCCTTCAACCTTCAAAACCCTATTTACAACCTTTACTTCATCACATAATGCACTGCAGTACTTTATGTACAAGCATTACATGAAGGTTAACATATTTACAGATAATTCTCTAATTATTATAGAGAATGAGGTTAGCTTAGTAATAGGGGTCCCCAAAGGGATTTCATAGAACTTGTAAATCATGAAAATCACTAATCTTAGGGAAGATGACAGACGCACACACACACCCCCCCTGCTTAAACGGGGCCGCTTTTTGCGGCCCCCAGGCAAAACCCCGCATTTGACAGTGACTAACCTACTGAAGATCGGGATTGTAACATAACTCAGACGTTTCCAGAACGTCTTCTTCTGCACGCAGAGCTGTAGAGATCTGCGTATTGAACAAAGACGCTCTGCGTGCTGACGCTGCAGTGTTGAGGAGCAGAGGTTACAGTCATTAGGCATTGAAGCTACAGTCATCTGGTAGTGATGCTGCAGAGTCAGGGCCAGATGACTACAGAATCGGTCATAGATAAATCTACTAATCGGCGAGGATGACATAACAATGGTTTTTTCTGCATACAGTGTATTGTAGGTCTACAGTACTCTATCAAAAGATTGCATGATCTGTATTTTGAAATAAGGCATGGCCACCTGTGTCGAGAATCTCGTAAAGCATCTAGAATTAGCTATCCGACAGTTCAGACAGCTAGCAGAAGGCAACTTCGTGGGGGAAGTGGACGTAGACAAAATCGAGGAGTTGGTGATCGAAATCTGTGACCAGCTGGAACAATTGGAGTCTGCCTATGACTGAAGATAGGTTGCAGACGCTAGAAGAAGTCCAGTGCAAGATCTTGGCTATTCTATTGAGTTATCTGCGGCTTTACGATAGGCAAAGCCAGCAGTTGCACGATCTGCAGCAGCAGCTTCAAAACACTCATCGTCTGGTGCATAAGCTATACGTAATCCCGTATCCCTGGGACGAGCGTCGCACATGAAGAAGAACAACCACCCCCTGCTTCACTACAGATGCCGTTGACTAAGGAACAGCGTGAAATTATCAGTAACCATAAAAGCAAGCAGAAGGCTGCTGAGAAAAAGGAGATCAAGGGCCACGACTTCCCACGTGCTCTGTACACCATGACACCTGAGCAGATCTTAGATTCCCTGAGGGGAATCGTAAACACGACGTCCTTATGTACGATTCCCACAGAGGATAAAGTCAAGATCAGACACCTGCTACGCATTATCGAGATGACCTTGTTTGCTTTATGAATTATGAGACCATCTGCAGAGCTTTGTGGCTGATCTCCGAGGACCTCAACGACATCGCCACTCAGACTCAGGAGTTCATCACGCTAGCTCAAGCGCAAGAGTGCCACGCTCACCTCAGCACCATCCTCAGACAGCTCATCCTAGCTTCCCGCATAGGTAATTTGCCGATCCAATGGCGTGCGGTCTACTCGACACAGAAAATTGCCTCGATTATCTCTCAATCATCCATCGAAACCTCTACCGCATGCGCATCGACCCAAACCAGCGAGCAATGCTGAAGAAGTATCTCGCTCTTGTAGACAACGAACTAGACGAGAACTCAGGAGTTCCCCTGCCACCCACATCCGCAGAAGCCTACCCTAGACGATGAGTGACTGGTGGGCTGCACAGATAGACAATCTAGAGGGAACCGCAGAGATTTTCTGCAAGTTGACTAGCGCTACAGAAGGAGGGGGTTCTACACACGCAAGTTACAAGCAGTTCAGGGCGTCTTGTCTACAGCTTCGCTTCGCACAGGACCTAGTCACTGTCATCCAGTTCTTCTTGGAGAAGGAGAAAGAGCTCTATGCGCGAGATCATACGCCTACGGTTCGCGATGGAGGTCTGGTCCGTCACTTTTCAGAACTTACTGATCGGTCCCCAGAGTCCCTCGCCCTATCTGCTAGCGAAGCAGACTGCGCAAGACTGTCGGCTATTGCTAGAAGACTTTGCTTCGGTTCACCAGGTAGCTTGCAGTAAGATGGGACAATTAGGGGTGTTTAGACTTTATATCAAGTTCGATTTCCCTCCTGACCCTCACGTGGCTAGGAAGGTTTTGGCTAGGATATGTGTCGAGAACAATGCACTCCATTATACCATTAGCGACCCTCTCAATTATGAAGAACCAGTGAAACTGCCTTATGAGCAGGATGAAGCGGGGTTAGACATCTTCTTAGCCAGGATTCGGGAAAATACTCCAAGAATCATTGCTGACGTGGCGACAGGCATGGACTTGTGGGTTGAAACCCTATGACGCTCCTATGCACGACGTATTTAATTATCCTGATGTAAATCCTTCATAGACTTGTTTGGTGCGCATGCACTCGTAACTTGCATCATGGTGCATTATAAGGTTAGCATTAGATGGCCAGACGTTGTGACTACTCAAGTGGATGCTGATGTGGATCTGAGCGATTATAAGATGAGCACCAATAATTGCGGATACGTTCAATTTCGAGCCAAAGGAGCTGTCCAACTATTGCATCGCATGGTGATGGGGTTGCAGAAAGGAGATGGCAAAAACATTGATCACGTAAATGGAGACAAGTTGGATAATCGAAGGAGCAACCTGCGGATAGTAACTCCCAATCAAAACATGTATAGTAGGAGGTTCAGAAGCGTCTCGAGAAGTGGTTATAGAGGAGTTCGACAGGTGCCATCTGGCAAATGGGTTGCTAGTTTTAGACGCAAACCATCGTACATAGGCACATATGATACAAAAGAACAAGCAGCTCTTGCTTACAATAAAATGGCTTTAACATTGTTTGAGCAAGCAACCTTGAATGTGATCACCTAACCTAGATATGGAAACATCGACTTATACACAATGTCACTTTTCACCCTAGCCAAATTGTTTTGATAAGCAGCTTTAGCCAATTCGGCATGCTCTTTCATCCTTGTCTTCGTAAACTCCTCGTCGTCACTCGTTTCTTCGTCGCTGCTGTCGCTGGCGTGCCTCCTCTTTTTCTTGACCCTATGTTTCTTGCCCTTGCGCTTCTTCACTGGGGAAGGGATATGCTTGTTTGAGAAGCCAAACATTAGTCCTGTGCCGTTATCTGATAGCACATGCCTTGCCTAGCGCTGTGCTTCTGCAGAAGATGCAGCTTGTATGGTGAGTGCTCTGGACTTAGTTATGACCCGTAGCTCATCACAGGCCGTCTGCTGTCAGCTGGCTGCCAGCACCTCCTTCAGAGCGTTTGAGATACTTTGTGCGAAGTGTGAGGGCCGCGGCCTGGTCTTTGTACATTCTGATGATCCTGAGCAGAAGCTGGGGGAGGTTTATTATGACAGGGATCCCTCATGGCAACATGAAATGGTGTCTGGTCTCCTCAGCAAGATTGTGGCTTTTGATCTTGGCCAGCTTGCTGGTAAAACACCTTGTCATAAGCTTGCTGGTCGTTTGTTGCAGACCTGAGCACCCTTTGCAGTTATGCTGATGTAGCTTTTGTTGTGTAGGCAAGGAAGCATTGGAATTGCTGGGCAGTGGAGCATCTCCATGTGTCGCACTATCATTCAGGAACAAGGAACCAGACTGCCTGGATCCCAGCAGATTTGGCAGCAATGGAGGCAGCTCCATCTGTTGTGCTTGAAGTGGCTGTCTTCAATGAGAGTGAGACAAAGCTTCTGAATGAGGGTAGTGAATGGCTGCATCTTCCAGACGTGCAGGTTGGTCCACTCATGTCAAGGGTTGGAACAGAGCACGACATTGGTGCCTCTAGCTCAGATACTGCCCTTGTTGTCAGTGAAGATAGCTATCACTGCTATGCTTGACATTTGCTTGCTTTAGGTCTTTACAGCCTAATCTCTCACTAATGGCACAGAGCATTGTCACAGATTAAGGACTGGTCGTGCTTTCTCAAAGGCAGCTGCTGTATGTTGTTTGCAATGTGCAGGCAGCAATACTTGTGAAGGTTTTTCATAAGGACTACCCCATAAATGACTGCCCAGAATTTCATGCTGGTGTTTGGATGAAACATGGGGGTCAGAAACGCTTCACAGGCTACAAGGAGCTTGGTGGGGCGTCAAGCTGTACCCAAGCTGGTTTTGAGGCCTTTCTTGTAGACATACCTTGGAAGGTTTTTTTGCATGGAACTCGGGCGCACATTCCTGCGAATGTATTGGCAATTGTGTTCAAGCTGGACATGTGGGATATCCAGAGGGCGAACTGTCTATAAGGTGCGGTGATCCTCTGTTTTGCGCTCTGCACTGCTTTGCTGCAAAGTATTGTGCTTGCTGTGATTGGCCGTAAAGCCTGTGGACAAACTGCAACAATCAGTTTGTCCACTGATTGCAGCTTGCAGCAAGATGGGGCAACACATCAAAGTGTGTTTGGTGCTGTGTACCACCCACTAGTCTGTCTGAGCGTCAGACTGAGCTTGCATCCACAAATGCAATTGTCCACACCTCTGCTATCTGTCTTGTGATGTACCGCTCAGCGTCTTGAACACTGTGCAGGCTACTTGCCAGAAAATTAAAGCTGCTGCAGCCTAAATGCTGCACCACCACCTGCACAAGGCAGGCTGGAGATCATTGCTGACAGAGTCCAGCAAAGGAGGCACAATTATGCTGTGTACCCTTCCAACGTGCACTGTTTGTGCAGTTTGTGCATCCAAGCAGTATAGCGTCAATAAAAGCTTGCTGATGTTAGCAACCTGACATTACAGCTTGCTTCGCACAGTGTACTTTGCTGCAGCCACCTTGTTTGTGACAGGCATGCAGCCCCATCACTGGCTTTTTGGATGTCATGTTGAAGCAACTGTGATACCTCATCGATCGTGTGTTTGTCACTAGACCTACACCCTGCAGTGATTAGGTCACCAGAAAGACGTTCAAGCAAGGGGCAGGCAAGTGGGCAGTTGAACGACGCAAGCAATCATTCACATTCTCTGATCACGTGCTAGTTGACACCATCAATGCCAGGACTCGCGCCACGTTTCTCTGCTTGACGCAGAAAAACAAATCAATAAGGGTGGTGCCATCGTCCAGGCGCTGTGATGCGTTGTCTATGCCGGGAGTAGAGACACCTAGTGCAACAGGCCGCTGGGAAGCACATTGACTCCCATGAAAGTACTAAAATTGCACACTGTGTTCAACCTGGCAGGAGTTGCTGAGTGGGCAACTGTGAAGACCCTTCAGAGTCACCCTTGGCAGCCGTCTCATAAAGCTGCACAATGCGGTGCAACTGCACCTTCTGCTTCATCCTATCAGGCATAGAACAAAATATGTTTCCAGCAGTCTGGTTTAATTCTGTAGTGCCATATGGGTTCTGTTAACACATCTTCCTTTTGAAGTAGAGCTTTCTTGCAATTGCTGTGAAAACATGGTTGTTGCTTGTAGTGAGCGGTCAGCTGATGGCAAGGTCGGAAACCAAGCTTGCTACCATCTTTTCGGCCATCAAGTCGACAACATAACTATGCTGTGTGAGCTGATGAGACGCTGCTGCAATTCAAGTGCCAGAGACACTCAGTGTGCTTCAGCATGCTGGTTCAGAACCTCAAGGTTCTGAGCTCATATCACACCCTGGCACTAGTTGCTGCAGTGATGCATGGTGCATCATTTCACAGGCGATATGCAGAGGCTTTGTGGCAGTCAAGCATCATACAGATGAAATCAAGCGACAAAGTGTGTTGTGTCCACTACAGGCATTAAGAAAGTGAACTATCCCCGGGAACTATCCCCGAGCCGCAGGGTCCTGTCATTTGAAATAAGGAGATTAATTGTTGCAAAACCCATGTTGCACAGGGCCCATGTCTGGGGTTTTGGAGCAACGATCTCGCAGTCGTGCCTGTGCAACATGTTGTCAAGCAGCTGATTGGTATCATGATCATTATCAGGTGCAGTAGGCAAGCAGGGCTACCCTAGGGTAGGCCTCAAGAAATGCTTTTCTGCATTCCTAGCGTTGAGGTCGCCGAAGACAAAGTTTTGAGTGCCTGTGCCTAGTATGCCATTCTGCGTGTATTAATTAGGGGAGAAACATGGGTCTGGAACTTAAAGGGCGACTTGCAGGATGGTAATGATCAGCCTGGACGCCACACACACATGGACGGATAATGAGTATAACGGGTTCCAACGGGTTCCATCGGCTTCATGCTTGATTCAACCATACCGACTTTGCCCGAGTCTGTGCGCTACTCTGCCTCCAAGGAGGTCATATTGATTGGAGCAGGGTGTGTCTTCTGTGTTGACACAATTTGCTCTTCGAGCACGACTTGATCAAGTGAACATCTGCAGTCACCTTTATGTACAAGCTTCTTCCCAAGGTCCGACCGTATGACATATTTACTTTTGGTGTCATAGCTTCCCTGATAGTCCCATCCGCTGAAGGCGTTGGTCCAGGGGCTTCGCGCGGTCTTCGCACCACCGGACCGAGGTATCACCAGGACAACGACTGCGAAACTGAACTCGCTGTCGACCCCTGACACGCTGTGCTCAAGTGACTCAGTCATACTCTCCATGGGAGAAGTCGTTTCAAAGGCCCGGCCTGTCAGCACCTTCACCTGCTGGCATATGCAGGCGAAGCACGTCTGGGGCAAGCCGTCAGCTGCGCGGTGCAGGTGAAACGAACAATAACACGGTCATATACAGCAACACGACGGGAGTCGAATGGCGAATCGTGGACAACCATCAGTCCTCCCCAATCGATTCGGATGATACTGGCGTCACAGGGTCAACAAAGGCTTTCTGTCGGGATTTTGACAATGGGGTAAGTGCCTTGCCACTCTCAGGCTGAGCTTGCACCTGTTACTTGTAACACCTTGCCTGTGTTGCCTTTAGTACTCCCAAGGTCACTCAGCCAACCCAGTTGTCTGTAGGCCTTGTCTGTCTGTTGGCCTTGTCTGGTACAACCTGCATATGTCATGCAAACACTCTCACGGTCATCTCATATCATATAGTAGTTGTTGTTCTGACATCCGACTCTGCTCTAGATCTTTTTTTGTACTTGACAATCGGTTGACATTGGAGGGGAGTGTTTGCCTTGAACCTGCCAAGTACATGGTAGCCAACAATGTACTTCGGTTGAATACAGTCTGAACATACTTTTGCTGACACATTGCAATCAATCTGTTTTGCTACCATGCGAGATGTCGCATCAGCTTGCTTGCCGTCAAAATATCCCTTGCTTTTCTGTGAAGTGTTGCATGATACACACAGGAGTGCATGAAGGCTGTCTCAGGCGCTGCACTCTACTGCAGGGTATTGCATATTTCAACTGCAGTACTTGTTCAAGCCCTCCATTCCAGCTGAATGAGACATCTGGATTTGGGTATTGGGCATCATTGCTGACACCTGGTGCCAGCGGTAAGGCCATTCCCACCTTGTAAAATGCAAAGCTTTCAAGCACCATGGTACAGCATCAGTTGCAACAGCATTCGCCGTTGCTCCAAGCAGACCCTGCTGCACTTATTCAGACTTGATAAGACCTTGTACACCCCTTTCAATTCCATGCGTTTTGCTGGTCAATATCATGCCGCTTTTATGCAGCTTTTAACGCAATCCTCACAGTTTGCATGCTTGCACCTGCAGTGCAGTCTGGAAACTTCTATTGCGTCCTGTACAGTCTCTCCTAACAGTGTTGAGGCCATGGTGAAGTTCATGGTGAAGAATGCTGTACAGGATGAATCTGGCTGCTGCTAACCTTGCTAGTGCTTGTATCAACCCTTCAGGGTCAGGCCTGTATACCAACTACACCCTACCTGGTGACAATGCCCTCCAGCTTATCCTGTTGGGCGCAAATGCGCAAACTCTCTGCAAGATGACCTTTGGCAAAAATTTCAATCAAACCAACGGGCTTGTTCAGAGCAGTTCTCTCCTCCAAAACTTTCCTAGCAACCTACACCAGTCAGACTGCCGGTCAAAGCTGTCACAAGCATATGGCGTGGGACTCCAGGCTTTGCAAGACGATGTCCAAGTCTGCATCGACGACCTCCAACTGCTACCAAGCTATGTCAACTTGTCAGGTGCTGCAGGGTCATATTCTGCATGGATGTAGCTATCGAAGTAGATGTCTATTTTTGACTGCCATGTCTCTTCTGCACGTTGCAGCCACATGCACCTCAACCTATCTTTGTTCCTGCACTGCAAACATGTCTGTTCTGTGTCTCATCACAATTGAGGTTTGCAAAGCTCAAGTTGGACAACGCATGCCGAAGTGTGCTTGTGGCAAACACACGAGAGTCTGTGGCTGCAACTTTGTAGTTGCGTGTCAAGCATCAATGAAACCTTCCTGCACGCTCAACGCATGTCTTGCCAACAGTCAATTGCACACTTTTACCCAAGTTTAGTACAGTCTTGCTGACAAACTGCTATGGTGTCTCTGCAGCCCCATCAGCTTCAGCATCTGCGAAGCCAGGGTATCCCAACTGTTGGAGGGATGATCCATTTCCAACCAGCACAGTAAGCACTTGAGCAGTGCCACTATCAAGTAATGGTTCACGGCATACAATGTTGTTTGGGCTGTTCTGCATCAGCTGCTCAAACAGAAGCATGTTGGGTAGAAAGGCTCCCGCTGATTGCACAGGAGTGCATCTTCATCCCCTCAGCGCATGAACAGCTGCTGATAGCTCTTGCTCGCCAACACCATAGTTGGGCTCTGCAGCATTCAACTGTCTGCACAAGAAAGTTGCTGGTCTGCCTTCCTGCAGAAGTGCAGCACATGTGCCAAAGCCGCATGCATCAGCAATTAGCTCACTGTGACGGAGTGCATTGGCAAGGGCGCTGGCAGGCTTGCATTGCCAGGCTTGAAGCGCTCACGCACACAATGTCTTGATGCAGGACGGCACATACGTGGAACCACCTCTTTCAGTGCTTCAGGAAAACAACATCACTGGTGCTGCTCCGGCGTTCAATTATGTTGTCACTCCTCACATAGACTTTCCGTTTCGTAACTGGATTGTTGCTACCGGCTCCCCATTGCAATGCAGCATTGTCAGGACCCCCGAGTCTGCCAACATCAGCAGTCTTGCTGTTGGGCTGTTTGAGAATCAAGGTTGCTACAATGCATCAGCATTTCCGGTGCGTATTCTCTACCTTGTCACTTGAACTGGCATCTGCTTGACAACTGCTTGTGCACACAGTCTACAACTGCAATGAACATGGTGATGACTGGATTGCGCTTTGCAACAAGTGTTCACACCAAGTTTATGTTCATGTATGCATCTCATCTGCAGGACGGTGGTGATCATGCATCACTGCAAGCTCTACTGGCAGACATGTGCAATACCATGATCAGTCCCATGGGGGAGCAGTGCACTGGTGTGACAGTCGCACCAATGGACTCTGGTCCACTTTCAGGACTTGCTTGCTTCAAGACTGGATTCAAAGCAGGGGTGTCAGGCAACACAATTGATGTATCAAACACGGGCGAAACCTGCATCTCTCCTGGAGGTCTTCTCTACCTCCGCAACTCAGGTAAGCTTGTACCAATATCTGAGCTGGCATTGTAACGCACTTATGGTCGCAAAAGTGGCTGAACCAGGCACTGGGCAGATGCTAATCATTGCTTGGCCACATGCAGTCATCATGCTATCGCGGCCTGCTTGCCTTTTGCTAGCCTGCTTGCTTGCCTGCCTGCGTGCTGCCTGCGTAGCTGTCTTCGAGCTCAACTGCAACAGGCATCCCTGTACATTCTGATGACTATCTTGCTTTTGTCCTTCTTGCAGCCAACCCTGCATGGCAGGATGTTCCAGGCTTTATCAACACAACTCACATATACACAGACGGGCCTGAGATGGGCTGGACCTTCTACTCAAGCAATACGTCCACTGTCACCACAGCTTCTACCATCTTCATGGAAAGTTCCACCATTTCAATTACAGCAGAGCAAAACACCGTCATCCTTGAGCAGGTTCAGGGGAAAGGGGTGAACAACACGACTGCCCTCTGTGTCACCACAAACCATACGCAGGTAAGCACTTGTTTCCAGCTGCATCAATGCCGCCTTTTTACAGCTCCAGAGTTGCTGGCATCTAGAACTGCATACAGAAGACATCGTGTGCACCTCCTCTGGCATGCATGTTTGTTTGTGTGATCATCTGTATGCAAAGCAATGATGTCACATCCTCGTTACTCCCAATAGCAGCAATCAAGCACCATTGCAGCTAGGCATTTGCGTTGTAATCAATAGTGGCAGTGTACACATATGATGCATGTTGCCGGCCTTCATTTGGCAAGAGATGTAATCACTGGACCATGCCCATTGCTCACTTCCTTGATCACACACACATTGGTGCTGGCTCATTGCTGCGAACAATTAGGTTGGAATGCAGGCTGAAATTCGTTTTACATGCCAGAACTGCTCTGCGCCTGGGTTTCAGATATTTTTGCCCAACACGACGGCAGGCTTCAAGATGTGGCTGTCACAAGAGCTGTTTGGTACCCCAGGTCAGCTCCTTGTTACCAGGTGTATTAACAGCTGGCACTTGTCAACACAGCAGCTTTTGTGCCTTGGCATTTGCTTATCATTTTGTGGCACCAGCAAGTGGGATTGACAGAGACACAACTTTTATATAGTTGGCTTTTCTACTGGAGAAGGTAGTTTCAAAGTTTTTTTCAGAGTATGAGATGACTACAAGACTGTAGCGTGTATGCTACAAGCTTGTCTGTATTGGACATGATCTCTCTACATGTGAATGTGCTGGTGCTTCAAGCTCATGTATCTCAGCAACTTTGCACAAGTACAGTGCGTACTTCAAATTCTCCGTGTATGACACAGCAAAATGCCTCATGCGCCTACAGGTGCTTCTGACAGTTTTCAGCTGCGCTTGGCAGATCCGCTTGGTCATGTCTTGTGTGATCTTAATCACACTGTGATGGATGTGGGTCCCAACAATGGCTTAAGGCAACTCGGCGCCCTGTACCAAAATGCTCCAGAGTGCATTTTCAACTCTTCCTGGAGCGATGCTGCTAGTGTGATGATTACCACTGACCGCTCGGTAGACAAGTTCTATGTGGATGAACTTGTGATGTTACCACCTGCCGTAGCAGGTCAGTGGCCCATGCACAAAGACCTTTAGAATGCTTGCAATGATGTAGGCAGGCACAGCAACAATTGTGCCTGCATCACGCATGACTGTCAACTTGTGTTAGCAGCGTCTGAGGTGGCCTTTTCCAAACGTCATTCACACTGTCCTTGCCTCTGGCCCCTACTCTTCTCTTTCTCCAAAATGGGCAAATGTGAATCAATATTTGCCTTGGGTGAAGACAAGGACTGCCATCCCACAATGCAGTCCACAAGCATGCGGATGCCCCTTTGTGATATCAAGCTGCAAGGGTGCACATGAGTGTGTGCAAACCCTAGCAATGTTTGAGCAAGCATGGAAACTTGAGTGCGTTGTCTCTCATGTCTTGTAAAGGAACTTGTCCTGTGACAATGCAGGCACAACCCCCGGGGATGTGATTGCCAGTAACATCTCCAACTGCGCTGGATTCCCACAACCCGAGCCAACTGATGAGGTAGCGTGACCCCTTGCATAACCGTCTGTTTGTACATGCCATGTAAGACCTTGTATGGATGATCAGAACAAAATCATTCAAGATTCGTGGCTTGCCTTGCCTGTACGTGGCTCAGTGCAATGTTGTGCAATGCAGGATGCACATTTTACCTTTGACAGTGCATCCCAGCCTTGGGCAGCCAAGTATGTCACTCAGCTGGGCCTGTCCTATGATCTGCATCAGAACATGGACTTTGTTGAGACTCAGTACAAGCTGCTGCCAAACGCTGGGAAGTGCAGCACCAGCAAGGTTGCTCATGCCAAGGCGCTTGCTAAATGCTCCATCCCAGGTGTTGCCTGCTGCGTTCGCTACAGTGATATTATCACGGTGAGCACACATGCGGCAGTTGCTCCTTTGATCTTGTGTTGTTTGCTTCACAGATGTGCTGAAGCAGGCACTCACCTTGGCAGCTTGCATTGCTTATACATGTCTATCAGAGTGCAGAGATGGAATAGCTCAAGCTAGCTAGCATTCGCTTCAAGAATCTTGTGTCAAGCCTAGCCAGCATGCCGTTGCAGATTCTGTTCCTGGAGCACATGTGGGTTTGCTTTCATTCATGTAAGACCTTGGACCATCTGCAAGCTCAACACTGCTGCCACACAACTGTGCAGGATGCAGATGGCAAGAACAGTTCGCTGCCTCAGATTCTTGGCGATATGTGTGATCGCATGTGGCTACCTTCCGAGGGTTCCCAAGATGAGGCTGTTTGTCAGGGGTTTGCTTATGATACCCAGCATGAAACCTTTACTTTCTTTGGGCAGCTACAAGCGCAACCTATTGTTTTGACAAACGAGACTACATGCAATCGGCCAACCTCGTTGCTGTGGATACTCAATGCAGGCATGCCTTCTGTGCCCCCTCCCCTGCTCCCCTTGCTCTCTGCCCTGGCCTGCCCAATTGCAGCTTGATCTGAATTAGCTGATTGCTTGATTGCAGCTTTACATGCCAGCAATATTTTGCAGACAGCAGTGCATATCTTGCTTGGTTTTGTGCTGTTTTGAGCTGCAAACTGTTTGAGTGTGCTAGGCAGCTGCAGACCTTTGAGGACCGCTGCAAAATTGAATGAGCGAGCAAATCTCTATGTGTCTTGCAGCTTTACCAGCAAATGGGACTGAAACAAAAGTCTACGACACTAGGAAGAACCCATCCAAGTCTGGCCCAAGTCTAGGTATGACACATGCGTTGATCTCAACTACAAGACTTTGCATGTCATCAAGGCAGCATCTCAGCCCTGTGCACTGCATACCTTTGCGAAAACCACACTCTAAGGGATCTTGAAACCTCTGTCGCAGCTGTACCATTGGATATGACAGCCCAGATTCAGAATATTTGTGACTGCTATGGATACAAGAGTTGATGTCAAGCTGTGCTTTCTAGAAGTGATGTCTGCTGCAGCAAGATACCTTGACAGATTGGAACCACACAATGCACCATGCCCTTCTTCCTCCTGTTGGAGCAGACAAGTATGCCTTGTTGCCTACACTTTTCTGTGTTCTACGCTGTCTGTTTATGCCAGTGGGTGACCCATTGTGTGCGATCTGTTGTAGGCGCTGTGTTTGGAGGCATCACAGGAATTGCTGGCCCAGTGGCTGCAACTCTCACGTGGCTGGCTTTGACTTATTCGTACAGGATGATCAAGCTCAGTGTCGTCACCCAGGTCCAAAAGTATCTCAAGGTTGAGGACATATCTGGATCTGATATCACAGACTCTGACCACGCTCTTGCTGTCTCCCATACTCAGTCAGGTGCCATACAGATGGCCACATATGCTTCAGGTAATCATATGTGCAACAACATGTCACAACGGCATGCATCTGCATCTGCAGCTGCAGCTGCCTGCAAAGCACCACATAGTAAGCTGTTGGATTTGCCCTACTTGAGTCAAGGTAGATGTTTTGGGGTTTCCCTCGAGCATACGCAGCCAAGGTGCATGTATCAGTTTCAACTGCATACCTAAGCATCACTTCAATTCAGCTTGGGGACGACGTGATGGCTGCTGATCACAGGCGCTGCAACCACACCCATCCGGCATTCCCTCTTCCTCCCACTTAGAGCAAGGATGCAATCATCGTCGTCAATCACGCCCTTAACACTGTCTGATGAACTTGGTTCACAGAGCTCTTCGCAGTGCATACCCACGCCAGAGATGACGCTTGCAGCAACACAGATTACAAAAATGTGCCTTCGTCAATGGGATGGGCTTTTTGGTGTGCGTGCTGCTTCAGATAGTGTGGGCACTAGAGCAGGAATCTGGAGGGCCAAGTTTGAAGGCGTGCGCTGTGCTGTATTGCTCTTGGCGTTCAACCGCTTGAACCGGAACCTACAAGCGCGGTCTACTCCAAGTAAGTTGCTGGTCCTGAGGAGTGCTAAAGTGGCACTGCCTGCCATGAGAGCGTCATCTCACACCAGGTTGACATGCAAAGTAGCTAAAGTACAGACAAGTGTGGCCATGCATTTACCAATCACAACACGTCTGATCATATTTCTATGCGTGCTCAGAACGATATGTATATCACATAGCCCACAGTCTCTAAGATCACAGCTGACTTGCACAGACCAGGGCGGCAGTGGCACATGCTTCATTGTACGCAGCTTCCTGACTTCAGTGCCTGAGGCTCACTACTCTGGTATGTCGCATGAGAAATTCTTGAGCGTCTAATCAACCTCACCCAAAGATTTGGTACACAGGCACACTACTGCAAGCCTGGACAAGCTGTACACGTTCTCACCAACGTCAAGCTATTGTATATGATATTGCCAAGATTGTGTCACAAGTTAGTGAGATAGAGGCACAAGAGCTGCCCGACAAAGATCCAGACACAGTGAGTGTGAGCACCTCTATTTTTGGCAGGTTGCAGAGATGGCTGGGATGCTGTTTTCCACAACCACATGGATGTAGAGTAAGTTCGTTGATTTGTTTTCGTATGCCAGCAGATAGGTCAACCTAGAGTTTGGTCAAGCCAGCTTTCCAACCTCAGCTTAGTATTTTATGTGACGTTGAAATTTTGCAGGCTTAGATTGGATTGTAGGCATGATGATGCATTTGCAGTCAGTGGCAATGTCAGCTAGTACACATGTGTTCCAGAAGTGCCTATGATTGGGCATTGATACTGTTTGGAACAACCTCTTCAATAGATATGAATTGCTAATTCAGTTTAATATGTAGCATGTTGAGTTAATCTTCTGACATAGTTTTGAGATGAAGCGCATAGCCTGTAGGATCATAGCAAAGCTCATCCAATTTGACATTTTGAGTTTGATCATATGCATGCGATGCACACACTGAGTCTCAAGAGGTTGTCTAATCATGCTTGTACTATGCTGACGCCTTGTGACAATGCCTGCTGTGTCATGGATATCGTCTGTCTGTCTGCCTGTCTGTCTGTGTGTGTCTGTCTCTCTCTTCGTCTCGAAACAATTGGGTCATAGCAAATCCCCAAGAGTACAATTGTAGCGCTTGGAAAAATGCCTGGATCAGAAGGTAACCAAGGTCAGACAGCAGGGCACAGAGTAGTCCGTGAGTGTTGCCGGTTAGGGAGCACCCAGCTGTGACGCACAAATGCAGTGTGATACAAAGCGCTAGCGGTCTCTTCGTCTGTCTGTCTGTCACTCTGTCCGTCTATCTGTGTGTATGCCTGTCTGTCCTGCTGAAGTTGACCTGCAACTCAGCTTGCTTTCAGCAATTTGCCACCACGGTTGCTACGTTAATGAAAGTGCATATCATGTTCTGCATGACATTGAGCTGCGTAGCCAATGCAGCTGTTTTAAAGGTGCTGTTGGGGGCTTGGGGGCTAGTTGACTGTGTCATGATGTGAAGCCGCAGTCTGACCCTGTACAGTGTTCTTATTGCAGTTCCAATGCAGATGTACAAGTGTGACAGCGTGTGTTGTGCAAGTGCTGTCTTTATCAGCATTCGCACCTCTTGGCAGGCCATGTTCCATCCATTGCGTCTGAGCTTGACACCGTTGTGACTGGCTTCATAGCTTCTGCTGGGCCAGCTCAGTCCAACAGTCCTGACTTTTGGTGGTGGATTGCACAGAGTTGGCAGCCAGAAGCAGAATGTGGACATGTTCGCTAACAAGCATTCTTCAATCAAGTGCAAGCAGTAGTAATTCACCCAAGGTCAGAATTGCTTCAGTGCCCACTTTTTGCCGACCACATAACTGCCATGTTACCGTTGCATGACCAGTACAAGCAGCAAAACAACAGTCAGGTGTACCTGTGGTGGCTGTGCGTCTAGAGCTGAAGGTCAAATGTAGCTGCAGATGTGGGAAGTAACACTGACGCTTTACTGCACTCAATAGGCCCATGCTGACGACAGCACAAAATTTCAGATATAGCAGGCAATAGCATGACAGCATGGTTGACTTGCTGAAGTTTGATCATCTGCAGTTATGACAGTAAAATGTAACATGCACGCCTGATGGCTGCAGCATCTTGAAGCACGTGAGCCCATGCGTCATATTACTTTATGTATGCACGGCATATCCAAGGTACAGTACTCTTGCAGCTCGAACCACAGAGATTTATGTAGCCTACCATGACCTGATCCATGCATCAGTGAGAGCAAAGAGGATCAGCAAGTTGAGTCACAGATCAGCCATACTTGTGTTGTGAATGTCATTGTAAAATGTTCACTCATGCACCAAGTCAAGCAGCGGTTTTTGTAAGCTCTGTGCAGGCTCTCTTTTGCGCAGTTATGAAACTATCACTGCAATGCATGCTACTCACAAGGTCATGCGGCACTGGTGCGTGAAATCAGCTCCTTGCACAATTCCTAGAGCCACCATGGGTATGCATGTTATGTGCAGGATCTTGACAATGCTGTTCTGTCACTGGCAATGCTCCTGGCAGAGCACAAGAAGGCGAAGGTTGCACTTCGGTACCCCTAGTCTGGTACCCCTAGTCTGGTACCCCTAGTCTGGTACCCCTGTACCCCTAGTCTGGAACCCAAGTCTGGTACCCCTAGTCTGGTACCCCTAGTCTGGTACCCCTAGTCTGGTACCCTAGTCTGGTACCCCTGTACCCCTAGTCTGGAACCCAAGTCTGGCACCCCTAATCAGGTACCCCTAGTCTGGTACCCCTAGTCTGATACCCGTAGTCTGGTACCCCTGTGCCCCTAGTCTGGAACCCAAATCTGGTACCCCTAGTCTGGTACCCCTAGTCTGGAACCCAAGTCTGGGCTGTTGGTGTTTGGTGGCTGCTCTCAGCCCAGCTCTCTATACACTCAGAGCAGTCATAACACTTGCAGGTAGGAGTGGTTGAGGTCTCCTGCTATGATGTGACCCTTACGCGGGTACCAGTGCTGGGTGCATGTACCAACCTGCTGCTGATCTGTAGCTTCAGCCTAGGAACAAGCTGCACAGTTGTCTGCCAAGCAGTTCATGCAGCTCAGCACGATGCTCAACTGCTGGCCATGTTGCCTGTGCTGAGTATTGCTTGCATGTTCTGCACATTGTCTGATTTGCACAAGCTCTCAGGCACATTGCTTGCACTTATCTCTGGAGGCATAACCAGCTACATGCACATCTGCAATGAGATGCAGGGAGTAAACCCAGGGATAGCTGATATTGCCTTGTGTATTTGTGTGTTACTTTTAAGAATAGGGCGCAGGCTGATTAGGTTACCCGAAGGTACGCAGGACCCATCATGCAAGCACACCCAGACCTGCCAGGCAACATGGCATTGGACCTCCAGCAGATTGTGCTTGTCCCCGCTGGCACTCGACTCTCAGAGGTCTGCTCACATACAGCCTCACTGGAACACATGCATACCCATGTCGATGCAACTCCAAATTCTAAACCTCTGCTGCCTGTGACACATCATTGACACCTGATTTGTATGACCAAGTGGTACAACAACAGGCGAGCGCTTCCGGACTGATGACAGCACATTTTGCAGCTGTACACGAAAACAGTGGCCATATGTTGGAGGCCCTATGGCCACTGACAGGTATGTCAGCATTTTGTTGGACTGCAATTTTCAGCTTAAAGCTGGAACAGGCAGCCTTTGAACCTATACTGACGCGAGAAAGTGGTGTTTGGGAACCAAAGCAGGAGATTGCTTTGGTTCTATCTGCATACTGTGGTCATTCTGTTACAATAAGTATAGGGCTTCAGCAGGTCTAGGGTTCGAAGTCCAGCCCATACTTGGTCACTGTGCAGTCAACTTCACTGTAGTATATGAATAGACAGGTGGCACTGAGTAATCATACTTACCTGTTCGGGCTGGGTTGGTAATCAGGAAGGCCAACCAACTATCCTCGCTGCTCGCCTTGCACTTAGCCTGCGGCGCTGGGTATGAGTACTCCAAGTGGATATCTCAACGGAATAAGTTCTGGTAGGCTTACGCGAGCGCATGCGCTCCCTCGGCACAATCAAATCTGTCAGTACTAATAGCACCCCACAAAACCCTCATGTCCCCACTTCATTCATTTCATGGGGTATTGCCTGTGTGAGTCCTTTCTGGTACTGAGGATTTGCAATCAGACTGATGCAAGGTATGGACTGCAATTGGGTGCCAACAAAGTGCATATTTTATGCGAGAGAAGCTTTGTTCAAAATGACGCTATACACAGACAATCATAATTTTGCATTTGCATCACTGCTGCTCATGGACAAAGTTCGCTAAATAGACCTAATACTAGATACTAGTCAGGAGTGTGAGATAGCCCACCAGTAAGGTAGTAGAGGCATGCAAACACTCAAGCTTGCTGACTAGAACTGCAAAATCTTATGCTGTCAACTATCGGTAGTGCTCGAGTAAGTTTGTGAATATTTGGTTGTCTTGCATAACAAAGCCATGTAGCATGCATCTGTGAAGCAAGTACGCCAACTCCGCAATTACATGTCAACTTACCAAGCCAGCTTGACATTTTGTCCACGGGCCAAACCTACTATCTCAAAGCAACTACGCCAAATCCATAATCCCTAATCTACACTACACAGACAAAACAGCGTCACATGACAACTGGTGATGAGGTTCGCATTATCGTCAAGCAGATTGATAATATTGCGCACTAATGCAAAAGTAGGCTGCAATTCCAAATCTAGCCAAGCTGCAACACTCTACCAAAACTTCCATCTAAAAACAAAAGCTGCATCCCGTACACGTGCCAGCAACAAACAGCCAAAATGCTGGTGATGCTGGGACTACCTAGCATCACTTGATGCCGGCAAGTCTGGCCAATCATGGTACAGCAGTGTTAGTTCTGGTACAAAGAGTATGTGACAGGCGGCATGATCCTGGTTGGTGAGTGTGGCATGGTGCGAGGCCTGGTGGCGCTGGGGTGTGATGCTATGGAGGACTGCGACAAAGCAGCCTGGAGCTGTGCCTTGGTGATGGGCATCCCCTCTGCTTGTTCCAGCAGGCTGATCCTGACAGTCCCATACAGCTTCACATCCTTCAAGCTCAGCCTGCACACGCAAACAGTGATGATGATGTATGTCATGTTCTTGAGCATGCAGTGCCTGAGGAAGGGCAGGCAAGGGCAAGGGGGGAGG
>JAABUK010003491.1_pt1 | contig 26559 bp, 19 predicted proteins | sample 5559141 | NCBI WGS metagenome assembly JAABUK01 (sample SAMN10711869, study PRJNA513367) | rock metagenome | isolation source: Antarctica rocks | place: Antarctica: Victoria Land, Pudding Butte nord | collected 2016-01-03
TAAAAATCAGGTGTTACGCATTGAACAGAATGGCCAGTATAGGAATGCCTGAATCTATCAAAATCAGAGCCGCTTAAAATTATTCATGCAACAAAGCCGTTTAAAATTAAAGAAATTACAACTAGTGTTAAGTTAATTCTAAAGTGATGTGTTCTGCTTTCAGCCGTCAGCTATCAGCAGTCAGCAGATCAATGTGTAGTAAGTTTCCTCCTGATACCTGAAAGCTGACGGCTGATAGCGAATACGTCAATTTACACTTAACTCTACATTAGTTTCTCATTTTTAATGGAAGATGTAATGGAATTAAGCATTTAATCCGTGCCGGTGAATTTATAATTAAAGCCGGTGGAAAGTTCCTTTCTTTCAAAATCTTTTTTTCTTCAGCCCGGCTATTACCAGTTCTTTTCTCTTCCGAATTGTATATGTGGCAATATGGATGGCAACAATTAATTAAAATGAAACGGTTTAGAGTAACAATATCCATCAACCTAAAAGTGTTCAGACAGGACAACTCCAGGAGAGTAAACAAATGCAATGGATAATATTAAGGTTCACCAATTTTGATGATGTGATGAAACCAATAGTACTTCCAATGGTAGGCTGGGTACTGACATCAGCAACACATATTCTACGCGTGAAGTTCCGTTTGCTGAAGAATAGGATCGCCATGTGGGTCATATTTAGGAAATTCAGGATTCGAAAAAACTGTACATCCCTTCACAAATAAACAGCTTAAATGATTTGATCCACCAACAAGCTATCCGCAAACTTTATAGATACGATTGTTTCAATATCCTTCCCTATCTGTATTTTCATTGACCCATCAAAAGTAATTTTATCAATCACTTTTATTTTAGTGCCGATACTAACTGACAACTGCTGCAAGTATTGTAGGAATATGGTGGAAGTATCTTTTACTGCTGCAACCTTACAGGTTTCTCCCACTTTAACCATTGACAACAATGTTTTAATAGAGTTCGGTAACTGACCGTTTGATTTTGGGATAGGGTCGCCATGTGGGTCATATTCCGGAGACCCGAGAAACTTGTCTAATCGTTCTACAAGACCTTCGTCTTTTATATGTTCCATCTGCTCTGCAATTTCATGAATTTCATCCCAGTTATACCCTAACATATCTTTTAGAAACACTTCCCAAAGACGGTGTTTTCTAACAACAAATAAAGCTGTTTTCAGACCTTTCTCTGTAAGCTTTGCTCCTTTGATTTTATCATATTGTATCATTTTTTTAGTAGTAAGCTTTTTAAGCATGTCAATTACCGAAGCAGGATTGTTGCTTAACCCATCCGCAATTGACTTTACACTTACTTTATCAACACTCTCCTTGCTGAGGTGATAAATAGTTTTAAGATAGTTCTCTTCTGAAAATGTTGGCATCGCATAAATCTTGTAATTATAAAGATAACAATTTAAGGAATATACGTACAATTAGGCTTACCTAACTTATAATATTTGGTAAATCAAATTATTATATTATTTTTACTCTAATTATAAATATATGCGATATCTCATTACACTAATTTTCACAGGGCTGATTACATCATTTTCTAATGCGCAAACTCTAAAGGCCAAATACTCTTTATTTAATCCGGTGCCGAAAGATAAAATGAAAGATATGGAAACAGACCGCCCTGATGTTACCGAAAGTGCTTATACTGTGGAAGCAGGTCATTTTCAAGTGGAAAGTGATTTGTTTAAACACATTCATAACAATGATGAAAAGATGTTTAACAAAGGAAGCATCTTTAATTTGGGTAATTATAAGTTTGGTCTAACTGAAAATATGGATATACAATTAGTAATACCAACCTATGTAAGTAATAGCACGCGGGAACGGAATACAAATAAAATAATTACTAGAACGGCTGGTTTTGATGATATAAGCCTGCGCTTTAAATATAACATCTGGGGTAATGCAGGAGGTAAAACTGCTTTAGCGGTGCTGCCTTTTTTATCTTTTCCCACTTCTTCGTTTTCTAATAATGGAATACAGGGGGGGATAGTCTTTCCTTTTGCATTGGAATTAAATAAAGGATGGGGTTTTGGCTCCCAGGCAGAGGTAGATATTGTAAAAGAAGAAGACACTCATTACCACTCTGCGTTTTTATACTCATTCACCTTTGGTAAATCGCTATTCAAAGAAGTGGAAGCCTTTGCAGAAGCATACGTTACCTATAGCCCTTATACAGGAAATACAGATATGTATGGTAATGGAGGTATTATATTTTCAATCAGCAAAAATCTGAATATAGACGCAGGCTTTAATTATGGTATTGATAAAGGTGCTGATAAAATTTATTTCATAGGTTTTTCTTTTAGATATTGACCAGTTAAAAAGATAAACGGCATCCTTTTATTATTCGAAAAGAAACAGTACAAATATGTTACAAGAAATGGAGCAAAAAAGTATAAGTAAGAAAGCATGGCGAAAAGAAAATACCAGCAATTCATTGCCCGAGGTATTTTCTTCCATTAATGTACCAAAAAATGCAGGTTTCTGGAAAACGCTATTGGCATTTTCAGGACCCGGCTTAATGGTAGCTGTTGGTTATATGGACCCCGGTAACTGGGCTACCGATATTGCCGGAGGTGCACAATTCGGATATACTCTTTTATCGGTAATTCTGATTTCTAATTTTTTTGCCATCATTTTGCAACACCTTTCATTAAAGCTAGGTGTAGTAGCCGAAAGAGACCTTGCACAAGCTTGCCGTGATCATTATCATCCCGCAATAAATTATGTGCTTTGGGTGTTTTGCGAAATTGCCATTGCAGCCTGTGATTTAGCAGAAGTAATAGGTTCTGCCATTGCATTAAATATTTTATTTGGTATTCCCTTAACCTGGGGTGTTGTGCTAACGGGCTTGGATGTATTGATAATATTATTTTTTCAGTATAAGGGTTTTCGGATAATTGAAAGTATAGTAGCAGGCTTAACTTTGGTAATTTTATTTTGCTTTGCATTTGACGTCTTACGTTCCAAGCCTGATATATTCCCAATGTTAAGCGGCTTAATACCCACAGCAGAAGTTGTGTTTAATCCTTCTATGCTATATATTGCCATTGGTATTTTGGGAGCAACAGTTATGCCTCACAATCTTTATTTGCATTCAAGCATTGTGCAAACCCGTAATTATCCACGTACTAATGCAGGCAAAAAAATAGCAATTAAATTCGCAACTATTGATAGCACAGCTTCTTTGTTAATTGCCTTTTTTATTAATGCTGCGATATTGATTGTAGCCGCTGCAAGTTTTCATAAATCGGGGCATCAGGATGTTGCTGATATTATGGATGCACATAAATTATTAGCTCCTTTATTAGGAACAACATTGGCAAGTACTTTTTTTGCTGTGGCATTATTAGCATCCGGACAAAATTCAACTCTTACAGGAACATTGGCTGGACAAATTGTAATGGAAGGGTTTTTAAATATTCGCTTAAAGCCTTGGCTACGCCGTTTAATTACACGATTAATTGCTATAATACCTGCCTTTATCGTTACTGTGATTTATGGCTCAAGCGGCACAGCCAATTTATTAGTACTTAGCCAGATAATCCTTTCTATGCAGTTGAGCTTTGCTGTAGTACCACTGGTGTTGTTTACTAACAGCAAGACTAAAATGGGTGAATTTGCCAACAAGCCCTTTTTAAAAGTATTGGTTTGGGTTATTTCCATAATTATAATTTGCCTTAATGCTTATTTGTTATATGGTACTTTTTTTAGTTAATTGCTAAACAATTCCATTGCATCAAACTAATTCCTTAAACACTTTATACATATCTATAATTCTACGGTCAATCTTGTCTGGATCAGTGCAATGTATAATACAACACCCAATACCATAACTGCTGAAACAACAAATGTAACGTTTGCCCCGAATTGATACCACAGGAAGCCAGCTAAGGAACTTGCCAGCATGGTACAAATACTCTGAAAGGCGGAATACGTTCCTATAGCAGTTGCAGTATCTTCTTTAAACGAAATATTAGTTATCCATGCTTTTGAAATGCCCTCTGTAGCGGCTGCATAAACTCCATATAAAAAGAACAGAATATAAAAATGGTATGATTGGATTGCAAACGCCATACCTCCATACACAATTGTAAAAATTGATAATCCAAAAATGAAGATCTTTTTTAACCCTATCTTATCTGCTAACATGCCAAGAGGAAAAGCAAAAAAAGCATACACCAGGTTATAGAATATATATATGGTTATCACGTTACTATCATCCAAACCTGCCTGTTTTGCTTTTAATAACAGGAATACATCTGAGCTATTGAATAATGTGAATATCAATAAGCCGGCTACTAATTTCCTATATAAAGAAGGGCTTCTTTTCCAATATCCTAAAAATGAAAAAAAACTAATTGTAGTTTTAAGAGGTAGTTGATTTACATTTTTGTCCTTTAACAAAAGGGAGCAAAGCACTGCCAATAATCCTGGAGCAAGCGCTATATAGAAAAGAGTTCTGTAATCCTGCGGATGCCATTGTAAATATAACAAAGCAAGCAATGGCCCAAGCACTGCTCCCAACGTGTCCATAGATCGGTGGAAGCCAAATACCTTTCCTTTCGTTTCCGTCGTTGCTTCATCGGATAATACAGCGTCTCTTGCTCCTGTTCTTAAGCCTTTACCAAACCTGTCGATCGTTCTCACAAAAAATATCCAGATGGGAGTAATAAACAAAGCCATTAACGGTTTTGATAATGCACTCAAAGTGTATCCCCATTGTACAAAAGGCATCCGCCTTCCGGTAACGTCTGATAACTTTCCGAAGTAACCTTTGCTTAAACCCGCTGTTGCTTCTGCTACACCTTCCAGTACACCTATTAATACAATTGAGAAGCCGATGCTTTTAAGATACAAAGGCAAGATGGGATACAGCATTTCACTGGCGGCATCTGTAAACAGGCTTACTAATGATAAAATCCAAACTTTTCTTGTTATTGCGATTTTTTTAATCATAATTTTATTCGCAGCGCTACATTAAAAATCCTTCCATCGAGCGGTGCATACAATTGCCTGAATGTTGGATTGCTTGTTGGCGGAATTACAATGTTTTCAAATCGTGTTTGACGCTGGTCAAAAATATTTTCACAATTGGCAATAATTGATAAATGCTTAAAGTGTTTTTGTGCAATTATTCCAAAAACAAAGTATTCCTTCGTTTTGGTATCAGCATCCCGATACATTGTTGAGGTATAAAAGCCTTCCGTTCCGATTGAAAAATTATCTTCCTTCTCATAGGAAATGGTTGTAACAATTTTACCCTTTGGCGTTAAAGGAACGAAGTTTTGAACAGCATCATATCTTCTTTTTGCATCTAGAAATGTATATCCTGCAAATATTTGTAGGGCTTCCCAACGTAACCTGACACTGGTTTCAAAACCTTTTGTAATAATGGGCGCTCGCTTATTTTCAAAGTTAATACCCTGTAAAACCAAGGGACTATTTATTTGGGTGATAAAAAAAGATTGATTGAATGTTGCAGTTATTTCATCTCCCAATCTTTTTTTGTAATTAAAGTCCAGGTTTCCACCAACTGATTTCTCTGCTTTAATATTAGCTGAAAGTGGTTGAATATTATTTATACCTTCCTCCTCTGATGCAGTTGAAAAAATAGTAGGTATTTTGTAGCCAAGGCCGCTGCCCACTCTTACATAAAAGTTTTCTGAGATCTTATACAATAATGCCAAACGGGGCAAAAAGAAAAAATCAAATTGATTTTGGTAATCTGTTCTAATACCTGTTTCTATTGTAAATTTGTCCGTTAGCTTCCAATCGTCCTGAACAAAAATACCAGTAGTGAAATAATTATAATCTCTTTTTAAATGGCTTTTGGTGCTATCTTCTGTAAATTTTTCGGAATTAATATTAAGACCAATTACGATCTGATGTTTCGCTCTTTTAACAGTGTAAGCAACTTCTGAAAAACTACTTGTTTGATTGCCTTTGAATACGGAAGAATTTTGGGTGATGCCCCGGCTAAAAAAGGCTATACTATTTTTAAAAGTCAGCGTTTTCTCTTTTGCAAACTCTTTATTAAATTCTAATTGTGTAGATACACGGTTTGATATATTTTCCTCAAAGAACCTGTGCAAATTATCTGCTTTATTTTTCAGCACTAGCATATCGCCACCCTTGCGTTTATCAAATGTGCCGTTGACCCCAAACCGTATTTTTGTTGTGGGATTTAGATAAAAATACAATACAGGGGTGAGGTTAAATGTTGTTGTTTTTGGCATTTCTGAAAAGCCATCTTTATTTATGTCTTTTGCAGCCTGTAAATTATTAGTGCTAAGTAAACTAAATCCGATCTTTTTCCAGCGTTGAGAGAAGTAAGCATTTACATCTGATCCCGATAAGGTAGTTTGATTAAGCAGGACAGTTAGTTCCCTTTTTTCTGTTGGTTGCTTTGAAATGAGGTTAATAATGCCTGCGATGGCATCACTGCCGTATAAAGAAGATGAAGAACCTTTGATAATTTCTACCTGTTTAAAATCGAGTGGAGGAATTTGCATAATACTAAGCCCTTGAGCGAAACCGCCGTATAAAGGGAAACCGTCTTTCAATATCTGAGTATATTTTCCATCAAGCCCCTGTAGACGGATGCTTACATTGCCATTTACACCAGATGTTTGCTGAGATTGAATTCCAGTGGCTTCAGCTAACAACATGGCAATATTGCTTGGCCGCATATTGCCTTCTTCATTTAATTCTTCGGAACCCAGTACTTCCACTCTTACCGGTATATCTTTAATCCGTGAATTAGTTCGGGTAGAATTAACTATCACTTCGTCCAATGCTTCATCCGCTGGCTCCATATCAATGGTTATAAATTCATCAGTTGATTTTGCAGGAAAAGCAAATACCTTTCTTACCTCTTTAAAACCTGTATTGGAGATTTCTATTGTAAATTTACCATCGGGAATATTCTTAATAATAGCCTTCCCATTACTATCACTGCTGGCTACTTTGTTTAATTGGCGGATAATAACCGTTGCCCCAATTACAGGTTCTTTTGACTTGTCATTAATGATTATCGTTTTAAAAATATTCTGAGATTGAGATATTTGAAAGTAGCCACAACAAATTAATAAACAAACAATACCTTTCATTTTAAATTTATTTAAATCACATATTTTATAGTAATACCTGCTATACCAATTATCACTCAAAAACTTTCTAAATATTAAATAATAAAAACGAAATGTAAATATAAAATTTAGGAGAGAAATAGATCTTATAAATAAGCGGTTCAGAGGTCGGTTCAGTTTCTATTAACAGGTATTGGCAACAACAGTCGGAGCAATGAACCAATAATCCCTATCTGTGAATTTTATAACACGGAGTGTGTTATTCTTTTAAATGGTGGTTTTTTTTAAAGAATAGAATTAATATAATGTAAAAAAGATGTTTCAAGTAATATTTAATAAAACCATTGAAAATTATATTTCAATGTTGACATAAATAATCCTTCAGCGGACGAAATACCTGATACTTTGCTTAATGTAAAACTATCCCAAAAAGAAAGTGCAATTGTATCAATGTCTTTTGGGATAAGCATTGCAATGCATAAGGAAAAAGGAGCGAAAAAGAAAACATAATAAATGGATGCTGAAGATTTGAAACATCTATTAATTCCTATCGCCTCAAAACATCTAAAAAATATCACTACAAATGTTCATTACGCCTTCAGTTGAGTATTAATCAAAAAGTTTCAAACATAAATGCGGTAATATGCCGAGAGCAATTGACATCTCTGATGAACTTGATTTATTCGGAATACTCTTGGAATCTGCTTGGTATGATTATAAATTTCTACTTTGATAATGAATGCATATGCTGGCCCTCCTGCAATTTCCAAGTGTATTCAAACTTCCGCATTTATTTAAAACTAAAACCATAAAGCCGCTTTGGTCAAGGAAAGGCAATCAACCTTGTAATAAGAAAAAATTGTTATTTCCCAACCCCCTATGAATATTGATCATGCTTAATGCGATTAATCGCACCGATAAAGCGATATTATATTCTAACTGCAGTCTTACTAATATTTTGTGGGTGCCATATCAATTAAGGCATGTACAGAAACTTTTGGTGAAAGAAGAAATTACTTATCATCTTAGCTCCACGAAATAATATTTTTACATAAAATTATTTCCATAACCTTCCATTGGTGAACGTAATATAAACGTTCTGATTTATGTTCAATCTTGCATAAACTTCAGGGCTTATGTAAAGGAATCGATCATACCATCTTTTTCTAATTTTATCTTTCATGCGTAAATAAAGAATACTTAATAAATTTCCGTTTCAGGTTCTGTTGCAGACTTCAGAGTAAAATATGGAGTTTTCCAAAATTGTCAAGATAGCAGAAATGCTGAAGATACCGGTAATACAACAGGTATGGTCAGTAAATAGCATGCTACCGATCACAAATAAACTCTTTCCATAAGCGAGTCAGCTCAATTTTGTTCAATTCACCAGTATATATTATAAGCCGATATCGGACAATCTCTGTTTCGCCCTTTTTCAATTTCCAATCACCCATAATCTGCCTTGAAGGCCCGATTCCTAATTGAGTATCTACTCTCCAAGAAATCGGGAAACCTTTATTATCCGGGTGATCAAAAACAGCCATGTGAGCCCAGTCATCCCGTCCTTCCACCTTCACGCCAACATCCATCCATATAGCCCGTTGTGCCTCCGCCTCAAGATTATGTTGGCCTACAGCATTTACCACTTCTCCAGCCGTACCAATATGCCATGGCATACGGATGAACAAGCCGCCCACATAGAATTTACCGAAGGTTATATCCGTTTTTGCTTCTCCCGTCCATTCAATATCCAGTAAATATTTGCCGTTTTGTTCCTGTAATGACCAATTAGAGGTCTCGGTAAGGGTTGTGTTACTTTTTTCGTCTAATAAATCATAAACGGTTTGCCATTTAACCTTTCGACCTTTGTTTGTAATGACGTTGGCAGACACGCGTCGCCAGTAATCGCTTTGCCATTTCATAAAATAGTCACGGCCATTCACCAATTTTAATCCCCAATAAATCCCTGTCTGGTGAGGGTGATGTTCCGGACGGAATTCAGTAAGTACACCCTTACCATCAGGGGCAATAATAGGATGTATATAAGGTCGTTCATCCGATTTTGCACTTTGTGTTAGAATCGGCTCCTGGCCATTATTCTTAAAAACTAAAATAGTTCCAGTTGCCTTATCTTGCTTAATTTGAAAAATCTTTATTGGTTCGCTCCCTGTTCGGCTGTTATCATGTAGAATACGGTTCCCCTTACTAAATAGGGCTACGGTCAGGAATAAAATAATGGATCTGATCATATTTATTTTTTGTCCAGTGTCTTTATTTTTAAACTGCGGAAAGATACAATTCCTCCTCGGCCTTCCAATATAATATGACCATTAGCCGCCAGACCAAAGCCTGGCAGGTCCTTGTATTTACTTTTGGCGACCAGGTCCAAGTATGCTGCCGAGCCACGTATGTATTCAAGTATCTTGTATCCGTTTAACCAGTATTCAACCTGGTTGTCGGGGAACACTTTAATTATTCCCTGGTTCCATTCACCAGTTTTTCGAGTTGATGTAGGCATTTTATGCGCGGGCAGCAGATCTGCAAGCGACCCAAGGGTTCGGTTCCCGGTGATTCCTGGCATGGAGTCATCTACTATCTGGTATTCTAATCCTGGAACGGCACCTGGTTTCCCTGAGACATCGGTTTCGGTTAGTTTCCTAACAAAATATTTAACCCCGCTGTTGGCTCCTGCTGTAAGTTTAAAATCGAATTTCAAGATAAAAGCACCGAACTCCTTTATGGTCATAATATCCCTGCCGCTGCCATTGCCTTTAGTTTCAGACACAACGCTTAATGCACTGTCTTTTATTTCCCAAAGCGATTGAGGGAAACCCGGTTTGTAAGCATCTCTCCAGCCGCTGGTTGTTTTACCATCCCATAATAATGAAAACCCAGTTTTTTTCTCCTGCAATGATAGATCATTAGGAATAGTGTTCACCACATATATTTCGTCAAAAGGCGAAGGTTTGATGTTACTGGTTTTTATTCGAATGTTACGAAAACGGACCTGGTGGCTGCCGGGTGGATCAGATGGATTATTGGCATGGAGTTGCAAGCCAATAAATCCACGCGTTGATTCCGCATCTATAAGATGCGCAATTGGAATACCATTCACCCAGGTCCTGATGGTAGTTCCAAAACACTCTATCCGGTAATTATTCCATTGATTATTTTTAAAGGCGCTTTTACCCGGCACATTAAGTTCTGTAGTATACAACCATCCCCTGCGTCCACCTTCATCATAGATACTGCCACTCCATCTTTGAGGTTTAGGGTCTACTTCCATCTGGTATCCATGTACTCGTCCATTCAGATAATCAGCGGTGCTGCGTGTACGAAATTGTATACCGGAATTATTCATTAAAGTGTCTATCGCAACTTCAAGCTCAAGAATAAAATCTTCATAGTCATTCTCGGTACAAAGAAACCCATTAGGCTGATTACGCACATCGGTTCCGATGATCATTCCTTCCTTTGCTTCCCATTTATGTTTTCCATTAAGTTCTCTCCATCCAGTAAGGTCTTGCCCGTTAAAAAGAATCTCCCACCCATCTTTCGCTTGAGCGGTAACATGGGAAGCCAAAAAAGTAAATATGAGTGCCAGGAAGACTTCTGCAGGTTTAAACTTTTTCATATTCTAAGCATTTAACGAAACAACTGTACATGTAAGATTTTCAGGGTAGCGCAAAAGCTACATATTTATCCCCGGACTTTGTTTTTTGCTTACCTCCACCTCCACAAGCAATCACTACATATTGCTTACCTTTTACCTGGTAAACAGAAGGGGTCGCAATACCAGCAGCAGGTAATGCTGCCTCCCATAATAACTCTCCCGTTCTTTTATTGAAAGCCCTGATCCTTTCATCTCTAGTTGCCGCAATAAATATCACTCCTCCTGCTGTTACTACTGATGAACCGAAGTTTTCACTTCCAGCCTGTATGCCTTTTGTTTTTAATTCAGGGTAATCACCAATTGTCTGCTTCCATAACACCTCACCTGTATTCAGGTTAATAGCAGAGAGATGCCCCCATGGTGGCTTAACCCCCGGGTAACCCTCTTTGGTTAAAAATTTGCCTCCATCCATCCTGTAAGGACTTCTAAAATAAGGAGGAAGTTCTTCCCTGTCTGAAATACTAAACCGTTGATTTTGTTTAGAAGTTATATTAAGCACATAAGAAGCAATCGCCGTTTTTTGTTCTTCACCTAAATGGCCGAATGGCGGCATATTATTCCTTCCGGAGGTAATCAGGCTTTTAAAAGATGCTTCGTCAAATTTTACTCCCGGGCTCAAATTGCTTCGCTTTTCTATACCAACTAAAGATGGATTAGCGCCTAATGCCGGATTCGTTTCCCCTCCTCTTCGGTCTAAACCATGACAGCCACTGCATTGTACTTCAAACAAAGCTTTGCCTACCTGCAGATTAGTTCGTACACCGGAAATCCTGCTTGTATCTGGTGAATTAATATCAGACATCCGAACTACCCAGGGTGACTCATTTGCATTTACATACATTATTTCAGTAGTGGGATCAAAAGATGGTCCTCCCCATTCAGTGCCGCCGTTCCATCCCGGACTTTGCAATGTTCCCTTGAGAGAAGGCGGATTCCACATATTGCCTGTTTTAAAGGATCGGAATTTTTTTAAAATGTCCTGGTAAGAAGAATCCGGTATACCTTCTTTTAAAAGATCTGCCTCGGTTATTACCTGACGTACAAAAGGCTTAAAAAAGGTAGGAACCGGTTGAGTAGGTGAAGCCTTTTCACCAGTAAGCTCTGATGGTGGAACAGGCACTTCTTCTATTTGATGAATGGGTTTACCAGTTTCTCTGTCAAACATAAAAATAAAACCGCTTTTACCTACCTGTACCACTACGTCTAACTTTTTACCATCTTTTGTAATGGTAGCCAGTATAGGGTGAGTTGGAATATCCCAATCCCATAAATCATGATGCACTGTCTGATAATGCCAAATCAGCTTACCTGTTAAAGCATCTAAAGCCAATACAGAGTTTGCATACAAATTATTACCCTTTCGATTGCCTCCATAAAAATCAGGAGTAGCCGATCCGGTGCCGGCAAACACAATTCCTCTTGCTTCATCCAGGCTAAATCCTCCCCACGCGTTTGCTCCACCAACATAAGTATAGGCCTGCGGATTCTCCCATGATTCATACCCCGGTTCACCCGGATGTGGGATGGTATGAAAAATCCATCTTTGTTTTCCGGTATGTACATCATAAGCCCTGATATGACCTGGAGCGGCTTTTGCCGATTCGGATAAACGCGAACCTAAAATGATCAGGTCTTTATAGATTATTCCTGGGCTCGTGTTTGAGATATGTAAATCATCTGCATTTTTAATTTCTAAGCCATCATGCAGGTCAACCATTCCATTATTGCCAAATGACGAGATGATTTTTCCAGTAAGTGCATCTATACAATATAACACATGACCTCCCCCCGGTGTGTATAAGATGCGCTGATCATCATCCGAACCCTTATAGTAAGTTATGCCTCTGGAAATTTTAGTTGAAGGAGCGAAGGGACCACGTCCCAGATTTTTACCTTTCTCCGGTACCGTTCCCGGATCATAGACCCATTTCTCTTTTCCGGTAGCAGCATTTAAAGCAAATAGTCTGAGTTGTGGATTAAGGCCGTAAAGAATACCATCTATAACAATGGCATTCGTTTTCATATCGGTCGTGTTTGTTGCCGATGCCTGGCCTGAAGAATAAATCCATGCTATTTTCAATTTTTTAATATTACTCGTATCAATTTCTGTCAATGCTGAATATTTTATATTTGCACTGCTGCCCCCGTAAGCCCGCCAGTTTTTATATGATTCGGTAGAATTAGAACAAGACGTTGCATAACTGCAGATAATGTTCAAAATTATAAGGAGCTTGGTATTTGTGATTTTTAAACGGATCATCGTTTTAGTTGATCGATTTTTTTATATTAAAGGATTCCTTCAACAGGATAGTTGACAAGGCATAAATTAAATTGAATAATGATTTTATTTGTAATCCTAACTCTATTGCTACTATTTTACATTGTTGCGTTGCAAGTTTATTGAAGTTGCCGCCGGTATCTAGCATTGCGCTAACTGCCCCGTTCACGGGAAATTTTCAGGCATCTATATGCTCACTACCACAACTTTTAATTGCAGCAGCTAAAGGTGGTTTGATAGCAACTCCTGTAAATCGCTACCGATGGGCCTTCCACCATCATTTACACAGCATCAACTTTCAATAAATGAAGAACTGATCGTTGCTCGTGACACTCAATACCCCGGGTTTTGAACAAGCACAGGTTTTCCATCTTTTTTAGACAAGTCAATTTGCGCCTGAGGAATAGGTCTGATTTCATGTTGGCCTACAAGGAATGTTTTATTTAAAAGTGAAGGCAATATTTTCCCATCTACACTGAGGTATTTGTTAAGAACTGGTCCTGCAATACCCCAGCGAACCAAGTCAAAAAAGCGCACACCTTCCAGCGCGAATTCAAGGCGCTCTTCATGCCGTATAGCTAATCGTGCTACTTCCTGTGAGGGAAAATCAGCCGGATAAGGTTCAACTTTATAATTTGCTGCGGGTATCCCGTTGTCAAACTTAACAACATTAGAACCTTTAGCACGGTTTCGTATCAGGTTGACAAGCGTAGTTGCATTATGCAGCGATCCTGTTTCGGCCTCACATTCTGCAAGCCAGAGTATGACATTGCTCAATTTGAATTTACGAAAGTTGTTTGCATTTGCGCCCGGACGAACTGTTGTACTGGAATTAATATTCTTCTCTGCTTTTAAATAAGTAGACTTTTTGGAATAATAAGGTCCGCCATTATTTGGATCGCGGATCCATGAAATATTTGGAATTCCCCAGTCAAAATCAGGAACACCTGGCCTTGCTACTGTCCAGTCAAGGCGGGGATCGACAGCTTGCTTATAGGGAACAGTTTGTCCGCTAGGGTCATAAGGAAGTATATCAGCGGCACTATAATCGGTTGCATCCGGCTTTAAAGGAAGGCCGTTATCAGCAACTCTATATGCGCTTACAAGAGCATGTGAAGGCTGGAAAAAATTACTGGACGATTTAAAAGTCGGAGAGTTAAGGGCATCCGAAATATTGGCGTTATCGGCCCCGAAGCCGTCATTAACAGCATACTGCACCTCAAAAATAGATTCGGAATTGTTAACAGTGGCGATGAGAAAATTTTGTATAAAGTCGGGAACTAATTTAAATCCGCCATTTGTATAAACATCCTGGAGTAAGGGCATTGCCTTAGCATATCTTTGCTGCGTAAGATGAACACGGGCAAGATAAGTTTTGGCAGCCCACTTTGTTGCACGTCCTTTATCTGTCCAGGTTGGCGGAAGATTGTCTATGGCAAATTGCAGGTCTGCTTCGATTTCCGGCCATAGAAGGTGATCATTTGGCACGATGGAAGGGTTAGCAGTATTTTCATCTATATAAGGCACTTTGCCATGTACATTAGTTAGCTCAACATAGAAATGAGCACGCAGAAACCTTGCCTGTGCCTGAGCCTGTACCTTCTCAATATCCGTCATCCCTGTCGCAAGTTTCACTGCCTTCAACACGTCATTAGAACGCACTACTCCATCATAATTCAACATCCAGTGACTATTAACATAGGTATTGTCTGCTGTTAAATAAAAGCCCGCAATATCATTGATCAAAGCCTGGTCACCTGAATTGGAACCCTTATAGGCATCTCCTCCGGCAACACTTCCCCATACCCAATTTGATACTCCCGAGGACCAGGCCTGAGGTTGCGCGCTTTTATTGTTGGCGCCATCCACATTTGCATAAGCACCTATAAGGAGTAGATTTACACCATCCTTGTTCAGCAATGTTTCAAAACTGGCCTGTCCTTTTGGCTTGAGTGTAAGCCACTCTTTTTTACACGAAATAAGGAAAAGGCTTAAGCCTATAATTGTAAAACTCAATATCTTTTTCATATAATTCATATTATGATTCATAAAAAGTTGTCGCTCCCTTTAACTTATAATTTCATATTAAACCCGAACATAAAGAACCTTGAAGTTGGGTACACTGAATTATCAATACCCTGCTCTGTCACTTCTGGATCCAGACCGGAATATTTTGTAATTGTAAAAAGGTTAGATGCCTGGAAATAAACCCGCAGATTATTTACTTTCATTTTAGTGAGTACTTTGGAATTCAGGATGTAGCCCAGTTGAATATTTTTCATGCGTGCATAATCACCATTCTCGATGAAGTAAGTAGACGGTAATTGCATATTCGCGTCATTGTTAATAGTAATTGGTACAGTTATCTTTGAACCGTTGGCATAACGTTCAGGTGTCCACGATTCATACAAACGCTTTCTCAGGTAATTACCATCAGACCTGATGAAGAGCATGCCCCGGCTTATATTATTAATTATTTTCCTTCCCTGAAGGCCTTGAAGGAACATGTCCAGGTCCCAGTTTTTATAATTAAGTCCGATGTTTACACCGTATGACAAGTTCGGGTAACCATCACCAAGAAAGGTACGATCAAGCGGAGTAATTTTCCCATCTCCATTTACATCCTTAAACTTAAATACTCCGGGCATGCTGTAAACATCCACTCCTGCAATATTGGGATTGAATTTTGGCGATTTTGCAACTTCTTCCTGTGTATTAAAAATGCCTTCAACAATATAACCATAGAAAGATTCAAGCGGTTTTCCTGTAACAGTTGCAGTGTTAAAGCTTGCTTCAGTAGCATTTCCAAAACGAATCTCATTCGGGTTGCCATTCAATTTAACCACCTGGTTTTTGTAGTGGGACAAGTTTGCATTTATAGTGAAATTGAAATCTTTTCCTGCCTTGCCGCGATAGGTTAACATCAGGTCGAAACCGGTATTCTTCATTTCGCCAATGTTGACATTAGGCAGGTTGACTTCACCCCAGGTTGCTGGTTTTGAGTCGGAATAAAGCATGTCAGTTGTTGAACGGCTGTATACATCTAAACTTGCTTCAAATTTCGATTGAATAAGTAATACATCCAGGCCAATATTTCTTGCTATGCTGGTCTCCCATCTTCCATTCAGATTACCAAGGGTTGATTGGTGCATTCCTGCAGTACTCGAACTCCTGCTTGAACCACTGATATTATAATAAGATTCATTACCATTTGCTATGAAAGTAGTATATGCATTATAATTACCCACGTTATCGTTACCGTTCTTTCCCCAACCTACACGAAGCTTCAGATCATTTAACCAGTTTATGTTTTCCATAAAATGTTCCTGAGAAATTCTCCAACCGGCAGAGAATGCCGGGAAAGTTCCCCAACGGTATTTACCTACAAAACGGGAAGAGGCATCCCGGCGAACAACTCCTTCCAACAGGTATTTCCCTTTGTAATCATAGTTTAACCGTCCGAAATAGGAGAAAAGGCGATTCTGGTCGAAAGAGCCGGAATTGGTCACATCCTTTTGACCTGCACTTAAAACCATGTAATCAAGATTAGTAAAGGCAAATGTTGACCGACTACCGGTTACAAACTGAGAACTGTTGTTTACCGCTTCAGTACCTATCAACACGTTAAAATTATGATTGTCTTTCAATGTCTTCAGATAATTCAGGGTATTTACCCAGTTGAATTGCAAACCACTATTTGATGAAGAAGTCAGGCTGCTTACAAGTGAAGTTTGATTCCATTCAGGATCTACAAGAACTCGGTCTAATGATTTGCTTTCATCGAAAGTGACTCCAAATAAAGATTTAAAGATCAAGTTCCTTGTGAATGAAATCTGAGCATAGGGACTAGCCTGAAGCAACAACCTGTGCGTATAATCATCATCGTTTCGAATAAGTTCAGCTACCGCGTTACGCCCGTTTCCGGTTGCAGGTGTTTTTGACCCTGCAAAATTTCCCCTGATATCATAAATAGGCAGAAGCGGGTTAAGGGTTAGTACAGTACTTACTGGTGCCGATCCGAGGGTACCCTTCAGGTCTATATATGTACTGCTGAGACTAACACCAATTTTTGCCCAGTCGTTCACTTGAACATCTGAATTGGACCTTAAAGAATACCGTTTAAATCCACTATTTGTTGGACCATTAAAGGCATCTCCGCCATAATTTACAATTCCCTTCTGATCCATGTATCCCGCCGAAATGGCATAATTGCTTTTTCCCGCAACCCCACCGCTTACAGCAAGATTATATTCCTGAATAGGGGCTTTAATAAAGATTTTTTCATACCAATCCGTTTCGCCTTTATTGGTTTTAGTTATCGCGTTATATGGAGTTGGCCAGGTATAGGTATTTTCGTCAACTTGCCCTTGCATTTTACCGGCAGGTAAAATATAATCCGGGACAGTGGGTTTTTGACCGAACCCGTATTGTGTGTTACCCCAACCCGGGTCGCCAGGTTTAAGACCCATATTAATAAATTTCTGCCATAAATTCTCTCCCGCCTCCTGCGAATTCATTAAATCAGGATGATTGGTTTTTTCTTGAATACCATAGCGGACATCTAAACTCAACGTTGGCTGTCCGCCTTTACCACGCTTTGTTGTAACAACGATCACACCATTAGCAGCCCGTGAACCGTAAATTGCTGAAGACGAAGCGTCTTTTAATACAGTCATTGACTCAATGTCATTAGGGTTTATGTTGTCCATACTCGTTCTGGGTATACCGTCAACAACGTACAATGGATTGTTATTGCCCAAGGAGCCATAGCCCGCACGCGAACTGTAGCCGCGGCACCGGGAGCATTATTATTCGTAACAGTTACTCCGGCTGCCCGCCCTTGTAATCTTGAAGCTGGATCACCTGTTGGGACTGCGCGCAATTGTTCTTCTTTCACTGTTGCAACAGCACCGGTAAGGCTTCTTTTCTGTTGCACGCCATAACCCACTACCACAACGTCTTGTAGTGATGTGCCTGCATTGGTCATGGAGAGATCAATGATTGACCTGTTATTCAACGGTACTTCTTGCGTGGTAAATCCAACAAAAGTAAAGACCAAAGTACCATTGGCATTTGGAACATTGATAGAAAATCTACCCTCGGCATCGGTTGAAGTTCCATTTTGCATATTTTTAACCGTTACCGTTGCGCCGCTCAACGCCTTACCTTCATGGTCGGTTACTTTTCCTGAAACCGGGTGATTCTGCGCGACAACATTAAAAGGATAACTCATGGAAAATAAGAAAGCAATAAGAAGATAAATTGTTTTCTTAAGTAAAAAATGCCACATCTTTAAAGAATACAAAGAAGACATTAAAATACCTAAGCGTTTAAAGGATTTCATATGTATACAATTGAAAGTAGTGATTGGAAATAGTATTCAAAAAATAAATAATTTATATAGACCTACAAAATATTTACATTTAGCCAAGTTATAAGATTTTTTGGAAATAGCATGGTTTGTTATATTTCTATCAGCAGCGCTTAGTCGCTCATTATTACTATCCTTAACTCGAAGCTGTTTCGAGGCCAACATTAGATAAAAGAATCGACATTTAGCCGATTATAAAATGGATATAAAGGGCCAACGGCTCTTGCTTGAATGCCGCCAATTTAATGTAATAAGCACTTGTCCGACATTAAATGGTTTTCCTCATCAACGTGCATCTTTTCAGAGATTCCTTACCCAATCATCGTAACGCTAAATTTCTCCAAAATTATCTTTTAGCTTGTGCTAAATTCCATGCATGAAATTACTGGTGGTAGAAGATGAGCCCAGCCTTTTAACGAGTATCCTGGAATACTTTACCCAGGAAGACTTTCTCTGTGAAGGCGTTTCTACTTATGCTCAATCATTACGGAAGATAGAAGATTTTCAATATGACTGTATTATTCTTGATATTAATCTTCCCGATGGCAACGGACTAATGCTTTTAAAATATCTCAGGCAACAGAAAAAAGATGACGGCGTAGTAATCATTTCCGCCCGCAATTCTTTGGATGACCGTATTAATGGGCTTAATCTTGGAGCTGATGATTACCTTATTAAGCCTTTTCATTTATCGGAACTAAACGCCCGCGTTAAGGCGCTGCTGCGGAGAAAATATGGAAAGGGAGTAAACCTTCTTGAAATGGGAAACTTAAAGTTGGATCTTTTATCGCGATCAGTGACATGTAACGCCCAACCGGTATCATTAACCAAACATGAATTTGACCTGCTTACTTACTTGTTGAATAACCAGAACAGGGTGGTTGGTAAACAAGCCATCGCAGAACATATCTATGGACATGAAACCGAAAATATGCCTTCCTTTGATTTTGTCTATTCACACATAAAAAATTTAAAAAAGAAACTTAAGGAAACGGGTTGTGATGAGGTTATTCAAACTGTCTATGGCTTGGGATATAAAATATCAGTATGAAAACACTTCTTCAAAGAAACACCCGTTATTTATTGACCTGGCTTCCGGTGATATTACTAATCTGTTGCATAATTTTTTATGTTTTGATGCAGATGCAGGCGCATCATATGCAGGAGAAGCAGCTTCAGTTAAAACAATTAAATGTATGGACGGCATTCATTAAAAGCAACGGTACCATAGCAAGGTCGATCCCGGGAGAATATGATATTATTCCAGGTATATGGAAAGAAACAACGAAATCTTCAGAGCCCAGAGATACTTCCATTTACTTGCCTCAAAAAGGTAAAACTCTGCCATTTGAATCATTGTCAAGTCTGTTTAACCGGAACCAGGATAAGTATATCGTATCAGCTTACGTTTCATCTACGGAGATATCCCACCTTATTATTAAAGTATTTATTACAGAAACTGTTATTCTACTATTGTTATTACTTTCCATTGTCTTACTTAATAAACGAAACTCCCGGCTTTTGTGGAAGCCCTTTTTTAATACATTGGCCAAGGTAAAAGAGTATGATATTGCGCGTAATCAATCCATCGAATTACTGAATGAAATAAATACCAAAGAATTTAAAGAACTCAATAAGGCTTTCAGTGATCTTATTGACAAGGTGAATACTGCTTACTACAATCAAAAGCAGTTTGTAGAAAATGCGTCTCATGAAATGCAGACGCCGCTTGCAATTATCCGCTCTAAATTAGAACTGTTGATCAATCAACAAGGGCTAACAGAAAATACGGCTGCACAACTGGCCGACATTACGGAAGCAAATGACAAGCTTAGTCAGATGAACAGAACATTGCTGCTGCTTGCAAAAATTGAGAACAACCAGTTTCCTCACACAGAATCAATCAACTTTTCCAGCCTGCTTCATAAAGAAGTTTCAGTACTTAAAAACCATTATGATGATGATTTTCCAGAATTAACCATATCTATTACTGATGATGTTAAATTGGTTGCCAATCTATCACTTTTAGAAGTTTTAATTCATAACCTGATAATTAATGCTGTTGAACATAACATTCAAGGTGGAAGCATTTCAATCAAATTGTTAAATTCTTTATTAGTTATTGAAAATACGGGGTTGCCCTTAACCCAACCTGGCGAAACGCTTTTCGAACGGTTTAAAAAAGGATCACATAAAAGCAGGACAACAGGTCTGGGCCTCGCATTGGTAAAGCAAATTTGTGTGCTATACAATTACGATGTTATGTACACTTATGCAAACGGCCTGCATAAAATTGAGGTTGGCTTCCCGTAAAAACAGGCTGTCAGAATTTCTCCAAAATCATGAAATACTTTTGATTCTTGTTAAACGAACCACCTAAATGATTAAGGGAAAAGTTCCGGTATCATCAGTGGTTACAACGCTTGAAAGAAAGTTTGTCACTAAGGTGTCAGATAATACAATAAGATGGATGGATGTAAGAAGCGGTTTTAACATAGGCGACAAACAGGAAGTATTTGGGCAGTTATCTGCTGGTGACACCATTGTTTTAAAAGCAAACGAAGAAATTAAACCGGAAACAAAAATAATTACACAATTAAATAAATATTAAGCCATGAAAAAGAAGTTATTGATCTTAGTAAGTTCCTACCTGATGGTAGCGGGTATTTATAGCCAGGGTACTTCAAAACAAAATAATCAGCACCCTCAGAATATGACTTCAGGTTTAGTTCAGGATTCCTTAGACACGAAAATGATTGAGGAAGTATTAGGTAGAAAAGGGGCTGCAAATGGAAAAGAATTCAAAGTAACAGTGCCTCAAAACGACCTCAAGGTAGAAGTAGATGGCTTTAAGATTATTCCTGCTATGGGATTAGGTACCTGGATAGCTTTCACTCCTTCACCAGGAGGAGCTATGATAATGGGAGATATTATTCTGACAGAGAAAGATTTAAAACCCGTTCAAAGGGAAGCCATCAACCAGGGACTAACTATCAGTGCAATACACAATCACTTTGTCCGCAATCATCCGAACATAATGTACATGCATATCGGCGGTATGGGCAACACAAAAGAAATGGCAACAAAAGCAAAAGCCGTATTAGATAAGGTAAGTGAATCCAGGGGCAGCAATCCATCCGCTACAGCTTCCGACAGTGTATCAAATACCCTGGATGTAAAGATGCTGGATGGAATCATCGGAGGTAAAGGAGAATTAAGCAAGGGTGTTTACAAATATACGATCGGCAGACCAGACGTAAATCTGCTGGACCACGGCGTTAAAGTAACAACATTTTTAGGATTTAATACCTGGGCTGCATGGCAGGGTTCACCAGACAAGGCAGCCGTTGCAGGGGATTTTACAATGCTTGAAAATGAGGTTGATCCGGTTATTAAAGCATTGATTTCAAGCGGTATTGAAGTGGTTGCAGTGCATAATCATATGGTCCATGATCAGCCACATGTATTCTTTCTGCATTATTGGGGTGTTGGAAATGCTGAACAACTAGCCAAAGGATTAAAAGCCGCACTCAATCAAACAGGAAAAGCTACAACAGATAAAATGAAAATGTAGCGAGCATCCTGTAAGGTTATTAGAATGATTACAGATATCTATAAAGCCTTGATTGCAGCGGCTTCAATTGGAATATTGATTTATTTAAGAAAGTGCAAGAACCCTACACAATTCTTGTTGCGGCAGTGTTGGGACTCATGATAAAAACTAACATTTGAAATCATTATGATCATTTATATAAAACGAAAACCAGGTAAGATGCTTGTATTAATATTGACAGCTTTGTGTAATTGCTTAACAGCTTGCGAAGGTCAACAAGTTTACGGAGAGAATTTTCTCACGTTAGGTAAAGTAATCGCGATGCCCGGTGTGCAGGGTCGTATTGACCATATGGATGTTAACCTTAAATATCAACTCATTTATATAGCTGCTTTAGGAAACAACACGCTCGAAGTTGCAGATCTTAAAACCGGGAAAATAATCCAAAGTATTAAAGGTCTTGATGAGCCACAAGGTATTGGCTATATTCCCCAAACTCATGAAATATTAGTAGCCAATGGTGGTAATGGCGATTGCTATTTTTATGATGCTGTTACCTACCAGAAAAAAGCTACTGTTCATTTGGCGTCAGACGCAGATGATGTGAGGTATGATTCCGTAGAACGAAAATTATATGTTGGATACGGATCTGGCGGCATAGCGGTCATCGATCCTGATACCCATTTGGAAATTACCGATATTAAACTTCCTGCGCATCCGGAAGCTTTTACGATTGACAGTAAAACCAAATTGCTTTATGTTAATCTGCCTGATAAAAACATGATTGGAGTAGTAGATCTCACACAGGGAAAGTTAATTGAAAAGTGGGTAAGTAATAATTATCGTGCAAACTTTCCCATTAGCTATGATGCCGCGAACCATCAACTCGTTGTGGGCTACCGGCACCCGGCGACATTATTATTTTTAAACACTACATCAGGCAAAGAAATAACTTCGGCTCCGATGGTAGACGACGTAGACGATTTATATTTTGATTTAAAAACTTCAGAGGTATTGATTAGCGGGGGAGGTGGTTATATTAATATCTTTCAGTATGAAAATAAGAAGATCAAACAAATAGCAAATATCCCAACGAGGAACGGAGCAAGAACTTCTCTTTTAATTCCAGAGCTGCGTCTTTTTGTCCTTGCTGCCAGGGCTGCAGCAGGTAAAAAGGCTGAATTGCAAATTTATCACCTACCTAAATAAAAGCCGTGATTGTCAGATTTACTGGTCTCACTACAGTAGTGGAAGCTATGCCCTTTAGGGCAAGGCTTTAGCTATTACAAATGTGCGTTAAATTTGCGGTATGCAGACGCATAAAGAAAACAGAATTATCAAAAACAGTGTGGGTTATGAAGTCTTTTTCATGAGCGCCTTTTCCATTCTGCAAAGCAAGAATAAAAAAGAAATCATGCCTATGAAGTTACTGATATAAGCCTTCGTCACCAAGTAAGTCCTGAACTTTACGTATGCTAAAACGTTCGGAAGAAGTTTGTTCCTTATAAGTTGGATTGATATGTCGTACAGGAATTTTCTTCATTTTGATGTCATTATAGCTAATGATAATATACTACATAAACTGTGATAAGTTGTTCTGTGTTTAAATGATTTTACAAAATCATAAATTGCTTTCCATAATCGGTTATTCTTCATATTGGACGAAAAGCTATATTGCGGCTTAGCTTTCATTCAGATAGGCTTTATTAAGCGCTTTTATTGGTGTCTTTATTGCAATTTGATTTATCATTGCCAGGGTTATATATTAATTTATCGCATTGACTAAAAGAGTTATTTGTAAATATAACTTATAAGCGCAAAAACTGGGTATACATGAGGCGTACGGAGATCTATTCCCGGAAGGTAAGGAGAAGGTACAGGAACTAAAGAATAAGGCCACACTATGGGAAGCTGTTATAGCAGATGTTGGCTTGGTATTATTGGCAATTTTGAACGCAGTAAGAATTCAACATAAGAAGCTTAAAACCCGTCAATAAAAGATTAGACTTCATAATGTGAGCAGTCCAAACAGTAAAAAAGGGTCAATAAAAAGCGGCAGGTCATGGATCAGTGACACATTGAAAGCACCATATTTGTTAAGCGTATCCTCTTGAATGTTGAAAAAGCCGGTAAAGTATATTTTCAATTTCAATTAGTTTTAGTTTTGATTGCTGGCAACATATCGTCTTGGAGTAGGCGGGGTAGATAATTTCCTCACACGATGACCTATGCCGGATTTAATATCTAAGTTCATTAATTAAATAGATGTCCAGCTTAACTCGTTCGCCTGAACAAAAGTAGAAGCCTGCCCAGTAATTGGTGATATTTTTCCGTCCGCCCACTTACTCAAAGTCGTCTGTTAGCCCCAGTTTTCAAAGAAGTCGGGAATCCCAAAAATAATCTTCTGCTCTTATTAAACTAACCTTACTAATAAATTCTGGATGTTCCGTATTAATCATATAATTGTATTCAATAGGAATTACGGCAGAAGGAACCTTCAAAACTAATGACTCTTGGGCAGTGTACCACTCTGATCCTATGTTTTGCAAAGTTGAATACGCAGCAAAAGAACGCCAATTATTTGGCAGATTTTTTATTTGGATTTGCTTAGTTAAATAATCTTCCTCGGCAATTGAAATTACCATCACTTTATAGATTATTATAGGTTTTATCGCACCCTTATGTACTATTAATTCTAAAGAAGATAATGATCGAGATGATCCTGTATACAAAACCTTTTGCCCTTTTAAATTCCACCTATTAGCGCTGCCTGAGGATGATAATGATGTTGAATATTCTTCTCGCGAAATTCTAAATACTTCCATAATTAAACATTGTCGCCGTATTCCATTGCTGTTAATCTATCATCTATAAACTTTATTCCGGTTATAGTATTTAAGAAAGATACCGGTGTTTTATTATCAAAATAGAAGTTTTCTTGATTCAACCAGATATCAAATTGTTTCACAGTTCCAAAAATTTCAACTCCATGTTTAATTAAAGAGAGCAATAAGAGCACTTGTTCTTTAACATTTTCTTTAAAGGTGCTTTTTGGTTTTTTATATTCCCTAAATGTCTTAACGCTAATATTTAACCATTCTGATATGACATTATCATTAAAATCAGTTAGTGTTTTTATGGCATTTACATGTTTCCAGTTAATTTCAGTAGTATAAAGTAGATGCAAGATTTCGCCATCATTTATGTGTCGTGGTACGCCTTCTAAAATAATAATGTCGGTGTCTTGTCTTGTCTTAATCATTGCTTAGACTATTAATAAACAAATGTAGGCAATATTTCCGTTACTTAAAGGAACTTTTGCACTTTATGATGCCTAATCTATCTTGATAATACATAATTTGATTGATACGTTGTAACCTAAGGAACCGGTAGAAGGGGCGTCATCAACATTCACAATAATAGCTCTTTTAAGTATTAATCCCTGGCATTTATGCACAGTAGTTGCCAGGCAAAGTCTGACGGTAAATAGCTGGAAGTACCAAGACCGTTTTCGATTAACTCTGAACCTTTTTCGCGCTATTTATATACAATTTTCCCTAAACCGCCCAATTTCCAAAAATTGATCGTTTTCAAATTTGACAACAATTCATTTTCCATCTTTTGCAGTACTTCTATCTTACATTAAAATGCTATAATAAAGAAAAATATTGTGGAAATATGATAGTAGGGAATATGGTTGGGTATCACAAACGAACACTTATGTCAACCTCATTGTTCTTCCAGAAAGCCTTCAAAATTTATCAGGTAAAGTAATCAAATTATAAAGAAGGTAATTTATTTATTGCATCCACTGCGTTATTTTTTCGATAGCGTTTATACGTTTTGTGCACGTATTTTGTTGATGTATGCCCAACATACCTGCCACTGTAGAGATGTCCGTTCCTTTATCTTGCAATAATACTGAAAAGCTATGTCGGGCACAGTGCCAAGTGATATGTTTACCTAAGCCTGCATCATCACACCATTTACCAAGAACTTTATTAGCACCGTCAGCAGTCGGCAATTTAAATATCAAACCTGTTTTCCGTTCTCCTAAAATTTGCCTGGCTATTGAATGCAGAGGTAAATCAAGTTGTTCACCGGTTTTTTTTGAGTTATCTGAACCTGTTCATCCTTTTTTATATTCTCCCAGGTCAGTGGTTTTACATCAGCCCACCAAAATCCAGTATACAAAGAAAATATAAAAGCCTTTTTAATTTCATAATTCAAACAAGGGGTTTTCATTAATTGAACATACTCAGAGGCATCTAAAATATCTTTAACTCTTTTGTTAGGTTTTGTCTTCGCAGCAAGACCTTCTGCAGAACTCGTTTTAAAATAGCCATCCTTTTTTGCGGCTTCCAAAACTCTTTTAAAGCGACTAAAGTAATTGGCCGGAGTTTCACCATTTAATCCATCCAATAAATGTTTTCTAAATCGCTCGCACAAATTCTCAATTATTTCGATAGGAGAAAGATAACCAACGCCAATAAATTTTTTAAAAGAATTAAAACTACTTATTAAGTGTCTGTTTCCCTGACGAGAATTTTTAGCTATAAGTC
>JAABUK010003492.1_pt1 | contig 26553 bp, 2 predicted proteins | sample 5559141 | NCBI WGS metagenome assembly JAABUK01 (sample SAMN10711869, study PRJNA513367) | rock metagenome | isolation source: Antarctica rocks | place: Antarctica: Victoria Land, Pudding Butte nord | collected 2016-01-03
TTCCGCTATAGAAAAAGAATACTAGAATACTAGTCTTTTAATACTACTTTTATTATTCGCCTAGTATTACTACTTTTAATATTTATTATTAATTATTACCCTAGTTATTACCCTAGAAGAAGTTTAGTTAAACTTTATTATAATTAATTTTATTTTCTATTTATAAGAATTTCTATTATTAAGTAAATATATCCTAAAATAGGTAAAAGTTACTTTTAATATTAAATAAATAGTTATTTAAATAGTTATATAGTTTTTTTATCCTCCTATTAAAGTACCTCTTTAGTATTTATTAAAGAGGGGCCGGAAAGCGAAATAATTTAATAACGACTTTTTAAAATATACTAAGTTTAAATAACCTACTATATAACTACCCTAGGTTATAAATAAAATATTTATAATATCGTTTATCGATACCTTCCGAAGGGATATTAAAGAGTTATATTAATATTTATAAAAGAAATAATCTTTAAAGGACGAATTTAAAAATAAAGAAACTATAACTCCTCCTAAGCCCGAGTAACCTATTATAAATTCCGAATAAATAATATAATTTATAAAATCGCTAGAAATTTAGGTCTTTATTATTAAATTAGTAACTAGAATAAAGAAAGACCTAATAGGACCTTAAGGCCTATTAGAAATAAATAACTTAATTAATTAAAACGGTACTAGTACTAGAGTAAATACCTAGAATAAACTAAAATTTAAAAAGATTAGATTCTTCGACTCTAAAAGCGATAAAAAGGATAACCTATTTATTTTAAAAAGATATACTATATATAAAAACGTTTTCGACTTTAAGGATCGCGTTAATAATATAATTAAATAATATAACGAAGAGGAGGTACGAAAATTTCTATTTTTATATTTTAGAAAAGTAGCTCTTAAGTAGTTCTCGAATAAATTAAATATTAATATTAAGGTATTAATACGTACCTTCGCTAACTTTAAATAAATAGGTCGTTTTATTAAATAATTTAAAATAAAAACGCTAGAAGTTATACGTAAACTTCGTTTTAATAAATATAAACTCGTTTAAATACGTATTAATAAGACGCCTAGGTAGTATATAAATAAAATATTTAATTTAAATAAGGCCGCCGATATTCCTAGCGTATATTAATAAATATTTATAATCTACGACTATATTAACTTTAATTTTAAACTTTTTATTAATCCGCTTAAACCTAGTATCCTATTAAATAAATTCCTTAATTTATTTAATATTAAGAAAGAAGCCTAGCTAGGAATAATACGAAATAATAAAATAACTAGGCCTCTACCGCCTCTTAAACTAAAGAGTTTATAATAAGATTAATAGAATTATTAATAATTTAACTAGTTCCGGTTATAGTAGAACTAGTTACTTTAGGCTATTTTTTATTAATTTATTAATCCGGCCTATTAGAATATATTAAATATTCTTTAAATAAAGTAGTAGCCTCGTTAAATTCAACTACTACCTACTTAGTTATAGATTATTAATAATAGTACTAGGAATATATCTTTCCCTCCTAGAAATAGAAATCGTTTTAACTTTTAACCGCGTTAAGAAAACCGCGGGCCTATAACCGGTAGTTATAATTTTAATTATTTCGGGTAATAGTAAATACCCCCTAAATATATAACTATTTACTATAAAACCGAGGTATAAAAGAATTATTCTTAAAAAAATAATACTATAAAGTTATAAATAGAAAAGTAATTTATATTTAATATTAATTACGTTAATAAATAGAGTTAGGATTAGTAGTAAAACGATTATTATAATAAATAAAACGAAATAGCCGGTTATTAAATAACTATTATCGATTCGCTTAAATAAATCGAGTACCGTATTTATAAAGAGTTATTCTCTTCTAAAAATATACTATATATATATTTTAGAAGTTAAAACTTAGGTAGGAACTCTATTAAAACCTCCTACCCTAAATATTTAATTATAAATATTATTTAAAAGAGTAAATAATCTTTAGTAATAAATAAGAATATAGAAACTTATTATTAAACTAAAACGAATAACGAATTACTAAAATAGAAACTTATTATTAAATTAAACTACGACTCTTCTAAAAATACGGGAATAGGATAAACGTTTAGGAAATACTAGTATACTAGTATTCGGGTCGGTTTAAACCCTAGAATTAAAATAGAAAAGAGTTATAAAGATACTAGTTATAAAATAACTATCGTCGACTATAAATTTATAGTATACTTCCTTCTAAAAGCTAGAATCCGTACTATAGTAACCCTACTCTAAATTACTGGTATTAGTATTAACTACTATATTATTTCTAAATATATTATTACCTCTTTATACTTCCCCGGGAAAAATAAAAATAGTAATAAAGTAATAACCGAAACCGCCCCTAAGGAAGTCTATATTATAGATAATTTTAAAATAAGTATATTTATTAATATAGATATTATAACCTCTAAAAAGATAAATATATTAATATCTCGGTAAATAGCCCGTATTAATAGCTACGATATAAAGTACCTTATCGATATTTATTTAAGAGGTATAAGTATAAACCGGCCGGTATATATTACGAAAATAAAAATTATCCCCCTATAAACTATAATAATTATCGAAGTCTATAAATTTAATCTACTAGTATAAAATTATTTCTTTAAACTAGTAGATACTAATTTATACCTCTTTACCGGAATTATTAATAATAGAATAAAATTAATACTTATAAAGAATAAAACGGATAAATATATTAAAATCCCTAGGAATATAAAGCTAGGCCAAGTAATCGAGGTTTAATTTAATAACTACTATAATATTACTATAAACGATAACGATATTCGCGAGCTCGTTATATAAAGGCCTCTATAAAAGTATAAAGAAACTTTTATTAAAAATACTTTCAATACTATAGTTACCGCTAGTATTAGTTTATTACTTCTTAAATAATCTTTAGAGGGTAAAGATATAAAGAACCTAATTAATTCCTAGCCTTTTATTCTATTAATAGAGGTAACTATTTCGGTAAAGAATAATATCCTTTTAAACGGTATCACTATTCATAGTAAATAACCAGAGTTAATAAAGATTATTAATTAATTCTCTATACTTTAAATAGAAGGAGGCTTTATTAATATTCTAAAAAACGAATAAATATATATATTACTTCGCGTCGACTAGGAAGATAAAGTACTTAAAATAATATATATTTATCCTATAAATAATAAAAGCCGGAAGATTATTAACGAAATCTTTAATAAATTATATATTTAGAGACGATTTAAATAAATAATATAAACTACTTTATTTAGTTTCCTAGTCTTCGTTATTTAGACTATAAAATTAAACGGTATTAAAAAGAGCCGTACTATTATTAATATTCGAGGTTTAAATATTATAGTTATAATAAACGTCTATTATTTACTTTTATAGAATAATATAATTAGCGCCGTTAAGAGTTATTATTAAATTACCGTTATCGACGCGGTTAGTTTCTTCTATTAATAGTATATATACCCTAAGAATAGATATAAATTTACTATTATATTATATCGCGGTTAAAAGACTTTTAATATTATAGTAATAGGATTTAAGAACTCGCTTATATATATATAATAATAAATAGACTAGATCCTATATATCTATAAAGTATTCGCCCGAGTATATATTAATAATATTATAGTATTCTCTTAGACTCTCGAGGATTATATTTAATATTTATATATAATATTTTTCTTATTCGTTAAATTTAATATTTTAGTTAACCCTAAGAAGGCGTTTATTAATTATCTATTAATTATACTATTTAACTAGAAGGTTAATTTATTCGGGTTATTAACCTCTAAAGAAAAACTTATAATTATTAAATAACTAATTTTCTCTTAAATACTAGTAGTATTTAAAATATATCTAGGAATGACTAGTTAACTAAAAGATTATATTAAAAATTATACTACTCTAACTAGGCCTTTATAAAATAAGAAAACCGCGTTATTAAATAAAATACCCCCTATAGGCGCTTAGCGATAGGAATATATTAAAAAGACTAGTTTTAAATTACTTTCTCTATAGGAGATCCGTTTATTTAAAATTATTTAGAATACTCTTTCTAAATCTTTCTTTCTATATTACTTCGATAATAAAAAGGAACTATTTATCGACCTTAATATTAATAAAGAATTCGGTTACGGGGTTATAATTTATTATATTATAAAAGAACTAAAAAGTCTTTATCCTAACTAGAAATAAATTTAGTTTATCCTTTTCCTTAACTAACTCTTTAAGGATATAGAAATACGTTATTAATTTATTAAAATAAAACTAATAAAAATAGTATAAGTATTTACTAAAATTAAATATATAATCGAATTAACTCCGAAGATAATTATCTATATTAATTATAGAGCTACGCTTAGTATAATTAAATAAATAAATATAACTACTTTATTTATAATAAAGATTAATTTACGTATCGTATAAATCTTAGATTATATTTAGTATTTTCAAAATATAGAGATCCGTTATAAACCTAGTATTAAATATATAGTACTAGATACTCTATCCCGAGTATATTAAAAGAACGTAGTTAGGGACTTTTTAAAAAGCGAGTTTAATATACTTTAAATATATATATATAAAGTCTATATATTAATAGAAATAAATATATAATTTAAATAAGAATTATTTTAAAGGTATTAGAATAACGACTTTTAAATCAAAATAAATTATATATTTAACTATAACGTAGAAACTAGTAAAAACGCCGTAGATTTTTTATTTTCGAAGAGGGGTAACGGCTTAATATAACGTATTAATAATTTAACTACTAATTATATATATATACCGAAGCGCCTATATATACCTTTTTTATATATTAAAGTTTTATTTAATATCGTATATTCTAGCTTATATATAGGAAGATATAAATACTATAAAATAATAACTAGGTACTAGTATATATATAAACTAGATAAGAAACTAGGAGAGTATTTACGATATTATTTATAATATTAATTATTCGGTACTCCTAGGTATAAGTTTTATAAAGTATTATAATTTATTCTTATATTACCCTCTTCTTTCTATATAATTTTTATTAATTTTATCCTAGCCTTACCCCTTTCGTAAGAAGGTTTCGATAATATTATAATTATTATATATAAATTTTCTCGAAAGGTGACCGCGATTCTAGGAAAATTAATATAGAAAATAGAGTAATAAATAGATATACTTTTATATTATTTATATTTAGTAGATTAAAGTATTCCGAAGATTATTCTTTTTAACCGTGATTATAAATTTATAAATACTCTATAGAAGACTCTATTTAATAAATTTAAGGTAAATTTAATATTCTTTATTACCTATTATTTATAAATAAATAAATTAAGCGAGTATATAAATTATATTATTAAAATTATATTACGATTCTAGATTACTATTTTATAAAATCTTAAAGCCTAGGAAAAGATACTATCTTTTATATTATATAATATAATAATATATTTTCCTAGTTTATTAACTATACTTTAAATAAAGTAGTTTTCGGTTTTATTATTAATAACGCGTTAAACCTAAGAAACTAGGAGAATAATATTTTATTAAAGAAGTTAGTATATATTTAAATTTCGAATATAATTACCTTTATTTAAATATATAATAAAGAGTATTATAATTATATTTATTACCTCTAGTATTTCTATAAAGGGGACTAGGCCTTACTACGCCTATATAAAAATTATAATATTCCGGTAAATAAATTTACTAGTTATAAATATAGTTAATAAATAACTAATTTATTTAAGATTTTTAATTATATTAATAAATTTATATACCGCTTTAATATCCCGGGAAATTAGAAAATCTATAATATATTAATAATAATATAGTTAGAGTAGTATTTATTATTAGATTAAGTATTACGGGAATAAGTACGTTAGGGTTAAGAGTTTAAATAATAGTATATTATTCTATAAAGAGGTAACTATAAATTAGTTAAAATTATTAAATAATAGGCGGCGCTAAACCCTAGCGCGTTAAACCCCCTAATACTCCTATAATAATATACTCCCTCTTTATAATACTCGCCGCGAGTATATCTAAATCTATAGTATAGTAGCTAGGGTTATAGTTAATTTAAATAATATTAATAAAATATAGGTAACGGAGATATTTACTTTAAATAAAATTAACGGTCTTCGTCGTAGTCGATAAGGCCGAGTTTTATCTTTTTAATTTTATCGCCGATTTTATTTACCTTTAATCTTTTAAGGTTCCCTACGATTAATAAGATAATATTTAATTAGAGAAGTTAAAAAAATAATTTAACTAAGAAATTATTATCGGTGTCGAAAATCCTAGTTAGGAGTAAAAAAATAGAGTTCGCCTAGATTATTAATATAGTAGGGTAGCCGGGTTTTATTTTATATTAAAAGACTCTTTTTAATATAATAGGGAATTTATTAATCTTTTTTTATATTATCGCTCTACGGTCTTAGGTCTTATATATTATTATTTTTATATAAAGCCTCTCCTTTTTAAATACTTCGACTATAGTATCTACCGTAGCGTCGTTATCTTTAAATAAATTTATTACGTTTTTTAACTTATTTACCGTAGCCGTTATTTCTACTTTATAATATTAGACTATATAATTAAAACTCTCGCCGGTTAATATTAAATGTATTATCTTTTTATTTATCGTTAATACTATATCCTAATATATTAGGCTAGAGGGGTATATAGATTTTTTCTTTATAATTTCTATTATCTCTTTCTTATTATTAAATAACTCCTAGCGCTAGATAAAATTTATAATTAATACGGCGGGGTCGGCGGGGTCTTCTAGTATAATAATATTTTTTATAATAATTCTTTATATATTCTTTATCACGGTATCTTTTTAAATTAATACGGACGCCTTCTTCTTTTTATTTATTAAATAAAGTTAAAGTAATAAAGTATATCGTAAAGAAATATCTTCTATTATATATTATAAAGAGGTAGTTCCCGTTCCTAGTATAATATCTTTAGTTAAAAAGGCTTTACTAATAACGTTTAAATTAACGTGTATATTTGTTTTTACTTCGAAAAAAAAAGTACCTCTACTTTATATTAGTTCGGGGAAGTTTCTATAAAAAATTTACTTTTTATAATTAATAACGCGGCTATTAATTAGCTAGACGTTTTTATAGTTTATATAATTTAGGCTACCCTTATAAGGTTCTCTATTAATATTAAAGTTTAATAATTAATTTACGGACCGAAATTATTTAGAAAAACCGAGTTTTATAATTAATTCGAGCGCTATATCGTATAATTTAATTTAGTATAGAAAGATAATACTTTTTATCTCTATATTAAAGGCGATTAAGTCTACCTTAAAATAAATTAGCGTTTTAATATACTTTAGTTATTATTACTTCATCGGGGTTTTAATAAAACTAGTTTTTATAATTATTATTAACTATTACGCCGGGCTACTATTTATATTTATTCTCGTTAATATTTATAACTATTTAATTATTAATCTTTCCGTTATTCTTATTTATTATTTTTTAATATATTATAAAGATCTATATCTTTATATCTTTTACGCTAGCGAGGAGCTCAAGGTCTAAGTTAATATTAATTAAGAGAATAAGGTAGTAGCGTAGTACGTAAAGGAATTTCTAGTTAAAATACTCGAAAGCCGCGTCGTAGGGGTTAATAAAATAGAAAGAGTAAATATAATAAAAAACTATTCTAAATTAAAGATTAAGGAATTAATAAAATAAGTAGGTAATTTAGAAAAAGTATATACCTAAAATTAAATTCTAGATTCGTTTCGCTATAACTATAACTAGTTAATTTATAGTTACTTTATATTCGTATAAGTAACGCCTTTAAATTTATTTTAAAAAGATATTAATTTTAGTCTATAATAACGGCGCCTTAATATTTAATATAAAGGAATTATTAATATTTATTATATAGGCTAATATTAAATAGTAAGGGTATTAATAAATAAAGTAAAAGTAAATAGAAATAGAAATAGAAATAGGAACGATACGATCTAATCTACGTTAATAATAAATATTTCTTATTCGTATTACTAACTTTACTCTTTAATATTAGTATAAATTAGGGTAGACCTTTTATAGATATACTCTATAAAGAGGCGGTACTTTACTATTAAAATAGAAAAGTTTATATACTTTATATAAATTCGCCTAGGCTACTCTAGCGCGGTATATACTTTATACTTTATATAATAGAGTTTATATTTAGTACACTATACTATTTATATCTATTTCTAGACATTATATACTATATTATTATAGGTTTACTCCTAGTTATAAATACCGCTAATACGTCGAGCCTAGTATATTTAGTTATTTTAACATTTATTCCTAATTATAGGTACCGTTAATATATCGAGCCTAGTATATTTAACTACTTTAATATTTAGTTCGATTTTATCGGGGTTCGTCGCTAGGTCCTAATATTAATAAATATTAAAAGTAGTATTCGTTAACTAACTCGCTAGAATTTTCGATATTCTTTATAAGTTATTATAAAGTAATATTTATACCTTAATAACCTCTTTATTTAACTAGGTATTATAGTTTATTATAACGGTATCTAGATTTTAGGATTTCTTCGACGAAATACTCTCGGTTATTTATATCGTCCTCGGTAATCTCGTTAATAAATATTAAAAGAGAAGCGATATAATTTAAAATAATATTAATATAGTAGGGCTTAAGGAGGTAAATATAGAAAATTAAATAAATTCTATAAATATTAAGGAGTTTTAAGCGGTATACCTATAAATTTATATAAAAAATAATTTTAAATAATCTTAATTTCTTATTATCGAGCTTTTTATTAGGACGGTCTATCTTTAAATTTATAATTTTAAATATAATAAAATCACTTATCTCGAACTCGATTCTTTTATAATTTTAGTTATAGTATTTAACCTATTTATTTTAGGCTTTAGAAATTCGTATTAAAATCTTATATTATAATACTACGATTTCTTATATAATTTCTTTTATACTAGTTAAGAAGTACTTCCCTATATAAAAGTATAGTTAAAATAGTATAAAATCGTAACTACTATTCGCTTTAAATAGGGAGTATTTAATTATTAAATAATAAGATATATTATATATATATTCCGTTAAGGGGAGGTAATTTACTTAATTATTTTATAAATAATTAATAAAATATCTTAAATACTATTCTAGTATTTAATTCTAGCGCTCCGTCTATTTATCCGTTTAAGGGTAGAAGTTAATAAAGAATTTATAATTAGTCTCTAATCTAGTAGAGAGTATTCTCTAGAAACTAAAGGTAAATAATATTCTATAATCGTTATAGATTCTCTCTAGTATATTATAATAACTAATTACTATTTTAATAAAGAGGTATACGAATTATCTAGAGTCTATATCTTTAATATATAATATATAATAAGTTATTTTAGTTAGTCTATCGACTATAATTATAATATAATTTAATTTATCGTTACTTCCGTACACCGAAGACTATAATAAATTAGTAACGAAGTTAATAATAATATTTAACTATACTTTAATCGGTACCGGTAATAGTAATAATTCTTTATACTCGGTATAATAACTAGGCTTAATTCGGTTATATATTTCATAAATCTTAATTTAATCTATTATTTAATTAAGTAGTCCGGGCTAGAAAAACTAACGAGTTATTATAGCGGTACTTAGTGTGGAATTTTTAGTAAATTAAAAGTTTGTATTCTTTAGAAACTACGAGTACTACTTAAGTAGTAAATATTAAGTTAATATATATTAAGCCGACGTACTAAACCGACGTATTATAATAATACCCTCTAAATAAGAAAGGGAGGTATTTACGCCGAATTTTATTATTATAAATTCTACTTCTAAGAACTAGAAAGTCTTTTAATATAAACGAGTTAATATATTAAATCGAATTTAACTATAGTAAATCTATCTTTAATATTAAGAACCGTCTTTTAAAACGAATCCTTAATATTATAATACTAAAACTATTAATAATATATTTAATTAATAGGGAATTCCTTCTTTAAGATTAAACCCTTATCGCTAAAATTTATATCGTTATATTCGAATAATTTAGATAGGCCACGCGGTCTAGCCGAATTTTCGTTTCTTTAAATTATAAAGTCCGCGCGGTTAATTACCCTAATTATCGATAGGAACCTGTCGGTAAAGTTATTAATAATACTATTTAATTTTATTATTAACTCGCGGTTTTATTTAATCGCTTCTACCTTATCCTTAGCCGTAAAAGTAGTAGAGGTAATAAACGTAGAAATAAAAATAAAAGCCTTAAACTTAAAGAGTTATATAAAAGACTTTATTTTATTTATTTATAATTTAACGTAGGCGTTCGTATTAAGAAATAAACGCTAGAATTTCTTTAGTATTATAATAAAGTAAATAATCTTTCTTTATATAATATATAAGAGTTTACCTAACTCCGTATTATTAATTTCGAGTATATAAATTCGGTATTTTAATCGGGCGAAGTCTTCTTTATTATAAATCTCTTTATTATTATCCGCGTTAACCTCGGAATTATTATCGATAGGTATAAATATAATATTTAAGGTCTTTATCTTCCCCGACTTTTCGTCGCCCTCGATCTTATTCTTAATAATTACTTTTACTACGGCGGCGACTTTATTTTCGGAAACGAGTTTATCTACGGTAATTTCGGCGATCTTTATATCCGCGGCGGCCGTCTTTACTACCTTCTTCTTCGTAATAACCTTTAATTCGGTAACGGTGGCCTCTTTAATAATAATAACGGTAGCGATAATAACCTTTTTATTTATAAAGGATTTTATCTTAATAATTATCTTCTTCCTCGTAATAAATTCTACTTCGGCGGTAATAATAGCGGTAACCGTTTTTTCCTTCGTAGTAGATTCTACTTCGATATTAATAATAATAATAATAACGGCGGTCTTCTTCGTAATAGTTATAATAGTTTTCTTAATTTTTTTATTCGCGTTCTTTCTTCCTATAAAGCCTAGAATAGGCGAGGTAAATAAAATATACTTTTTCTTCTTCGTAATATTAAATATTAATTCGTTAATATTATCCTCCTTATTATCGCTTTTATTAGAAAGATCTTTATCCGCTAGAAAATCCTCTATATTTCGTTTTTTATCTTTAAGAATATTATTAAGAAAGATAATAATCTTTCCGGTAAAAACCTTATAACTACTAGCGGTATCGATTTATGCTAATTTAACTTTATATTTCCTCGGCGTAGTAGTAGGAATAACTATCTTTATAATAAAAACTATATTATTTTAAATTTCGTAATTATAGCCGTATTTTATAATATATTTACCGTACTTTTCAGTATTTATAAATTCGGACTCGTCTAGTTTATAGGCCTCGTTATTTTTTTCTTTATATATTTAGGTATATCTAAAGATAACGGGGTAAACCTATTTCTTTATCTCTAAATTTATAATCTTCGCTATATACCCTTTATTAATTTATATATTTTATAACTCTTCTTTAGATCTAAAAATCGTAGGTTAATAATTAAAATATTCGGTATACGGGATTACTTTTACTTAGACGATATTCTAGGTTTATAAACTAAATAAATCGACGAATTTAGGCGGCTAGGTAACCGTATTTATAATAATTTTATAATAACCGGGGTTAAAGAATAGTAGGGCGTTACTTTTCGATTTATTATTATCTCCCTTCTTTTACTCCTTCTTTAGGCTAGAGGCCCTTATTCTATAAATTATATTAATAATCTTCGTTCGATAATTATAAAGACGAGGTTTAGTTATTAAGAATTAATTATATAAAGTTACGGGATAGAAAGTTCGTTATTTAAAAAATATAAAGAGTTAAATATAAAGGTTTTAAATAATAGTCTAAAATTCTTATATTATGAATTCTATTACGAGGTAACCGAATACGGAATACCGAGATTAATTAATATAACCGAGGTTAACCGATATTCGATAAATATATAATATTAAGAATATTCTACTCCGTTTAATATCTAGCTTAATATAGTATTAATAATTATTAACGTTATAAAATAAATTTAACTAGTAGAAATATCTAACTTTAAATTATCGCTATAGGACGATTATAATAAATATTCTTAAAATCGAAGGCGGCGGATATATTAAAGAATCTATTACTTTTCATTTAAATCTAAAACGCTAAGTTTTTTTATTTCTAATATATTATAATTCTCTTTTATAATTCTTAATAAGGTTAAAAAAGTTCTCGAGTTATAATCGCGTCCGTTATTAATTATATTCTAAACCCTATTCTTTCTACCGAATAAGATATCGGTTATTATAATAATTAATAATTTTTTCTACCTCCTAGGATTTCGAGGTATTAATATCTTTATTAATATAAACGGCCTCCGGCTATTTAGGTATAGGACGGTTAAAAGAATTAATACTAAGAATTAAAGAAAACTTAAATTATATAATAAAGAAAATAAAATATACTCGTTAATAAATTAGGATTTTTAGTTCGTATATTAATTTTCTTATTCTTTATTTAATCTTAAAAGGGCCCGTATATTACTACGTAAATTTCTTCGTAATATCCGTATTAATAGGGATATTATATTCTTTATAAAGGCGAAGTAAAGCGAAATTACCTTCCTTTAAAAAAAGCGGCTAGTATTTCTTATTATAATTAACTTTATTATTTATATTAACGAAGTCTAAGGCGTTGATAGTACTAATTCGCGTTACGGGAGGTTTTAAGTCCGGTATTTTAATAGCCGCGATAAAGTCTAATAACTATTTAGGTTTAAAACCGTATATTATCTTTATAAATATATACTCGGTAAAGGCCGACGGGCTTATATTTAAAACCGATTAAAACTAGGATAATACGATAAGTTATAATTATAAGCGTTTAAGACCGGCGACGAAGAAACGTAGTATTATTTCTGCTATTTAATTAATATATTCGGACTATCCGTTAATTTAAGAATAATAAGTTATCGAGTAAAATAAATTAACTTTTAAACGCTTAAATAAACCGGTTTATATCTCGGATAAAAATTTAGGGTCTTTATTAAAAAGGATAACTTAGGTAGTTTTTAATTACCGAGTTTTAAATATTCTAAAAAAACGGTTACCTATTCGGTTATCTTAAATATTAATTTTCCTACTACGAATATAACTCTTTTAGTTAATTTATATATTATTAATATATATATATCGTAGCCTTTAGCTGAGAGTAATAAGGTTAGGATAAAATTTAAAATAAATATAATAAAAAGTACGTCTAAAGCGTAAATCGGTTATATAAAATCGTAAAGTATATATCTTCTTATTTAATATATAAGGTATTCGGGGTAATACTTTAGAAAATCTTTAAAATAATATATTAATCCTTTAACGTACTATAAATATAAAATATATTCGAAACTTCTCGTAAAACCTAGGTAGCTTAAGGTAGTATATATAATAATAAATATATCCTTTACGACGGAGCTAGGGATATATATATACTTAATATCGGATTTTTTATTAATATAAAATATTAACCCTATCTCTTTTAAGACGAATAAAAGCCTAGTAATATTCTTCTCGTTAAATTTATCCTCCCTTTTAAAGATCTTAAGGACCTTTTTTTAGGACGGATCCGTTTTATAACTATTAATAATATAAATCTTAAAATCGTTATTTAGCTCGATAAGCGTAGTAATATAAATATAAGATAAATTATAAAGCGTATCTAGTTTAGCCGGATAAGGGGGTATTAATAATTCAATATTATTACTCGCTAGGCGAGAGAGTATATCGGGAATAATATTTAATTTTCCCGGCTTATAACGTATATCTAGCTCGAATCGTTATAAATATTAAAATACTTTAATTAGGCGTAGGTTTAAACGTAGCGTAAAGATTATTATTAACGATATTTATTTAACGATATCTATAATAACTAAATAATTTATATATACGATAATTTTTAATATAAAAGATTTAATTAGGTAGTATACCTTCCGAACCGTTTATATTAAAATAATAATTTCTAGCTCGGTAGATTAGTAATTATTTTCTATATTAATAAATAACCTATTAAGGAATATAATTAAATATATCTTAAAGCGCTTCTCGGAGGCTTTTATAAAACCTTCCGTAAAGAATTAATCTTTCTAGATATTACTATTTATTCCGTTATAATATATTATAACGCCGAAGCCGAATTCTTTCGAAGCGTCGAGCTCGATATATAGGGTTACGTAGAGGTCGAAATATATAAAATAATAAAACTTATTAAATAATTATTATAGTATATCGAAGGATTTAAACTTTATTAAAATAGGATTAACTAGGCGAGTAAAAATAGAAAAGGATTTTCGTTCTCTTCTATTTTTTAGCGACGGTTTTAGTATTTTTATTTTATAATCTTAAAGGGGACGAGTTATTTATATATAATAAATAATATATATCCGAAGGTACCTTATTATTCCTAGGTATATCTCTAAAGCGGATAATATTATAAGGAATTTAAATAAGTTAATAATCTTTAGGCGTTTTACGAGAGTAAATAATCCGAAGGAATCTACTTTTTATTCTAGTAAATAAATATTAAGGTATTTAATAAATAATTTAAAAATCTTTAAAACGACCCCGACCCGTTAAAAAAGGGAGAAAATAAATCGAAGATAATAAATATACTTTATTAAGATTATAAAATAAATAATAATATTATCGATATACCCCTTTATAAACGCTTTATAGGGCCGTAATAAATAGTCGGTTTAATATTAAACGTAGGCTAGAGAGTTATAATATCTTATTAATAATACGTTAAAGGTTTCTTATCCCCTATAAATAACTATTATAAATTTCGGCTTATTAATATAATATACGCGCTATTAATAGAAGAAAGAGGCTTTATCGATATAGGTAATATACCGGTATTTTAAAATAACGGAAATAACGTCGGACTATAAAGGTAAAGGGATAGTATTATATATTAAGATTTAATTTAAACCGCGAATATTAATAACTAGCCTTTTAAGATACTTCCCGTCGGCGAGAGTTTTATAAACGACGAATATTAGAAAATAAAACGGAGTTAATTACTTAATATATTTAAGGCGGCTTTATTTTTATAGTTTATCGAATACTTTATTTATAATTTATTTATCTTTTAATCCGAATAAATAGACTTTTAATTTACTTATAATCTTATTCTCCTAGTCGGTACGTAAAAGAATATATATTTAATCCTCTTCCGGTAGGTTTACGAAGCTACCGCGGTTATATTAAATATTAACGAATTTATTAATAACGTTCGAGAGGGCCGCGATAATAGATAATAACCCGTATATAATTACGCCGTTAAATAATATTATTTCTTCGGGTATTTAAAACTCCGTTCTTCCGGAAGGAATTAAGGAGGTAATATTTATAAATAAAACGAAAACCTTCTTAACCTAGCTAGTCTAATAGATTTTTTTAAAAAATTTAATAACTAGGTCCTAGGCCTCTTTAAAAGTATTAATATAATAATATTTATTAATATCTAGGTCGCGAACTATACTAAGCTAAAAGCGTTCTAATAGTTTAATTAAATAGTCCGTATTATTACGCGCGAGAATAATATAGAAAGAGGAATCAATAACGGATACGAATAATAATACTTAATAGTTATTCGTTAACTCGAAAAGGAAGTTATCGTCTTTAAGAAGGTAGAAATATTTTATTAAAACTATAATTTAAATATATATAAGGACTATAACGGAGTTTTTTATATATATACTATAGTTAATAAAAGGTTATAAGGGCGATATTAAGAAGTCGAATAAAATATTATAACTCCCGATATAGCCCTTCTTCTTAGAGATAACTAAATTAATATCTTTAAGGTTAATAGTATTTATTCCGATAAATATTTTAATACGAAGGTTATTAACGATAAAAATCTTCCGCGCGATTATTACTTTTACGGGGTATCCGTCCGAATTATATCGGCCTAAGATATAAAGATTTAGGTTTATATACTCCGAAATAGTATATTTATTAAAGTTTATTCCTCGTATTATTAAAGTAGAATCGTTTTTTATAATAAAAAGATTCGGCGCTTAAAAAGCGAGGAAAATATAATTAATTAAAATAATAGAATAACTAGTATCCTAGTATATTAATTCGGGGTTATTTTTAAAAGTAAACTTTATTAATACTTTAAAGTAATATTATACGCGAATCCCTTAACGGGGAGAGGCCTCTCCCTTCGGGATAAATTTAATAACTTCGATATATATCGATTTATCCTTCTTTAACGAAGACGCTAACTTATTCTTTTTTTATAAATTAGATATATTACTTTTATTTCCTAAAGACTTCGTTTTTTTAAAAGATTTAAAATATTAACTTAATTTAAAATATTTATATAATTAATTACCGGATAAATATAAGGCTTTATAACGACGATAAATAATTAAATTCGTCGGTATTATAAAGACTACGAAGTAGGAATTACCTTAATATAAATTATCCGGGTAATAGTATAAAAGGTCTTCGCTTCTATAAAAGTTTTCCGAGTTTTAAGAATAAAGGTCCTTAGATAAAATAAAATCATCCTCGTTTTTCTAATAACTATAATTATTATTCTTTTCCTCGGCTCTATACTCTTTATTCTATTCCTCGGAAACCTAGTATACCGCGGTATAAAAACGGTTAATATTATAGAAACCTTCTCTTTATTAGTTTTAATTTTAATTCTTTACGAACCTTAACTTTAAAGGATAATTTTATATAAACTTTTAAAGATAAGAAGGAGGCTTCGTAAAATAAGAAAAAAATTATTGAAAACCTAGCGTATCTACGACTTTTATAATAATACGCGGAGTTAATCTAAAAAGTAAGGTATACTACTAAATTTAAAATTATTAATAAATATTTTTATTCTACTAGTAAAAAGGAGGAGGGAAAACTTATTATTAATAACCCTATTAAGAAACTATATTATACGACTAACTAGAAAAGCCGTAACTAGGAAAAGATTAAAAAGATTATTAACCTTACTAATTTCCGTCTTATTATCGATGAAATTAATATTAACTTTACTTTTATAAAGGCCTTTTAGATTTTCTAATTTATAGAAGGTTTCGGTAATATCTATTTTTTAATTTATCTTTAATAATATCGTAGAAGGCGTTAGCTTTAAAGTCGAGCTAGTTTAAAAAACTAAATAAAGACGTAATAGGCTCCGGTTCTATAATATATATACGAAATTTAAAATATATTTTTATATAGGTTAAAAGGAGTTAATTATAGAGAAGTAAATTAACCGCCTTTTTATAACGAATAATATCCTATATATAGGAATATAGTATTCGTCTATTCTTTATATTTTAGAGCGAGTAGGAATAAACTTTAAATACTTTTTAAATATCTAAGGCTCTTTTCTTAAAGCGTTTCTTAAAAGCCCTAAACTAGTACTCTATACTAGTATTTATTAATAGGTCCTTTTCTATATTACTAAATTCGGTAATATATTAAATTAAAGTATTATTACGAAATAATTATATTATATAAGGCCTAACGTTATTTTCGTTATTTATTCTAACGAGTTACTTTAGCCGGTTAATTTAAATAAAGACGTCGCGGTAGTAAATATAATATTTTAAACTAATAATAAATTCGTCGCCCTCGAAGTTTAGGTCGAAATATCCTAGATCTTCGAGCTTTATATATTTATTCTTAATTAGGGCGTTAATAATAATTAATATACCCTAAATATTCGTTTTAATAAATTATTAGATAGTATCCTAGGTCTACTAGTCTATATTTATTAGGCGGCCGGATTAACGTTCGGGCTTTTATAATTTTAAATCTACTATTTCTTCGTCGTAACTAGTATATAACGTAATTTCCGTAGAGGTCGAGTTCGGATAACGTAAAGGTAACCTAATAAACGTATTTCTAATAAACGGAAATAAATTTATAAATATATCTTCCTCGTTAAGATATTTATTAATATATAGGACGTTAAAGAAGAAGACGGTAATAACTTAATAGAGTATAATAATATTTATAACCTAGTTATAAAGCTATTAAGAATTAAATACCGGAATAAATTAAGATCGTCCTCGTCGTCTTATTATTATAGCTTACTTTACTAGTAGTAAATAAGAAACTAGAGTAGTAGTATTAATAGTAATATAATTAATAACTTTTCTTACGGCTCTAGGAATCTTGGATAATTATTAATATTTTATAAAAATAAAAGAAGAAAGTTCGTATACTCGTAATACGATTTAACTACTAGGTAATTAAGATTTTTCTAATTTAACTAGTTTAAATTATTAATACTTCCTTTTTTATAAAAGCGGATTAAATAATAAAAGACTATCGATTTCTTATAAATAAAAAATTCGCTCCTTTAGAAATAAAAAGATAGTTATATAATATTTATATAATAAACGGCCTCGAACGTAATTATAAAAATAAAGACGAAGATTTAAGAAATAAAAAAATAAAGGTAAAAAAGATTTTTTCTTTTCGTCCGCGGGGAAGAATATAGATCTTATTTTACTTTTAACGGGGTTCGACCGCGCTTCTCCGTTTACGAGAAGATATAAACTTCGAAAGCCGACTTATTAAAGAAAGGCGCGAAAACTATTAAATTAATATATTAAAAAACGTAGCTTTAAGAATATCGGCGGCGAAGACGTAAACGTTATAAATAAACGGGACCGAGAGATTAAAATTTCCTTATAAGCGAAAGGAAGGGTATTAAACGAAATAAATAATTATAGAATAATATTCTATTAGAACGATAGCGGAGGATTTAGTACCGATTAACTAGTACCGTATAACTAGTAATCGGTAATATAGCTCTTTCAAGTAGAATAATTTAAAAAAATTATATTATAGTCGTTACTATTATTTTATAACGATACTTAGTATAGAATATTTAATAAGTTAGAAGTTTATATTCTTTAGAAACTACGAGTACTACTTAAGTAATAAATACTAAGTCGATATATACTAAGCCGACGTACTAAGCCGACGTATTATAATAGTTATAATTATTATAGTTTTATCTTTAGCGAAGTATCCCGCGATCGGGCTATTATAGAAGATTTAGAGGACTCGAAATCGGAGGCTTTTTAAAATATATAAATACGATTCTTTATAATAAAGGAGCCCGTCTCTCTAGGAAAAATATTTATTATTTTTAATATTATTATTCTTTAATACTTTCTTAATATCGTCGATTAAAGTATAGAATAATATCTCTTCCTCTCCTTCTATTATAAATAATTATAGGTCGGTATAAATATTAAATACTACTTTATAGATTTCGCCTAGGGTTATTATAACGAGTTTAAAAATAAGATTATTATATAACTCTTGTCGGGTAAATAATCCTAGTAATCTAGGCGTTTATTAAAGTCGTCTATAAAGTTCTTTTTTCTTATATAATACTTTATTATAAAGTTAAACCCCGCGAGGAATTCTACCTAGTAAATTTAATATCGTATAAATAATTTAATTCCTAAGAAATAACGGAGGTTATTATAATTTATAATAATTTTAACGAGTTTTTAAAATCCCTTAAAATAGTATCTCTATATACAGAATCTTTTTAAAATAACTAGGAGTTCTCCGTTATATATAATATAGTTCCTCTTTAATAGTTTTAACTTTCTAAAATAAAAAGCGACTAGGTATTAATAAAAATCGTTATACTTTTATAAAAAAATCGCTATAATAGCGAACTTATTAATATTTATCTTTATACGAATTTCCTTAAAGTAGTTAAACTAGACTAAAACTAATATATTTAGGAATACTTTTTAAAGTTCGTCGAAATTATTCTAGGCGTCTTTATTTTACTCGAAGGAGATATATTTAATAAGATTCGTTATAGGGGTTACGATTTTATTATAATTTTTAATAAAATATCTATAGAAATTATAAAATCCTAGGAAAGATTATATATTTTTAGTATAATATAACGTAGGTTAATTTTAGATTATAATAATTTTATTAATATTTATTATTATATTATCCTAGAATATAATGAATCTAAGGTACTCGACGGTTATTTATCCGAATATATATTTTTCTAATTTAATATATAGCCCTATACTACGGAGGCGCTCGAGGATTTATTTAACGTAGTCTTTATATTCTACGGGGTCCTCCGAATAAATAAGAATATTATCGAGATAAATAATAATAAACTTATCTAATAAGTCCGATATAACTCTATCGATATAGGACTAGAAGGTTAAAGATAAGTTCGTTATATTAAAAAATATAACCTAGTATTCGAATAATCTATATTTAATATAGAAAATAATTATTTATTCGTCTCCTTTTTAGATACGGAGGAGGTTATAGGCGCCTTTTAAATTAATTTTTATAAATTATTATATCTTTCCTAGGCGGTCTAGAATAAGGTTAATAAAAGAAATAAAGTATTTATTTTTAATAATAATAATATTAAGGCCTCGGTAATCTATATAAAATCGTAGTCCGCTATCTTTCTTTTTAATAAATAGTATAAATACCCCGGCCGAGGATTTGGACTATTTAATAAACTCGTTTTATAAATTCTAATCGATATAGTTTTTAAATACTTTAAGTTTAGTCTCTATTAAATTATATTATAATTTAAAAAGGGGTATCTTACCCGGTTTTAAATTAATTATATAATCTAACTCTTTATAATATGAAAGTAGTATTTCTTTAATAATTTTATTAAAGACGTCCGCGTAATCTTTATAAATTTATAGGAGTATAATAATTATAGAGGCGTTATTTTTTTAGGGTCTAAAAAATATACTTAAATAAATTAATAATTTATTTTTACTTCGTTAACGAAGTCTAAGGCCTAAAATATTTTAATATTCTCGGGGATCTTTATCTTTTTTATTTTCTAGTCGATAAGAGGGTTAATTATTTATAATTATAATAAATTTAAAATAATTCGATCTTTTATATCGATAACTCTAAAAAGATATTTTATAGATATACTACCGTTAACTTTAATATATAAATAATAAAGGTAGTTATTTCTTTATAGGCTAATTTCTATACTATTAATATTTAATACTCGGGGGGATATATAGTTAATAGAGGATATATTAAAAGATTTAATAAAGAAATTCGATATAAAGTTTATTATACTACCGTAGTCTATTGTACCTTCCGAGAGGATAATTATATTAATATAGGGGTACTATAATTAGATACTTTTATAAAGATATTAAATTTAATTAATACTAGCCTTAGAAAGATATAACACCGTAAATATAACGGCGCCGTTTCTTAATATAGGCTTTAAGGCTAGCGGTCGCGATATAATCTTTATTATAACCGATTAAAGTTTTTTAGTTTAGAGGGTATAAAGTATTTAAAGTCTCTCTTTTAATAATTAAAATAATCGTAATCTAAATAGGCTCCTTCTACTCGTTAGGTACGACGTTATTTATATTCCTCTTCGTCCGTAATATAAGTACCGAGGTTATATATATTATTATTTATTTTATTTTAGAAAAACTTCCGGTTCTATATCGGTAGGTAAAGATTCGGGTTTATATCTAAATTAATACTTTAGTCGAACTTTACTCGTTTATAATTTAACGCGGCGCTATATTCGTCTCGCGAATATTTATTAATTTTAAGGTAATTTTCCGTTTATTATATTAGAGTTTTAAAATTTATAAATATATCTAGCTAGGCTCCGGGGTAGAGTAGGTAGATAATATTATATATTTTATAACTTAACTTCCGGCGGAAGTTTATATAGATAATAAATTTATTCTATTCGAGGTCCGTTATTACGGATTCGAATTAATTAATAAAATTCTAGACTCGCTCGTTGACTTTTATAATTAAATATTTTATAATTAATTTAGTTTCTAGTCTTATATCTAGTAGCCCGTAGTTATTTATTAATTAAATTTATAATTTTAATTAATCCTCGAAACTCTCGGTATCTCTAGCTAGGCGTAGTCTTTAGGTATAATTTTTTAATTTATAATAAAAGTATACCGTAGTGGTTTTCGCTTAAATAAAGAGATTATAAATATATTATAATTTAAAGAAATCGTTAACTTTTATATATTATAGACGGATATTTACTATACTACGGTTCGTTTTATATCGGTATAGGTCGAAGGTAGAGGGTTCTTTAACTTTAATTCTTTTTTAATATTTTATATAGGCGCTATAAATAATAAAAAGGTCATTCTAGTAATATAATATTAATACCGATTATCCGAACGAGGGTACTAGAGTAGGTTATTATAAATTTTCGGTAGTTATATTACTAAGTATAATAATTTCTAGTTAATTAATTCTTTTTTAAAGGGCTGCGAATTATATCGAGGTAATTAAATATCTAAATATTAATAATAATTACGTATCGTTATTTAATAGTACGATACTATGATATTTTATTAAAGAGGACGATATTTCGGCTAAACTACCTAAAGCCGATAATTATCTTATTTAAAATAGAATAATATATTACGGGAATAAGTACGTTAGGGTTAAGAGTTTAAATAATAATATATTATTTTATAAAGAGGTAACTATAAACTAACTAGGATTATTAAATAATAGGTAGTATTAAACCCCGGCGCGCCAAGCCCCTCAACGCTCCTATAATATTAAAACTCTTTTAAATATCTACGATTTATTAACCCTAGAGTAATAGAATCCGAGCGAGATAATTTAGAGCTAGAATAGGAATTAAAGTATATTTTTAATAACTATATTATTAAAAAGAGGAAGGGTTATACTATCGAATACCTCCTATCCTAGAAAGACTAGGGATTTATATAGGACCGTTAAATAAATACTAAAAACATTTTCGCGGACGAATATATTAAAGAATATAAATAATAGGCTAGATACTAAACTAAATTCTTCTTCTAGGGTCGATAACTCTAGAAGTATAACTATATTTCTCTTTTATATTATCGCCCTTTATCTACTTTTATTAGGAAATAACTATTATATTAAATCTACTTATCGAGCTCTATTTAGAGTATAAATACTATAATAATATTAAAGGGGTACTATACCGAGAATTAATAAAACTACTCTTTAATAATTTTAAATTATTCGCCTAGTCGCACGTAGAGTTATATAGCCCGAATATCTTAATATAATATTACTTATATACTCCTCTATATAGATTTAAATATATACCCTTTATTATCGTTACTTCTTAATTAAATAGTATATTTATATAGGAAAAAACTTCGGATAATATAAAAATTATTTAATTATTTAATCGAATCGGGACTAGCTCCGCGCTAAAATAGTTTTAATTCTAAAAATACTATCAAGCGACTTTTACCTAGATCTAGCCAAGATTTATATTAAGACTTTACTTTATTAATATATATTTAGGGCCCTAGTCCTTTAATATTAATACTTTTATAATATTATATATATACGCCTCTATTTTATTAATACTATAACTTTTATTATTAGTTATTTATATTATCTCTATACCTCCCTATTACTTTACCTCGTTATCGCGATTTTAATACTAAACTTTACGACTCTATATTAAACTTTAAGACTCTACGGGCCTACCCGTAATCGATCGATAATTTAGAATATATATTATTTATTTATTTATTTCTATATATAAACGTTATTTACGTTATTACTAGCGATACCCTATATAAATATATTAACGAGGGCGTTAACTTCTTTCTTTTAAATTAAATAATCTATTATAGAGTAGACTTTAATAAAAGTATTATTATAAATATTTATTAAAACGACGGGCTAAGCCCTACTACTAGCTCTATCGGGACTAGAGTAATACTAAAATTCTAATATATTAAAACTAAATCCTCTATAAAATAATTAATATCTTTTATATTATTTATTATTATATTAACTCTTTATTAATACGTCTTTTATTATTTTAGGCGGAAAAATAATAAAAAGAGAATATTAATTTAAAAAAAAAAAAAAAAAAAAAATTTAAATAAAAAATCTAAAAATAGTAACTTCGGATTTAAGATTTTAAATCCGTGATTTTCTACTAGCGCCGGGTAGCTTGCTAAGTCTATATAGAGCGCTATAACTACGCTAATTTAATTTAGATTTTAAATTACGTCGATTTATAAAAATTATATACGCGTGTAATATCCCCTAAATTAGCGCGGTATTATAGACTATATTATTTTTTTATAACTATATATATTTAACTATCTACCGCCGGTATTATTTAACTTAGTTTATTTTAATTTATTTAAAATTATTTAAAATAAATCGAGGTATTAAATATATATTTAGTAACTCTAGTATTAAATCGATCTCTAGGGCTAGTATATAAGTTAAATAAATCTAAGCGCCTTTTCTATCTTTTTCGGTAAAATACGGGTTTACTACTTTATCGATATAGTAGATAAAATAGGCGGCGATATTCGAAAAAAATAAATTTATAGTTTATAAAATAACTTATAAAGTCTTTATTTTAAAGATTTATAATAACGACGATAAAAGCGAGAGTATTATAACGAGGTATTACTTTAAAGTATATAAAGTTTTAAAAAACTTTAAAATCAAATTTTATAAACTAAAAGAGAAATTTTAATCCTTTACCCCTTAAACTAGAAATATTATAATAATTTTATAGATTTATAATTTTACCCGTATTACCGCCTTTATTAAAAACGAAGCCGTCGTTATAATAATATTAGAGTTAGCGGCGGAAATCGCGATTTAATTAATATAAATCGTGTTTTTATTATCTTTACTATCTTTACTAGAAGTTATTAAAAAAGAGAATTATATATAGAAATAGAATATCTATAACAATCTCTTAATTAAACGGGAGTAGGCGAAGGGAAAGAATTATATATAATTTTTATTAATTAAAAATTATCCCGACTAGCTACCCCTATATAAAGATATTAACGACGATAAATACTAAGTTATTAAAGACGACGATAATATAATTTAATAAAAAAATAAAAAGAGGAGATTATAAAAGAATAAAATAAAATTAATAATAAAATAAATTAATAATAAAATTAATAATTATAATATTAAGTTTAAGATTAAGTGATAATTATATATAAAAAATAATAAAAATAATATTTTAGAGTCTTTATTTTATTTTATTTTTAATTTTTAATTAAATTTTTACCCTATAGCGGATTTACTTTATGACGACGCGTAAACCCTATAGCGACGCGTATACTCTATAGTAACACATCTCCGGCTGTTACTATGGGCGACACGTACTAATTTCGGGAGAACCCTAACCTGGGGCCATGCAGCTACTAAAAGACTAGCGCCGCTCGAGGATAGAAACGACCCAAAATCGTGGAAATTTAGAGCGGGTAAGATGATGCAGCGAGGCGCCACAGCCAAGTAAATAGTGAAGTGAGAGGTATAGTGCAGTTGCTTTTACACATTTTGCCAAAAACGGTTGGACTGGAGCATTTCATACGGTAAGCAGCCACTGGCATTGGTCTGTCAACCATACGAGACGACATTCAGCGGGCAGCAAGATCAATATAACAAGAGACTTCAGATAGCTAATGTCTTTTCGGAGACTCGAGAACTATACGAACGTAGTTGATGCCGATTTGAATGACCCAAACTAGAGTTTGTTTCGGGTTCCTCCTCCAAGGAATCCCAGATCAATGGATTGCGAATGAAGCAGAACGAACGCGCTTTTGATATCTGAATCATCAGACGTCCTCCATTCTGAAAGCAGCCTGAGCAAGCAAGACTTCAGGTTAGGCTCAGAAGCCGTGAGGTTGCTACCTTTATCACGATAGCCCGAGCAAATGGCACGTCGATTCTAGAGGAAGGATGAAAATTTTTCCGCAATGTCGAATTGTCTTATTCCAGACACAAGGGTCGTCAGATCCGTGTCAATGTCAGAGTGATTCGGGCGGTAAGTGTCCGGTTTTCGGCTATGTAGAAGCGTAACCTCTTGACTACTTGGTGGTAGATAGTGAATAACATTGAGAAAACTAAGCGCTGTTCCATACAGACTCCTTGGTGGAATCAAGCGTGGACATCCATTATCGAATCCGTCTTAGTTAGAAAGAATCCGTAGAAGCTGTAAGAAGGACTTTAAAGTAAGGTAGGTCTTGGTTACTGTTCAAGCCTAGTCTCTCGTATCCGTATTCTGTACATAGTTACGGAGCCCGCTTCCAGCTAAGTTATCAACATGAGTCGCACTTACGAGGACTACAGCAGACCAATACAGAGGAGCAGAGAGATTATCTCTTTGCGCTCAAGATGAGATAGTTCTACAGTGTTTAGCTAATCGATAACTCTGGAATGAACTTGGATGTAAAATTTGCTGCTCAAGACGAGGCCCTTTGCGCTGAAGTTGACTGCATTGGCGTCCAAGACTGCCATCGAAATTATTCCGATACCAAGCTTAGCTGTGGGTCAATCAACAGCTGTCACGCACATGGCTTCCATGCAGCGAGTAAGATGCTGAAATGCTGGTGCCTGCTCGGCCGGATGCTGGATCTCGCCGAAACGTACCCCTACTTAACTAATGATATGCCAAAATTGA
>JAABUK010003494.1_pt1 | contig 26539 bp, 40 predicted proteins | sample 5559141 | NCBI WGS metagenome assembly JAABUK01 (sample SAMN10711869, study PRJNA513367) | rock metagenome | isolation source: Antarctica rocks | place: Antarctica: Victoria Land, Pudding Butte nord | collected 2016-01-03
CAGAGTATGTACATAAACACCAATTAGCTCTGCAGTAATATTAAACAATACGCAGCATTTGCTATGGCACTGCAGCAGTTAGCTCTGCAGGTTAGCCGTACACCTTATTCGTCTCCTGATCAGTAATGTCCTGTACATAGTACTTTAGTCTGATACACTCCTGCACATTCCATTATTATGTCCATTGCTCCTTATAGGAGAGATACGCTAGCTATCAGACAACAGTTGAACGCGACTCGGACACATTCTCCCTTGTAAATACCAACCACGCGCAACAAAAAGTTTTACCAGTCTGTGTGTGCACTCTCGCAGCACACGACTACTAGCGTCACACAGGCACCAAGTTGCATATCACACTGTCACAGTGACAGCTGCCTGTTGGTGATGAAGGTTCAGCATGAATGCACAGTATGGTATTGTGTGCAGCTGGACAACGACATTGTAAGATCTGTGTCCGGGGTGCACATTGACAACAGAGACAGTGGGTGTTCCAGCACAGCATAGCGAACATTCAGTAATGCACAATGCCATATTTTGGGAAGCTGCATGGCTGCAGACATGAGCAAACAGTGTGTACCTAGACATGCTAAAGCCATCAGGACATTCATCCAAATTTCACTGCAGGGCAGTGCGACAGTCACTAGCTGATTAAAGATGTGGTAATTTGCGAAAGATTGAAAGAGTCAAGATACACTAATAGTTCAGCTTTTAAAGCTTGGGCTGCAGCTGTGGCCTATCCAAATTGGATAGTATTGAATACGGTCTTAGCTCCGTGCTGCCGCTTCAGGAGGCTTTCGGTATGATGGCTGAACAGCATTGGTGTGCACGATGCATCACACTTCCTTTGATGCAGATTCAGTCTGATGCAGCGGCCGCCTGACTCCCTGTTGCCGTGTAGTACAAGGCATTCAATAAACAAACAGGGCCAGCCGTTGTACTTTACTTGCTTGCAAGCGGATAAGGCGTCGCGTATTCCAAGACTTGACATCAATCTTCAGTGGCCTTTTGACAGGCTAGCCTCAAGAGCTCCTCAGATCTGTAGCGCCCACCCACTGCAGCTGGGCGCCCTCATCTCGCTCAGGTACGCGCACACCGCAACTTCTGATTTCGTGTGGCCGTAGTGCACAGTCACCATATGGAGCCACCCTGCATGCTTTCGCTACGCATGCTGGCAACAAAGCAGCAGAAACTGCTCAGAATCAAAGTGTGTTTGTTCTGCACAGCAACGATTGACCGCCACTGAAACATCAAACTTAAACACTCGTGTCAGGCTTTGTTCGTGCAGGCCGATGTCTCAGCCGAAGGGGAATGCTGACGGGCGCAACCATGGCATGCCTGGCTACAACGACAACACTCGCGAAGGCTTCGGGAAGAGTGGTTCGTCATCGGATCCAAACAGGCACTGCGACCGCCGCACTAACCCCAAGCGGAACATGAAGTGCGAGAGCTGTCATGACTACAACAGTGGTGTTGGAGCGCAAAGCTGCAAGAATTGTGGACATACAAACTCAGTGTTTCGTTGACAAGCAGAACGGACTCTGCTGATTGTGTCAATGTGTGGTGGTGCAGTACCTATGACCTGTTACACAGTGGTTGGCCTGCTATTTTGAAGTGTTACCAAATTTTCAAGGTGTGCATTGGCAGCAGCACTGGGCAGCAACATTTTGCATTCATGACTCGCATCAGAAGCACATTGGCCTGGCGAGATGTGTTAACAAGTTCTAGCGGTACAAGGTAGCAAGCTATTGAGCCTGCGCGAGTTCCCCAGCACTGAAAGCGCCTTTGCATTTGTTGTATGATGTACTGTGCAGTTCATGCATGCTGCACATAGTATTTCTCTGGAAGACGCAGAATGAATAGCACGCGCTACTAGCTGTTGTCCAGTAGACAGCTGTTGTCTAGAAGCTTCCTCTGATGTTACCATTTACGTCGTCGCTTGGGGGCAGTTCCTCGACGTGGTTCTACAACTTTCAAAACCTCAACATCCACTTCTGCATCTATGAGAGCATTAATCCATGCCCTCTGTTGCTCTGACAGGCGGTCACGAGGGCCTTTCACCTCAGAAAGCTTGGCCTTGCATGTTATCACATTCCACAGTAGCAGATCTGGCATTCCACCTGAATATTATAGGCAAGATGTTATCTTTTGTCATATGCTCATGCACAGTGCAAAGCAGTTGACTAGCAATGTTCTGATACTTTTTGTGTGGTTGCTCACTTGCTGTTCTCCAGCAAACATTTTCTTGGATGCATGTTGAGTGATGCATCAGCTGCAAGCTGTCAGAGCAAGTGAAATGTGCATGACCACATACTTATGCACATGCACATGCAAGCTTGCAAAAGAGAAGCTCTGTGCTGCTGTGCTTATTTCATGCTGTGGTTGCATCAGGTTGCACACCTGCCCAGCCACTGAAGTCCTCAGCTAGCAATCTGCAAACAGCTGCCAGGCCTTGCCCGCCCACACACTTGGCAATGGTGTCCAGGTCATCAAGTCCTGCAAAAACATCTGCTATGCATCAACATTTTTGAGCCTTGGCTGGCACTCATGATAAAGTCAAAGGTGCGGGTTTACAGAAAAAGCTGGTTGAATGCCAGGACCACGGACAAATTGGCAGGCTTCAGGCATGATTAAGTATGCGCCAACATCACTCAAGACACCTGAGTATGCAGTGTAAGGTGCAGAGTATGTCAGACTTGTGAAACGCAACAAGCCACCTGACTGCTGAGTACCCCCACCCTCCAACCCACCCACAACCAATCCCCACACACCCATACCCCCCCCCCCACCCCCACACACACACACTATCCCTGCCCCCCAAACGCACACACACACGCACACACACACACAGCTTGAGCATACCATGTCTGTCCCAATTGACACCTCTGCACCATTCTCCATGGTGCTCTTGCCAGCAGCTTTGCAGCAAGGCAGGCCCTTGCCCATCCCGCACTTGACTCAGCCGTGCTTCTATGGCATCCTTCCTGGAGGGATAGAACACTATAGTGCCCAGGTCAAGGGGAGCTGTCTGAAAGGCTGTCTGAAAGATGTCAGGAACATCCATGAAGATGATGTCCCACATGAGCAGGCCAAAGAGGGTGGCCCATATACCGCCTTCTGCATGAGTACCTGCAACACCATGTGAAATGGAAACAAAAGCATTGTTGTTAATCACTTTGCAAACACAGGCTTAGCCAAGAGGCAGCAGATACGTGCAGCGCAAGTCAAGTCCCTCCAGACAGGCTTGTTTTGAGTGACGCAAATGCAGTGGTTCAGCTGTCACTTGTGAGTACCAGCATCCACTGCACTGAATGAGACTTGGCTTCTAGTCAGGGCATGCGTGTGTCCTTTGCTCGGCAATCAGCATGCTTTATGTCAGAAACATGAACGGTCATGAATTTGCTCAACAGCCTCAGCCCTCTATGTGCAGAGTGCAGCAATGTTGGCAAGATGTGGACACTCCACTGGACAGTCAGGGTGTGGAGGAAGCACGGCACTCCTGCAACATGAGCTGACCTGTCCAGCTGCCACCAGCCTCTGCTGCATAGTACTGCAGAGCCAGCTCCTCCACACTGCATTCATCTCCACCATTGCCCACAAACCGGCTCTTGATGCCCAGCACTGAGTTCAGTGGTTGCCCCTCAATCCGCACCTTCATGTCAGCAGCTTACCCATGTCAGACTGCGCCGCAGCAACAAACCCCCCACCCCCCAACACCCCATTCAGTACTTTGTAAGTTGGGGTGTGGAGCTAGTTGTGACATCTAATCAGAATCATCAGCACAGTAAGGCAGCTAGATGCTGAAGTGCGTCAGGAGCTCTTGCCACACGACAAGCTAGAATGCAGTGGCTCACGTAATTCACAACCAGGCCAGAATGCGTTCAGGTTGTGTGGCAAAGCAGCTGGGAGTATTGGGACAGAACCCAGCTCATCAGCAGCATAAGCTTTTGGGCACATGCCGTGGGCATGCTGAGAACATCTAGCAGCCAAGAAAGGCAGGACTGTTGTTGGTCCCATTTGAAGATTCTTCATCCAAGTAAAAGGCAGGACAGTCACACACACGTCAAACTGCCATGAAAAGAGACAAATGTTCATATGCACAGATGAAGTTTTGTGTGCAATCTACAAAACAAACAACAGTACATCCTGCACACACCTAGCTCATAGTGAGCCGGAAAGCCCAATAAAACATCATTATTGTTGTCATTGTGCAAAAGAAGGAGACATACTTCCAGGGGCTCCCGCATGGCCACTGAGGCCCAAGAGGGGCGCTTCCACCTGCGAGGGGGCTTTCCCAGTCTCAACACACGGCGCTGAAGGGCAACGCGGTCCCCATTGATCACCCACTCATCTGCCAAAGCTGCTTCTGCCATCTGCAGAGCACCAGTCATTGCTTTTAGCTGAAAACCTACCTGAGCGAGCAATTGGTGAGCAGACTTGAAACATGGGTCTTTGTGTGTGCAAAGCAGCGTGCTACTCGTAAGTCACAAGACTGCTCACAGCTCACTGTTGCTGTTGCCTGAAAGTGTATGATGCTCAGTAGCTATGCACATGTCTTCAGCAGCTCAACAGAAAGTAAAGCTAGCTTGCAGCAGTTCTGATGAACACATTTGATCAAGCATGTGATGCTGACAGCAACACCATAATAATGATGATGACAATAATAATAATAACAATAATGACGATAATAATAATAACAATGATAACGCTCTCCAGGTCATGATGGGCTAGGTACGTGCAACACCATGAGCAGGTGGTGCAGACCTCCAGGGACTGGTCTGGCCTGCCCAGGTGCTCCAGATCCAGGGACAGTCGCGTCCACCATTCCCCTCGACGCCTCAGGCAGCACACCCCGCCTGGCATACACCACAATTCACATCACAAAAGCCGATGCACCCTCACGGGGTATGCCAGGTGCAAGAGCTGATGCACCCTCACAGGGTATGCCAGGTAAAATAGGCCTATCATGACTAAACTGTGATAAGTACACCACAACCGCTTGTTGAAAACAGCTGAAACGTTTCCAATGTAGTTCATTTGTCTAGAGGAGCTGAACTAGCTCACGCACAATTCAAGACAGCACCAAGCTTCGCCCTCTGTCAGACATGGGCATTGGCTCTTGTCATGGGCATTTGCCTCTTCCGGGTTGATTACGAGCAAGCACAGACAAAGCAGGACAGAGACTTTGCATCTATTGTCTGGCCTGCATCTCTGATGAACAGTTTCAGGACAAGTCACAGGCATGGGTGAGTCTCAGAAATACATGCAGTCCTGTCAGCACCAGATTACTGGAGTGCAAAGCATGCTACAGCAGTGTAATGCAGGCTACTACCTAGCAGCTGCTGCAGCAACTCCACAGCCTGTTGCCACTGCTTGCGCTTCTCCATGAGGCTGACTCCTGTGGTGGCCATGGCAGCGTACACCCAGGCAGATGAGTAACGCAGGAAGAAGGGCATCTGTGTGGCTGAGCAGCCTCCTCCACAGGCTGACGGCTGCTGCTTGTGCAGGTCAGCATTGATAGCTGCAAAGGCAGGCTGCAAGGCCTTGTCTGCTGCATCGGTATCCAAGTCCTGCAGCACCAGGTTTGCATGTTGCTGTTGGCGGTTGGTGACATGCTTGTTTGATGCTTGCTGAGAAAGGGATCCTAGCAAACCTGACAAAAACTGATTGCTAACAAAGACTTTTGAGGACTAAGCAGCTGCCTAACTTGCACGTTGTGAAGAGTCTGACACACACACATACACACAAGCGCTGCAAGGCATGATCACAAAGATGCTACCACCAGCACGTGGTAGATGCTACCACCGCCACCTACTGCAAAAAAAGCTGCCTCCGGTGATTTCAGGTTTGAATCATTCACATTGCATCAGTGATCACGCTTGCTTGTAGCCATGCTGTTGTTTGGCTGATGTACATGCCACAGTCATCAGGCCTTCCAAGCTCATTACCTCCAAAGCATTGTCCAGCTCAGCTGCGTGCTGGAGGGCCTGCTCATAGTCCAGCAACTCCTGCCGCGTTGTGAAAACGGAGCGTGACCGTGTGACAGCATAGCTGGGGTACTTGGCAACTCCCAGGTCAGCTATGAGGAAGCTGGACAGGTTCTGCGCCTCATTGAGGAAGAAGAGGCGCTGCACACGGTTGATGAAGCTGCACATTGGTAGCTCCAGCTTGATGCAGGGACCTGTGGAAGTCAACACTTCCTGCTTGAAAGGCGCCTGCATCACACGACAACCAGATGTCTGATGTGCTTCACTTTGATTTGCCTAATGCTAAGGTATGCAGTCGTGTGACGTAGTAGGCTGTGTCATGCTGGAAATACTGATAGCGGCTTGCCATCAGCTGACAGCAATTGACCTGCAATAGCCATGCTGTGTAAGAGGTATTGGAGCACAGGACAAAGTTAAAAGTGTGTGCAGCCTTCCTGCTGGTCTCATTCACCAGCCTGGTGAAGATCATAACTTGCAGCATGTAGGCAGACAGGGAGCAACTATAAGCAGGCAAGACTCAAAGTCTGTAACAGCACAGCGCACAATACAGGCTTGACAAGCTCACCTCTGCAGCAGAGCCTTCAACCTTTTCCAAGCCTGCCTTGAGCAGCTGCAGCATCTGGCCCTTGCCGATACCCGTGGTCCTGCCCTGCGTTCCTACCTCCACCTTGCCCATCAACAGCTGCAGCTCTGCAACTGTCAGCGTCTCTGCCACCTCAAATACCAGCTGCACTGAGCAGCTTGCAGCTTGTTCCAGACTGCAAGGTGTACCCTGCATGCTCTGCTCATCAGAGCCAATGCTAAGCACAGCAGCCTGACTTGTACATTCACCATGGCCTGCTGGGCTGCCCGCTGCCGCTGCTGCTGTTTGAGGCGGACTACCTGTTTTGGCAGCAGTGTTTGTACTGGAGGCTGGGTTTGAGTACAGGGGAGTGGCCATGCCTGCCTGGCAGAGCTGCTGTGCTGACATTGGTATGTCTGTCAGCTCTGAGTAAGCCAGCGTGTTGAGACGGAACCAGGGCCCCTTGCGCAGGAACAAACGCAGAAACAAGCACTGTGCCTCATCTGTCAACGCCTGCAGCAAAATGCAGATCAGCAAACTGACAAAGCGTGATGTATTGCACTGGTTGGGAGGACATCTTTGGCTGCTGTTGTTGCCAGCAAGCATGCAAAGTGCTGTACCCTTTGACATGGGTATGCAGATACAACTGATTGGACTATACAAACTCATGCTTCAGACAAAGATGCTCACTGCAGCAAGTGTTGGTGGGTTGAAGATGACCAGGCAGCAGCGCAGGCTGTACCTTGAAGCTTGTCAAAAGCTGCGTCTCGTGATCAACAAGCAGGTGCATGTCCTGATTCGCGACAATGTCTGCCATGAGCAAGAAATTGCTGCGCAGGCAGGCTCCAGTGTTTGAGCCCTGCCGCTGCAGCCCACTAGCTTGCCAGTCTGCTGCAGCCTTGACTAGCAAGGCCAATGTCTGGTCAACATCCTCTTCAGAGCTGATGCCGGGGACATGTGACATCTGCAGCCAAAAATCTTGTCACGTGACAGGTTTGCTGGTGAGAAACTAAGCATCTGACAAAACTGATGCACTGTGCTCTTACAGCCAATACAGCGTCTGCCCATACTAGGCCTAGTTTGATGCAAAGGCTACAAAGGGGACGAGCTGATTGTGCTGGACATGAGTCAGCAATGAATATACCACTTAGGCAGAGGCAAAAGGTAGAGACCTCTAAAAGGATAGGGACAGCAGCTGCGACTGACTTTGGCTCATCCACTGTCGCTGTCACCTTCACAGATCCTGCATCTAAGAGGCCTGAGAGATGCTGGGCAATTTCCCTTGGCAAGTACCCAAGGATTGCGTCTCTGGCTGTGTCAATGACCTGGATAGCATTGCTGTCCTTTGGGTTTCCAGGCTGCCTCACAAGAGCCACTTGAGTATGCCTTGAGCACGTGGTGTTTGTGCGGAAGCGTCTGCCCACAATGCTTGTCTGGAAGTGCATGCATCTATCTGATCCTGCTGGAAGCTGTGAATGCACAGCATCAGCTAAGGCAGTATGCTTGGCTGCAGATTGCAGATTCTGCTGTGTGCCAGATACACACTGAGCTGCAACAGCAGATGGCACAGTCTGTAATGGTGTTGAATACGGGCTGCTGCTCTGCTTGAGTTTTCTGATTGGCAGCATCTCCTCAGTGTCTTCATCTGAGCCTGAGTGTTGCAGTGCCGTTTGGGGGTCATTGCGCAGCAGCACTGCACTGTCAGAGCTAGACCGTCTGGTCTTGCGCTTCTCATTTGCTGAATAGCTGATGGTCGCAGCTGTGGCAGACCTGCGCAGCTGCCTGGGCGCTGCTGGTTTGGCTCCAGCTTCGATGCCACTAGATGTGGAAGCAAATCTCTGCAAAGTAGACTGCTTGGCATCCCCTTTGCTGCGTTGAAGGGTCTCCTGGGCAAGACATGTGTCTGCACACATTTGGGCCACTTTCAGTAGCTGTTCACACATCCAAAATATCAGCAGGCATGGCACAGACCTAAATGAGTGTTCATCATCCTTTCAGGAGTCGGCACCCCACAGACCGGACACAAAGCATGACCAGGTTGCAGCGACCCTTCTTTTGGTGCTGCAGCACATGCACTGACACTCTGTATTGCGTCAAGATCGTGAGAGGCGGATGCTGAGTCAACCGCTGCTGCCTTCTTCTTGCTCTTGGGAGGGCGCTTTCTGGTCATGAAGGAGCGGCCTATGAGCTCCTGGAGCGAAGCCTGTCCCCGCAACATGGCTTATGCTATGCCTTACAAACTTTGAGGGTACAACCAGGGCTGTGACGCCCCTGTGTGGCAGTCCTGTTCCCTCAAAACGACGGTGTGCCTCAATAACTAGTGTTGATCAGCCGCTGTACATCAATGCTTCGCCGTGTGAGCAATGCAAACCGCTTGGTTGTTGGCATAAAACAAGACCCCAACTGTCTATGTAGATTTAAAAGTGATAGAGATGACAAGAGGGAGCGTTCACAATCATGCATGGATCAGTCAAGCTATGACGTCACTCTCGGCAATTGACTTCTATCTGTGTCGCTTGAAAAAGCACAACGCTTGCATTTGACACTCGTCTCACTGCGCATTGGCCATCGACAAAGTGCACAGCGCCACAAACGCGCAGCATGCCGTGATCTTCTTCCGTTTCAGTTTTTCATCTTCTTCATCGCCAATGCCATGGAAGGATCCAAGGGACAGCTGCTTACTGGTGCGACGTAAGCAAGACGCTCGCTGTGGTCACAATATATTGAAAAGTCACTAGATCTTCCAAAACTGTTTGCAGCGGGTTCAAGATGACATGCCATGCATTAGGCTCGTCTACTTTGGCAGCGCATCATACGCACAGCAGCATGCAAAGACCAACGCTCGTTTGCCACGCGCGGCAGACGCCCACGGCCAGATTTGGTGCCGCTCATAGTCAACTTGTCGGAAGCAGATTGGGCAGTCATTCGTTTGCAGGTGTGCTGCTGCCCGTATGGGGTCAGGAAGCTTATCCGGCATGCGTTGAGCGATCTTTGGCTGCATAAGTCTGTCTGGGTTGCAGGAACACAATTGAAAGTGTCAACTCCCAGATCGCGGCAGGTTGCATGCGGCGCAACAGGGGTGCAGGCAAATCTTTTCAGCAGGTTTTTCAGAGTGGTCAGGTCTTATGCAAATTCTGTTGGTATGTTTTCAGGCCCACTGTCTAGCAGTCTGTTACTGGCATGATTCACAGCCTCAACGAGCCAAGCATTCACAAGCATACATTTGTGCTGCAGTCAGTGGTGCGGAAGACCCCGAGAAAATGTTAGACCAAGCAGTGAATGAAATGCAGAATGACCTCGTTAGACTTCGGCAAGCATCTGCCCAGGTAAAGACCTATGTATTTTAGCTACACATTTCATGCTGCATGGTTGACTATGCCTGGTGTTCTGATATCATTGCCTTCATGACTGTAACTGTGCAATAACACCAAGCACACCAGCAGCTCTTCTGTTCAGCAGCCAGCCCTAGCATCTGGTACAAGCTTGTCATGCTTGTATGCAGGTCATTGCCTCACAGAGGCAGCTGGAAGCTAAGTACAGCCAGGCTAAGGATACCTCAGACCAGTGGTACCGCCGAGCACAATTGGCTCTGGAGAAGGGTGATGAGGGGCTTGCAAGGGAAGCCCTGTCCCGCAGGAAAGGCTATGATGTAAGGGTTCTTGACATTTTTTGCAACATGGTAGTGCATGCACATGCATCAGTTGCTCTTTTGTCATGAACTCGATCAGGCTAAAAGTGTTCAGGTACTAAGCATTGACAAGTATAGGCAAGTCGGCTATTCACTTTAACATTATATTGATGAAAACAATGGCTTAGGCAGCAGTCTCAAGGTGCATGTGATGCATGTGACCTCCCTCCAGAGCATCACGGGTGTAAAATGTGAACATCAGACAATGCAACATGGTTCCAGGGGTTCCAGACAGTACAACATGACAGTCCTATGCTTACCATACCATGACAGTTCTGGCCAACCAACTGTCCATGCATCAGCATTCTGGGCAATGTGCTGCCAGCCATCCTGCACATACTACCATACCACCCAACCCTCTTGCTTCTAAGCTGAGAGCCATTCACTTTGTATTGCATCAAGCGGCTCTTTTGGCTGCATTGCCCGTTCTGAGGCACACACAAGAGTGCTTCTGTGCACAGTCTGTAGTCTGCAATGCTGTGTGTCTGAAACGTAGGACAATGCCAAGACCATGAAAGTGCAGCTAGATGCCCAGGTGAAGGCTGTAGACCAGCTGAAGGGCAACACACGCATGCTGGAGAACAAGCTATCAGAGGCCAAGTCCAAGAAGGACACTTTAAAGGCTCGCGCCAAGTCTGCCAGCACCAGCAAGCAGATCAATGAGATGCTGCAAGGGCTGAACACCAGCAGCGCCTCCAGCGCATTTGACAGGATGGAGGAGAAGGTCATGGCTTTGGAGGGCGAATCAGAGGCTGCCATGCAGGTAATGTGCACTCATGCACACCTACCAGAGCTCACCTCTGTCCTGACGTTGACAGTGGTGCCTAACAAAGTGCTGGGAAGTTCACTGGAAATTTAAATTTTCCTGCATTGTTAGGCAAAACGGTAAGGTAGCACAGGCAATGCTGGTTGCTATGTCTCTGCAAAACAGGCTCATTGGCTGTGTGCACTATCAGGCCAAGGTTGCAGTGCAAGTGATGTGGCTTGGTTTTCTTCGTCGATTCATCTATTGGACGAACTTGCAACAAACTTGCAAAATGTGTCACAGCTGTTGTATGGTAATCACTAGCGCTACTTATTACGCCCAGCTACTTTTGTCATGCATGCTCTGTCTGCAAACATGCGTAAGCTGTTTGACTGTCAACACAGCAGCTGTGACGGTTGTTGCTGTTCTGCACAGCAAACATTGTTGGGATGCATCAAAGCACGTCTGCAGCACTGTTGTGTGCTTTCAGTGTACACAACACCTCTGCATGCTCATGCAGTTGAGTACAAGTGATGAACTGGAGGGCAAGTTTGCACGGCTAGAAGGAGATGACGTGGATGCAGAGCTGTCAGCCATGAAGAAGGGCTTGCTGGGAAATGGAGGCAGCAGCAAAGCTAAGCAGTCACTGCCTGAGGGCAGGTCAGAGGGCAGATCAGAGGGCCGACCTTACAAGTGAGCCCTTGCTTACCTGTTTCTGCAACCACAAGGCAAATTTCCTGCTGCCCTTGCATGGCTCTGTCTACTGCCCTGGGATGGTTCTGTCTACTCCCCCAGAAGGTTCTGACCACTGCCCAGGATGATGCTGTCTTCTGCTATGCATGGTGTCGTCTACTCCTCTGGATGATGCTGTCCACTACTGTACATTGGTCAGTCTACTGCCCAGGACGGTGCAGGTGCCCACCTAACATGAGTTGCCAGTGCACCTTCAGGCCCTTCACTCAAGGAAGCATAGTTAGCAGTGCCTGCGCATAGTGAGCCTGGCTGATGTTGTCCATTGTCGACTCAGTTTTCCAGGAGGTGATGATGATGTGCTTCATGCTGACTGTAGGGATGCTATTGACTGGGAGCTGGAGGAACTTCGCAGGAAGGCACGGGACTAGACTCTCCAGCCGATTTATTTCTTGTTGGTCTTGATTCCACTTCCGTTGTTGATCATCAAAAATTTCTTTGCGGCCTGTGTGTGTTACACAATCGATAGTTGAAAGATGCCTGTTGTATTTGGAATGACACATAGTAGCTGTGATGAAGGTTGCTGTACTGGCCCGCTTTACAGCCCACATGGGTCCATAAGATATGCACCCTGTCGCGGTTGTGACCTGATGCATTGCATGTGCATTCCAGCTTTGTTTGTGCTGTCAAACATGCAGCTGCTCCTTGGGTCTGTCCATCAAATCAAGAGGCTCCGAGACGAAGGTGTGAAATCAAACAGTACAATAGCACCACAAAACTTCATAGATAGATGCTTTGCTCCTTTGTTTCATCAACAGCAATAAGACAGTGCTCTAAGGGGGCAAAGTCCTTTGTGTAAAGTCATAAATGAGCTGTCAAAACGAGAGCTATCAAAATATGCACATGATCTTTGTGTGACATTCTCCCCACCAATAAACTTCGACTCATGTGCATTGCTTACCTGGTATAGTGCTGCCAGAATGTGAGTTCTATAATGATAGCATCAACTACCACTCGTGCTTGTTGTGGATACCCAATCACGAGTCACCGACTTAGAGTTAGAGTTAGAGTTACAGTGTTTCGCTTGGATATAAGCTAACCACATCAGAGGTGCACCGAAGGCCGCAAAAACACCTCGTCTCTGGAGTCTGGACGCTATTATGTTAGCGTGTTTGACTTGCTCTTCACCGACCCAAGCCAGGGCCTTGTGGACAGCACGCGCCTCAGAGTCTGGGGCAGCTTCAGCTGCTTTCTTCACATGATATGCCTTCGAGTAAGCGTTACCGCAATACAAAGCACCTCCGAGCATAGTTGCATACACTCCCCACTGCTCGTAAGGCACTGCAGCACCTGTCCATGCTTTGACTCGTTGCGAGTACAGAAACGCAGACGACCAGTCAGTCTCCTCCGGTGCGTTTCGTCGTAAGGCCTGCAACCTTGCCTCTGCGAGTTGTCTCTCAACCAGCAGCTTTTCTGATTTTAGTCTGCGATACTCTGTCCGCCACGCGTTCTCTTGCTCGGTCTCCGTCATGTTGTCCTTCGCCATTGATGCTTGTGTGTGTGAGTCAGGGCTGTGAGTCACCACAGCCTGTGACAAACATTTTTGTATTGTACCTGTACCGTATCTGTATTTGACTGTACATACGCTATTTCCCAAAGTCGACCTCAACTGCGAATCCTCCTCACGTTCGGCAGGATCATGGCAAAGTCGGGGGTACCCACTCCAAAGGCAAAGGGTAGATCGCAAAGTAAGGCGACGGCAGCTCCGCCCCAGCCTTGTGCTCCAGCAGCTCAAGTTGCCGATAAAAATAGTCGGAAAAGGTAAGCCGTTTGCAGTATGTTTACAGTTGTCAGTGATGCTCGGTTGCGGCTGTTGAGCAATAGTACTTGCAGGTATGAAGTCCCAGCTGACTTCCAGGAGAGTGAGGCTGCCCTGCGATTACAGACTGATCCTATTGATACAAATACTGAACTTTGGCTGTTCCAGCTACCGCATGAGGTCAGTCTTCGATGCTGTGTCCCTGCTGCCTTATCACCTTGGCCTGCAGGAATGGCATAGCGTTTCAAAGTATCGTGACCTCTTGCCTGACTGCAGCTGGATCCCACAGAAAGTCTCTCCTGGCAGGTGTCGACCTCAACAGATGGTGCTGTTAGTGGCACATGCCAAGACTCAGAAGGTAGGCACCATTTGTTTGGGTCCCACATCACTGCTGACATGGATTGATGGCACAGGCCTCAATAAAGCTAGTCATTTCTGCAGGCGTGTCGTATATTCTGACAGAAGAGCCGTCAGACATGGCCACCCAGCTGTACACCACACCTGCAGCAGGCTCCAATAAACTGCCCCAGTTCAAGCGTAGAGTCACAGTGGTCAGAGCCAATCAGTTGCCTGACACAATCGCTGCAGCTGAAGCAGTGGAAGCAGTCATGCCTTCAGCGGACATGCCAGGCATACCCTCCACAACCCAACCACATCACGATGATGCTGATGAAGCTGCCCCTCCTGTTCAGGAAGTTGCCAACACCACAGTGCAGAAGCAACAACAACAGCAGGAACACCAGGCTGGTCAGGATACACTGGCCACCCCTGATGACTCCAAACAGAAGCGCAAAAAGGCCAAGTCAGAGGCCAAAAAGCTCAAGAAGCGAGCCCAGGAGCATACAGCTATCAATGAAAAGCAGAGCAAAATGCAGCGGCAGTCTGATGTGCCTGTGCTTGCTCCAGAGGCTTTGCAAGTTTCTGCTGCTGCTGAGGTGAAGTCTGAGGCTGCTCAGTTGCAAGACAACATCGAGGCTGCCGCCACACCGGCTGCTGCTGCTCCTGCTGCTGCTCCTGCTGCTGCTGCTGCTCCTGCTGCTGCTGCTCTTCATCCTACTGCTGCCACCCTGAAGCAGCCAAAGGAGAAAAAGGACAGCAAAGACAAGAAAAAGAAGAAGCATAAAGACAGACGTGATTCTCAAACAACACCCAAAAGCTTGTGAGGCTAGTGTAAGCGTCTAGTTTGATGTGATGCTTACAACATGACAAAATATGTGCTCTGGACCGTATTTGTGTCCTTGGAGTGCAATGTATCAAGGGAAGGAGCCTGTCAAGGAAACGAATCTTCTTTGCAATTGAGGCTGTTTCTGTCATGGTCATATGTACACACTGACCTTATGCAGATTGACAGTAGCTAGCTTTCTTTGGGACCGGACTACTTTACAGCTAATGATGACTAATGCGCGTCACCTATAATCATGAGACACCTCAGCGCCACAGCCTCTGGTGCAGGGTGAGACTAAATTCAGTAGCTTAAACACATTGATCTGATGCTGTAAGGCGCCAACCAGAACGCAACGTCGGGCATGTAGCAGGTGTGGTGTTTTGCTTACAACAGCCTCATCCTCTGACCAGGCGATGTCCATCAGATCTGGCATCAGTGCTCATACGGTATGCGCATCACGCCCTGTCAATCAGCAGACAAAATGTGTGACAAATGTCATAGTTACGCTGGCACACAAATCCCAGTAAATCGAGCCATGACCTTGGCAACATCATAGTCGGACAACAGCTTGCAAAAGCAAGATTCGATGTGATCGAAGAACGATGACATGCGGAGTCTGAAACTTCACGTCTGGTCAACTTCATAAGCAAGATAAACCAAGGACTTTTGAGCAATATACCCTAGGCCATGCGCCAAGCTTGATGACCCTAATGCAGCGTGCTACTACTGCAGGCTAGCCTTGGCTCTGACAGCATAATCTATAGTAGCTTCTGATTGTTCTTCTCACAGCAATTTTGGTCAGCTGAACGTAGTTGGCCATTGTGCAAGGCTCTTGGGTAAATCTTGCATGCATTGCTTGGCACATGTCCAGCTGTTGCTGGCCTAGAATGTTATCTGCTTTGCATTTGTTCTTGTAGCAGGACTATTAGTTGGTCTTTCTTAAGCTTGGAGTATCCCTTCACGCGCTCCTGTTTGCAAAGGTCCTTGAGCTCAGTGACCTGCAAAGCCATGTATAACTTAGCTGTTTATCATCACTTCTGCTTGAGCAGCATTTAGTTTTGTTTTTGAGCAACATTGGGTATTGTCTGCAGAACTATCAGCAGCTGCATAAAGTGCATAGCTCTTTAGCTCTCAGCCAATGTGCAACGGACCACGAGCATGAAACGAAGCACACCTTGAGACCCTCTAACTGTTGCGGGGTCATCTCAGCCAATCTTTCACTGCCAGAGTCATTGCCGCTTGCTTCCTCATCTGAAGTGTCAGCACTTGATATGCTCGGCTCATTTTGCTGCTGCTCAGGCTGAGATGTAGCTGTCTGCTGAGTCTGAGATACAACAGTTTGCTGCAGTTTGCCAGAGCTGCTGCCTGGCTCGTCAGCCTTGTGTTCTTCAGCAGCCATGAAGTCCTGCTCCTTGTCAGAGCTGTGCGCGTGGCTGTCTTCACTGTGCTGTGCAGTGCTGGCAGCAGGCATTTCGACTGTGAGTTCTTCCAGCTTTGCTTCTGAAGTCTTCTCTAACTCAGTCTCTTTGACAGGCTCATCACCAAAGCAAAACAGCACAGTCCCGTCGTCATACTCTGCATGGCAACACGAATCTTGAGGTGCTTTGATGCCAGATGTCCCATGAACGGTACTGCAAATTGGCACATTTGGGACATGGAGTGTTGTAACAAATTGGGCAGGCATTTTACAAGGCTGCAGACAGTCAGGCGCGGTGAAGAGAACGATCTGCACCTTCACTGCTCACAAGGTGCAAAGAGGACTCTTCGAGAGCGGTAACAGCGGCCCAACGCTTGAGTCCACCAGGGGCAGAACGGCGGAAGCCACTTCGGCATTGTATGGCGAGCGTTTGCGTCACTGCAAGCTTGACAGTGACAAGGGATGCTTGGGACCCGACCACTGCCCTGTTGCTCCTTGCGCCTAAGTTCGTGCCAGACAACATCGGGTACTGCGGAGGTCGGTCGATGACGGACGATCCCGCTGGTCGACCTGCTGTCAACCTGCGCGCACACGCACAGCTGCAATACGAGTCGACATCTTGATTTGACTTCGCTTTTGGAGCGGGCTATCCTGTCTGGCGTTATGATTCCCCCGGGGGGTGATGGGGCTGAGCCTTGGCCTTGGGACTCCAGTACAGTAGACTGATGAGAAGCCTCAATCGTCGCTTCATGAACTGATCAGATTGACTGTCACCCATAAACATGCTTTGCCTACAGTTGCAGCTATCCTTTCTACTGAACAACGTGTGGACGTCAGCAAGCTCATGAGCTTGATCACGAGTTGTTTTGGACAAAGACAGGCTATACAAGGCATCGATTCAATTGATTGTTGGCCTCGCTCCTGGGGTTTGCATAGTTAGCTTAGTTAAGAGTACAGTATATAGTGTCGCGATGATAAGTGCCACCTTCGAGTAAGCTTCATACATAATCAATACCGTACGCACACTCATCAACCGCGAAAAAATAATTATTTTGAGCCTTGCGTGATGAAAATCAATTCATTGGGGGCTCCTCGCGGTGTGCCTGCGCGGTCCGTAAATTAATTCGCCAGGCGCCTGCGCGATCCGTTAATCTGCCCTGATTGTATCAAAACGCCGAAACGGTGTCAAAGCACAGCAGAACACGCCAAATTTCGCCGCGCGATGCACCTTCGCGATCCAAAAATTAAACACTCGACAGGCATGCGCGATACTGGCATTCCAAGCTGCATCCTGCGTGATGAACCTTCGCGAAGCTTTAATTAATTCGAAAATTTTCCGCTCCGCGGTTGATTAGTGTGCGTACGGTACAGCATAATTGCATGACTTTTGGTGCCTTACTGCGAAACAACTCCTGGCACTGCTTGTGTATACGGTACGTGTCACACAGTATTGCAGTATTGAGTTCCCAGCTATTATCTGTAAACTCTCACGACGACTCCAACAGACATGACATACTGGTAAAACAAAAAAACTGACTGACAACTGCTTGATGGTGCACACAAACCAAGTGTGTAACCTATGCAATTGTCTCCACCAACCTGGTTGCACTGGGGAAAATTTGCACATTCAATTTACTGTACCATGTCAAAACCACAAAATGAGAACTAGAAACTAGGACCCTTCTCAGACCTTCAGCTCCTTGCTTTGGGGCTCAATCTGTAAAGCAAGCTAGCCAGTCAAATTTTGGATCACAGCGACAATGTTCCTAACTGGTTGCTGCGAGGTCCCAAGCGCTTCAAGGTCCAATCACAAATGCAACACTAAACAAACTGTTTTGTAACCTTACCCTGACATCCCAACTCACTGACAGTGTGTGTGTGTGTGTGTGTGTGTCTGATTTCTGCCCATGCAACGCCATACCATGTCGAAGCTTGCTGTTGATGGATTCACGATGCACCTTTGCAGCAAAGTGACTAGCAACAGGTGCACATTGCATGTCAAGCTGTGAGTTAGACTGTGGCATGCACTGCTAGAATAAACAGACATTCGCACAGGAGATAGTATAGCTGCCTACCTTGTTCACCCACCAATCTACAAACTCATCAAACTCGACATACCCACTTCCTCTTTTGTCCAACAATTTCATTGCAGCTGTCAGCTCATTGTCATCCAGATTGATGTCCTGCTGTGACCTGCATGTTATGTAGTTGAATATATGCTGACTCATGCAAGGCAATAAGAATTGTGTAACACGAGCACCACAAGATGAACAGGGCAACCGCACAAGACAGATTAGACAGCCAGATGACCGTAACAACACATCTGGTTGGCTTATCTTACTGCATGCATGGACCTCGGTAAAGTGATGCACATCAGCCACAAGTGTGGCACTAACAAGCATCAGCCAGAAAGTGCACAGTTGAAAACTTGCAGTAGTAATGCAATACGTTGGCAGCACCGCTTACGCTAGTCGCCTCAGCTCCAGCTCTTCTAGTCGCATATCATCATTCAGATCATACTTGCTGAAGATGGCAGCAATTTCAGCTGCGTCCTTGTCTGAGAGACCGTACTTCTCAGGCTTGAAGCCATATGTTTCCTTTGCTTTGCTGAGTGTCAACAGTGCTGAGAGGTTTCTCAGGGTAGATGCCTCTGCCTTCTCTTTCTGCAGCACATCATTACTGGTTTCAAGCATGCTGTGGTTGGGAGACAGCCATAGGCAGATGATCCGCTGCGCTGCGCTGTGCTGAGTCATACGTGTGATCCTGATCCAGAGCATTGTTTTGACATGCTGTGTTCCAACTGCCGTAAGTGCTGATATGAACAATCTACAGATGCAGCTATGATATATTGTGCTGCATAAGCCAATGCTTGCGGTCAACATTGTCATGCAAGCGCAGCAGAAACCCAATGTAGATTTGTAAAGCTGGTCAAGATCACTGCGACATGAAGTTGTGGCTGATGAACAAGTCGCGTACTTGCTTCATGCTGCCGCACCTTAAGTAGACTAGAGATCTGGTTTAAAGCTGAGGCAACCTTGACAGCATTCACTGCCGTCTGAGCCTTCTCTACTACATTGATGCTTGGGCCACGTTTGCTGGCACCAGCTACCTCCTTCACTGCTGCCATGAAAGCCTCTGTGTTTGTGCTGTACTGTACAGCAGAAGCTGCCAGCACGCCAAGCGTGAAGGTGTCAAAGATAACACCGATAGCAAAGTAACTGGCCAGGAAGTATGCTCCATACTCTATCACAACCTTGCCAAGGAATTGCTCTTGGCCTACATATCTGTAGCGCAGGAAAGGCTGCATTAGACAAGCTGGTGAAAATATCTTGGCAGGCAGGCACTGCACCCGGAGCCAAGCTGTAGCTTGTCAATCTCAAGACTGGAAATTTTTTCAACCTTGCTGAATTGTATGAGCCGTATGCAGCTCCGCCATCCAAGAGAAGCTGGAACAGTACAACGCCTACGGTCTTCAAGGACCTGCCCAACAACACACTTCAGGCCCCACTGCGTATCACTCAAGAAAGTGATGCACAACTGAGCCTTGCAGCAGCACCAACACCTGCCCAACAACATCTTGCGCAGAGCATCGGTAGTGGTGGCTCCCGTTTGCTCCCATGTATCCAAAATTCGTTGAGCAGTGCTCTGATCAATGCCTCCTTTTTTCATTCCTTCGACAAGTTTGCTAGTCTGCTCTGACTTCTTCCGGTCATCAATCTTGTCCCCCTTCTCCTGTGCGTCCTCTGCTTTGATCAGCGTCGAAGACCGCCGAGAAACTTTTCTAAATGGCGCGCGCAGTGACGACACTTTGCGCGGCTGTGCACCGAGACAACATCGTGCAGCTCTCTTTTGCAGGTGTTGCAGTGTACCAGACTGAAAGGCAACAGAGTGCGACATGGCTGGGACGCACGCAGGCTTTGCAACGACTAAGCTCTGGTACAGATGCAAGGAGAGGGTCCGAACTATCCAGAATAGGGCGAAATCACACAAGGCTCCGCAGAACTCAATCTTACACACACAAGGCTGCAGCACATGTCCCAGTACGTGGTAGACATCGATCTGTGATGAGTCATCGATGTGACCACCGCCACGTGCGTTGGAAGCCCTATGCGCAAGCCAAGGTGACTAACCCTTGAGGATCATGATATGCATTAGGGTTTTCCCCAGCTCGAAAGCTCCGCTGACTCACATCAACGGGAGTGACCGATACTCGGCGGCGTTATAGGCGCGATTCTGATCAACGTATTGCGCCAATCGGCATGGCTGCCTCACAGGCATGCACCGGATTGAGACAGGCAAGCACGTTCGGCGTGCGTCAGCCGGCAGCCTTGCACGACATCCCTACCTGTGCATCTCCTGTGCTGTTCGCTAGGCGCAATTTGCATGTACGGCATCTGGGGACCAAGCCCTCCCTAGGATCTTGCAGAGGTTTCTCCTCCAAGCGCAATGACGTGCGACCGGCTGTGCCTCGACAAGGCAGGCTACAGTGCCATGCTGCAAAGTCACAGGTGACTGGAACGATGCAAAGTCAGCCACTGGGTGATACAGCTTGCAGCAAATCAACAACTGTGGCATGTGTGTGCGGACGCAGAACCCATTTAGGCAACCCAAGGAAATGGACGGGGTGCAGAAAGCACTAGCAGGCCTACCAGGCGCAGTGTTCTATGGAGCTGCCCTGCTTCTGGTCACAGCTGCTGGTGCATGTGGATTTGTAGCTGGATCACGTGCCCCAGGTGCATCATTTGAGCACTATGCTACCCAACATCCCATGCATGCAGTCCTGCTACATGATTCATGCATGTGGGCAAGTGCATCATGATCAAATTGACACACACACACATACACATTCTGTGTTGCATTTGGAAGACTCAAATGGAAGACTCAAATGCATGCTGAATTGTTTTGGCGCAATGCTTGCACGCTTTCAGTGAGTGACGGCATGACTGTATATGCATGTGATGCTGTGCAGTCAACTACCGCCAGATTGGTAAGGGAGCTGGTGCAGCTGTGGCGGGAGCAGCTGCCTCAGTAGCTGTTGTCAGGGGCCGGGAGAAGCGCAGCCAGGCTGCATCTGTCGCCCTTTACAATGACCTCATGCAGCGTGAGGATCCAGGCAGCATCAGTGTGACAGAAGTCAAGGCCATTGGCAGCAAATTCGGGGTTGACTTCACCCAAACTCAGGTTGGGGATCTGCAGCAGATCTACGGCGAGTTTCTGGCAGCCCTCATCCCCACTGACGAGACCCCCCTGACGTGAGTCATCAATCCCATGCCTCTCTCTTAGTCATGCTGCAGTCATCACCCTCACAACTGCTGCATTCATCATCCTCACAACAATGGCATTTGTGACCAGCAAAATATCCTATTGCGGCAATACCTGGGTCAGCCTGTTTCTTCCAACTGCACATCAGCTGTATTTTGGCCACCATTTTCTGGCAGGCTGCATATCAGTCATGTCAGCAACAGCGCGCAGCCAACTGTTGGCGCCACAAATGTACAAGCCTTCAGACCGGCCTTATCCAGAGGCAGTTGACAGTTCACCTCCATGGCTGTCAAACCTGGCAGCAAATTGCACACACAAACACCTCACACACTGTTTGGCCGCAGCAGTGGTCAGGAATATTCCTGGTTGTAGCATGCCAGTAATCCTTTTTCAACCAGCAGCAGTGGCATCAGTCTCACCAGCAGCAGCACTAGCGTCAGCCATGTCCGCAGCAGCAGCAACAGCAGGAATATCTCATGATTGCACCACCCTGCATTTGATATGTGTGCACGGGATACAGCCGTCAGTAAAGCTTTGTGGACCATGTCTACTCTTTCCTAGGCTTTTCAAACTATGCTCACCAACATGGACAGCTGTCAGCAGTAGCTAGTTTGCATCGGCACAGCTGAGCATACACAGCATGCAAAAAGTGGCAAGGAACATTTGATGCAACAGCTGACAATGCTGGCTAAAGTTATGTTAACCTCATGTTCCGTGTCCTCAGCTCAATGCTGAAAGCTAGGACAGCATGCCGCTGCTGCTGCTGCTGCTGCTGCTGCTGTACCTGCTTAACCTGCTGAAACTGTGCATGGCAGATGACTAATGCCCTCATAGCAGGACCTTGCCCAATTCGGTCACTATGATGCGCAGCACAGGCGCAGCTACTAGACTTCAGCTGTCACTGTCTCAAGACTCATCACAAACCCCTGTCGGCAGTCACCTAGCGCAGCACACATAGCTTTGCTCACCTCGTCACACTCTGTGTCCGAAGTGCATGGATGGTTAGTCAGTGTGTTGCTGATGCTGCAGGGGCGATGAGCCACAGCAGCTGCGTCAGTTCAAAGATGCACTGGGCCTAGACAACACAGCAGCAGCCGAGGTTCACATGAACCAGGCACGCAGGTTCCTCAGGGAGCGCGCTGAGGCAGGCTCACGCAGCCAAGACACAGAGCAGAGGAAAGCCCTGGGCAAGCTGGTGTACGTTTCCTACCTGGTTTTTGGGGCACAGCAGGCCGCGTTTTTGATGCCCCTTCGGCGTGTCTTCAGCATTCAGCCTGCTTCCATTGATGTCATGCGCAGGGACAACGCAAAGCAGCTGTTTGACAACTACATCAAGGCACATGGTGGCGAGCTGCAGGTCAGTCATCCATCCTTTTACGCATTCATTTACCCATGCATACAACATGTGCCTTTTTGAGTTGCCTCCTGTACAAGGTCCTGTTTTGGCACTCCAGGTGACTGCCATGCAGATCAGCTACATGTCCACACCCAGCTACATCTGCACAGATGTGCAGCTCAAGATGTGTGTTGACTCTGTTGGTGCAGGCTTAATCTTCGTTGTTGTCTTCTGTAGAATGTGGGTCTTGCTTGTATATATCTCTGCGCCTTTTCTGTTGTTGGACATCTGCTGTCATGATTTGCTCAATGCTGATGCTGTGAAGATCTTCATAGACCTATGATGCTCCAAATTGCCCAATGCAGTTGTCAGCTGAGTTTGCATACATCACGTACATGGACGTTGCTGTGGTTTGGAACAGCGTGGAACTATCAAACAGCTCACATGTGCCTGTTGGCTTTGCTTCTGTCCCAGGGACACAGTCCCAGGGACACAAATCTGCCATACCCTGTGTTCCAACAAGACACATGTCAGTGCTTGCGTGGCTGACAAAGTGCTCAGGCTAGCACAGATTGCTCCATGCAGCTCTTTGCTGTTAACCCCACCTCATGCATCTGTTGTGTGTCACACAAATGTAACTGGTTGATCATTTGTTCAGGCTGACCGTGGATTCCTTCAAGGGCTGAAGGAATACCAGGACAGAGTGCAGCTGAATGATGAAGTTGCAGAGGAAGTCATGAGGGAAGCTGCCAGGACCAAGCTGGAGCGGTGCCTTACAACCGCCCTGGAAGCTGTGAAGAAGCGGACCAGAGTCAGGGATTACTCACCAGCTATCCAGGTGCTCTTCCCATGCATCACACCAAGCAGCTTTTCCTTGGACTTTGTTGGATTTCTTATTGGTCTGCATCAATGGGCAGACTGTACTCATTGCGCTAGCATTGTATTGACGGCGTGTGCAAAGAGCAGCAAATTGAGTGCCTTAGATGCTTTGCTGTAATCGCACTCCGGGCTGAATTGGGTAGTCAGTGTGGTTGCAACCATGCTCAAGTTTGTCTCATGACCCCATCACTGCATGACATATTCTGGAATCTGAAGAAAAGTCGAATAATGGCAGAGTCCCAAAACAAAAGGAAGCCCTTCAAGTAGTATGTAAGTCCTCTGTTGCTTCACCTAGCTGCTCAGAGGTATTCTGACGCTCTAGTTCTCTGTGCCTGCTCACATTGCAACATGCCTGAAGCACCACCACAGCTTCATCTCTTTGTACCCATATATACTGGGCAGCCCGGTATGAACACTTGGCTTCTCATTAAATTGGCGCCAAAAGGGGTAGTCTTTTCCTTTGTTTTCTACCCATATGCCTTTGTGGTCGCCGGCTTTGAGAGAAGCATTGAATATGCTTGAAGCATCATCACAACTCTGTCTCTTTGTACCCTTATGTCTATGTGTCTTGATGTTTGTAGGCTTTGAGGGAAGCTTTGGACTACAACTACCAGCTGGAGCAGCTATCCTCAGAGTCCGGCATGCCCAAGGGCCTCAGCAAGACCAACATCTATGGCGGCAAGTTTGCTGCTGGCGACAAGGACATGCGTGAGCTGTACAGAACCTTCGTGGAGGAGTCTCTGCGCACTGAGGGCAAGTTCAGCGAGCAGCTGGAGCAGGATGTCAGTGCGCTGCAGCAGACACTGGCCTTGGGTACTAAAGAGGCCAATTCCCTCAGAGATGAGATTTCCTCCAAGGTCTACAGGTGATCATCTCAGCACAGCTGTGGCTCACTACTCCCCCTGCCTTACGTCGCTCATTGCTTACTGCCTTGCGTTGCTCACCAGAATGTTTTGCTCACTACTCCCTGCCTTGCGTTTCTCACTGCTCCCTGCCTTGCGTTGCTTAGTAACCCCTGCCTTGCGTTGTTCACTACCCCTGCCTTGCGTTGTTCACTACTCCCTGCCTTGTGTTGCTCACTACCCCCTGCCTTGCCTTCTGACAGCAGAGTAGCTGCTTCGGCATGCATACCTGTCGTGTTCTTGTCTTCTTACGTGAGGGTATGGCAGATAGTCTGTTCTGCATCATCTTCATGGCTTGGACACTGCAGTGACCTGGAGCACGTCAGCAGCATTCAAATATGGCAGGTATGGGTGCAAATGTCTTTTTTCCATCATTCTTGCACTGTAAGTCTCTATACTTCACTGTGACTCACCGTAGTTCATCGTAAGTCACGGCTTGCACACACGTACAGGCGGTTGCTAAGGGAGGAAGTGACAAGTGGCAGGCTGGATGCAGCGCCCTCCAAGGCCGCTGTGCTGCAGCAGCTGTGTGAGCGCCTCAAGTTCAACCCTGAAGCTGCCTCTGCCCTGCACAAGTCCCTGTACAGGCAGAAGATCGACCAGATCCTGGAAGAAAAGAAGAAGATTGCAGGTGTGACTGCATGCACTTGGAAGTTTTGCTATTGTACATAAGGATGTCTTGCCAAATCACATGACACGAGTACAGACCACTTTTCTTTGCCAGCAGCTTGCCTTCTTTTATGCAGCATCTGAGCCCAAAATAGCATCTGAGCCCAATGTAACATTTGAGCCCAAAATATTGGCGACTGCAAGTGATGTTAGTTTGGCAACCATCCCTGCAACTGTTTACAGAAGTGTGATAGCATACCAACAGCCATAATGCTTGCAGACCATGCAGTGCTTGGTGCAAAACTGTACTTTTGATGCACACATTTATAAGTTGTGCATGTCATGTCCAGATGAGGATGCAAAGGAGCTAGATAGGCAGCGGCGGCTGCTGTGTCTGCCCAAATCTGACATTGATGCCATTCAGAGGGAAACCTGTGGCCGCCTCTTCCAAGCGGTAAGCTGCCAGAAGCACCACGTTGGCCTTCCTATTGTCAGGTCTATGAAATGTTCACCCTTTGATTTGGGAGTGGCACTTCAGCAATTTGTTTGTGCTTTGGCAAAGCATAGCTATGAGCCGTGCAGCTGCACTGTGTGAAAAAAAGTTGTTCTTGAAGCTATTTTTGAAATGTTGCAGCACGTGCAAGTAATGCCGTTGTATTGAGGTGCATGTGAACAAACTGACTCAGCCCATATCACATAACCCACCATGTCCATGTGGAATCACAAGGGAGCTGGGTTTTATTTGTATAGTGGTCTGTATCCCACCCTTACTCACCATCATGTCTGTAAAATGCATACCAGGTCAACAGCAGCAGCCATGGCATATCACTCCGAGCGTAAAATTCATCTTACATTGTGACAGTATTCCATGCCACAGGCTCCTGGAGATGCAGTCAAAGCTGCATTGAGCCCTACAAGCTGTTATAGATGCAAGCACGCAGCATCAGTATAGAGTTTATCTCAGATCATGATTGCATGTAATGTCACAGGCCGTCGAAGATGCAAATGACATGGGTGTTGATATCCAGTCTACCTAAAATCATGCCTGCATTGATGTGGAGTCTATCTCAAATCGCGCCTGCATGGAATTGCCTAACATCATGCCTGCATTGATATGGACTCTATCTTGCATCAAGTCTGCATGGAATTGCCCTCGCACTCTGACAGTAATCAGTGCCACAGGCTGTCGAAGATGCAGTCAATGCCGGCATTGACCGCTTCAGCTTTGACGACCGGGACAACGTGAAGCGATCCCAGAAGGAGCTGCGCATCCCAGAGGACCTAGCAAAGGAGATCCTGGACACTGTGGCACGCAAGGCCTTCATCCAGTTCATCAGTAGGAGCAGGAGTCAAAGGGACAGGCTGGAAGCTGCCAAGGAGCTGAAGAGGATGGTGTTCTTCTCCAACATTGTGGTGGCGCCTCTGCTGGAGGATACTCAGGTGGGTGTTGGATGCTGAACGCCAAGCATTTGCTTGCTGCA
>JAABUK010003495.1_pt1 | contig 26535 bp, 37 predicted proteins | sample 5559141 | NCBI WGS metagenome assembly JAABUK01 (sample SAMN10711869, study PRJNA513367) | rock metagenome | isolation source: Antarctica rocks | place: Antarctica: Victoria Land, Pudding Butte nord | collected 2016-01-03
CTGTCTAGGTGTACATTTTGATTTGACTTGATGGTGTTTATGCTATAGGGTCCTGTCATTCTGAGTGCCTTGTATTGGCAATATATAGTTTCTTTAGCTCGTTGGTTTGACGCTTGGCTGGGATGTGCTTTGTGCAAGGTTGGCAGGCTTGAATGGTGTTGTTGCTGCTTACGTGGCCTTCTCTGTGACAGCTCTGATACAGACGATGCTTTTTGGATGGTGATCATCCTTCTCTATCAAGATGTGTTGTTAGCTTCAGCTTCATGGTATGCAGTGGTCATCACATTTCTTTGAGGTTGTTATCGTTGCTTCGTGTAATGAATATCTCTCCCTCCCAAAACAAAAAAAAAAAGAGGAAAAAAAAGGTTTTGCTTGCCCCTTGAGTCCATGGCAAGCTTGCGGGGATTGCTTGCCATGGACTGATCGCTTATCTGTAATCCAAAAAAAAAAACACACAAAAAAACGCTGGCCAACTCTCAAATAGGTTGCCACTGTGCCTGCTGAGGGTGGCTGCCACATGCCTCTAGCACATCAATGATGTCGTCTGCAGCTGCCCTGTCCAAAGGCAGCTGAGGTGCTGGCTGCTGTTGCATCTGTTGTTGATGCTGTTCAGGTTTGGATTTTGCCCTCTTATGGAGCTGGTCCATATGCTATCATGAGCAAGTGGACATGTTGTCTGTTTTGATTACTTTGCTTTTCTTCCATGACGTGCTTTAAAGCGCTTTGATGTAACATCATTTCTGGAGCACCCTTCCTGAGGGGGGTCCCTCATATTGTGGACTGATCGCCTTGTCATCTTGCCACACAACTTAGATTTGTCTGGTATCTTTGTTCGCGCCAGCTAGCATATAGTGGACATCTTGCTTGCCATGGACTGATCGCTTGGGTTCACTCTTTCTAGGCCGTTGTTCGGGCTCAAACCATCAACAGCGTCAGGAACAGCATCAACAACAGTCGTTCTAGATGTGTTGTTGGCTGTGGCTTGTATGGCTTGTGTTGGACTTCACATACTCTTGAGGTTGCTGTCGTTGCATTTGTGTGATGAATTTCCATCATGAAAAAAAAACAACAGTCGCAGCAGCGGCCAACACTTCAGCTGCCTTTGGACAGGGCAGCTGCAGACGACATTGTTGATATGTCAGAGGCATGTGGCAGCCACCCTCAGCAGGCACATTGGCGGCACATTTGGGAGTTGACCAAGTCTGCCAGTTGACCATGCTGAGGGCAACGCCAACAAAACTCAGCACAGCTCTAGCGCCAGCAGCTGCGGTTCTACGGAGGATGCAAAATTATCCTGTAACCCAAAAATAAAACAAAAAAATACAGGCAGCACGGTGAAGCCTGTTGCAGGGCAGCTCTTTTTTTCCGGTGACAGGGGAATCATAAAACCTCCTTCAGCTGATGACGGTACCGAACGAACCTGGTATGAGCACTAACAACGGCGAAGAAAAGATATCCCTAACCAATGCCCTCCCGTTAAATGGCTTAGTGGTTACAGCATTCGCCTGTTTTTGTTCAATTTTTAGGCGGAGGTTTGTGACGCGGAGGTCTTGGCTTCAAACCCAGGCTTTGCAGATTTGTTCGTCTGTTAACAAGCCGTGTTTGGCTTCCTCAGGTTTTGAGGCCAACGGATAATTCACCTGCTCATGGTATCTAACCGAATGGGGTACACTTGCCGTCAAAAGGCGCGGTTCCTACGCCCCGATGAGCTGCAAGCGTTGGCCAGCTTGCTTGTCCACCAGCAGATGGGCTGGCTGACTGCTCCATTCTCACACCCCAATTGATTTTTGTTGTTTTGGAGGGAGAGATATTCATTACAAGAAGCAACGATAACAACCTATAACAAGCAACCGATAACAAACAAGTGTGATGTCCACTGCATACCATGAAGCTGAAGCTAACAACACATCTTGTTAAAAAGGATGATCACCATCCAGAAAGAAAAGAACAGAAAGAAAAGAAAAGTTTGCGCTTTTCAGCGATCGTAACGGGAGCCTCCTAAGGCGGCAGCCCACAGCTATGACCATAGGCCATAGCCCAAAGGGGAAGGAAGAATCCTAAATCAAGGTGGATCTGGCCTGTGTTGTCTGTTTTTGTCTGTCTTTTCCCTTTCTAGTACCCTCCTAGATGTCAAAATCTTGTGAAATGTCAAAACAGAATGTTCATGCAATTTGGACGTACCTTTGCTTGCAGGTCCATGCTCTATACCAAGTCTTGCTAGAGCATCAGGTGTAGTGTGATCCTGTGACCCAGATTGTCCTATGATTATAGGCAGAGTGGTGACATTGTAACCATAGTCCTTGAGAGCTTCCTCCAACGCTTCTCCATCCAGAAAGCATTGTTTGCATCAGAGCCGTCACAGAGAAGGCCACGTAAGCAGCACAACACCATTCGAGCCTGCCAACTTGCACAAAGCATATCCCAGTCAAGTGCCGTACCAACGAGCTGAAGAATATAGACATTGCCCATACAAAGGCACCCAGAAGGACAGGACCCTATAGCATAAACACCATAATGTCCAATCAAACGTACACCTAAGAGAGCAATGTTCGGGCTCAACATGTTGAGTACATACATGCCAAGCAGGTCAAAGACAGTCAGGTGAACCAATGACGTACGCCAAACGCAAAGCTTCAAGTGACCATACAACCATCGGCCAGTCATTGAAAAGGGTGTAAGGCACTGAGCAATCATTTCAAAAAGTCACGCTGCAGGACCTTGCTAGTACCGAGGGCTTGTCTGGGAGGCTCGCCTGTGATGCCGCAAAACATCTTGGTGCCAAGACAAACAGCCGTGATGGCAGGGCCGGTCATGTCATCTGACATGCGTTGTCAGCTGAGGAACGCAAAACATATCAATATTCAAGGATGTCACAACAAACAGCATAGCATCTGCATGATCTTGCAGGAGTCTTGTAATTACAGAGAGCTGCAGAAATAGCCTCAGCAAGGCAGCAAACCCGACAGGTCTACAGCTTTCAGAGCTTGCTGACCAACTGGGTGGTGTCCGAATAACAACGTTGATGGATATGAGAGCATGAACACGACTTCCGACATCAATGCTAGCGTACGCTAGTGCAAGGCATGATGTGGATGGAGCAAGCGATAGATCCTTAGTATTCCTTCTTGGTCTTCAGAACCAATCCTTTCCAGGGCTTGGCGTTGAAAGGAGAGGGCATAAAGCGGGACGAACGGAGCTGAGCAGGTGTTGCGCAGTGGTTAAGAGATGCAGACCGTCACTGCTGGTTGTGTTGGCGGGGCACATCTGGGGGCAACCACACATGACTTTGTTCTGATTGCCTGCTCCATAGTGCGGTGGAAGTCTTGAACCTGCAGAATGAAGCTTGCTGTGGATCTTGGCAGGCATGCTTATGCATGTTGTCGGCGTGTGGGACGTGCTATCTGACACGCTTGAAGGATAGCAGCATTTGCATGCAGCACTGTGTTTGTGTTACCCATGTATGCAAGACAAACACAATGCATACCATATTGGCAAACACATAGATGGCCTGCCGTCCCAGTGCAACATCAGCGAGAACCATAGGCATACAGTGCATTGGGGAAATTGCACATGTCAACAAAGCCAAGTGGGTAAGTCAGTTTATAACACAAGTACAAGCAGAGCAGAAGGTTGATGTAAAGACTCTGACCAGGGTAGTTGCACTACATGCTTGTCATCCTTCTGGGCTTGGTGAGCCTGCATAAAGCCAGGAGCTTTAGGCTGGGTAGAATCGTGGGCATTATAGATTCTGTGAAGCACAGGCTGATCGATACTATAGATTTCAATGACTGAGGTCATGCTGAACAGCATGCTCATCAATATCATGCTGACCTTCTGAGTGTAGATTTTTGCCACAACATGAGTGGCTGCACTGGTCAGTAAGCTATCAGCAATGGCACTGCCTCCAAAGGCTTGCAGTTCATTGATGAGGAGTGTCTTCTCCTGATCTGTGAAACCGCTGAACAGGACAATCGTACCTCCCAACACCTGAAAACAGCGCAAATCAAATAGCATGCTTTGCGCAAGGCATGATGCACCAACAGTGCAGAGCCATGCACAACATCTGATGAATGCGCCTCTGATTGGTGAAGGTGAAACTTCACAGGCAACGTGGTTGCAGAATGACATGATAAGGACGACCACAACATTGACAGGGCAAGCCAGGTCTGTCACCTCTTTGCGCATCATGGGCAAAACATGTGGCACACCCCATGACCTGTGCGGCAACTCTTTCATGTCGGACCCACTGGGTCCATCAACGTGTTCCACAGCCGAAAAAACACGTCTGTGACACTCCCTCATGGATTTCTCCAGATGCATTAGAGTGCCACGCCTGCGACTCTCGTCATGCCCACGCAGCTTAGCACTGGTTGCATTTGTAGAGTCATGAGGGAAGAAGCAGTACGCCTCAACGTCCCTCAGATTACTCTGATGGCTGGGCCACATCACCTTGAGATCGTCGATGATCAAGCTGATTGACTCCTTGCCCTCTAGTCCCTGTACAGCACAGGACAACCTGCAAGATAATGATATGTGTTTGAACAGCTGCTAGCACAACGCGCCCTGTTATACTTGGACATGCTCGCTAGGGTTGGATAGCAGCATGCTGCTACTTCAGTTTCATAAGGATGCAACAGCGTGCTGCGGAATGCCAAAGTCATGGTGAGAAGCATTACCCTATCTAGGGTCTTGAAACGTGCTCCATGACCTGCAATGACGCGCTGGCCAAAGATGTCTCCCTCAGGGTCCAGAATGTCTAGTACGGCTGCGATATATGACCTGCAGCAGCGCAGCATGGCTGAAAGCATCTTACCTACTTGCAAGGTAAAGACACACACAGAAGCCGCTGGAGCCAGCAGAAGCACTTGCTCCTAGCTATAGTGTTTGTCACACATAGTCAGTGTACATATACAGTGTACACATCAAGGCAGGCTCATGCAGGAGTGCTACAAAGTTGCAAGCAAAGTGCAAAGAAGGCACCGCTTGTGAGTGTGTACAGAAAATTCCAAGCATGCATGATAACTCCAGCAGTATGTGGCATCACTGCTGATGTGCTGACACATGCCAGATGCATGACGCAACTGAACTCAAACATTGTTCATCTGGGTTTTATGGCATGCAAACATGGTGGTGCTCACCCTTCGCCGCAGCTGTAGATCCAGGGCACAAAGAGGTCTTTGATTTGAGCCAGAAGAGACCTGGCTCCAGGTCTCAACTTGAACCACATGTCTGGGGTGTGAAGTCTAAACAAAGATCGTGACTCAAATGGCAGGTTCTGCTTTTCGTCTGTCATGATTTGGCCCAAGAGCTGTTCATCATCTCTGCTCAGGCTGCCATTCATGACACCATGGACCAGTGTAGGATCCATATCAAATATTGCCAACAGCATCCTGTTTCTGCAACAGCAGCACCTGATCCAAACGGGAGTGACGACTGCATGAATGGATGCTCAAGCTCATGCACAACATCTCTCCAGTGCATAACAGCTGCGCTTCTTTGCACTGCTGATATGACACATACACAGTTGATCAGCGCCGACATGTCAATCTGCAGCAGCTTTTACCTGACAAAGTCAAGAACCGACCAGTTGTCTTTGGCATCAGCATGCCCTCCGCGTCGAGGTGCATTCAGCAGTCTCTGATCGGCAAATAGCTCATGCCTTTGTAGCGATTAATTGTGTCTGTCTGGCTGCTCACAGTCAATGCTGCCCTGTGAGATGACGTGGCCTGTGCCTGTGGTGATGGGGTGCTCACACAGGGTGTCTGTTTGGCTATTACGCTGCTGATGCAGCTGCGGTTTTGAGAAGGTTGACTGTGCTTTCTGTCGGTCATCATTGTCCTGAAGCTTTTCAGCATCAGATTGCAACTGAAGCTGTTGTGCATGGTCCACCTGCATCTGGGTTTGGCCAGGCACTCCTTGCTTAGACAGCTGCTGGCACTGTTCTGTCCATGAGCTTGACGGCTGCTCACCACCCCCATTCTGCAATGCTGGATCATCTTGCAGTTGGACATGATCAGCATGCGCCTGAAGCTGTGGCTGCTGTGCATGCGCCTGGTCAAGGTGACTGCAGCCACGAGGTGACTGATTGGCTGAGCCTGCTGGCTGGCCAGTCTGTCTTGACGCTTGTCTGTTTGTTTGACTTGAGCTCGCCTGAGAAGTGTGACGATGTGCTGCTCTTCATAATAATGCTGACGATCATCTGAGTGTCCAGGATCTACTGTCAAGGTGTCTGACCGGTCTTGATGCCGTCTAAGTCTGATTGCTCTTCACGTTGAGACATTGCCCGCAAATGCTGTCCGGAAGCCTGCATGTGAGCATATGCCCGCTGTCTCGATGGCTGCTGGTGTAGCAGCAAAGCTGGCTGTTGCTGATGTGGCTCTGCCTCTTCTGCAGCTTGATGTGCCAGCTGTTTGTGCTCCAGACACAGCATGTGATCTTGAGCCTCATGCATCTGATGCCTGAGGCGGTATGTGATGTGCCTGAACTGCTGATTTGTAGAACGCCCAAACATGTTCTCAGACACCTGACACGACAGCAATGCCTTTCTGATTTTGTGCTCTCATATGTTGTGAACCTGCTCATGGACACTGCACGGCTGAAAGCAAAGCAACAAAAAGAGCGTGTGGCCAGTAGCGCTGACTGGTAAATCCTGCCCATTGGAGCAGTAAGGCCCTGTTGCTTGGGAGATGCTTCGTTTGGGCACCAGGCAAGGAAACGATATTACAGCAGGGAGCGCAATGATCATTTGGCGTGTGTACCTGCGTATTGTTGCCATGCAACTGGTCATCAGCACTGGCCTCACTGACATTGGCTCCACTCCTCTCATCACCATCAATGGGCAACCTGGCCTGTTGTGAGTGGTGGTCCTGGTCAGATGACCCATTGCCAAACTCCTTGACTAGCTTTGCAGCAGTCCTATTGGCATGCCTGCAATGACTCATCTCTGGCAAATGAGTCTGGGGCATGTGTCATCAAGGAACGGTACTTGCGCCTTCACATGCGGTCACAAGAGTGCCTTTGCTGCGTGAGTGCCATGACAGGTCAGTAAGGGCATGACAGGCACCACTGATATAGAAATAGGTGGACACAAGAGACACTCCGCTGCTGCCACAAGATCAACAGTTGTTGACATCACCCATTTCAGCTGTATGCACACTCAGCACAGCAAAAGACAGGTATGCTGCTTTCCTCCATAGATGATGGGTTCTGCAACATTGGCCATGGTCGTAGATGCTACACTGAATGCATGAAGTATTGTTGCACTCAGTTGTTGATGGTGCACATGCCAAGCAGAGCAGCATACCCTGAAACTCGAGTCCAGCGGAGATCAAGGCTGATGGCGCTCCGCTGGACAGCCAGGTCAGGGCACATACTGATGATACTTGCCAAGCTACTGCTGGCAGGCCTGCAGCCCTCCGGCAACGTCTGATCCACATTGACTGTGTTCAGAGTGCTAAGAGCTAGTGTCAAGCGGCGCTTGGGTTGGCTTTTCCAGCTTGTTGCAATTGCCTTCAAGACTGCTTGATCATACCATTTCACCACTGCGCGCACCAGCCTGTAGCTCTGCAAGGACAGAAGCCACTGCTGCTCCTGTGCATCGAGTGTCAGGATGAACTGCATAGTGACCTCTCTGCTAGTCCACCATTCCTGCTCTGTGTCTACTGTTTGCAGGAGCTTGTCAGCAATCATTGCGACCAGCTTCTGACGTGGCAGAAGTGCAGGATAGACAGGAGCCGATGGGGCAGGTGATGCCAGCTCAGTGTTTGTTGCGCTGTGCTGTTTGGCAGGGAAGGCAGCCATGTTAACACCGTCTGTCAACTGGTTGCCTGCAGGTAACACACATTTGAGCTGAATATCAGCTATTGCATCTTCTGCAACCAAGCAGGGTGTGCAAAGGGACTTGCTGCCACCTGACATGTACTCAGGGCTGAGGTCCAGATTTGGAAACCACAGCAGGCATTTCAATGTCAGCATACACCCAGCAGACAAAAGCATCAAAGCTGTGTAGCTCAGGCTAGCAATGCAAACAGCTGGTGCACAAAAGCCTGGTATGCACTCAGTCTCTACCAACATGCCGTGTAATGTACTGGACACATGAAACTCCCACAATGTGCCAAAGAGGTCTGTGATGGTGGTGATGAGGATGGAAATGATGATGGTCGTGCAGCAGAGAGTCAGCAATGACCAAGAATCTAGTCAGCTGACAAAAGCACAGGATAGCTCATCATACAATACCACTGAGCTCTTGCACGTGTTGTGCTTGCGTCTGCATGATGACATCCTCTTGGTGATCAGAGATCTCCTGTGCCTCTGTCACCTGAACAAATGCAGTGTGTTGCCTTCGTTATCTGAGACGCAAAATCATGCCTCTGCCTTATCAGCCTAGTCTGAAACAATGCAAGTATAGATGCCATGCTCAAGAGAACACAAGAATCAGAAATAAATGCAAGTGTTGTGACGCATCGTTTGGTTGAAAGTTGCTGCCTGCATTCATGCTGCATGAGATCGCACTGCAATGACACTGATACATATCTACACAGTAGCCTGTCATCAACTTGCCACTCAACATGCGTTATCCTTCCATACGTACAGCTGCTTGATGCAAAAGTCAGAAAAGGAGGAAATAGAGGAGTGAAAGTAAACAAGAAGAGTTCAGGTATTATGATTAGCAATGATGAAGAGAGACCTGACATGGCTGAGCGCTTTCAAGCAACATCAGCGTGTGCAGTGCAAGTCGTGACGTGCTTGGCAGTATGGTGCACATAGTGCAAAAGCATGGATATCACATACCTGGCTTTCGTCAGCAAGGGCGCCTTGATTGCACAGCATACTGAATGCTGCAGTCAAGCTTGTGGTATGCCTGCCATGCTCTTCCTCATTGGCCGGGGTCAGGCTGAGCATCTTCAGGATTTCCTGCTGCTTGGCAAGCTCTGATTCAGACTGCTGTTCACGCACCGTTGCAGCCTGTCGCTGAAGCACCTGCTGCTTTTGCAGAGCATGTTCCTCTGCCTGCTGCTTCTCCTCTTGCAGCAGCTGATCTTTCAGCAGTTTATGCTGGTACTGCTGCTGCTGCTGCTGCCGCTCTTGCTCATTTTGCACTTGATCGTGGTGCTCTGGATCAAGCTGTCGCAGCAGTGATCGCTTCCTCTGCCGCTTTTCTTGCAGGCGGAGCTGCAGTGCAGACTTCGGTGGCCGCTGAGCCTCCTCATCATGTGGCTGCGCAAGTTGCTGCTTGAGCTGCGGAGCCTGCAGGCTGATGGTAGAGAGTGGTTGCCCTGACACAGAGCCTGCAATGGTGGTAGCTGAAGTGATACGCTAAAGGCCCTTAGTCACGTTGTTGCGGGTGACAACTGTTGTGACCACAAGTACTACGGGTTGCGACACCAAGACGTCTGTTTACCATTAGAGGTATGTTTGGGAATCTTGTCCCTGTGTCCCTCAAGAGACTCGTCCCCTTCGAGCTGGCGCTTCTGTTTGCTGCTCATTGAGATGGGAATATGCTTACGAGCACGACACTGCCTGCCTTGTTCAGAGGTTTCTGAGCGTGGGCACCGGCCGATCTGCAGCTGCTCATGTAGGCGCACTAGACGTTCGATTCCCGGGGATTACGCAATCCCGGTGGTCTCAGGCACCGAAGTGAACTTAAGTGAACACTCCAATGCAATATTGTAATGAGCGACATCCGCAGTGGAGCGTTGCTGTGAGCCTAGGAGCTTGTTTTGAATTCAGAGCGGTTAGCTTTCCTTCGAAAATAGGAAAACTTTTCGCACTTTTCCGGCTGCAAAGGCCGTTCAGCGCAGCTTAAAGTAGTTGCACGTGTATGCCCCACAACGTCTCAAGGCAGTCCGCGCGCTTCGCACGGCTCGTAGCGCCGTCTAGGCCTTGTGTCGCATTCACAAGCTTTTCAGACACTACTGAGCCCGCTACCGCGCACGTCGACACCGCAACGCTTTGTCGTTTGGTCGATTCAGGTTGTTGTGGGATCAGTGATAGCCGTTCAGCATTTCGGCAGCCAGCAGTCAGTTGCGATTCGGCAGCCAGCAGCCAGCTGCGCGGCTTGCAGTCGACTGATCTGATGTGGCATCAATAGCTGAAAGCTCATCAGAATTCCATAAAAAAAAGCCTTGCAAGCCCTTGACAGTATGGGGAGAACTCGTGTCGTCGGTGTTGCGTTGACAGAAACAGGTAACAGCTTTCCATAAAGCTGGCAAGGCACTGTCCTGATTCAATATGCACTGTACCTGTTTCCTTGCAGAGCTTGCTGTCTATGCTGATGGTCACGGCGTCGTGGAGAATGGGAAGCGTGCTGACAAGTTGGGCAACAATTTCGTTAGTTCTATCTCACAGCTGTGCAAAATCCATTGTCTGTGCAGCTGCAATAGCACGGTTGCGCAACACAGCAGCTTTCAGGAACAGGAAGTCTGAATGAGTGCAGGACTCAGAAGAAATATCACAAGATCACCAGACAGCTCAATCTGCTGACGCTTGTCATGGAAACCGCGCAAAAGCATTGTTTATGGTTAGCCAGACATTAACACTGTTTTCAAATGCGCTGCGTTTTAACACCAGGCATCAGTCTTCATGTGCTGAATGTGAACTGGCTACTCAGGGTCTCCCTTGGACTTTCTGTTCCTTGGGCACAGGCCTGCTGAACCAGGATGATAGGCTTCAGCATTCATAGCACGACATGCTGTGACCACGGGAGCAAAACAGCAGCAGGAGCCAACCTTGAATTCAGTCTACAGTGCATGCAGTTTTTCTCAGATTGGTTGCAAAAAGAGTGTGTCAAGTTTCAGCATTTCCTAGCAGCTGCTAGCAGAACAGGTTTGGTCTCAAGTCAGCAGCCTTGTATTCTGCCAAGCTTGCCACAGTCGAGTCCAGGGATCAGATGGCTGCCAATACACTGGCAGCTGCAAGATTGGAGCTCAATGATTGCAACAAGCATGTGGATGCAACTCACAGGCTTGCCGTTATTGCACCTAGACTGGCTGGGCATGCGCCTGGGATTACAGAGCATATTGCTGAAAAGCTACTCCACAACAACAGCTGCCCATATATCAGCGCCATGCTGGGAGATGACGGCGTGATATCATCAAAAGCAGCCACACCCAAGGACAGTTGGCTGCAAGGGTTGTGCAATGCTGATGCATTACCTGCTGTGTGCTGGCAGCCTGTGGCTGTCCCATTGCAGCGTGACATCTTTGTCCTGGACAGTCTATACTAAACTCTCAGCTGCTACAGCTGTGCTGCTGGGCCAATCAGCATCCATGTCAGCACAGATGCCACAAAGCCTGTCAAACCCTTGCTCAGCAAGCGTGGACACAGCTTGGTTTCCACTATGGCGCTGGTTGCCTGCACCTTCCAGACCGTCTCAAGTTTAGAGACACCAAGGTCTTTCTCCTGACAGGAGCAGGCAAGCTCATCAACACATCTTGTACTGTGAATGCTCGTAACACAGAGATGAGACAGCAACTATCTAGCTGGATGGCCTGCAATTTGTGACCGTGGCGCTAGCAGGGTTATAGTTGCTCAATGGATGATGCTTCTGCATGAGGAATCTTGCTGCTTATGAGTGCTGTCCTTGCACATGAGAATGGATGTCTGCATGAACTGCTGTACAAGCCCTGCATTGCCAAGCTTGCAGTCACTTACCCATGATGTTGACAGCTGTGCAGTTGTTCTGACACAGTACTGCGCTTCTGCAGGTGCCAGAGTCGAGAAAGCTGTTGCAGACAAGGCGGGCAACAAGATAGGTGAATGCTCGCCAAAGCAGTGTCTGTCAAGCATTTGATCGCATGTTTGCTGACTAGTCACAGACAAGGTTCACACATGAAGTGTAGTAGCCCCTGCTGTACTGCGCAGTGTTCTTTGGGTACTAGTGTAATGTGCAGCTGACATAAGTTTCTGCAACACAATTCTGTGGACACAATTTTGTGGTCACATTCTGCATGATGCTTTGCAGATTCTGTGCGAGCTTGTGAAGAGGTGTTTGAGCTCAAGTTTGGAGCTGAGGCTGAGATTGTACGCATCAATGCTCGTGAGCTTGACCCTAGGAGCAACTGCGCCTTAGTCACTGAGCAAGCCTTGGATCACACTGCATGTCAAAGACATAGGCCGGCCAGTGGGTATATCATGCTGCAGGGATTCCTGCAGGAGACTCACCAGCTATATTTTCAGTTCCACTCATGACTACCTCTGCATCATCAGAGTCAATGAGGCCTGGTACACCACTATCGGTCTCAGTATGATCAACACTCAAACAGGACAACCTGTCGTTTATTCAGGGTGTGCTGCTACAAGCTAGTAAAGTTTGCCATCACGGTTAGTGTCACAGATGGATTTGCAAAGTCAAGAACAGCACGATGTTCATTGAAAAAGGCATTGCCTAATGTTGCATCAGCACATAGCTCAGTAGCAAAGTAAGACAGCCATACAATGAAATATAGAAATATCAGCTTTACCATTGTTGACTCAGTAGCATCCGCCAATCTCAAGGTTGCATCAGTCTCTTGACATTGTAGGCCCAATTGTTTCACGAGTCCAGGAGTGAAGGAGACTGTTTGCAGTTGCTTCGGTATCAACAGCATCACTAACTTCAGTGGTTTTGCTTGTAATGATGAATGTGTCCTTAACACATAGACAAGTCGAAGGGGCAATTGATGGCTCTCAGCTGTGCATTGTCAAGCTGGACACACAGCTTTGTGGCCTGCGTTTATGAATCCTTTGGTATGCTCTGCATGCTGGGCTTTGAAGAAATTTCTGAGTCACACAGCATGAGTCCCCTGTCGGGGCAAAAGCTGAACTGGTAGATAGGCAGTTTCTGAAGCAATGGCTTGGTACCAGTTCATGTAGTATGCCACTCACGGTCACTCAGAAAGCCCATGGGCCAGCATGCAGAGCACAAAATTTGATGCATGCTTTCAGGCCACAAAGCACTGTCTCTTGCATTGCAATGCACAGCTGATCAGCTCTCATGAGAGCGACGCTTGTCTGCAGTGCAAATCATTCTGCTGCCTGATTTGCGTGCTGCAAGGCAGAAAAGCAAAATGGGCATTATTACAAAACCTCCAAGTCACCCGGGATCCGACAGGCTAGGTTCAAAGACCGCGCTCATGCGATTCCTCCGACAGTGACTTCCGACACTGCAGTTGGGTCCCTGCTTGCGTTATATAGACCTACTTTTTAAGGGAGGTACGGGTATGGGTCAGTCTTGTGCCTGCATGCCCAGCAGTCAAGCGACAGTGTGAGCAACGCCCGAAAGCCTTGCATACACTTTTGCTCGCCTCTTCGCGTTTGCAAAGCAATGACTGAGTCAGTAAAGCACCAATGCAAAGTATCGGCAGCCCTCCGGCGACCTTTGTGCTGATGTCTGCAGCAAGGAGTGCTTAGGAAAGGTTGCAGTGGTTTGCCTTCTCGATTTCAGACAAATGCTCTTTGGGCGATCATCGATGGTGACAGAGACATCGCTGTTTGCCAAGCCTGCGACCAGTACAGGGGAGTCACCGTGTTGCGAGAGGCTGGACAAAGTCACGCTGCGTAGACCACAGGCGGTGCTCAGGCTGCAAAAGGTCCAGCAGGCAATGCGGGTGCAGTGTCAGATAACGTGAGCAAGAGTTTGCGCCACAATGTATCCTTATTTCGTTCCAAAGTTGCAGGCCCTTGCAGCGCATGCAAAGGTCAGTGCGCATCCCATCAGCCTAAGTCTGGTCGCCAAATATGAGGATGAGGACTTCGTTTGCATTCTCTGTAAGCTTTGCCATGGTAATTTCAACAACAGAAGTTCAGGATGGGTATGCGGAATCCTGGATGTAGCAAGCGTTTCAGTTGTTGTCTGCAATATTGTACTGCCACGAGCAAAGCATGTTGCTTTTCTACTTCTGAGATCAGCCTCACCTGCAGCCATGCTGTTGAAACAGGGTCTGGCTGCAGGAGTTTGTCATCGCGATGTCAGTGGTGACGTTGTCTGGCTCACGGATAGGGCTGGGGGTCCTAAGATCAGGCTGGGGGGCTTTCAAGACAGTGAAGTTTGCAACCCTGGCAAACACCATGACTAAGACACGAGATCTCTGGCATCACTGATACATGTGGCAACTTGACGTTTTGAAGTGCGCTGCTGTCACTGATCCAATGCATTGCCACGCGTCAGTGCATGTCTGCAAGTTGCTTTGCAAGCGTATGGCACGTTCTTCCGGCATAGCAGTCATTGAATTGTCCACAGTGTGTTATTCAGGTGTGTCCTGCCACAGATGCAAGTTGGGAGAAGGTGGCTGCAGCACCCAAGTCAAAAGGTGCTGCCGATGAAGCACATGGCGATGATATCAGGTTCAGCATGCAGATTCAGCATGCATCGTTGACAGGTGATACATCAGTGGGAATAGATCTTCAAGTCAGATGTATCAAGACAGTTACAGCGACGCTTTGCTAAGCCTCACCTAAGCAGCTGCGCTCCCTCCAGTACCAGCTGGATGGAAAAAGTCAAAATTGTGCCTGTCAATGGGCATGCGTCTGACATGTTCTCTGCTGCTGGTTGACGCACTAGTAGGCGCACTGGCTTTCTTGCCAGCCAACATTTTTTTGGGCTGTGCACCTGACAGCTTTCCACCAACATTGACAAAGGTGTGGGAAGACTATAAGTCACTGCTGAGGTGTCAACAAGTCTGGGTGAGCATCAAAAGTGCTTTTTGCTTGTCAAACCTTATTGGCCATGAGCACAATCATGCTGGTGCACAGTCTCTCATGCATTGCATGGTATTGGCTGCGCGTCAACAGCTTTCGGGTTGATTGCATCTATCATGCAACATTCCAACACTATTCTTTTGTTGAGCAATGTGGTACTAGCACTCAAGTCAGATGACTATGTGGCTCATCCCCTTCTGGACAAGCTTAAGGAGTGCAGCACAGACCCTCATTAAGCCGCTGACGCCTTCCTGCAAATTCTGCATCACTCCCATCAAAGCAGATCAGCACTCAGCCACAACAGCATCTATGTGTGCCAGACATCTTGAAGCAGATGGAAGCACATTGTGACAACTTTCCAATGCCCTCTTTGTTTGATGCAGTAAGCATGCAGTCAGGTGAGTCACTGTGCAGGCTGCAGGCTTGAGTGCACTGAGACAACATGGCAAGCAAATGCCCGATGCTGTTGTGTACAGCAAGTTTTTCTTCCCTGCCCTCATAAACACCAAGTCATACAGTATAGATTGAGCTTTTCAGGTGAAACAAGCTTTGTCATGTGCATTTCTGCTTTGAGCTCCTCTCTGTGTCTAGCTGATGAGGGTGAGGAGGAAACAGAGGCTGTGTTAACTGCGCCAGGTGCTGCAGCAGCTTACAGAGCTTCAGGCCAGACTGTCAGCATACCAAGTCTACCAATGGCCTCTCAAGGCAGGAGACAGCCCTATTATATCACAGCTGATGGTCATGCTGATGCTGGAAGGCCAGCAGCGGCTGAAAGCTTGTTGCGTGCACCAGCGCAAGCCAGTGTTCCTGGTGTCAGTCAGACAGAGGCTCTGCAGCTTTGTCCAAACAAGACAGCTGCCAGGCCTTTGAAATGGACCCTGAACGTGCCGTGCATTCACTTGCAGCCCACATGGTGTCAAGAATTGCCACTTTGTCCAATTCCTCTGGCCGCTACATCCAATTCCTCTGCAGCAAGCGTTGGCAGCAGAAGCCCTATTATGACAGTGGGGCTGCAGATCCCCAAAGAGGATGCTCAGGTTGCCCCTTTTGTGGTGCAAATGATGGCGTTGGCACCATTACTTGGGTGGGCTCAGTCAGTTTTAGGGCAAGATGCTTTTCAGCAGGTTCTTTCGTGTCTCAGTAGGGCTTGACTATGTCAGGCATGTTTTTAAATGTGTTAGCAAATGAATTGAGTTTTATGATTCCATGAATTTGCGTTGTGAGACTCGTTGGACAGCAGTCAAAAGAACATTTGCTGTCACAGACAAAAAAAGAAAATGTAAAAGCCTACTAGCATTGTACAACACACATGTGCTACCCTGCTGATATAGGTATAACCACTAATACAACCCCCGACTTCAGCTCTACATGCGTTGTGCTTGCGCTCGTGGCCGGCCGTCAGGACTTTCAGCCTTGATCTAGCAGCCAGCGACAGCAACGACGACTGTTTTTCTCAGCAGCTTTCCACTACATCATCTCTACATGACTGTAATGATAACCTCCGAGATGCACTCCAATGCATTTCAGTGCATCGCGCAGCCTAACACAACCCTTGTTTGACTGCATGTGTATACTGTATTTAACGCTAACACAATACCCCTATGATCCAGGCACTTTACCAGGCTCTGCAGATCAGTGCATCCTTGGGAACGTGTATCTGAGATCCAATCTATCAAGGAACACACATGTGCTACCCTGTTCTATTAAGCTTATGTGCTAGCAAGGCAGCTAACATGGTAGCTGGCTAGCACCCCTGCTGCCTCTTTCTACCATGCCATAACGCATACGCTGACAGGGCAGCTACCATATTTGCTCAACGTATTATACCTCTAATACATGGAGGTCCAAAACCCAACATGTGGGCCAATTTTTCACTAGCTACTAGCCCTAATACATAACCACCCTCCCCCCCCAACTTATTGTAGTGTCTTGTACAAATAGCCATTTCTGGTTGCTGCACAAGCTACAAGCGAGAGAGTGTTTTGACCAAGGACCTGGCAAGACCAAGATTTGTCTCGACTAACGCCATGCACAAACAAAAAAGCGGTAGCACCTAATGACTGTGTTGGGCCACATGTCTCACACGTGAATACCGGCAGACAACAACACGCTGAACACCAGCACGCTGCCAGGCATTGCCCTGCCCGCGCTGCGTCATTAAGCATTCTGGATTGCAGACACTTCGACGTGCATATGCATCAGGCATTGCAAACGTATTCCGTACGCGCATGCAAGTTGGACAACAGCTTGTCGGACCTTGACTACCTGCTATAATTTAGTGTACTGTCACCTCGCGGGTGCCAACATGATCAGGGCCTAATGGCGTCATCACCTCAAATGCGAGCTCCCTCGCATACTTTGGCCTGACAACGATCAGCCACAGGCACCTGGCGTATCCAACAGATGCACCCACTGCGACCTGACGGTCCTCCCAAGCTGCTATAGGCTAAAGCATTGAAATCACGGATTTCCAGCTCTGTTATCTGCAAACCCATCTGCACTGTGAGTTCGAAATGACTGCTGAGATGCTTCGAGCATAAAGCTAGGTGTATCTGCATGATACAAATACCCAAATGCGTGCATGCATGCAGGTTCTGCTTGTCTCAACCATCTGGAATACAAGACATGCAGCTGTTGAGGTTTGTACAAAGGAAATGGCACCAGAGACAAGGTCGTGTGCTGGTGCTGATAGCTTTGTCGCTGTTCATCCTTCTGGCCTGGAGCATGACCACAAAGGTATGTGTTCCAGATGTGCTGCTGTGATACCTGTATGACCTGCCTATGCTAATTGCTGCTTCGACATGCTGGCAGCATTGCGGTATCCTCAGACGGACCTCTAGCCGTTGATACCGTCTCGTGTGTTCCTTTTGCAGCCTGCAAAGACATTTGGAATGTTGAAATGTCAGCTCGTTGTGCTGCATCTTAGCCGCAACATGAAGCTGCAGCTGTTGAAGCTAAACCTGTTGTTTCACTTAGTTTGACAGCACCTTTGACACCTGTAAGGTTGCAAAGAAGATTCAATTTGCACTGCTGCTGGTGCGCAGGGTGACAGCAAACAGCCCAGAACCTCTTTGGAAGATGTGCAGCCCAGTCTCCAGACCAGGTCCACTCCAGCTCTAGCTACCACAAAGTCTCTGCGATCAAGGACAGCTTTGGCAGCTAGCAGTGCTCCTCAATCCACATATCTGGATCACACTGCGCAGCTGCATGGCATGATCACCAATAGCAGCAGGGTCTTCCAGCCTCCTGGCAAGTATGTCCCAAATCTTTTGTCTATACTGATGCGGTTGTCAGGGTCGCTTTCATTGCCAGCTTGTCTGCCCAGTAAAATGGTGACCACATCTCATCAAACAGCTTTTGCATCTGCACAGAAATGGCGACTGATGCATTATGTCGGTGTTGTCAGCAAATTGTGCAGTTGACGTAGTCTGCTGTTGTGCAGGTTTGCCTTACGCAAGGAAGATCTTGTGTTGGCAGTTCCCAGCGATCTGAAACACCAGTTGCTGATTGAATCTAGCAAGGCTTGGCGCAAGGTTCGTACATCTGGTGCAGTGCCTAATTCAGTGCACAGCATTCTCTGCCTCAGACACATGAAGTGGGACACATGGCAGACTTCATATGTCATTGATCAGCAAGCAGCTGGTGTGCTCCCTGATTACAACCCTCATCCTGCTTATGATCAACTGCATCCAGCGTGTGTCGTTTTGGGCAAATTGGATTTGTGGACATTCTTTATATGTTTCTAGGCAATGCAAAAGCAACCTTGTGTGCCAATGCAGTGCTCATGCAAGCAGTTCACAGGACCTTGTATGCAGGACATGAGGACTTACATAGCTGTGAACACATCACTGCTGCCTCTGCCTCGGCCTATGAGCCCCAGTGACACAGAAATCTGGCGGTCCTACCCAGATGATGTTGAAGCTATGATGAAGGCTGGCTCCCAAACTTGGGAACCAAGGATGGCATTGATCCCTTTCTTTGCACATGAGGTATGCTGCCTGATGACTATGACGCTCTCCAGACGTTGACTGGAATCCACAGCATGTACATGGATGCATGCGCCTGCTCCAGCATTCCATTGTGGCAAGCTTGATGCTATTCGTCAGCTGCTTGTTAGCGCAGTCGTTGAGCGCTGATGCTTATAATATCTTAATGCTTGAGCATTGAGTGTGAGTGTGAGCAGATTGTTAACTACAGGCGTTTGAAGGAAGCTATGAGTGGATGCTTTATGGTCATGATGACACCTTGTTCTTTGTGGAGGGGATATTGGACCTGCTGCAAGACTTTGATCCAGCTCTGCCCTACATTATCACAGGCGGCAATACTTACCCGGCAGCCAAATGCCATGCATAGATGTTTAACACAGAGCATTAGACTTTCAACATGCTAGTTTTGCCAATTGCCTGCACACAACATGTGCTGGGCCGATCCATTCCTTTGCCACAAGCTCTGCCTCATGATGTGTGGGTCTTGCTCTGTATGGCTGAAGCTGATGATGAAGCTTGAAAACATTGAGTACAAATTTGCACAGCATGAGTGACAATACTCAAAGGCATGCAGTTTGTGGCACAGTAGGCATTCCAACAAGATATTGTTGGACCCCTGCAACAGCAGGAATAATCATATACTGGTTGTTGTGTGATCCACAAGGTGCTCCCAAATGTCTGCAGTTTGGCAGGCAGGCACAGGTCTTTCATGTCTCAGCTCATCTTACGCATGCTGCAGATCACTTTTGGTGGACAGATGACCCCTTGGAAAGTGCGACAGACTTCTTCCAGCCCAATGAGTTCGCTCCCCACTGCCTGCCCTGCCACTGGACACCTGACCATGAGCAACAGGCTGTTGGAGATGGCAAGAAGTACCAGCCCTTCACGCCTTACACTGGCTGCCCTTGTACTGTGGAGCACATTTGCCGGCACGACACTCGCAAGTTGTACAAAGAAGCTTGTGACGCCCCTCTGGAGCACCTTCCTTTCAGGTCAGACACAATTTGTTTGCGTCAACTCCAATACAGTCCTGTCCACTAATTGTGCCTCGGGTTTCATGCTGGCTATTCATAGCCTCTTTGCATGGCTGAACTGACACAACCACAACTGCTCTTGACTGAGCTGCCTCAGGCTGGCTTTGTGTCCACCTTGCAACAGAGGTGTGACCTGCATGGTGCCTCCAAGGTGTTGCTTGTTGCACTGCAGGATGAATTCTGGTGCAGGAGCCCTCATCAGCAGAGGCATGATGGAGAAGCTGCCTCTGACCTTCATGGAGAAATGCATTTTTGACATCAAGCAAGCACGAGGTAACGCTTGTTCTTATCTCATGTGTATACTCACCTCTGCCATTGACACTGCTAACTTTGAGTCTTTTGCAAGTTTGTGTAGATTGCATGCAGAATTTACATTGTAGAATTAGACATCTGCCTACAGTCTGCACGTGCATTTCAGGTGTGAGATTGAGTGGGTTGCGTTCTGATTGCAGGTGCTGATGACCTGTTCAGTCAGTGTCTACAGAAAGCAGGCTATGCCTTCACGTCTCCTGGCTACAGCTTCTACCACTGGGAGGCCAAGAGCTTTGACCCTGGTCCACAGCACAGCCATCTGCTGGAGCAGACCTTCCACGCCGCAAGCTCTGGTGCAGCAGATGGCATTCCCCTGGTAAGTTCATACACCAACCGTGGCACTGGCAGTTGACTGTATTGCCCATCATGCTCCCAAGCTGCAATAGCTTTGAGCACAGACTGAGCATGTATGTGCCCTGCGCGTGTATGCCCTACTTGTGCCACATAAAGCTGTGCGCTGAATTTTGCTATTGCTGCTGATGTTCAGTCAGCCATCAGCTTGTTTGCATGCTGCAGGATATCATCAGTCATGTCTTGACATCACACACAAAAGTAGAGGAGCAAGGCATAGAGCAGGCAGCTGACACTATGTCTAGGCTTCAGAGGGCATATGAGGGCTGGCGCCAGGTACTGCTGGCCACACAAGCTCCTGTCACAATCTGATGTCAAGCAGCTGTTCACATCAATCATAAAGGATCCAGGTTGAGTCGCCGTGTGCTACCTATCTTCAAAGTTTGGTGCAAATTTCTACTCGACAGTGCAAATTGGGCTACATCCTGATGCACTGCTGTAATGTTTGCGCTTTTGCATTTGACGGCACAGCAGTACACATTGTATGGCCCAATATCTTCAAGGTCGAGTGTGTCTCCGTCATGAGTATGTATACCAAATATTGATTTCAAAATATTGTGTGTCATGCAGGTTGGTGTGCACAAGGTCGAGTAGTCATTTGGCCGTAACTAGACACGTTTCATTGCTTCTGTATGTGAAGCTGTGCTGCGAACAAGCCAGCAAGACACAAATCAGTTGTGACAAAGCAGGTGTGTGTATTCTGGCAGGTCTGTCAGAACCTACAAGACAATGGCATGGCGTGTTTGTAGATGCCTGTCATCCTAGCAGAGCTACGTAGCTGAACAACAGAACACTTGCACTGTATGTGCTGCTGCACTGATGCTGAGCTGAACTAGGCACTGGCCATAGCCGAACAATTGCTTCCAGATTTTGAAGCTGCCTTGACAGTTGACAGGCTGAAGTGTGTGTGTATGACGAAATTCATGCTGGCCTGACTTTCCTGTCAAAACTTGAAATTCTGTCTGTACGCAACAGCCCAGAGCTAGACTACTTATGTCTCCACTCGATTCAGGTGTATCTACACATGCATGCTTGTGCACACTGGGATGCACTGTCGAGTCAGATTGCTATGGGCTGCCCTGTCCTGGATTCTCCAACACCACCTGGCATCTTAAACAGCTTCTTTCGTAGCTGCGACATTACGCTAACTTATGCGTACGCATGTTGCAGTGCCTGCAGCGTGAGAGGGACCCGATACCTTACAGGACCTGCGACTGACGTGCAGGGCCGTCACTACCGACATCAAATATGTACAATGGCTTGCGCGACGGCACTTCTGGCACTCTTGGCACTCTTCAGCGCTTATTGCAGGATCTAGGATTCAACTCATACAAGCAGCTGCAGGAACCCAACTCAAGCCGTCATGTTCAGACTAGTGAAACAAACCAGCAGGACGCGTCTGAAATTGAGCTGTCTTACAGCTCTGCACCGCACAGCGTAGCTGCACGGGCTCGACCTTCAACTCCGTTTGAAGTACGAGACCTGCGAAACCTGACTGTGCGCAGTCTGGCAGCTACCATTGGCAGTTCAAACATCTTCTATGTGTTGTGTATGAGCGTAGGATGGACCCCTTGAGACCCTGCAAGCCATGCTGTTAGATCTGGAAGCCCATAAGGAGGTCAAGACCGAGATAGACTCAGACAACAGCTCTCAGGGAGAAGTCTTTCAAGCAGCTACAGTGTTGCAGGCAGACTTGCTAGGTTTGAATTCGCCTACATACAAAGCTTCGAGTTCAGAGGTATGCAGACACGGTAGTGCGTGTTTGAAGCCCTGGCACCAGCTGCATTTGACAGCACTTGTCTGTGGCTGTAGGTCTCTCCAAGCATCCAACCAGTGGCTGCTGAGCTCAACAGGCACAGATCACCTTCTGGTACAATTATCAAATTCTCATGTGCTTGAGTACAGCATGCATTGATGTTACTGTGACTCTTTTTTTAAAAGCATGGTTGCTGCTGTTGCAGACATGGCAGTAGCAGCCCTTTCTGATGTGCTAGAGACAAGCAAGCACCTATCAATCACAATCTTGCTGAATGACAATCAGCAGCTTCAAGACAAGCTTGATGCAACCAAGGCAGAGCTGAGCAATGTTAGGATGGAGAAGCATACTGCCTTGGATGCATGCGCAGCAACTGAGCTGTTGCTTGCAGAGTCACAGGCAAGGCCACATACACAAATGATGCTTTGCATTTATCATCACTGGCTTATCTGTGATGCAGTTGACAGCTTGTTGGCGGTGCAGGAGGCAGCAAAGCAAGCTCGTATTGGGCAGTCTCGGACGCAGGCACGTGCAGATGCTGCTTCTCACGCAGCAGCTGCTGCAGAAGCCAAGCTGGCAGGGCAGGCCGTGACAGGGCGGGGCTACATGGAAAGAATGGCCCTGCTGAAGTCTCAGCTGCATGACTTGCAGAAACGCCTGGAAACCCAGGTAACGTTGATATGCACTTCAATTGCAATTTGACCAGCTCATAAGCTGCATGCCTTTAATTTTTTTGAAGAAGCACACTACCTCCAATCCACTTCTTGATCACACATACTTGGGATGTTTGCTTTGCTTGCCTTTTGAATCTCTGTCTGTGCGCATCCTGCTGTGACGAGGTCAATCAATCAGGAACACCATTACATTGTCGCCTGCACGGACTATCAGCCCTCATTATGACATGCAGTATGCTGTTACAGGGAACAGATGTCAGGGTCATGAGGTCGCAAGCCACTCAGACAGACACGTCTGTATGTCAATCAAGCACACAGCAGGAGCTTGAACAGCAAACTCTTGCTGCGGCTGTAAATGAATGTATGCACAAGGAGCTGCCACAGCAGTTGCAGGCTGCATGGACAGATGCGCAGGACATTAGCAGCCAACTTGCAACATTGCAAAAGGCACAACCAGGCTTACAGGCAGAAGTCCTTGAGCTGACTCAACGCGAGTCAGATACTACTGCTAAGCTTGCCAGCAAGCAAGCTGAGCTGGATGCAGCTCAGGCACATGCGATTGCTCTGCATGATCAGCTGGCATCCTCAGATCAGCACTTGAGTCAGTCCAAGCGTGACCTTGCTTCAGCACAGGCAGGTGTTCAGCAGGCTCTAGATCAGCAAGGAAGTCAGCATGCCATCAATGTTCAAGCGCTTGAAGAACAGCTGCTCGCCGTTCAGCAAGAGCATGCCAAGGCAGCAGAGCAGTTAAGCGACATGACCGAACAGCACCAGGAGAGCAAGCTACAGGGCCACCACATACAGTGCCTGCAAGCAGCGGCAGCTGAGACAGCACAAGTCAACACAGCACAGCAACAGAGACATCATGCCCAGCTTTCTGCCATGCAAGAGGAGCGTGACGGCCTTCAGGGCCAGCTTGTACAGGCACAAGCCCGAGTGGAGTCCACTTCCCAGCACAGTGTCCAATTGCAACATGATCTGCAGGCACAGCTAGCACTGGCAGCACAACAAGCAGTCAAGGCTCACGCAGAGCATGAACAGGCGCTTGCAGGAGTCCAGGTTCAGCTAGCAACAGCACACGCTGAGGCTGCACAGCAGGCAAACAGAGCAGACAAGCTTGAAGCCAGCTGCGCCACCACTCAGGAGCAGCTGGCCATGATTGCTGCCCAACTTGCTGAGTATGCCACCCGCCAGAATCAGGGCCAGGAGACTATTGATAGTCTGCTGCTGCAAGTACAGCAGCTGCAGAAAGAGAGTGCTGCTGCCAACAGCAAGCACGAGCAGGAGCTAGCGACTTCAGTCCAGAGGGGCAAGCAGCAGGCTGATGCTGCTGCTCAGGAACAGGCGCTGCTGGTTTCACACAATGAAGCAAGCCTGGCACAGCATCAAGAGGAGCTGTCACATGTGCAAGCTGAGTCAGCAAGTCAGCGGGCAGCACTACAGAGCCTGTGTGATGACCTAGAAGGCAAGCTGTCAGCCAAGCAGTCTGATCTGACTAACTTGCAAGAGGAGCATTCACAAGAAGTGCTAGAGCTACAGCAGCAGCTATCAGCGGCTGAAGTTGCCATAGCTGCTGCACAAAGTCAGGCTGCAGCCTCTGTTGAGAATCTGGTTGAGCAGACAAGCAAAATAGGTCTGCTCACAGAAAAGCTTACGCTTGCCCTGGCTCAGGGCACAAACTTGCAGGAGAGGCTTGATGCTGCTGCTGCAAGACTCAGTGATAGTAGTCAGGACAGCAAGGCAACGGAGGCGCAGCTGCAGGGTGAGATCACAGCAGCCAAAGTCACAGTGGAAGACAGGGAACAGTTGGCCGCTCAGCTCAGGACACAGCTCGCGACTGTGTCAATCCAGTTGCAGGCTGCTGAAGCAGAAGCGTGTGTCCAGCAGAAGATGGCGCAGCAAGCCCTGGTGGACACACAGGCTCAGCATGCAGACCATGTGGAGAAGCTTGAGGCAACGCTACGCCAGGCGCAGTCAGACAGGGAGCGGCAGCATGACCAGCTGCAACAGTGTGTAAAGGATCTGTCCAAAGCTTTGGAACAGGAAGGGCTGCTGTCTCATGCCCTGAATGCTGCCAACCAGCACACACCCACACTGGATGAAAAAGTGAAGCAGCAGCAGCAGGAGCTGACAGAACACACAGTCCAGCAGCAAGCCACAGCAGCTCAACTCACAGCTGCACAGCACCAAGTGGAATCTGCTCTTCACCAGTTGGCTTCAGCAGAAGGCAAGATCACAGCAGCTCAGGCTCAGGCCAAGGCAGACTCTAAGGCAGCTGCATTTCAGCTGTCTACAGTGCAGCATCAGCTTGCTGCTGTGCAAGCAGAGCAGGCAACAGCAGAAGAACAGCATCAGCAGGCACTCAGCAGGCTTGCAACTCAGCTCGATTCGGCAGCTGGCAAGAGCGCAGAGCTGTCTTTGGCTCTTGCCGCTTTGGACAACAAACTCACTGAAGCCAAGTCGCAGGCAGAGGCAGACAGCCGATCTGCAGCTCAGAAGCTTGTTAGTGCAAGCACTGGGATGGATGCTGCCAATGAAACTGTGGCAGACTTGCGGGAGCAGCTGCGCATGGTCACGTTAGAAGCTGCACACCTTCAGCAGCAGCTGAAAGAGCAGATGCAAACATCTGAGGAGGCAAACACTCAGCTGCAGACCAAGCTTCAGGCTACCCAGCAAGCTGCTGCACACAGACAAGCCCAGCACGACAGCGAGCTAGTGGCATTGCAGAAAGCAAGCCGTCAGCTCCACGACCAGCTTCAATCAGCACAGCAGGCCGACGCTGCAATGCAGTCTCAATCTGCGGCAGCACAGCAAGCTAATTTGCACTCTCAAGCCCAGCTTCAAGCAGAGCTAGCAGCTTCACAGCAGGCCATCAGCCAGGCTGAGGCAGAGCTGCGGGCATCACAGCAGAGCCACAGCAAACTGCTGTCGCAGTCAGAAGCAGCACAGCAGGCATCCTACCACACACAAGACCAGCTCCAAACTGATCTTAAGCTGTCGCAAGAGGCTGTTGCACAGCTGAGTGCACAGCTGCAGGGCTCTCAGCTGAGTGTTGATAGCTTACAGCAGCAGATGCAGGAGCTCAAGGAGAGCCCTCTGCATGCACAGCTGGCAGAAAGGCACTTCAAGCAGCAGCTGGCGGCCCTGCCCCAGCCAGAAGGGCAAGCAGAAGGCCACCCCGGTCTTCACCACAGCCTATCTCGTGGACCAGGTCAGGATCAGCATTTTCCGCTTGGTACTCTACACGTTGTATGTGTCAGGCTATGTGTAGATGCAAGCTGCATACAAGGCCACGGCATGCAGCGGTCTGCATGCTCAGCGTTTGCCTAGCAAGCCATCGTGTTGCACATCATGCAGCCTATCACTTGCAGCAGTTTGAGAGATGAGCCTGCGTTCAGGGTCTGGCTTGAATGCGTTGCTGAGCAGCGAGGTGGGCAGGCTGCAAGAGGAGGTGGCCAGTCTGAGGGGGCGGGTGCAGGGGTATGAGGTAGATGTGGAGCAGCTGGTGGCCACCAGTGAGCTAGGCCATGCCAACCCCAAGCAGAAGATCCAGTACCACCTCAGGTCTGCCTGTCTCTCCTGTTGAAGCACCTTGCATCATCTGGATAGGGCTGACTTATGCTGCATGTCAGAGTTTCACTGTTGTTGAGTTTTGTTGTGGATTGTGGGTGTAGGTGGAAGCAAGAGCTTGAGACAATTCGCAAAGAGTGCACAGTATTGTTGCGTGAGCGCTACATGCTGGAGCA
>JAABUK010003496.1_pt1 | contig 26527 bp, 28 predicted proteins | sample 5559141 | NCBI WGS metagenome assembly JAABUK01 (sample SAMN10711869, study PRJNA513367) | rock metagenome | isolation source: Antarctica rocks | place: Antarctica: Victoria Land, Pudding Butte nord | collected 2016-01-03
GGCACTCTCACCCGCGACGAATTCCACGGTGAGTGGAACTACACGCTGCACCCGCAACCCAACGACACGCCCGACCTGAACCAGGTTAATTAATCACCAGCCCTTAGAGGCCACGCAGGCCGGGGTACCAACCAAGACCGTGCGGGGGTGGTTAGCCGGCTACGGGGCGGACAGCGCTTCCGCGCTAGTGCGGTCCGGGCGAGCCGACTTCGGCGGCCGGCGGATCGCAACTGAGTTGGTTCAGCTCATCGAGAACTTAGTGTTGCGCCGCCCGGCGCCGCAGATCGCGCCAGAGCACCGAAGGGTGGCAGAGGTGGCCGAACCGCGTGGTCTGCCGGTCCCCCCGCACACCGCGGGGCGGCGGGTCATCCACCGCCGTTCCCGTAAAACGTGGCTGGCTGGCCATTACCCCAACTCACGTGCACAGGCGTCTCCGTGGCAACCTCAACATTCCGCAGTGAGCAGACCAAGACATGGACCGTTTTAATGCGAGTCCTTATCACGGGCGGATCCGGGTATATAGGCTCAATTTTGGGACCCTTCCTATCCGCTCACGGACACCGGGTGCGGGTGTTGGATGTAGAGAGACGACCTGCCAATTTCAATTATCCAAAGACCGCGGGCGCTAGAATACAGTTCATGAAGGGAGACATGCGGAACGCGGACATCATCGATTCTGCTTTAGCTGGTGCCGACGCCATCGTGCACCTGGCAGCCGTCGTGGGATACCCGGCGTGCCTGCGCAACCCTGCCCTCACGGTCGACACCAACGTGAACGCGACCAAATTGCTGCTTGAATCACGCAGAATCGATCAGAAACTGATTTTCGCATCCACAGGGAGCGTTTATGGGCCGGTCCAGGACCGAGTTTGTACGGAAGTTACTGCGACCACACCCTCGACCTTGTACGGTCAAACCAAGCTAGAGGGCGAAACTCTCACACTCGCTGCGGGGAACTGCATCATATACCGCTATGCTACTGGGTTCGGGTTAAGCCCCAACATGCGTTACGATCTTCTTCCCAATAATTTCCTCCGACAAGCGCTGACCAACGGTCGCATCAGGCTCTTCGAGGGTTCTTCTCGGCGTTCATTTATCCATGTGCACGATATTGCACGGTCGATTCTCTTCGGCCTCGACACCTGGACCAATTTGGCAGACGACGTATTCAACGTTGGCAATGAGCAGATGAATTGTACCAAAGCCGAACTCGCTCAGCTGGTTCGCGAGCTAGTCTCTTACGAACTCGAACTCGACGAGTTCGACACAGATCCCGACCAGCGCAATTACAACGTCTCGTATGAGAAAATCCGACGGCGCGGATTCGCGACAACCCAGACACTAGCCTCCGGGCTCACCCAAGTACTTTCGTCACTACAGCCAATAGGGTTGGCGCGAAGCTCGCACCCACCTAACCTTTAAGAACTACTAGGGCGGACAAGATACCAAAATGATCCAGTAACAACTGTGCGATACTACCTACAAGACAGGATCGAGCACGACGTGAATGACGACGAGCGGACCAAGACTCTTTCCAATTTGACCCGCAACCTTCTTAGCAGGAACGACCCATCCATTCGGAACGTATCCGCGTCGCCCGTATCATCAGCGCCATCAAGTGCGAGGAAAGACGACGACCTCGATGCCCTCCTCCTCGCGAGCGTGACCGCTGCCGCGCGGGCCGCAAATCTGTGCGTAGGGACCTTAGACCAAACGCGACCGCTCGACTCGCGCAAGCGCGCCGTTGATGGGGCAGCAACCACGGCGGCCGAGGCGGTGTTGCTTTCCAGCCCATATTCCATTGAGGTGCGTGCCGGCGAGGGAATCCGTGACGATAGCCCCGGCGCGTACGTCGGCCAACGATTCGGTGCCGACTCGAAAAACACCTGGAAGTGTGCGTTCGACTACGTCGACGGCACATCACTTGCTGCAATTGACATGCCTGGTGCTATGTCACTTGGAGCGGTCTGCTCACAGATGAGGTCGGTTCCCGACCTCCAAACCTTTGCGGTCGTTGGCCCGTCGAATGCGGCAGCACAAATCAACCTGCATGCTGCACCCGAACGTGCCGTTATGGATTATCTAAGAGCTGTCGCGACGGCCCAAGGGAAACAGGTGGCCGACTTAGTCGTTTCCACCCACTCCATGAATGACACCAAGCGTCACCATGCCCTCCTGATCAAGACCATCCGAGCCGCCGTAAGGGAGGTGATTGTTCCTGAGCTAGTGACCGTGGAAGTACCAAATATCCTTTCCTTGGTGGGACTTTCGCACCCTACCGTCGACTGTATGATCGGAACAATGGGCTTTGTGGAGTTGGCGTTCGCCTCTGCGCTAATCGACTTGATCGACACAGACCATTCGATAACATTCCGCATCGCATCGGTCGAAGGACCTCGCCGCCGCAAAGAATCGACGTTGGCGCCGTACTTCGACTTCTCCGCGAGCGAACTGGCCGAATTCGAACGACATGGTTGGAGTGTAGATCAAACTTACACATGCAAAGATATTGTGCCTACGGGTTGTGCCAAAGCCGCGGTAGTCATGGCCGTTACGAATTGCCCCACATTGGATTTGCAGGTGGGACCCGCCCAGACTGAAGGATACTTTTTCGGACGCGAGTCCGAAACGTTGCGGCTCAAAGTCGACTACGCAGTGTGAAGGTCGCAATTGTGTCGCATTCGGCTCTTCGCAACCGCGTCGAGCAGTGGCCAGTATCCGCCGCATGCCGTCTTGGCCTCCTATCGGCGGTGTCCTCTGGCGTCAGTCCCGCATGTAGAAACCTTTAGCACGGACACCCTAGAAAGGGTCCACACGCTCCGCTTCAACTTCGCCGACGAACGGGTGGGCGATCCGCGCCGTACTCGGGTTCAACGATCATAACGGCAGGGAGGGCACAAAGTGAGCGGACTGACACAGGTATTCGCGACAGCTAACGACGTACCAGGTCCGCCGAGCGACGAATTGCTTATAAGCAGCTTCACCATCATTTACCTGGTGATGCATAAGGTAGATCCTGTGGCAACAGCCGCTGCCTGGGCTGATAAGCGGATCCGCCCATCGTCAAGCCCCGATGCATATCAAGCGCGAGTCAGGCCGGGTAGTCATATCCACTATAGCAATTTGTTGCCCGGCGGACGGTTGAATGCACATGAGAAAGGCTTACTAGGAATTGTAGACGACGGCCAGATATACCAGTCTGTTGTCTGGCTGGGCGGGGCCTTCTTGCTGTCTGCCGTCGTCGTCAAAGCTTCTGTCGACTGGACTGGGGCCTCTAATGCCTGTCGCCTTCTCGGTCCAGTTGATGTCGATCAACTGCTCTCTTTCATAGCTTATGTAGCGGATCCTCTCGCTAATGGCGTCGTTGTCGAGCGATGCACCGAGTCGCTTGAATGGCTATCAATCATCAACCCAGGTGAATCCACGCTGACATACCCCTCGATTGGCATACAACTTTGGAGTCTGGAGGGCACGCCAACCCGACTGCCCGCCAGCCCATACGACTATTTAGTGGATAGCCGCCTGTACTCTTGGGAGTTGTCTGCGCTGCTGTCTTATACCTCAGACCATGTACGTGATGGGCTCTGGCGTCGCCGCAGCCGTAACCAAGTATTCGAGCAGGCACACGAGGGATTCAGTTTCCTGGAGGACCATATGGTGTACCTAACCGATTCTTGCTGCCTTGAGATCACCAATTTGCAAGGCTGGCTGCGGGATCGATCTCGTAACCGTCTAGCCGAATTCGGCTATGATTCGAGTTCGATGTTCATATGGATCATCGGCATTCTAAAATCCATTGCTATCGCCGAAATGGCGCACACATACAATCGGGAGCTTAGTAGACTAATTGAGTCGCAATCGATCTCCAATGCCGAGTTCGCCGAGGTAGTCCGGGAAGAGTCAAAGCTCCTAGTCGTCATAGACACAATGTCTAGCCTCTCCAGCCTGTTTTTGGAAGCACGTAACAGGGCAGTTTGGAATCGCCTCGGCTATCTGCGAGGTGATGACCATAGGTTTGAGGCTTTGTCACGCGACATGCGGCGCGTCTCCGACTTAGCAAGTCGTCTTGCTAAGGTCCGCGATGAACAGAACGAAGAAAGGCTGAGCAAAGTCGTCGGCTTGGTGGGGGCGATTGTCGCGGTCGCGAGCCTCCCCCTGACTATTGCGCAATGTGCGGTGTGGATCGGTGGCCATAACTGGGTCCCGTTGGGCATATCGTTGGCCCTAACCGTAGCGGTAATGATACTGCTTGCCGGTAGTGTCAAACGAAGATCTTAGACTGTAATTGAAAGAAGGCATGGGCGTGGGACGACAGAACGGAGTTTTTTGCCGTGAAAGTACCTCTTTCAAGCGTTAATATGACAGACTTAGAGATGCGATATGTCAATGAGGCGGCCGGTTCCGGTTGGATATCTGGGTCTGGACCGTTTGTTGACAGATTCGAGGCCGCTATTGCGCAGCGAACTAATCGGAAGTATGTCGTCGGTGTAAATAGCGGTACGTCTGCGCTCGTGGTAGCACTGCTGGCCTTGGGTGTCGGGCCTGGTGACGAGGTTATCGTTCCAGCGCTTACATTTGTAGCGCCGGCCGCCGCGGTCCGCTCAGTTGGCGCGCTGCCAGTTTTCTGTGATATCGAAAGGGACAGCTGGACAATTGCGCCGGCCAGCGCGGCGGCACTAATAACGGACCGAACACGCGCGATTGTGGCGGTTGATGTATGCGGGATGCCATGCGACTTTGCTTCCCTGCACGCACTCGGCGTGCCGATTCTTGAGGACGCCGCTGAGGCGCACGGTGCAAGTTTGCTTGGAAGGCCGGCTGGCAGTTTCGGTGTTGCGTCCGTACTCAGCTTCCATGCCAACAAGGCAATAACCACGGGAGAAGGGGGGTGTGTGGCAACGGACGATCTGGAATTGGCTACCAAGGTGCGGCTAATCGCCGGGCATGGCATGACGGCTGTTCGACCCTATTGGCATACAGCGGTTGGCCGGAACGTGCGGATGACGAATATCGTCGCGGCCTTCGGCACTGCGCAAGCCGAGCGCTGGGATGATCTCATTGATGGCCGGCGCGCGGTCGCCTCCAAATACGAGCGCCTGTTGCGGGACTTACCGGTTGTAATCCCTTCATCGCGGCTGCAAAAAATTGTGCCATCGTGTTGGCTGTATGCCGCAACGCTCCACTTTAGTGCACAACTCATTCCAAGATTACGTGCCGACGGAGTTGACGCGAGACAGATCTGGCCAGCGTTGGTCAACCTGCCGTTATATAGGGCGGGCGTTCGAATTCCTACTCCGATGGCTGAGCAGGCATCCGCCTATGGGTTTTGGTTACCGACATGGTCCGGCATGCCGTCAGAGGCAGTTGAACTCGTAGCAGAGCGTGTGATGGCGCACGCCGGGGTGCTCATGAGTTAAGACGCAGGCTTCAGGCTTGAAAATAGGGGCGGTCGGTCACGTCCTTATTCGGTCATGGTATGTTTTCTCAGGTGGAGTCTGACATGCGATGGAACTGCTGGCGGCGCAAGGAGGCTTCGTATGGACGCCGAGGGGCTGTTGCCGTATCATTGGCAGAACGAGCCCACGTTCTGGAGTGGGACCAGTACCGATCTGTATGTTCTCGCTGACCCACTGACGGATTTCTGGTGGCCCCCCGAAGGTGAAGAGCCGAGGTCGTCCGGGCACTTCCGCTGGACGGCTGTAAAGGGCGATTTCGTCTGCAAGGTGTCCATTGAATCCGATGTCGCTAACCAGTCCGACCATTGTGGTTTAATGGTTCGAGCCTCACCAGACTCGTGGTTGAAAGCTGGCCTAGAGCTGGTAGACGGCGTTGTCCATTTTACTTTGGTCGAGACAGCGGGGCAATCCCGTATGTCGCTCCGTGAAACACCTCCGGGGACTCGAAACGTAGATTTACGAATCGTGAGTCGGTCGCGTGCGGTTCGCGTGCTCTACCGTGTCCCGGGAATGGATCGGTATGATGTTGGGGGATTGGTTGTACTGCCCGGGAGCAACTGTTTGAATGTAGGCATGATGTGCGCGTCTCCTAAGGGCCCCGGGTTTGTGAGCCAGTTCTCGAACTGGTCCTTGAGAAGCGGGGTAGATTTATAGCGGTGGGACACGTTGCATTAGGTAAACGCGGTATGGCGCCTTAAGGTGTCAGTCCTCGCACATAAGGGGGACGGATTATTTTGGGCCCCCGACCCCAACGTAAAGCGGCTCATCGCAATTGAACATGTGTCCGGGTGGAATTCGCCGGTTTCCAGTAGTGACCTACCGATGTAGTTGGTGAGGTTTCGGAACCCCAGTGCTGTCGGTTGCCAAATTGTCTGTCGCACTTTCGCCAAATTATTTGTCGCATGACCGCGAAGAAGTGAGTGTCTCGGAACCGCCTGACGTGCACAGATGGGTCCGTGTGCGCCCCTCGGGGTGGTCCAGACGTCGACAGCCGCCAGATAATGTGGCGATTAACAGTCTAGAGCAGCCGCCGGAGTGCTGGTAGCGGTGAGCCGAGGGGACGCCAGGGTGATGGCCGGGTTGATGACCGCAGCGGTACCGCCGCTTCAACCGGCCGAGCTGATAGGACACGTCATCGAGGATCTGCCGGGCCGGGTGGTGAGCTGCCGGTGGCCTGGCCGCGGTAGTCCACCGCTGCACCTGCTGCAACCTGCACAGACAGCACCAGCCCATCAGCAGCGGCGACTTCCACGCCGGCGGGGCCGGCGGACTCACCTTCAACGCCGCCCGCATTGTGTAGGCAATGCGATCAGGCACTACCGGCTCGTTCGAACACGCGCGGAGGGCGGCCGCGCAGTACTGCAGTGACCGGTGCCGGGTCGCGGCCCACCGCAGCCGGATCCGCACCATCGACGCTGAATGACGCCGACCCTTTTTGATGGGGTTCGCCGGCGCGCACCGCCGCTCGGAACTGGTCGGGCTGCACTTGTCGGATGTGACGGTGCATCCCGCGGACGGCCTGCACGTCCGGGTCCGGTTCTCCAAAACCGACCACGAAGGACAGGGAATCGTGCGGGCGTTGCCGTACGGGCGGGACCCGCAGACCTGTCCACCCTGCGCCCTGGTCCGATGGCGCCGACTACTCCTGGCCTATGTCGTCGACGACGGTGGCCGCCGGGCGTCGATCGCGCAGCTGCACAAGCGCGGACTGTCGACCGAGCACATCTGCCGCGGCGTCGACGACACCGCCAAGACTACTGATCTCGGCACGGCTAGCAATGAACCGGCTACCACCGGCGGTGGGGGAGGGGAGCGGTGGCTGTTCCCCACGGTCCACAAGACCGGGCAACCCAGCCCGAAGGCGATGAGCGGGGACGCGGTGGCGATGATGATCCAACGCCGCGGCGCCGCCGCCGGGTTCACCCCGGCGCAGGTCGACCTGCTGGGTGGTCATTCGCTGCGGTCCGGGTTCGTCACCGAAGCGTTCCGCGCCGGCGCCGACGCCCACTCGATCATGCGGCAGACCGGCCACCGCGATCCGAAGATGCTCGAGGTGTACGCCCGGGAGTTCGCACCCCTTGTTGGTAACGCGGTTCTGAAGCTGGACCTGTGAACAGTCCGGCGACGTCGACGGTCACCGGGAAGCTGCTGTCCGCTAACACCCTTACCGGGTACGCGGCGGACTGGGCGCTGTTCACCGACTGGTGCACGGCCACCAACGGCGTTGCACTGCCGGCGGACTGGGCCACCGTCGCCGCGTTCACCGCCGGCTGCCCCGGGTGATGCGACTCAAGGCTGCGGTCACCGCCAGATAATCCGAACAGAACCCGCCACTTAATTAGAACAGAACCCGCCAAGTAATTCGACAAGTGACAGGCCAGGCTCGTAGACCGCCAGGCGTTCGAGTGACCCAACCGCCCAACCACGACGAGACAGCGCGGCAGGCCAGGCTCGTAGACCGCCAGGCGTTCGAGTGACCCAACCGCCCAACCACGACGAGACAGCGCGGCAGGCCAGGTTCGTAGACCGCCAGGCGTTCGAGTGACCCAACCGCCCAACCACGACGAGACAGCGCGGCAGGCCAGGCTTGTAGACCAAGCCGCGTCAATGCACTCGGCGTTGCGAGATCGGGCGTCGTCGTCCACCACCGCCATCACGGTCGTCCTGCTGTGCGCGTCAGTGTTCAGCATCGCCTTCGCATTCGCCGGAGACCTCCAGCACGTGACGCTTCTCGGGATGACCGCCGCACGGTCAACCTGGCTCGGGATCCTGGCGGTCCTTACCTTCTGCGGCACCGTGGCGGACCTAGTCACCGACCGCCGTGGCGTCGCCCGCAAGCACGACAGTGCGGTTCGGCTCCTCGCAGACCTCAAGAATGCCTACCGATCAACGAACCCTGGCGAACCGCCTCTGGATCGGCAGGTCCGCCTGACAGCGCACTATCAGGCGGTGATGGCCGAGCTACCGCCGATTCCGGAACGCCGGTTCAACCAGCTAAAGGCCAAGCACCTGCGGAAGGTCGAAATCAGCAGGATTCTGAGCGCGAACCCCGGCATGACCGAGCGGCAGGCCCGCGCCGACCTTCGGCGGCGCATACCGCGATAGGCGTGCCGCCGTGCCGGACGAACCGGCATGCGCAATCCTGTGTCCTGTGACCGTCACCGCCGCAATGCCGACGCACGACCTAGTCAGCAGTTACGTCCTCGCCAAACAGGAGTGCTACGGGCCGGGTACATCGACGAGGTCGCCTGGCAAGGACAGGCACGGCTCGCCGACGTAGACCCAGTCGGTTTCCTGCGCGAGGCTGCCTGGGTCGTGTTGTCGCAGGCATGGCCGAACGCGTCGTCAGGTCGAATTTTCTCGCGCTTACGCACGCCCTGCACCAATGGGGTGTAACTGTTCGAATTATTTAGCGGGTTCTATTCACGCTATCTGGGGGGTGGCCGATCATTTGTTCGAGGTTCTAGCATTGGCAGACAGGCCTGACCTGCAGCGATGCGACTCAAGGCGGCGGACCCCGCCAGATAGCGTGAATAGAACCCGCCACTTAATTAGAACAGAACCCGCCATCTAACTCGACAAGTGACACGCCTGGCCTACACCGAGGCGCTGGACGACGAGAAAGCAGTCACCGCAGCCGCTTTCTGGCAGCGAGCGAAGGCGCCAGGAACCGTTATCGGTGATCACCCGCCGGATCGTCTCGATGCCGTGTCCCGGATGTGAGCCATCAGCTTCGGCGGAACGCGCAGAACCGTTTGCCCGGCTGTGAGCAGATCCCGTTCCAGCCGGCGAGAGAGGTGACGGCAGTCCTCGATTGCCCACTGCAGATCAGACCCGAGCCTTGCGCCCACTTGAGTAGGCCCAAGTGGCCCTTAGTTTAGTGGCTCTTCAGTTGAGGGTGTAGTCGGGGGTCTGGAGCCGCCGGTGTCGAGTTGGCCGCGGGTGATGTGCTTTGTCAGGTTGCGGGGGCCGAGGGCGGTGCCGCGGTCTTCGGGTAACGGTAATCGTCCGGTGGCGTTTGGCCTGTCAGGCGCGTTCGTGGAGAGTGACCTGGTAGCCGTCGGGGTCGGCGAAGGTGAAGGTCCGACCGAAGGGGCCGTCGATCGGTGCGGAGACGATGGTGTGACCGTCGGCGACGAGAGCATCGTGAATGGCCTGGACGTCTGTGGCGTGGAGCCAGATCGCGGCACCAATGCCGGGCTGAGCAACGGATGCGAGATCGGTGCCGGGAACGACGTCGCGGAGTGCGAACGCGATCGGCTTCGTCTCGAAGACGACGGCGTGCGGAGGTCCGGCCGGCGAGCGGACGAGGCCGAGGTACTGCTCGTAGAACGCTTGCGAAGCGTCGAGGTCGCGCGCTTGGAGCGAGATGAAATCGGGGCCGGTAGCGGGCATGATGCTCCTTCTCTTCGTGTCAGCTTTCTGACACAGACCAATCTATGTCAGAATTCTGACATGAGTCAAGACGGTGTGGGTGTCGACCTGGAGACGTCACTGGGCTACCTGCTGAAAGAGGCGTCCAGCGCCCTCCGCGCAGCCATGGAGGGGGTGCTGCGGCCGCTCGGGATGAGCGTGACGCACTACTCCTGCCTCGAGCTGCTCGCCCAACGACCGGGCTTGTCGAACTCCGAGCTCGCGCGGGGCGCGTTCGTCACCCGGCAGTCGATGAACGTGCTGCTCCAGGCCCTGGAACAAGAGGGCTACGTGACCAGGCCTGTGGCGGCACCCGTCGGGAAGGTTCTTCCCACGCGGCTGACGCCTCGCGGCCGACGGAGCCTGGAGAAGGCGACCGTAGCGGTCCGGTCCGTCGAGGTCAGAATTCTGGCCGGCATGACCGAGACCGAACAGTCAGGTGCGTTCCGGATCTTACAAAGGATGATCCATTCCCTGCGCGATGGCAACGACGGTGCATAGCTCGGTCCCCGGCGCACGTCTGGTCGGGCCCGGATAGGGACGCAGCGAGCGGGAAAATCCGTGCGGGCGACCCCGAAAGCCGACAGACCCCGGACTACACCCTCTTTTGTGATGAGCCGTTTTAGGCTCTACCTGGCTACCCGATCACTGGACCCACCGATCGTGGAAGACCATGATGGGTCATGCGCTGCAAACAGCATTGGACGCGTTAGCAGTCACCTTCGAAGGCCGGATCGATCCGATCATCACCAACTGATGACCCAGATCAGTCAAACCGGAATTCGTACACTCTCAGCCAAGGTTGCGATCGGCGGCTGGGGGTGGTAGTAGGTCGGTTTTGTAATCGGCCGCAAGCGCCTTTGACTTCGCGATGAAGGCCGCCTGGGCGGTGGGATCCAGCGGCGGCGGCGCTTGGGTGCGGCTGGCGACGGGCTGCCCGACGAGGGTGAAGAACTCTTCCTGGCCGGCGGGTGCGCACATGCACAGCAACCGCGATGCAGTGTCGGTGTGGTTGGTGAACGCGTGCGGGGCGTTGGCCGGGACGTTGATGGTCTCACCTGCGCGGGCGACGATCCTCTGATCGCGGAAGGTGACCTCCACCTCGCCTTCGAGGACCGTGAACATCTCCTCGAAGTTGTGGCGGTGTGGGGGCGGGCCCCCGCCTGGGGGCACGTGCATGTCGATCAGCGTGTATTTGCCGTCGGTGTCGCTCCCTGCCACCAGAACCGTGTAGGTGTCGCCGACCAGACCGAGATGGGGGAGATGCTGATCTTGGTTTGGTCGAGCGACGGTCAGGTTCCGGGAAAGGTCGTCGGGCGGGATGGGCTCGGCAGATCCGGCCATGATGTCTCCTTGAGAGCGGGTGGGGGCAATCAGCGGGCGAGTTCGGCGAAAAAGTCGTCGAGCGAACGGGGTATGCGGCCCAGGATGCTGCGCAAGACGAGGTTGTTGCCCCCATGTAAGCCGTGGGCGGTGTAATCGCTGAACATCGCGGCGAGGCCATCGCGCTCGAAACCGGCCGGCATGCCGGCAAGTGCAGCCGCGGGATCGATGTCCACGGCGGCCACCTCGCGTCCGGCGTAGCGGCTCATGAGGGCAGCAAGTTCGGTGCGTGAAATCGTTCCGCCGGCGGCGAGTTCGAATGTGCCGTTCACCAGATCATCGGAGGCGAACGCGATCGCGGCCACCTCGGCCACATCGCGGTAGTCGACAAAGCTCATCGTTGAATCCTTTGAGTAGGGCATCGCGAAGACCCCTCGGTCGGCCGTGGACACCCACCCGCCGGCCAGGCCTTGCATGAACATCGCCGGCTGCAGCACGGTGAACTCGAGACCGGATTGAAACAGCGATTCCTCGATCGGGCGGGTACTGGCGTGGTTCACCAACGACAGGGACGGGTGGTAGACGCCGGAGAACACCACCCGTCGCACACCCGCCGCCTGCGCGGCCATGACCAGCGCCGTGCCGAGTTCAGCGGTATCGGGCGCAAAGGCCGGGATGATCAGAAAAACCCCCTCGACCCCGTCGAGCGCGACACGCATGCCGTCGGGATCACGAAGATCACCTGCGACGGTCTCGTCCACCCCGGCGTCTGCTAGCTGACCGGCCCTGCCCGGATCGTGCACAAGAGCCCGCACCGACAAACCCTTGCTCACCAGGGCCGGTACCACCAGTCCGGCGTACTGCCCGGTCGCGCCGATTGTCAGGACCCGCATACCGCACCCCTCAGCTCGAATTAACATTCGGATAGTTTCGTCCGTTTAAGGCTATACCCCACCGAGCGGAACCGACAGCAGCGTTCAATGAACGCATGGACAACGCGACGAGACCGCACCCTCGCGGACAGCGCAGCGACGCCGCCCACAACCACGAGTCCCTCGTTCGCGCCGCCATCGCAGCCGTACTCCGGGAAGGTCCACGAGTGCCCATGGCGACCATCGCCGCCGACGCCGGTGTCGGCATCGGAACGCTGTACCGGCACTTCGCCACCCGCGAGCAACTGCTGGCCTTCCTTGCCCACCGTTCGTTCGAACAGGTGCTGGCCAACGCCCTGTCCGCCGAGCGCGAGGCGCCCACCGGCAACGACGCACTGCGGCGCTTCATCGAAGCCGCCATGGCGCAACGCGACCGCCTTGTCCTACCACTGCACGGCGGACCGCCGGTGAGCGCGCCGCAGACCCTCGCGGTTCGCGATCAGGTCCACCGCGCGATACAGCGCATCATGCAACGAGGCCACATAGACGGCACGATCGCCCGTAACGTCAGCCCACGCGACATCGTCACCTTCGGGGCCATGCTCGCTCAACCCGGACACCCCGATTCGGCTTGGGATGCAACCTGTCGCCGGTTGCTCACCACCTACTTGAACGGCGTGCGGGTCCGGACCGAACACAGCAGCCATTGAGCCGGGTCGGTCAAGGCAACGGCGTAACCGAATTCTGATGGGACAGGGCATATCCCCGGCGGGCAGACGTCCCTCAAAGGTGCATGCAAACGCGTTCAAAGATGCCTTCGTGGCCGCGAGGCGCTGTTGTTTTAGTTGAGGTGAGAGACCTGCACCGTTGGGCCGTCGCTGCGGCCTGTGCGTAGCTGGGGCAGCCTGAGCCGGGAGGTGCCGGTAAGGATGGGAGCAGCCCCGACAAAGCCGGGGGCCTCAGCACTGCCAGATGGGGCGTAGTCGAAGCCCCGGCCCTGTCAACCCCTGCGGGGTGGACCCTCATACCGTCTAGGGCGGCCGGATCACCGGCGTCCGGCGTGCCGCAGCGGTGGTTCGCCGTAGAGGCGGCGATAGTCGCGGCTGAACTGCGAGGGGCTTGCGTAGCCGACCACGGCGGCGGCGGAGGCAGCGGTGTGGTCGCCAAGCGCGATCAGCTGCCGAGCCCGCTGCAGCCGGAGCTGCTTGTGGAACTGAAGCGGACTCGTCCCGGTGATCCGCTTGAAGTGGCGCAGGAGGGTGGCGGGGCTGACGCGGGCGACGCGGGCGACCTCGGCGAGCGTGACCGGTTCATGCAGATGGCGCGCCAGGTGCGCTGCGGCGCTGCGAACCTGCGCGACGTGGCCAGTGGTCATGCCGGCCCGCAGCACGGCGCCCAACGGCCCGGCAAGCACCCGGTACACGATCTCCTCCTCGATGCGTCGGCTCAGCACCTGGATGTGCCGCGGCTGGTCGAGCAGCGCCACCCACCGGGTCACGGCGTCGACGAGCCCGGCGTCCAGCGGCGCAGTCGCCAGGGCCTTGTCCGGGCCCGGCTGCGTTGCCGCCGACGATCCCGCCGCCCCGGCGGTTTCGACGATCAGACCCGCCACGAGCTCGCCGTCCAGGATGAGCGTGGCTGCGCGGTAGGGCGGCTCAAAAAGGGCCGTCATCGGCATCTCGACGAGCCCGACGAACAGCTCGCCGCTCCGCACTGTCATTGGCTGACCTGCAGCGAGGAGGCGCTTCGCGCCCCCGGCGACGAAACACACCATCGGCACGTACGGCAACTCCGCCTCCTCGAGGGCGGTATCGACCCGCACGAGAGTTTGGCGCGGCACGGCGGTCGGCGTTCCGGCCCCGCTTCCGTGCCGCTCGATCAGGTCCGCAAGGGCGTCGAGCGGAACACCGTGATCGGATCGGGCAAGCATCTGCCTATTCTGCCTGATGACTCCACCAGTGGACGTCGATAGCGTCGACAGTATGGACAACCCCAGTGCCACCCTGACCCCGCTGCAAGTGACCCAAGCGTTCTTCGACGCCAATGAGGGCGGCGACCCGGCTGCGGTGCGCGCCCTCTTCGCATCCGACGCGACCTACGTCATCCCCGGTGACCCGGAACTCGTGCCGTGGGTCGGTGAGCGGGACCGCGACGGCATCGCCGACTACATGAGGGAGCTCGCCGCCCACGCCGAGTTCGACCACTTCGAGGTCACAAAAATCCTGGTCGACGGCGAGGACGTCGTCGCCCTGGGCCGCTTCGCTATGCACTTCGCGAGCGGCGGCCGCCTCGACGACCCGTACGCGATCCACCTGGTGGTACGTGACGGCCTCATCCGGTCCTACGTCATGCACGAGGACTCGCTGAACCTTGCCCGCGAGCTCACCGGGCGGACGGCGCCGGGAACGCTGCCCGTCGCCGATTGATCTGCCGCCCAGGCCGATCTGCAGATGATCACGACACCGCGATGGCAGCGGCACGGGCGGTGGTGCCGGGCGACGCCGGCGGAGTCCTGTCGATGTTTGACCAGGACACTGCGACCTTCCTTTTCGACTACGAACGGCCCGGTCCATCTCCACCGCGCAGTTACAGGAACGCTTCGGCGCGAGCCTCGCCGCTGGTGCCGCACCGGCAGCGTTCGACGTCCTGGAGGTCCACCCGGCGCTGCTCGGGCCGGACGGCGGCCTGGTCGTGGCAGATCAACCGGGCGCGGGTCACCGACGATGAAGGCACCGCCACCGAGCTGAGCTGGCGGGTCACCGACGTCTGGCCCAGCGTCGATGGTCGGTGGCGCGCCGTGCACGAACACGCGTCATTCCGGGTCTTCATTCTTAACAAGGCTTGAGCGTGGTTGTCACCCGGCCTGATGCGCCGGTGCAGGCAAATCGTATCCGGCGTTTCTGGTTGGTCGGGTTACGAAACCCGAACGCGATGCGGCCGATGTGCTTGACGATCCGGTTGTAACCTTCGGACCGGCCGTTGCTGATGCCGGTGAAGATCCCTTCGATGATTCCAGGACCGCCAGTCGTCGGCGGTTGCGTCAAGCGGCGGATCTGCTGGATCTGGATGTGGTCGGCGCAGAATATCTGGAAGTCGGTCAGTCGTCGCCACACCAGCGCCCAGTCGGGGTCGGTGCCGGCCAACGTCAGCAGATTTCGGAGTAATTCCTTGCCTGCCAACACTTCTGCAGGCCGCCGGGCGGGTCGGCGGTCTTCATCGCCCGGTTCATCTTGACCCACTCCGCCTTGGTCAGGTGTTCGCCGGCGCGCAGCAAAAGGTTGCGTTTGCGCCCACTCGGGGTCGACCTTGCGGCCCCGCCGACCGCGGTTGGTCCAGGCCAGTTCCCGCCGGTGGTCGGTGACCGCTCGTTTCGCCAGAGCGACCAGGTGGAATCGGTCCAAAATGACATCGCATGCGGCAACGCCTCCCGGACGCCGCAACCCGCCGCGGGACAACCGGGCCCTCGGTTCGGCTGCCGCGGACGTGTCCTGTCGCCACGCGAGCCCGCAGCGGTAGCGGTAGCGGCGGACCGTCACCAGCAGGACCGTCGGACGCCACCCGAACGCTTCGTGCGCCAACCGCCGTGTCGTGGAGTCCCGCGGGCGGCCCTGCTCGCCGCAACGCCGGCAGATCTGACCGCCGTCGGCGACCCGGCACACCAGCACCGCACGGTCCGGTTCAAGGAACTGCCCGGTCACCTGCAAGCCGAGCGAGATCTCCACCTGGTTGAGCCAGGAGGCGTGGACAGGGGTGTGCACCATGACCGCGTTCGGGAACTGCGCCGCCAGTCGGTCGATGGCCTTTTGCCCGCGGTGGGAGGACCCGTTGTCCACCACCCAGAACACCCGCTTCGCTGACCGGTAGGGCTCCTGGGTCATCACCTGCTCCACCAGAGCCTCGAACCCGGTGATCCCGGTGGTGTCCTGGCAGCGGCCGAAGACCTTCGCCCGATGCACGTCGTAGGCAGCCAGGTAGGCGACCGCGCCGCGCCGGTGGTAGTCGTGGTTCACCCGCATCATCCGGGCACTGCCCGGTGGCAGGCTCGGGTGGCAGCGGCACCGGGCCTGGATCGAGGTTTTCTCATCCGAGGAGATCACGAACTCGTCGTCGCCTAACGGCTTTCCCCGCCATTGGCGGGCGTAAAGGTCAAGCACCCGTTGCGCTTTGCTAGCGAAGTTGGGGTCGGTGATGAAGATCCACGACTGGTACTGCCAAGGCTTGAGCGCCTCCTGCGACAGCCACCGCCGCACCGTCGAGGCCGAAACGTTCGAGCAGATCCCGTCGGTGATGACCTGCCGCGCCAATTCCGGAGCCGACCACCGCGACAACGGCACACCACTCTCGGCGGCGGGTCGGCAGGCCAGCGCCTTTACCTGCGCGATTTGCACCGGCGTGAACCTCGGTGGCCGGCCGGACCGTTTCGCATCGCCCAGACTGGCCAGCCCCGGTGCGGCCCGCCACCGGCGTCGCCACTTCGCGACCGTGTCCACGCAGATAGACAAGATGTCGGCGATCGCGGTGTTGGGACAGCCCTGCGCGGCCAGCAGGACGATGGATATCCGCAACGCCAGACGCTGCATCGTCGTCCCGGCCCGAGCCATAGCTTAGCTAGAGGAGGTCACCGGGACCGGTGCGCTCCCGTCCCGTCTTGGACAGAACGCCATGTCGACCTCAGCAGCGGGCGTAGCTGCCGGTCAGCTCAGCCGCTTGCTTCGAACCGTTCGTTCCGCTGATAAACCGCGAGACCTGGCCGATTCTTGTCGAGTCGCATATTACAGCTCTGTCATCTCGAAGCCCTTTAGTGCGGCGCGGACCCGCTCACCGCAATCGTCCTCGATCAGGAGGGTTTCGTCCGGATCGTGTAATACTCGATCCATGACTCAGAACCCCCAAAATCCTGTTGCCGTGATCGGGGCGACCGGCCAGCAGGGTGGTGCCGTAGTGGACGAGCTACTGCGTCGCGGTGCTGCCGTCCGGGCGATCGTTCGCGATCCTGGCTCCGAGAAAAGCAGAGCGCTGGCTGCTCGCGGCGTGATCCTGGTTTCTGGCGACCAGGATGCGCCGAAGGGAATGACCGACGCTCTCGCAGGAGTGCGAAGCTTGTTCTTCATGACCAGCTACGACCCCAGCACGGGTGGCCCCGAGGGTGAGGCCAACCGCGGGCAAGCGGTAGCCGCCGCAGCCGCTAGAGCCGGCGTCCCCCACGTCGTTTACTCCTCGGTCGGCGGAGCTGAGCGGGAAAGCGGCATCCCGCATTTCGAGAGCAAGCGCGTGGTCGAGAAAGCTCTCGCCGAGTCTGTACCCTCATCGTTCATCCGGCCGACATTTTTTATGGAAAACCTCAAAAGGGCAATGGAACCGAGTTCCGAACCCAAGTTTGTGCTTCGGCTCCCGATGCGCGGAGATGTCCCACTGCAAATGGTGGCCGTGCGCGACATCGGCATTGTGTCAGCCGCAACTCTGCTTGACCCAGGCGTCCTACAGGGCGGAAGCATCGAGATCGCGGGCTATCAAGGGTCGGGCGACGAGATCGCCCGACAGATCGGGGAACACTTGGGGAAACCAGGCAGATTCGAAGCTGCGCCGCTCAGCGTCCTCGGCGACGACACCGACCGACAGGCCATGTTCCGATGGTTCGTGGATACCCCCGCCTACCAAGCAGACTTTGAGGCCACCCAGCGCATCGACCCAGAAGTCCTGGACCTCACGGCATGGCTGCGATCTGCCACTGCATAAGGCTGCCTCCTCCCGCAGTTCTTCACCAACACCGCCATGAGCCTCTCCCACCAGGAACTGCCACACCCCGACAACCCGAACCCGACCTGCGCACCGAAGTCTGCGCTCCAAGGCTCGAGTCGAGCAACGAGCGAATTACTTCGGTCGTGAGTTCGCCACCGTTCAGAATCAGTTGAGGAGTCATCTATGTCTATACTCGTAATTGGCAGCACCGGGACCGTTGGAACCCAAGTGGTGCAGGAAATCGCCAGGCGCGGCGTGAAGTCCACGCACTCGTTCACAAGGCACACGCCAACCACATGGATAACGTCGTTCAGGTGAAGGGTGACACCAACGACATCGATTCGATGCGCGAGGCACTGACGGGTATCGATACCCTTTTCCTCCTCATCCCGTTGTGGCCGATGAGCTTACGCGCGCGTTGCTCATGCTTAATCTCGCGATGGAGGTAGGCATTCAGCGCGTCGTCTACTTCTCGATGTTCAATGCCGACAGCTTTTTCGACTGTCCGCACGCCTGCGCCAAATACGGCGCCGAGCTGATGATCAGCAAATTTGGGATCCCGGCCACGATCCTGCGACCAAACTACTTCTTCCAGAACGACGGCCAGCCGGTCATCGAAACGCATGTCTACCCGATGCCGATCGGCAGTATCGGCACCTCCATGGCCGATGTCCGGGACATCGCCGAAGTTGCCGCCATCGAGCTGATCAGGCGGGACGAGTCGCTTGTGCCGCTTCCGACGGAGATCATCGAGATCCACGGACCCGAGGTGATCACCGCACAGTCCGCAGTCCGGACGTGGACGGATGTCCTGGAGAGAGAGGTCACGTATCCCGGAGATGACCTCCGAGCTTTCGAGAAAAGGTTTAAGAAGATGATGTCGTCGAGCGTTACCGCTTACGACGTCGCCGGAATGTTCCGCGGCTTTCAGCGGGAGGGCATGGTTGCGCCCGCTGGAGCGTCGGAGAAGATCGCCACGATGCTTGGCCGCCCGCTTCGTACCTACCGGGCCTACGCAGAGGAGACCGCGGCTAACGCCTAGTCCTACAGTCGCACTGTATTGATCTTGTCGCCGTATCTTCGTAGGCGGGTTGATTGTTGGACCGACGCTACGGAGATGGGTGATGATCTGCGGGAGTGCCACTCCCGATGGGATGCAACCATTATTCTCGACTCGCCGATTGGGATCGGCGATCTGGTCCGTGATGACCAGCGGTCCTAGGTGTCGCAGCACGTGGGCGAACGGCTGGGTGCACTTGGTCAAGACAGCGGCATCACCCTTTTGCTGATGATGGCGCGTGGGCTGAGGCGCAACGCCGGTGGGAGCTTTTTGCCCGGCCGAGATCAGACTGTTGCGCTACGGCTTTGTCCCCGCCGCCTTCAACTCGCACGTGATGCTCAGGAAGCTGTGCTCGCCTGAGGTCCAGAAGGTGCCCACGATAACAATGGAACCCGCCCTGAAGTAAAAGAGCGAAGGCGCGCAACTGCGCCGGCTGCTATTCCCGACGCTCTCGCATCACGCTTACCAGGCTTTGGCGGCGCCCTCGTACAGGAAACTGCAGCGCGTCCGAGCTGAACATCGCACTGACCGTCTCGGTGCGCTCTGTCCGGCCGTCGAGGTTGCGGTCTAGCCTTTCTTCGTGGCGGAGCACGCACCACGGCGCCGGCTGAATCGATGTCGGTCCTCCTGCAAACTGCCATGCAAGCACCCGCTGACAAGATCGGAGGCCTACGTGTCACTCACCATCGGCCCAGGCCCTTTCCACCCGACAGCCGCGGCGTGCTGTCCACCGGGGAACTTCCGCGCGGCGCGGCCTACGCCGAGCCCTACCCGCGGCGCGTACGTGCCTGGGTCAACGATGCGGCCAACCGTGATCCGCTGGCCGGATATACACCTGGCAGCACGGCGGCGAGGGCGGCGGCCCAGTCGGCGCTGCGGTAGGGGGTGTCGGACCAGCAGGACCGCGACCACCGCGACCACCGCGACCGCCGCCAGCAGGGTGAGGATGAGGACGATGGCGGTGCTGTAGAGGCTGCTGGTGCCGTGTCGGCTGACCGCGAAGACAAGTGCGACGGTGAGTAGGAGGTTGAGTACCACAGCCGAACCGACCGCTTGGACCGCTTGCCGCTGATTGCTTTGGCCGGGCTCACACCGGAGCGGGTCAGCAGCCGATACCCCAGGCCCACGCCGACGACGGAGCCGGCCGGGTGATATGGCTGACGGCCATCGTCGCCAGGTCGATGCGCAGCATCGCGGCGAAGCCGATCCGGACGGGCGCCAGGGTGTGCTGGGACAACCGCGCGTAGGACAGCAGCGCTCCGGCTTCGGCCAGCACCGCAAGGCCCAGCCACACCGGGTCAACGGCCGCCAGGGTCGAGATCGCGGTAGCGGCGGAGTGTAGTTGCGGCACCAGCACCAGCCACGCCGCCATGACGATGGCCGCGAACCCGACCAGACTGAACATCCGGCGCCGCCTGTTCGAGCGGCGTGCGGCTGCCTCGCCCTTCGATGTATGTGCCTGCCCCAGTAGCTGCGATGGACCGATTACACCGCCGATGTGTGAAAGCCCCCGGTGCGGTTGTGTGAAGGGTTGATGGCGCGCGCCTGGGCGTGGCGAGTCAGCTGGGGCGGGGCAGGAAGCGGTAACCGACGCTGCGCACGGTGTCGATGATGCTGGGGTGGGTGGCGTCGTCGGCTAGGGCGCGGCGCAGGGTGCGGATGTGGACGTCGACGACGCGTTCGTCGGTGTGGATGTCGTCGTTCCAGACGGCGGCGAGTAGTTGGCGTCGGCTCAGGACCTGTCCGGGTGCGCGGGCCAGGGTGAGCAGCAGTTCGAAGTCCATGGCGGTGAGCTCTGGGACGCCCACTCTGGTGGTGACTTGGCGCCGGCCGATGTCGATGGTGATGCCGTCGAACTTGAGGATCGTGCCGGCCGGGCTGTGGGCGGAGTGTGCGCTCGGAGCGGGTGGGGGTGCTGGTGGGGCGAGTCGTCGCAGGATGGCGTGCAGGCGGGCGGCGAGTTCCCGTCCGCCGAAGGGTTTGGTGACGTAGTCGTCGGCGCCGGCGGTGAGCCCGAGAACTTTGTCGATCTCGTCCTCACGGGCGGTGAGCAGCAGCACGGGGACGTTGGAGCTGACCCGGATGCGGCGCAGCACCTCCAGTCCGTTCAGGACGGGCATCATCACGTCCAGGACGATGATGTCGGGTCGATAGTCCTCGAAGCGGGCCAGGGCGGCGGTGCCGTCGGCGGCTTCGCTCACCTGGAATCCGTCGGCTTGCAGGTAGCGGCGGACCAGGTCCCGGATTTTCGGTTCATCATCGACGACCAGTACGCGGGTCGGTCGGGGTGTCGGGATACTCATCGGCGGGTCGTCTCCTTGGTCAGGGCACCGTCAGTGGAAGTGGTGGAAGTGGCAGTGACAGCGTGAATGTCGCGCCCTGGTCTGGGCCGGGGGAGCGGGCGGCCACGTCGCCGCCGTGCGCGCGGGCCAGGGCGCGGGCGATCGTGAGTCCGATACCGCTGCCGCCGTTGCCGTCATTGTGCGGGGGGATGACTCGTTCGAACCGGTCGAAGATCCGGGCGAGGTCGGCTTGGGCGATACCGTGCCCGGTGTCGGTCACCTCGATGACAACGTGTTGCTCGCGGGTGTGCAGGGAGACCTCCACCCGACCGCCCGGGGCGGTGGCGATGAGGGCGTTGGACAGCAGATTCGCCAGGATCTGGGTCACCCGGTCGGCGTCGATGGTGACCACGACCGAGGCGCAGGTCACCGTCAGTTGCACGTCGGCGTGATCGAATTGTGCGCGCATCAGGTCGGTGACCCGCAGAGTCAGGGCGGCGAGGTCGGTGGGTTCGACTTTCAGGTCGTAGGCGTTCTCCTCGGCCCGCGACAGGCCGGAAAGGTCCTCGGTGAGGCGGCGCAGTCGGCCCAATTCTTCGCGCACGGAGTCGACGAGTTCTCCGGTGAAGTCGTACACACCGTCACTGACCCCGATCAGCTGGCCTTCGATGATCGTCAGCGGTGTACGCAGTTCATGGGCCAGGTCCGAGACCAGCCTCGCCCTGCGGGTTTCCACGTCGGCGAGGCGAGCAGCGAGTTGATTGAGATCGACTGCCAACTCGACCAGCTCGGGCGGGTAGGGCGGAGCGATCTGTTCGCCGTAGTGGCCCTGACTGAGCCGCCGGGCCGCGGCCCGCAGCCGACTGAGCGGTGCCAGCAGCAGCCCGGTGATGATGACGGTCGCGACGACGCCGACGATCAGGCTGATCACCGCGCCGACGAACAGCGCCCGGAGCAGGCTGTGACCCAAACTGTCCAGGTAGCCGTCAACCTTGCTCTGGGTGTTCAGAGCCGGTGCGTTACGCGGAAGCGGAGAAACCACCAACGCGCTCAACACGAACACGGCGATGTCCACCACCACCACCACCAGGTAGGACAGCAGCAGCCGCCGGGCCAGCGACCCCCGGCGCGGAAAGCGCCACTGCCGAACCGGGTGGGCGGCGATCAATCGGCGCGCCCCGCCGAACCCGTCCGTTAGAAGCTCCCCTCCGGCCGGCACGTCCCGGCCGCGTCCAAGGCCGTCAGTCATCGTTGCATCCCGTCATAAGTGATTCAACGGCCTTGACGGTCGCCGCGCCCGGTCACGGGTTCTGCGCTTGGCCGGCCCGCACGCGCAGCGAAATCATAGATGGGTTCTTGACGTGCCATGGGTGGCCTATCCCTTGTCGAAGGACGCGCAGACGTCGCCGGCAAGGATGAGCGAACGCTTCCTCCAGCACGTGTTGGTGTCACGTCCCAAGCGTGGAGCGCCCAGGGTCGGTCGGCGGGGTATGCAGTACACGGAGACCCGGGGCCGACCATGCCTAGACCAGGCTCGGGATGTTATCGGGAAAGGCTTCGTCGGCTCGTTGCTGCACAGCACGCATCGATCGGCGACCGACCACGATCATCGCCAGGGACAGCACGCCGGTGGCGGCCATGCCGATGATGGTGATGGTGCTGCCGATTCCGGACGCGGCGTTGCCCAGCGCGTAGGCGCCGAACGCGTAGACGCTCACCCACAGCACGCCGCCGCCGGCGTTGGCGACGAGGAACCGCGGCCAGCGCATTCGGCTCAGTCCGGCGAAGAACGCGGCGTAGGTGCGCAGCACCGCGACGAATCTTCCGAAGAACACCACTTTGGCGCCGTGCCGGGCGAACAGATACCGCCCGACTTTCAACTTTGAATGATCCAGGTGGACGTAGTGCCCGTAACGTTCGGCCAGGCGCTGACCACCGGTCTTGCCGATCCAATATCCGGCGTTGTCGCCGATGATGGCGGCAGCACCCGCGACCCCCGCTAGCACCCCGACGTTCAGGTCATGGGTGGTGCCCGCGAACAGGGCCGCGGCGATCAGCGAGGACTCGCCGGGCAGCGGGATGCCCAGACTCTCCAGAGCGATCAGCGTGAACACCGCGTAGTAGCCATAGTTGTGAAGCAGATGGGTGATCCACGTCGAGATCATGCCATCACCTGCCAGTACCAGCGAAGAAAGTGTCCATAGGTCCACTACACCCGCCTACCGTGAAGGTCACCGATGATTGACGATGAAGCTTGCATGTGCAGGTAACTCCCGATTCGCTGGCGCGGCGGATTCGCGTCGACAACCTCTGGGCGGTGATTGCCGCAGCAGTGGGCGCTTGGGAGTGCCGATGAGTGTGGGGGGCGGCGCCGAGGCAAGCGGCACCGCTTCCGACGACGGCCTGCCGGCAAGTGCGAAACAGTCGGCCCTGCCGGCCGTCCTGCTCATGCTCATGCTCATGCTCTAAAAGATGCGGTCCCTGGCTGGTCTGTTCCCATAGGCCGCTGGACGGGCGCCGGTCGGGAGATGCAAGGCCGCCACCTTCGAGCAAGACTGAACCGGGGCAGCCGGAGGCCGCCGCCCCTGCGCGTGGTAACCGCGGGGGGCGACGGCCCGGTGGACTGTGGTGTCAGGCGTCTCGGTGCCGCAGCCGCCATCCGGCGAACAGCAGCGCGGCCGCGACCCACAGGGCCATGACCCCGATACCGGTCCACGGCGCCAGGGTGTGGTCGGCGCGGACGCTGGCCAGGAACGATTCGCCGGCGGCGCTGGGCAGGAACTGTCCGATCGATGCGCCCCAGCTGCCGGCCAGGGACTGCAGGATGACCGGCAGCACCAGCAGGATCCCGACCAGTGCGGAGATGCCACCGGCGGTGCTGCGCACGATCCAGCCCAACGCGCTGCCCAGCAATCCCACCAGGGTGAGGTAGACCCCGACGCCGATGACCACGCGCAGAGCGGTCGGGTCAGTGAGCGAATAGCCGCGGTGGGAGGTGGACAGGATCGCCTGCGAGACGAGGAAGGAGATGAAGGAGACGACCAGAGTGGAGCCCAGGACGACGCCGCCGAAGACCAGGACCTTGGCCCACAGGACCGGTATCCGTTTGGGGACCGCGGCCAGGGTGGAGCGGATCATGCCTGTCCCGTACTCGCCGGAGACGAACAGCACCCCCAGGACACCGATCAGCAACTCGGCGAGCAGGTAGCCCTGCGAGGTGGCTGAGGCGACGCTGTCCTCGGGGGCCAGGACCCCGCTGCGGCCGTTGAAGGCGATGATCACGCTGACCGCGAGGAATCCGAGCAGTGCTGCGGAAAGGGTGAACCAGCTTGATCTCAGGCTGCGGAACTTGATCCATTCCGATGTGGACGCACCGGCGAAGGTGACCCCGCTGGGGGTTGTGCTGTGCCGAGTTTCGGTGGGTCGGGTGATGGTGTTGGTGCTCATGCGGCGCTCCTGTCCAGGTCGGTCCAGATGGATGGTTCGGTGTTTTGACTGGTGGCGCGGTACTCCACTGCGTCTTTGGTGATGGCCATGAATGCCTCTTCCAGGGAGGCCATCACCGGTGACAGTTCGGCCAGGGTGATTCCGGCTGCTGCGGCGGCGGCGCCGATCTCATCGGTGCTCAGGCCCTTGACGCTCAGAGTTCCGCGGTGCGTGCTGGTCACCGAGACGTTCGGTCCCAGCAGCAGGTCGCGGAGCTCGGTGGCTTGCGGTGAGCGGACGAACACTGATTTGGCGGATGCGTCGGCGATGAAGTCGCTCATGGAGATGTCGCGGACCAGCCGGCCGCGGCCGATGACGATGAGGTGGTCGGCGGTCAGTTCCATCTCGCTCATCATGTGTGAGGACAAGAACACCGTGCGGCCCTGGGCGGCCAGGTTGCGTAGCAAGTTGCGGATCCACAGGATGCCGTCGGGGTCCAGGCCGTTGACCGGCTCGTCGAGCATCACCGTTTCCGGGTCGCCCAGCAATGCCGACGCGATCCCCAGGCGTTGGCCCATCCCCAGGGAGAAGGCCCCGGCGCGTTGGGTGGCCACCTCCCGCAGGCCCACCAGGTCGATCACCTCCTCCACGCGGGCGCGGCTGATGCCGGTGGTGGCGGCCATCGCTCGCAGGTGGTTGGTCGCCGACCGGCTGGTATGCACCGCGCGGGCCTCCAGCAGGGCGCCGACCTCACGCAAAGGTGCCGGCAGGTCAACATACTGGCGGCCGTTCACGGTCACCGCGCCGGACGTCGGGGCATCGAGCCCCAGGATCATCCGCATCGTGGTCGACTTACCTGAGCCGTTCGGCCCCAAGAACCCGGTGACGATACCGGGACGGACCGTGAAGCTCAGATCATCAACGGCGGTCTTGTCGCCGTAGCGTTTCGTCAATCCGGTGGCCTCAATCATTTGCAACTCCTCATCTACTCAACCGACGGAGAACTCTGCTTCTGCAGAACTCACTGATGTGCACGAACCCAGTTGATCCCGGCCGCGTGAAGCCCCCACCGTGGAGTCTGTGAAGAGTTGATATGCGCCAGACGTGGAGTCGCCTTCATTGCCCGTCCGGACCGATCCGGACGCGCGGATTCGGCGGAAAGCCGGTAGCGGGAGGATCTGTGATCGGCACCGTTCACCGGGTTCGTCCGCTGATCGGTCGGGGACGCACGTTGGTTGGTCAGGCCGCCGCGGGACCGTGCCAATCTGCTCGTCCGAGTGCTCAATGAGCGCATCGCCCCGATCCTCACCGCGGCGAAGATGTCTCTTCATTGCCGGGGCGCTAGCCGATCGGTGTGGCTGCGACCTTCAACTCCGCCGGGGATGATGCCGCCGGGCGACGAAGGGGCGTTCATGCGCCACCCACACCTCGCCGTGCCTGTTCGCCGGCCACCCGCTCGATAACCACTCGGACGTCACCCACACCGCCGTCGCCGGGTCGGATTCGTCCATCCAGCGGGCATTCAAGAGGGGAACGACCAAGTCCTACGTCTACACCTAGGCCTTTTTGCTCGCATCCGACCCTCTTGTGTCAGATGATCTGGTGTCGTAGGGTCGGCTGATGACTCCGTTACCGATGCCGCCCGTATGGGACATGCCGCTGCCGCAGGCCGCTCCACCGCCCGGGATGGCCATCTACCAACTGCCGACCGGCACCTACGACACCCGGGCGATCTTCGCGTTCCGCGGCGGATCATTCCGCGACAAGCGGCATTTCGCGGCGACGGCGATCCTGGTGCAGCACCCCAACGGTGACCTGCTGATCGACGCGGGGTTCGGCGCCGACATCGCAGCACACGTGGCGACCGTCCCGCGGTTCGCGCGGGCCCCGTTTCAGGCAATGGAGACCGTCAGCGAACAACTCGATGCCAGCGGCTATGACCGCAGCCGGCTACTG
>JAABUK010003497.1_pt1 | contig 26526 bp, 14 predicted proteins | sample 5559141 | NCBI WGS metagenome assembly JAABUK01 (sample SAMN10711869, study PRJNA513367) | rock metagenome | isolation source: Antarctica rocks | place: Antarctica: Victoria Land, Pudding Butte nord | collected 2016-01-03
ATTAAAATTTGAAGTGCACCCAATTTAAAATAGAGCTAGTCTAAATATGAATAAGCTATTATATAGCTTAAAGAATTAGCTTTTTAATAATACTATTTACAGAATCTCAGCTACGATTATTAGCTCTATATAATCAATTAAGCATTAAGAATATTTTAAGAATTTGATTAAATATTAATTTTCAGCTTAATTAATAATCAATTAATAAATTTAAATAGACTATTATATAGAGTTTAGCTAGCGCTTTTTAATGATACTATTTTTAGTATGTTAGCCTATAAGCTTAGTCTGCTATAATTGATTTAAGCTCTTTTTATATTTCTGATTTTGATGTTTTTGATGTCAAGATTGCACCCAATTTCTACGCTATAACGCGGGAATGTTAATCCCAATCTGGGATTTTGGTCATTCAGTAACACAAGAGATAGCTTATATTATAAGCCGTCTCGTAAGTATGATAATAAAACCCTCAGAAATTATTTAAATAACTCTTAAACGCGTTTTATATTATTTAAGAGATATTATTAATAAAGATCTAATTTACTAAGATAGTAACTCTTTATAAGACTATTCTAACGCGAATTAGATAGAAGAAAGCTCTGCGAAATTAATGATAGACGTTATTTTTATGTTGAATAATGACTTTATTTATTAGTTTATAAAGAGATAATCAGTGATTGCTCTATTTATATGTGAGATAGAGTATATAGCTGCGTTAACAGCTACTCAGAATATTATATGAATAGGCTCTTATATATAGGAAATTTAGAATATTATAGAGCTAAGCTCTATCCTAATTTAGATCGATAATCAGAGAGCTATAATATTAGCTAAAAAGACGGGATAGAATAGACGGACAAGACATATTAATATTTGATATTAGTTTGTACAGAAGACTATTAAGAATGGGACTATTTTAATGGAATACGTACTTATAGATAGCTAGAAGGCTGATGGACTGATAAAGATCTTAAGAGTAGATAAATATGATCAATGGAAGGCTCTGATTGGCCCATTTTGAGAAGGTAAAGGCGCGGATATAGATAGTGAGAAGGGGGAATGAGTGGGCAGAGGTCTCAATACCATGATTTCTATACTATTACCTATTTGAGGCGACAGCAGGCTTCGTCTCTGCCGCTGCACTCGTGGGGGTGTATTATAAATCCTCCTTGGCAGCTTACTCAGCAGAGACCTATTTCCTTCTTCCTTGCTAGTCTGCATAGATAGCTTCTTCTTCATACACTCATTCATCACCTTCCCACTCTCACTCGCCGAACCCATCCGTCCAGACGGCCGAAAGTTCAGCGCCGTCTCCTTCAGACACCACGTCTGCTCCACGAAAATCCCCTTTCAAACATGTTCCCGCGTGATCGTTCCTCCAACCTCCACCTGCGCGAACACCGACCCCTACAAATCAGGTCAAGGTCAATAATAATGCTGTCCACAACTCCGGCAAACCTGCATTGGCGAGATCGGATGAGCTTACTGTTCTGCCACACGTGGTTCCAAGCCGCTGCGTGTCTTAGAGTTCTGTCGAACGAGATCCGATATCTTGCTCTCCTGATGGCCGTCGTACAGATTGTGGTAACAGTCCGGGTAGGCTATCATATCTGTTAATCACGCCTTGATCGCGTTTCTAACGCTTGACAGAGAATCTTATCGTCGTTGACGAGGATGATGAGGGTCATCTAACAGTTCGACCCAGTCACACCTCGTGTCAGATGATCGTCGACAATCCGGGACTTGAGTGCGAGAACATGGATATGGGTGCCGGCGGCGCTCAAGTGGATGAGGTCGTGGCCAACTTCGACCTGGACGGTGCGGCAATGTTAAAATGGCATAACCACTCAGTGATCGCTACGCCCACTTCCTCCTCTCCCGAAATCCCCGAGAGCGATAATGGAACCACTCTGAACGGGAAGAGGCAACTCTATTCGTCCCCGTAAGGAGATTCTATCGCAGGCCCCTCTGGCAAACGAAGTCGCAGTCTGAGCGGATCAGATCGGGCCGACGGTCGTGGCAGTGACTGGGTCTTCGACGTTTTCGCCAGAGGACGATAGTGGGACCTTCCCCTCCGCATGCTGCCTAAAAATAGTCGGCCTGTCTGCATATTCACCTCGTCCCACGTTTTGCGGATGATGGTCTCGCACTGCCGTGGACGGGACAGGAGAAGGGTCACTTCAACATGACGGGGAAACTAGCGATCAAGGTTTCTAAATGCCAGGATTTGCCGCATAAGGAGAAATGCTTATTCTGAAAGAAGAAACGGGTCATGACAAAGGATCAGCAAAATGTGTTGATATCCAACGGACGCTGATGGGGCATTTTCTGCCGCTTTGAAACTATTTGCACACTGAGTCAGCACTACCAAGGAAACATTCTGGCGCAGGCTCAATCACTGCCAAGGCCTGATCGACATTATTTCGATCGACGATGTCGGGGTCAATTCTGCGTCGTTTTCCTTGCTTGCTGCTTTGATATAGTCGCGGAGGTGAGCTGTCTCTATATCTCAAAGGGATTTGAGTATCTCGCCTCGATCGTAGCATGGGTGGTGGTTGAAAATTTGCATAAACATACAGCTGCAGAGGGCGGCTGGGATGAGATGCGGCTTAGAAAGCTCAATTTGGCCAAGTACGCTAATTGAGCCATCTAGACGTGGAGGGGATACAACAACAACAACAACAACAACAACAACAACAACAACAACAACAACAACAACAACAACAACAACAACAACAACAACAACAACAACAACAACAACAACAACAACAACAACAACAACCACCAGTTTGATATGAGGGTAGTTTCGGCCTCACAGGCAGCCAAACAGCAAGCTAGGGATCGAATTCGCGAAGAAATGGCCTGCGAAGACCTCAAACAGTGTGCGAAGCATCATATTGATGGCTATCGCGCCAAATTAGACCTCGTCGTCGCTCATGAGGGCAACAGCAACTTTAGAGGCTAGATAGATCGATTTCAATTGGTTATTTGGATCCCTGCTTGCTCCACCCCGACCCCTCTATATCATACCCGATTGGGCTTAGCTCACATCTTCATCTTGCACTTGGACCAGACTTTTCGGCGGCACCCAGGACCTCACGGACCATCCTAGCTTAGTACGGGAGGCCGTGTTCCCACATGTTTGCCCGTCTCAAACTTGAACCATAAAAACTTGCTAGTCAACCTCTACGATCAATCAAGTGGAGCTCTCAGCCTCTAGGTAACATTAGTTGAAGATGGAGACTTTCAGCTCGGCTTCATTATCTTGATTTCTAACACATTCAGCCTTACCTTCGCCCATCTGGGAATGCCATCAATCCCGAAAAGACGGGATGGCGCATTGAACCACTGAGCACCTCAGCCTCGCAGCCTCTATCACCACGTCAAGCAAGGGCAAGCAAAATAGACCGTTCCACAGACCGGTGCGATCAAGAACTAAGCCTCAGAAAACAGCATCAATACTGTGTGCACGGATCCTCTCGGCGTAGAGCCATTGTGTTGCAAGCCTCGAACGACTCGAATCCAATCAGACCATTAACACTTGGCACAGGTGCCAGATCTAAGTACCCAATTAGCATTCACTCCGTTCTTTTGGCAAGCGAGACTGGGGATATCATAGGCTAAGACCTATTCCATTCAGGACTCGACGAGGTGGTATCACGCCATGATCTTTATACGTAGTAGTGTCACTAGTTCTAGGGAACGATAAGCTTCTCCTACAAGCTTCTCTAAATTTAGAAAGCCTTCTTTCGTTCTCGCGTTGCTTAAAGTGCGACTCATCCCGTCATTTCATTCCAGACACGAAGAAGGTGTATCGAGCGAAAACTCTCTCCTACATCTTCAAGTTTACCTACCCTATTTGCACTATCTGTATTCGTATATTAGCCCAATTCATCATGTCAAACATCTTCCTGCAAAAGATCAAAGGAGTCATCGCAAAAGAATTCAAGGGTGCCAGGCACCCGCAACACCCTCCTCAAGGAGGAGCAAGTTCCCAACAACAGGTCAACAGCAACACGGGCAATGGAAATCAAGGACAGTTCTACGGTGACTCTGGCACCCAGCACCAGTACAGTAATCAACAACAGTACTACGGTAGCGATAGCAGCCAGCAGCAAGCATATACTGGGTATGGCAATCAGCAGCAATACAACGATCCCAATGCTCAGCAATCATACGCCGGCTATGGAAGCTAGCAACAATACTATGGCGATAACGGGACTCAGCAACAGCACGGCACTAACACCAGTACTAGCATCAGAGGAGCAGACTAGCAACAACTTTATAACGGATACAGCAATCAGCAACAGTACTGTAGCACCGATAGTTACGGCAGTGGACAGGGCGGCTATGGTGGTGGCTAACAGTTGTATACTGACGACACTGCTACCTTAACATACGTGGAACAACAAACACACAACGATGGTCAGTCGTCTTTTCATCCCCAATGTTCCTTGTTCCCATGATATTTGTATTCCCTATGTACAACCTGCATTGAACCTGCCTGATCGGATGAGCACTCCATTTCGCTTTAACGGATGCCCACTATCGCGTGAGAGGACGGAATCATACCTTCTCAGTATTGTCTTCATTGACTTTCACCCGTGCTAACACGAATATTGCCAGATGCAAATAACGAATATATCGCTCAACAGGAACAGGAGATGGACCAGGCTGCGGCTGACAACGCCCAAGAGGCTGAAGCTATAGGCTACGAGAATGGAGAGAGCTTAATTTGATGCACGGTCGTAATGAGGTTAGAAGCGGAGGAGCTGATGAGCCAGGTTGGCTAGTTTGACAGCGGGGAATGAAATTGGAAAGATAAAGTATGAGGTGTTATGATTTGGGTGTCAGGTATGGTGGGAGGCTGCCGGATTGCCTTTAATTTCAATAACATCAGAAATTTATTTACCAATATGAGAACACTCCTCACCCAACTCTGACTTATTACTGATGTCAGCTATGAGGTTCTTATTCACCCACTGTGCACCCCTGAACCATGCATTATTTCATTACTGCGTCTTGCTCGTCCAGCCATTGCAATGCATCCCACAGAAAACTTCCATCTTTAACAGTTCATCGTTTGACGATTGTGCCGAGCCGACCTCACTTTCTGACACCCCTTCATCAGACTCGCTTGAGGATTGTTCGCTGTGGTCCGTGGCCTTGGCCGCATCTACGACTGGAACGGGGACCCTGAAATTCCCATCAGGCCCTCGTGGGATCGCGCCTCGGTGGTTCGGTGGACTCCGAGCCCAGTTTCTCGGGAATTGGTGAAGGGCCCACAGCTGTTTCAGCATGCGCTCTGCCTCTTTCTTCTTGGAGACAATGCCTTTGACCTTCCGGTAGAACGGAACAGTATCCTGGACTCGATCCAAATGATCCTAACTACCAGACTCGTCAGAAGCGACTTCAAAATCGATTGGACGTTGCTGGTAACTGGCAGATGGCTCAGAAGCGGCACACCAGTGCATTGTGGATGTACCCCTGCGGTCTCGGCTACCTATCGACTGACAAGTAAGTGAGCAACATGCACTCGCTTCGCTAACAGACATTGATGCAGATTAGGTTTGAACAAATCCCAACCAACCTAATAATGATTTTTCTGGACTTGTTGCAAGAGATTCGCGGAAATTTCATTTAAAAAATGAATAGTCTGCTCACGTGCCATCTTGCGGATTATTTAGAAGGCAGACATCCGCTGCGGAAGTTCCAGTTTGAGTAAATGATCCTGAAGACTTTGCAATCTTACGATATAAACTCGGACGACTTTCTATTCATCTGTAAATTAGCTGAGTGACTACTATATATTTTCTAATCAGCGTTCTGATTTGATTATTATTAGTCTTATATACTCTTAATCATTAATAAGCTCTATTAAGAGATTAGATATATCTCTTATGTCACTGAACTGGCAACATTCCCTTATTAAAAATAGTGTTCCCGCATTATAGCGTAGAAATTGAGTGTAGTCTTGACATTAAAAACATTAAAATCAAAAAGATAAAAAGAGCTTAAATCAATTATAGCAGACTAAGCTTTCTAGCTAATATACTATAAATAGAATCATTAGAAAGCGCTAGAAAATCTCTATATAATAACTTATTTATTTCTATTTATAATCTTTTATTTAAGCTTAAAATCAATATTCAATCAAATTTTAAAAGAATTCTTAAAGTTTAACTATCTATATAGGGCTCATTATTCTAGCTGAGATTTTATAAATAGTATTATTAGAAAGCTTATCTTTAAGGCTACAAGATGGCTTAATCAGATTTTAACTCACTTTAGTTTAAAGTGAGTGCACTTTGATTTTTAGTTAGAAATAATAATATAATTTCTTTTTTCTAAATTAAAATATTAATACATATTAAAGCTAATTTACACCCCCTCTAATTAGAAGCTATAAAATATCTGAATAAGCTGTTTAATAGGAAATTTAATCAGCTATTTAATAAAGTTATTTATAAACTTATAGAAATTATATTCACTCTTATATAATTAATAATATATTAGAATTCTATAAAAATTAAGTTAAATATAGATTTTAAGCTTTATAAATAAGATATTAATAGATTTTATAAAGTTTATTATATATATAATCTTTAATACTATTATATAAATAATGTTTTCTATTTTAAATAGTATTTTAAAGAAAAGTAATAAAATCAGTTATAATCTTGACATCAAAAACATCAAAATCTTCAAAATAACTTTCTCTTTAATTAACATCTTTCAGCTCAACACAGCCTTCAAAATTACTTAGAATTTTATACAACTACTCTCAGATCTTCAGAATAGTCTAATTCAGCTAGCGCATTATTCAAACTACGCAAAATCTGTGTATTTCTAGCTGTTTTAAGTTAAAATCAACAAAAATCACTTAAAATCACTTAAAATCAATATTTTCTAATATATTAATTTAAGTAAAGATTTTAATCACTATTCAACCGTCTTAGACGGCCCGGGGGCGCTTAAATAAGCGCCTCTGAGCCGAATCCGCCTCCGTGAAACACGAAATTAACAAACTTTCTTCAATTTAACGGGTTAAGCGCTCACGAAAAGCCTCCCAACTCGCTCAGTTCTCAGTTTATGAAGACCAAACTTCTAGAACTAATAGTCTCAAGTCAGATACTTTTTTCCATCTTTCTCAAAATGAATTTGAGCCCCATTTGCAGAAGATACAGTCTCATATCTCTATCAAAATTTCTTTTCAGCCCGAATTTCACTCAAAATCGAATTTTCTAGCGCCAGAAATTCACTCTCAAAATATATCAAATATTTTTCAATCACTAACTATTAATATTAAGCAGAGAGTACTAAAAATATCTAAAAAATGAACTGAAAATCAGCTAAATGATTATATAAGTACGTTATTTCCTTATTTTCTTCTATTTCTTTTAAATTTTTCTTTATATTCTATATATATAACTAATATTTTAATAGTACCTTCTATTATAAACGACTTAACAGCTGATAAGAAGCTTAATAACTTCTTGATTTCTTCTATAGAAACTGTAGAACAATTTACAAACTATTTAATTTTAGAAATTCTTTATTCTTTATATTATAAGTTGCTACAGCTATAAAGAATAGTTATACGCAAGAGATGATTACAGGCTTAATTATAAAAATCCAACTATTTCGTTATATATATAATACGGCGAAATGTCTGAGACTTAACACGCGGGCTTAACGTGTTAGAGCTATATCTTCTGATTAAATTTCAGAGCTAAAAGACTGTATTAAGATTAGTAATTATAATACATATTTAATACTTCTGCAGCTTTTCTATAAGTTAGATTAGTTTCTATAACTTAAATATTCATTTTTATAGACTATTAAATATATCTAGCTTAAGCTATTATAATATATTTAAGTTCACTTTCTTTATTATTTAAATAAATATAAAACAGTCACTCTTTAACTAATTTAAATTTTAAGTAGATCAGCTTATTTTTATTAGATCTTTTTTAAATTACTTTTAAACTCTTTAATAATAAGATAGATTTTATAAATAAGCTTAATATATTAAGTTTAATTATCTATTTTCGAAGAGAGAGATTAGAAACATCTTTAAAAAAGTAAGACTATTTAAAGAATAAGCTAATAGATTTGGGATTTATTAATTAATAGTCAGCATTCACAAATAAAAGAATTTTAAGAATACTTAAAATAATGTGATTAAAAGTAGAATCTAAAATTCGGTTTCTGAGCTAATTAATATTAACATAACTTAATTTAATTAAAAAAGATTAGAGAAAGATTTTATATCACGAACTGATTTAGAAATAGATTGATGATAATCTTCTTTATAAACAAAGAATGTTGAGATAAAAATAATTTAAGAGATGACAATTTTAAGACAGCTTATTAAGAATTAAAAAGTAATAAAGTTTATTATATATTAAGAGAGCTGCTTGGAATCAGACGAGCAGTAAACGTTCTTCACGTGTATATAGAAATCCGAGATATAGAAGTTTATAAGTATGCAAGTAATATATGAAAGATATGTTAAGAGCGTGTATAATAAATATATAATGACGGCCCTCTTATATTATAAGAATAGATCGCTAATCTATAAAGATTTACTTTTACAGTCAGCTTATATCTGCGTATTAAAACTAAGTCTTAATACTTTCTAATATTATTTCCTTTCTTAAAAGTCTTATTCTTAAGACTTTAATCATCTTTATAAGCTTATAACTATTTAACAGTGTATTTATATGCGTAAAGTATAATTATTAAAGTTATTCAGCGTAATACTAAGATCTCTTATAATATCTCGTCACTTTCGTAAAAAAAGAGAGTAATATTTTATATTGAAATAATCTCTTAATCATTCAGCATCTTACTTTTTCGATACTTATAATTAAATTAACTTCTTAATTATTTAATATCTCGCTTATTTAATTTCTATAATTAAGTTAATTTCTTGATTATTGAGCATCTCGTCTACTTAATTTCTACTATTAAGTTAATCTCTTAATTACTTAGTATCTCGCTTACTTAATCTTCAAGTAACGCAAACATCACTTTATAATTATTAAGTTATTCTATCTATAATAGAACTTTCATTATACTGTTCATTATTCTATTTTATAGAATCTTGATATTCGCATATAAGACTTATTAAATAGACAGTTATTATTATTCATAATAATGAATTTTATTTATGTAAACTCTCATACTTTAATTCGAAAGCTAATATATAATTAATCTAATACTAGCATGCTTGAAGCATATTATATTACTCGATAAGTTGTGAGTTTTTATTAAGATAATTGATTCTTCGAAATAAAGAATTTATAATATTATTATTATCAATAATAAATAGATAATAAAGTTAATTTATAATAAACACTTTCTTCTTCTTATAATATATAAGATTACTTCTTTTCTCTTTAATTTCAATTTCTCTTCTTCTTTAATTATCTTTATCTCAGTCTTAATAATAGCATTACTAATAACAGCAATAATAATAATAATAATAATAACAGTAGTATTATCATTATTATTGTTATTATCGTCATTATTATATATAAGTAGTTCTTTCGATTTCTTATTTATTATTAATCTTCTCATTATTTAAAGCTTTAAAACGCAAAGTAATTAAAGCTCGTAAATTAATATTCTATTATACTTATATTATAATCATATTAATGCTATACTTTATAATAGCTAAAGCACTTAATTCAATCTTCTCTATTATTAATTAAGCTCGATTATAATATTAGTGTTATATAAGATGTCTCTATTATAAGTCTGAGATAATATTTATTTATAATATATTATTTAATCATATTAAATATGATTATTATTCTTTTAAAGATTATATCTATATTTCAATATATATTTTTAATAATTTCATATTTTAAGCATGCTTTTTTTATGCGAAACATCTATATTAACTGTTTTAAGTCTTCTTTTAATATGCGTATTATTATTAATTTACTTTATAAAAAAGCATGTAATATTCGTGCTAATTATAAGAGAAAGATATTTAAAGATATTAAATTGTAATATAAAATAATCTCTTATCATCTTTTTAATATATCTCTTTAAATTATCAGCTCTTTATTTAATAAATCTTTCTTTAAGCGTGTTTATATTTCTAATAATAATAATATTATTAATCTTAATCTTTTAAAGATTGAGAATAATCTTGTCTTACTTACTTAAACTATTCAGATATAAGTCGAAATTATTACGCAGACTATAAGTATGTTATTCTTAAGTAAAAAGCACAATACTAATATTTTTAACAGACTAAAATTATATTATCTAATTAATTTAAGTAGAATCAAGACTATTTTAAGAAAATAACTCTTTTAAAGTTAAATAAGAAATTGATGATATCTACTATATTTAAGATGTCTAAGTTAATTATATTTAATAAGTTGATTAAGTCTAATAATATTAATATGAAATTAAGTAAGAATCTTGAAATTAATAAGATAGAAATAACTGCGCTTTATAAGTAAATAAAGACTATTAATATTAATCGCGACTCTTTATTATAAATAATCAAAAACAGATTATAATAAATAAGTTGATAATTATTTAAAGTCTCATATTTATATTATACTTTTCTCATATATTTCGCGTGCGTTTTATTAATCAGACACTTTTTATTCTTTATAACAACACTTCTCGCTCTTTTTTATTTAAATAGTTTATTAATTAGATATTTAAATAACTGCTTATTCTATACTTGTTTTATAATTTCACTCTTATTAAAAAGTTATAATCTTTTCTTAAGTATTTAATAAGTTCTTTTCGAGTTCTTAAGTATTGTAATCTCTTATAAACTCTTGTTATTATACTAAAAATATATATTTCTCACGTAAAACGCATGCGTTAAGAATCTCTTTAACTTCTTATTCGTTCTCGCTCTATATCTTTACAGACTTAGATATCTCAATATCTTCTCGCCCGTGATATAACTTTAATAAAGAGACGTGAAATATAAAATAAATCCTTTTATAACTTCTAAAAAGAATTAATTAATAAGCATTCTTATTTATTAACTTCTTAATTTTAAATGACCCGAGAAACTTATTAATAAGCTTCTTACTTACTTTTCTTATATGAATATTCTTTAATAATAATAGAATCTTATCTTCAATCTTATAAATCATATTCTTGCGTTTTAAATTATAAAACTTCTTTATCACTTCTTGCGATTTAATTTAGAGATCTTTATTCTCTTTAATAATCTCTTTAATCTACTCCACTCTCTCTCTTATTAATTCGCTCTCCTCTTCTCGCGCAGATATCTTATCTGCGAGTTCCATATAAAAAGCAGATAGAAAACGCAATATCATCTCAAATAATATTTTTTCTATAACTGAATATACACTTTTATTATACGCGAATTTAATACTTAATAATAGATCTATTTAATCATTCTAATAATAATTAATATAATATTAAAGATAATATTTTAATATTTAATTCTTACACTCAATTTAATTATTTGTTTGTGAGTAAAATATTATGAAGAGATATCTCTTTACAGATAAGTAATAATAAAGAGTTCTTCAATATTTCAATATAAACATTAATTCTCTATCACTAATAATAAATTTAAAGAATTTAAATTTCGAGAATATCTTCTTAATAAGTCTCTCTTCAAGCTTAGAAGCATCGATTTCTTTTATACACGTTATATAATATATTATTTTCGAATATTAATTCATTATTATAAGAATAATATTATATACTTTATTTCTGCGAACAGTAAATAATAAGTTTATAATAAAGTTTATCGCAATATTTTATTAGACTCTCTTAAATTGTAATAATGACGTAAGTATATTATAAAACTTATATTATAATATCTTCATTCTTTAATAGATATCACACGTTAAAACATAATCTCTAATAATTTGCGATATTTTGAATCATTAATAATTTCGCAGTATAATCTCTTAAATTCTCTTTCAATTAAAATAACTCTTTTATTATAGATCATTATAATTCGCACGTAAAATCTTCATTTTAATTACATAATTATTAAAAATATAGATCGCGCTATTATATTATATAAGATTAATATAATCTTCGCACTATCTATTTTTAAATTAATTCTTCTTAATAAAATTATTTAAAGATCTCTTTCAGCTCTCTTCTGTGCAGAAGACATCTCTTTATTATAATATTAAAAGATAATTAATAAGAGCGTTCAAAATCTTTCTGTAAAATAATATAATAGAGATTAAACTTATAATTTCTATTTCTAAGAAGTTTTCTTCTTCTCTTAAAGAATTTTTGATTCTTCGCACATGATTAATATATATCTCGCGTGCGTTACGTTAATTATCTGCAGTAGATTTAAATAGAGTACTTTATTAACTTCTCTTAAAGTGTATAACAATCTCTATTATAGTTTTTATAAGCAATCTTAAATTTAGAAATTCTTCTTCTCAACTCAAATTAATGATTAAGATCTTAAATCTAACTCTTTCTAAACTAAGTATTTTAAGAGAATTCTCTTTCTTTCTCTCATTATTTACTGTGTAATCCGATCTACGCGATAATAAATCAGCGGAATTCTTCTTATTTTTGCGATAATAAATTTCAAAATTATAAATAATAAGCATCTCAATTTATCGAGCTTAATATTTATTTAACATCTTTATTATTATAAATAACTGTAAGTTGAAGTGATTATATAGAACTCGCACGCTAAAAGTAAGCAATTCTAAGTAATAGCGTTACTTCTTAAATAAGACAATAATTATCAGTATCTCTTAATTCTTTATAATATAATTTCTCTCAGCTAATATCAGCTTTCTCAAATAGAACGTCACTAATATTTAGATATAGCGTGTTATCTTTATATTATTATTATTGAATTGAGAGAGAATCTTTATCAGATCTCTTTTTAATATATTTGTTTTAATTTAAATTAACTTCTTTAAATTAAAATATTATAGTAAAGAAGTAGTCTAAAAGCACTCTTTTAATATGCGAAACGCAGTATCTATCTTCTTTATTTAAAGAAACGATTCAGTTTTTCTTTCTTTTATTATTCTCAGTAACAGATTTATAATTATAATAACTATTATAAAATACTCATAAATAAATCTTTTATAGAAGTTGATAAAGTTTAGAAAGATTTATATATTATGAAATGACTTCGAAATTAATTAATTAACAATTATAATCATTCTGTGTGTATTCATTAAAATGTCTATTATATTTATGCGATAATCAAGAAAGTTTATTTTTATAATAGAAAAGATATATTTTAACAGCTTAATATATAAGTTAAATTTGCGTAATCTTTTTAACACTTAACGCACGTGATCATTATACTTCTATTTATTATAATTATAAATCATAATATTATCAAGATAAACTATATAAATAATATTTAACAGACCCTTTAATACTTAATTAATATAAACTTAAAACATTATTAATATATTGATCAGCTTAAAAGATATAATTATATACTTAAAATAATTATATCACATATAAAATATAGTCTTCCACTCATCTTCTTACTTAATATATATTCGATAATAAGTATCATGCAGATTTATTAATATGAATCTCTTCGCATTACTCAATCAATTAAATATCTCAGAAATTAATAATAACAAATATTTATTTTAAATAATTACTTAATTCAAACTTTTATAATTCACACATAAGCGCAGATTATTATTCTTTTTAAAAATAAATAGAATTAAAATCTTTATAAATAATTTCAAATTCCTTATTTAGTCTTTTATTATATTATTCTTAAGATACTTACGTAATACTCGTAATTTATTTGTAAATAAGAAGTAAATGAATCTGTATAATATCTTCTTATCTTTCTTAATGAGAATAGCGTGTTTTACACACATATTATCAAACAATTTCGCAGTATTCTTTTCTAAGAATATATTAATATAATTTTCGAGCTCTTTTAATAACTGCATAATAATCACTTTTATAAAGTAAAGATCTATAGAATAATGTTATACTGAATTTACAGAGTCTCTATATATATCTTATATAATGCTCTTTAAATCTTCGCATATCTCTAATATAATTCTCGCAGATATAATATATATCGCATAAATTGAAATATCAGCTCTCTTAAGCTTTAACATCTTTATAATATTTATCTTATAACTCTTCTCACTTTCGCGATAAAATTATTTGCGTTACTTAAAGTAATAATCTAGATCTATATTAAAAATTCAGAGTTAATTCAATATAATATTATATCTTTAAATATCTATAGCTATAAAGTCTATTTAATAAGATTGTAATACTTCTATTAAGTTTATTACATTCACTCTAATCATATATTAATTATATATTATAATAAATTAATTATTCAAGATTATTACGCTCACAAATATAAAATCTGTTCGAATATCTTTTTTAATAATTACTTTTTATAATAGAAAGCATTCTTAAATATTTATATTTAAAAGTATAAATAGTCTACAAATATTATATTTATCTCGTAATATAATATTAATAATTATATATTATATTAGCTTTGCGTTTTTAAGATTTATATTTAATATTATAAACATAATTATAATATCGGAATCTATTTTTTTACTGATATTAATAAGAGATTAATCTTTCTCAGCGCTTTATAATTTCGAGAGAGATAATCAAACTTTCCGCAATTATAATAGATTATATTATCACTTCTTATATCTTTAATAAATATTAAGTTTATTTTAACTAAAATCAAATCAAAATAATAATTCATATTATAATTAAATTCGTATCCGCATTAAAAACGCCCGCAAGAAGCATATATTCCGCGTGCGCTTTTATCTAATATAGTGTTAACTAAATCAGTATAAGACTTATCTTTACTCTTTAAAAGCAGCTCTCAAGTCAATTCTTCTTATCATTATATCGTAATTATAATTTACTCGCGAAATATAATAGTTTTATTCTCTTTCAAGATCTCTCTGCGAATCTCTAATATAAGATAAGTAAGTAGTTATTATATTTTATACTCTTTCTTAGTTATCGATGAAATATCTTTTTCAAAACTTTTAATAAGAGTTATAATATCTTAAATTGATTACTGAGATTACTACTTAATAATCTTGAGCCGAATTAATATATATTATATATAATTAATAGAATTAATAATCAGACTTCAATATCATTTTATATATTCATCTTAGATTGCAATTGAAATTATATTATTAATTTAAAATTCGCGTGCTTTATTTTATAAATAAATCATCACTTAATTAATAAGATTAATCTTGTTTATAAATAATAGCGTGTGTATATAAATCTTTTAATTATTCTTATAATTAATTATGTCTTTAAGATTCTTTGCTAAATAATATGAAGATTTAATAATATAAATTAAACATAACGAAGAAGTGTAAGAATAAGTAGAGAAAGCGACTTATTTATAATAAATGAGTAATTCTATAATTTCTATAAGATTTATAAACATTTTATTTATAAGTTTGAATTCTATCGCAGTAATATCTTCAAGCATTCTCTTCTCTTAAATCTACTCGCATAAGTACTTATAATACTATTTAATAATCTTCTATTTATCATTATTATTAATAGAAGATATAGACTACTCATCTATTATTAAATTAATGTTTATATTATTAATTAACTTTTCTTCATCTTCACTAATTATATCAATTCCGCTTCGCGTCTTTATTATCGTGTTAAAGAATATCTATCAAACAATCTATTAAATAAAGTGATCTGAATATTAAGAAGACTGCTCGAGATTAGATAAGTAGTAGACATTCTTCACGTGTATATAAAAATCTGAGATATAGAAGTTTATAAGCATGCGAGTAATATGCGAAAAATATATTAAGAGTGTATATAACAAATATATAATGACGGCTCTCTTATATTATAAGAATAGATTACTGATCTATAAAGATTTACTTCTACAGCTAACTTATATCTGCGTGTTAAAACTGAGTCTTAACGCTTTCTAATATTATAAGAATATAGAATAATATAAGCAATATATTACGCACATTTAAGAAATTCTGTAATTTATATAATAAGATGATTAAGACTTATAATAAAGAGATTAATAAGATATCAGAAAATTATTAAATAATTTTAAATATATAGAGTTATTAATAAAAAGAAAGAGATATATAAATAGTTAAAAGATAATAGTTAATTTAAAAGAATTAGTTTCTTAAAGAGAGATTAAAAGATGAGAAGATATTAATAAAGAGATTATTAATAAGATTAGCTACATCTATTATATCTTAATATTAAGAGAATAGAGTGAAAGATTTATAATAAGTATTAGAAGCTTTAATAATTATAATAGAAGAAACTGATTAAGATTAAAGATTAAATAAGAAGCTTCTTAATTTAAAAATATTCAAGATTAAAACTTTATAATAATTTATAATATAATTATTATCTATTAAAATAAAGCTGAGAGTGAATAAGAATAGATTTCTTATAAAAATAAGTTAAGTAATCTATATAAGATTTAGAATTAAGAGTGAGACTGAAAATCTTCTAGAATTATATTTAGAAGATTTTGAGATAATAATTATTATCTCTCTTCTATAGATATTAATAAATTGATTTGCCGATTTATTTCAAAAGTAGATAATAAAAGATAAGTATTAACAGCTTTATTAATAAAATAAGAATTTATTTACTTTTCTTAAAGAATTTATAAGATACACTGCTTAAATAGATATCTTAAAGAAGAATTAGATTTAAGATATAAGATTTAAAATCTATAATAAATTGAAATAAGTAATTATTTTAAATAGATATTCTTTATTAAAGAAGATGATTAAGAACTTACAATTTTGCGAAGTAAATATTCAAAAAATAAAGATATTTATAAAAGATCGTGAAATAATCTGAGCAGATTTAAAATTTAAAAAGAGAAAGTTAGCTAATAAATTAATTAATAAGATTAGATTAGTTAGATCGCCTCTATTTTATATGATTAAGATAGATTGTAAGAAGTTTCAATATTATAAATGTTAATAACTAAAATATATAGTCAGAAACTATTCAGAATTGATGATTATTAAGAAAGGAGATTCTAATATTTTACGAAAATTAGAAAAAGAGTAATTTATCGTAAAGACGTTATAAATAGATCTGCGAACGCAGAAATAGTTATAAATAAGTCGAGATAAAAGTGTTAATTATAAATATCGCCAATTATTATCTTTATAATAATTAAAGACTGAATAAAGTCTTTATTTCTAGTAAATATTCTATTAAGTAAAGAAAAGATGAATTCTCTAAATATATTTATATTAATAAATATTAATTATCGACTTATAATAATAATAAATTATTAACTAATTAAGAATCTATATAAGAGATTGTAAATTAGATTAATAAGTTTAGTTAAGAAGATTTTATTAATAGATTTTATAGAAAGAAAGCATTCTATTATAACGCAGACGATTTATATATTTATGATAATTATAAGATATTAATAAATATCACAGATCTTCTATATAATTCAGACAATATACTTTATTATTCTAAAGAAGAAATGAATGAGATTGTATAATTATATACTTAATCTCATTATTAATACTATAAATTTCAAGCTGAAATATTATTAACATAATAGTGAAAATCCAATTATTTTATTGTACATATAATATAGCGAAATATTAGAAAAGACGCTAAATCATAATAAGTTTAATTTAGTAGACTTGAATAGAAGTCTAAGTAATTCTAAGTAGAATAATAGATCATCTTTTATTCTATTAAAGATTTTAAAGCGTGAAAAGATAAAGATTAATCAGAGATTAATCTTATTTAAAAAGATATTCTTTATAAGAATGAAAAAGATTTGAAGATCATAAAAGTAAAAAGATAATATGAATTCAGATATAAGCTCAATCTCTTTTAAATTAAAGAATATTAAAATAGTGAGTTTAATAACTTTTAAGAAGTTGACTAAAAAATCTAAAGTAAAGATTATTATAATTACTTTCGAGAATATTGAAAAGTAGAAAAAGAATGATAAGAAGACTGAAGAGAATCTATAAAAGATAATTCCTTCTAAATTTCAAGAATATACTTATATCTTTTTAAAAAAGACTTCGAACACTCTTTCTTTATATTAAAATTAATATAATTATTAAATAGAATTATAGAATAACGCCGAACTGTTTAGAAGACAGTTCTATTAATAAATAAATCCTGCGAAGCTTAACATGATTAAGAGATATATTAAGAAGAATCTTAAAAAGAGATTTATTAAACTAAATAATATATTATTTACATTTCTAATTTTATTAATTTGAAAGTTAAATAAAGAGCTTCAATTCTGCATGAATTATTAAGATCTGAACGCTTTTATAAAGAAGAACGGATATTTAATATTTAAAATAGATGAGATGTTAAGATAACTTATTAAAGCGAAGTTTCTGATAAAGATAAATGTTTATTAAGCGTTTTATTAAATCAGAATAATTAAAATTAAAGATAATGATTTAATGATATTTAATATGATATATAAAAATTATCGCTATTTAATAATGTCTTTTAAATTGAGCTCGGCGCTCTTAATTAATTAGAGATATATAAATAATATGTTTCTAAGTATATTAAAATGATTTATAATATTATATTAGAATGATATTCTAATATTTAGTAACACGCGAGAAGAATATAAATAATATATTAAAAAGATATTGAAGATTTTAAAGAAAGTAGAACTTTAAATAAATATTAAGAAATATGACTTTTATATTATAAAGATTAAATTCTTAGATCTATTAATGAGTGTAAATAAAATGTAATTGAATTCGACTTAAATCAAGATAATTCAGAAGTAGAAAATGTTTAGATTAGAAGACATATAAGTAGTACAACGATTTCTGGAATTTATCAACTATTATTAACAATTCTGTAAGGATTTTAGTTAGATAGTAAGGCTATTAAATAATTTATTAAGAAAAGAGATCTCTTTAATATAAAATGAATTCTGCACAGAGATATTTAAGAAGTTGAAGAAACTAATAATATTTAATTTAGTTCTTCAATATTTTAATTTGAGAAAGAAGACTTATATGAAATATAATACAAGTGATTATATTACTGAAGAAATTCTCTTATAAAAAGAATTGAATGAAAAATTATATTTAATTATTTACTATTTAAGTAATATAAGCTCGGCTGAGAGGAATTATATTATATATAATAAGAAATTGTTGACAATAATTTAATGTTTTGAGAAATCAGAGTTGAAGCTATAAAATATTGAAGAAGATATTATTAAAGTGCTTATAGATTATAAGACTCTAAAGTATTTCATATTAATAAAGAAGTTAATAAGATAATAGATGAGATAAGTAAAGTTCTTAACGCAATTCAACTTTAAAGTTATTTATTAATTAAAGATAATTAATAAAAAGATTAATATCTTAATAAGAAGAGAGAAGAATATTTCTAGAATAAAGAATGATTTTAATTTATATTAGATATTTTTAATATTAAAGATATTATTTAAAGAGATTTAGAGAGATTATAAGATAATATATATTATGTAAGAGATTCGCACTTTAGATAAGAAGATTAAGTAAGCGAATAAAAATAATTAGAATTTAAAGAAGATTTATAAGATCTTATAGAATAAGATCGAGAGCGTTTATAATAAATATTAGACAAGTCTATATAAGAAATGAAAAGATCTAATCTACTTTTAAGATAGATTAATGATTTCTATAAAGTTAGAAGATCTGCGAATATAAATAATTCGATAAATTTATAAAAGTTGAGAGATCGATTATATAAAAGAATTAAAGATATTATAATTAATTTGAAAATTATATTAATTTTCTGAGCTGATAAAAGCAGTTAAATAATATCTGAGAAACTGTTATATTTATTAAAGATTAAAGATAAGAAGATAGCATTTAAAAGAAAAGTTATAATCTCTTTTAATTTCTGAGATATCTTAAAAGAATATCTTCATAAATTTTATAATAAAATTATTAAAATCAGAAGGATTTAATGCGATTCTTAATATAATAAATTAATTATTAAAAGAAAGACACTATATTGTTTATATAACTACTAATGAGAATATAATTATAAAGAATATAGTCAGAATATTATATAAGAATATATAAAGAATTCATAATCTATTTAATATAATTGTATTAAATAGAGATCCTCAATTTGCGAGTATAATATAATTATATCTATGTAAGATTTTAGACATTATTGTGAAGCTATTAACAGCATTTTATTTATAAATAAATGAATAAATAGAAGTTATAAATGCGAAGATAAAGCGCTACTTATATAATTATATAAACTTTAATTAAAGAAATTGAGCGGAATTATTATCGAGTGCGGAATTCACGACTAACGCAGTTATATTCGAATTGATTTAATTATCTTTATTTATAATTAATAAGGAATATAAGTTATGAATAAGCTTTAACGCGATAAAGAAGTTAAAGATAATTAGATAATAAATTAAACTATAAAAGACTTAAAATTTAATAAAGTTAATAACTTAAATCTAATATTAGATAAGAGATTATTTAATTCAGACTTAAAAGAGATAAAAGAAGTAGATTAATAAGCATTATTAATTAGTAATATTTGAGAAAGAAGAAAAGATTTGATTATTAATAAAGAACATTTATATAATTAAATCTTATAAGAAATTAAATATGAAATAAATTGATTTATATAAAGTGTTAAAGAAGCTGAGAGATATATATAAACTTAAATTATTTATATTTTTAAAGATTTATTTTATTTTCTATATTATTTTATTAGAATTAAGAGAAGAAGAATGAAATCAGTAAGCATCAAGATTATTAGACAGATAATATAGAGATGAAAAGACTTATATAAAGAAGCAGAGCTGACAGTCTTATAAGAGAAGATACGCGCTCTCATTCAATCGATTCTATAAATCTATTCATACGCAGAAAATGCGATAAAAGATATATTAAAAGACGCGTTAAAATGTGTAAATCACTCTTTATCTAAATAATTATCTAATTTAATAAAGATAAGATTACGCAGAATTGAGAAATTTATTATTAGATTAGAAAATTAAAATTAGTAGAAAAAACTCTTAATCTTATATATAAAAATAGCGCGTGATACTTTAAAAAAGAAATTAGTCTTTATAACTTAACTCTTTTTAAAAATAGAGATAAGAAAAATCATTATTTAAATCTTAGATAAAAAAGAGAAGATTAGAATTAATAAACTCTTAATTAAAGAGATTGTAGATCGAGTTAATTAAAGATTAACAGAAATATCTTATACGCATTATATAATTATAATAAAGAAACTTTTAAAGAAAGAAATTATATTATATATAAAAGATAACTTAAGTTATATAAAGTTTAAACGGAACTTAATATAAATAAAGTTATTAAACTTACTTATATAACTTAAGATAAGATTATATAAAATATTAATGTGAATAATATAAATAAGATAAGAAGAGAAAGAGAAGAAGTAACTTATACAAGAATTAAAGAATAAAAATACTAGATTTATTCTAAATCTTAAAATTAAAAATCTTCGATAAATAAAGAGAAATATAAAGATTAACATAATTATATACACAATTCTAAAACTCTTTTGCTTAAACTTAGTAAATAAAATTATTTAAAAAGATCTTATTTATAAGATAGAGTTTAAATCAATTATACAATATAATTCAACTCTTTAATCATAATAATATTTTTATTATTAGAAATATGAACACTCACTTTATATATATAAAAAGATATAAATCTGCGCATATTACGCAGAATATTATTAAATTAATAAGTATAAGAAAAAGTTAAAGAGAAAGATTGTATAATATAATAATTACTTAGAAGAATATAAAGCTTAATCTTATAATTGCTTATAAAAGAAAAGAGAATGATTTTATATAAAGAAAATATATAATAAGAAATCGAGATACTTTTAATCTTAGAATTAATAAGAGATCATCTCTATCTCTTCTTTTCTCTCTTTATTAATATTAAACTCACTAATAAAAGTCAGTAGAAATGATTCTAAGTTAAAGATGAAATAGAGTTAAATAGAGAGCTTATAAAAAAGAAGATTAATTTATTTAAAAGATTATTTATAAGAATTTAAGAATTATATAAAAGTTAATCTCATATTAAATTAAAATATTTAACTTCTTCTAATCAGAGAAAGTCAATTTATACTTAAGAATATTATATATTAAAAAACATTTCTATATAAAATCTTAAGATTTTATAATATAATGTTAATAAATTTAGAAATAAAATAATAATAAAGCTACTTCAGAATTTAAAAATTAAATTATATAATATTCTTGCGATTTAAGAATTATAAAGAGACACACTTAATCCCATTTTATATAATTTAAAATAGAGCGCGTTTCACAATAGTAATTAGAGAATTAAAGACTTAAGAATACTCACTCTTATTAATAAATATATTCATACAAAAATATAATTAGAGATATATCACTCAAAAAATCTTATTATAATTATATTAAAACTGCGAAAGATATAAAACATTAATTATATAATCAATATTCATAATATTTATAACTCTCTAAATTAACACGCTGAGATTGAAGAAACTAAGTCTTTTAAAATACTTTGTATAATATTAAGAATGCTTAAAAAGCATATTATATTAAGTGACTTAAATCTTCATTACTTTAATTAAATAGAACTCTCTTATTTACTGTAATATAAGCTCTCAAACACGTTATTAAATATTATATAAAAGATTAAAATAAGATTAATTCTCTCTTCGAAAACAGTTATAAGAGACTTTTAAAGAGAAGATTTATATAAATAAATAATTATTAATCTTATCTTCACAATAACAGTATTAGAGGATCAGCTCATATAATATTAAGTAGAATTGAAAAGAGAACAATTCTTAAATCATCTCTTAATTAATATAAAGTTTGAATAATTAGATTAATATATAAAAGAGTATATAAAAAAACGCAGAGCGTGAAAGAAGATGAATTAAGAAATCTTTATTAAAAGTCTCTTTAATTATATAAAAGCTCTTGAAAATTACACACTTTAAATAAAAGAAGAGATTAATCATTTCACGTACAAATTAATAAGATATATATAAGTAGTTATAAAGAATTTAACACTATAAATGCGGCTCTTCTTATATAATTAAAGCTTCTAAATAAATAAATATTAAGAAGTAATTAAGAATATATGAAAGATATGCAGAAAATTTATAAGAAATCTCTCACTTTCTATTTCTTATATTATTGAAATGAGTTCCCTTTCTTATTAAGAATAGCACTGCCGCGTTTAGTCTACTATTAGCGCTATCAAATTACAGATTTCTTGACATAAGAAACATCAAAATTTTCAAAGTAATTTACTTTTTAATTAATCTTCAACATCATTATTTCAACTTTAAAATAGCTTGAAATTCTTTATAATTACTCTCAGTTCTTTTTAATAATTAAATTTAATTATATTTTAATTTCAATTATATAAAACAGACTTATTTCTAGCTGTTTTAATTAAAATTAATTAAAATCCTTTGAAATTCTTTGAAATTAAGAATTTTTAAATTATTAACTTTTTATTAAATAGTCTAGATTTCAGAGCATTTATTAGTTAGATTTCAGCTAGACTATATCTCATTCAATCGCCCTATTTAATAAGGCTATTTTAAGTATTTTTTTAAGTATATAATACTTATTCTTTGCGCAATTTTATATAGATTTAAACAGTTAATTCAATCAATTCTACAGATACTTTCAAGCTATTCAGCCCGCAATTTATCTAATACTTTCTCATTAAATCAACTCACTATTCAACCGTCTTGGAGTGCCCGGGGGCGCCTAAAAAAGCGCCCCTGAGCTGAAATAGCCCCCGAAACCTACGAAAATAATGAAATTCTTTCAATTTAACGTATTAAACGCTCACGAAAAGCCTCACAGCTCGCCCAATTCTCTGTTTATGAGGACGAACTTTTCAGTGCAGATAGCTTTAATTCCGGCGCTTTAATGAGTTTATCTCCAGCTGGAAATGGACCTTAATCGCAGAAGATACAGTCTCATATCTCTGTTAAAATCTCTTTTCAAGCTGAATTTCACTCAAAATCGAATTTTTCTTCGCCTCAAAATCACTCTCAAAATACTACAAAAATCCTTCAATCACTAGCTATGAATAGCAGACAGAGAGTACCAAAAATCCCTAAAAAATGGACCGAAAATCAGCTAAATGATCACACAAGTACGTTATTTTCTTGTTTTTTATTATTTCTTTTAATTTTTTCTTTATATTCTATATATATAACTAATAATTTAATAGCTTCTTCTATTACAGACGATTCTACAGCTGATAAGAAGTTAAATAACTTCTTAATTCCTCCTGCAGAAGCTGCAGAACAATTTAAAAATCATTTAATTTCAGAAATTCTTCGTTCTTTACTCAAATTTAAGCCGCTTTTGTTAAAGTCTCATACAGAGCAGCTCTGAAATATCGATCTCAACAAACATTAACACTCTTTAGCTCTATTCCAGTTATTCTTTAACTGGAAAACGATGGCTATTATTGTTAAAGAAACAAATTCTTTTGCATTTCATAATAATTCAGCTCAAAATCTGTGGGTTTCTCTTTTTATTAAAGAGCTATATCACTTTTTTAATTATTTATTATTATTATCTCTTCATAAATAATCTCTCTAAACTTATTCTTAACATTTAAATAAAGTTTTATCAAAAACTTCTCTTTCAAAAAATCGATTTAAGCAGATTATTAAGAATTTTCACTTTAAAGATCGCGGTTTAAATCCGATTAAAAAAGACTTTAATTGATGAGATAAATTAGAGTTTATTTTCTCTATTTTACGCGAAAAATCTGCTTATTATTAACTTCTCAATACAAATCTTACTGTGAATGAAGTTATGCTCAAATTTAAAGAAAGAACTTCTCAAAAAATCATTATTTCTGACAAGTCTATTCTCATAGGATTTAAGCTATATACTTTAGATGATTTCGATTATATCTATAACTGAGAATATACTAAACCGGGCATAGCAGAAGAAATATTGAGAGAGAAAAAAAAAGTTTCTATTTCTGTTCCTAATTCTTTAATTTCTACTTCTTTCAATCCCACTCAATTAGTGATAATTCGACTTATAAATTCTCTTTCTAAATTCGTTAAAGATGAGCTCTTTTTTCATTTCTATTTAGATAATTTATTTGTTTGCTGGAAATCTGCTCAGGCTCTAAAAGAGCGTGAAATAGTAGTTACTGAAACTGTTCGAAAGAGAGTCACAGGCTATTCTTCACGACTTTTACAGTTAAAAAAAATGAATAGAGCTCTAGAATGAGGAGCTCTACAGGCCTCTATTATAGAGGGGGTAGCCTGCTGGCTATGGCAGGATGCAAATGCGGTTATGGATACGTTTATTTTTTATTTTTCTTTATTTCTATTTTTCTCTCCTTTATTTTCTTTTCTAAAATTCTTAAAAATATCTTCTTAATTACTTCTATTTTTTCTCTATTTAATTATCTATTTTCTATAATTTTAACTCTACTTTCCATAAAGTTATATCCTCTTTTCTATGAATTTTCTCTGAAATTTTCTCTTTTTGAATTTTAGTATTATGAAATAATATATTAATAATTTTTTAGAAATAATTACTGAACACAGAATCGAAGACAGTATTTTACGTCTACGAAAACGCTCTAAAAAGACTGCTTCAAATGCCGCAATTACTCGAAAATCATTTAAAGATCAATCAACTAAAATTCTTTCTATTTTCTTATTTATTGATTGTTATAATCAAAATATGGGGGGGATAGATTAAGCAAATCAGCTTCGAGCCGCCTTTACTACTCATTTTTCTCGAAATTAAAAGGAATTCTTTTCTAAAGTCTTTTTTACTATTGATATAGCTGTTATTAATAGCTATAAGCTTAATTTAGCTTTAAATAGATCGAAAATAAGCTTTATTGAAAATCGAAAATCTACTTAATATCGAGAATTCATCAAAGAATTAGTAAATCTTTTATTTTATATAGAAGATAAAGATTTTTCTGATAAAATTACTCAAAAATCCTATTCAAAATATGAATATCAGTCAGTTTCAATAGAATTAAAATTCTCAGAAAAAAGAGCTTTTTCTAAGAATATTCATCAATTTTCTCAGCACTCTCAAATTTGAAATACAGCTCAAAAACGAGAATATTGTGTTATTTATTCTTTAAAACTCAATTCAGAGTCTCAAAAAAAAGAAGAAAAAGAAGAAAAAGAATTTCAATTAATACTTCAATTGAATAATAATTTAATTGAAGTAGAAAAGAATAAATTATTAAGAATTTGAAGAAATTGAACTTTTTGATAATGTAAAGAATGTGAAGTACATATTTGTTAAGCTTATTAACATTCAAATTATGTAAATAGCTAATAATAATAACTTTCTACTTTTATTTTATTTTATTTATTTTATTTTATTTTATATTTAAAATTTACTATTTATCTTTTTATAATATTTATAGAATTAAATAATTTAAATTTAATTATTTAATA
>JAABUK010003499.1_pt1 | contig 26519 bp, 28 predicted proteins | sample 5559141 | NCBI WGS metagenome assembly JAABUK01 (sample SAMN10711869, study PRJNA513367) | rock metagenome | isolation source: Antarctica rocks | place: Antarctica: Victoria Land, Pudding Butte nord | collected 2016-01-03
CACGCGAGACGACCGCAATGTCGAGCGTGTTCAGCACCATATACGCTGCCTGGAGAAGCTCGGATACAACACGTTTGCCGTCGAGTAGCGCTGCCTATTCTCAGAACAATGTCCTTTATCATGCGTGACCGGCACTGTTCAGGATCTCAGGGCGTCTCCCGCTCGATGAGAAAGGTTGGCATGGAACGAGCGTTGTCGAAATTCTCGATTGTTCGTAACGTCGCGGAGCAGGTGTGTGTACGGATCACACGGAAAGCAGTCTCTAGTCTTCAGGACATGAAAATCTGCCCTGTTGGCGGGTGACGATTCAGGGTTGACCAGCACCTGGGACGAGCTCTGCGTCCAACTGCAAGGTCCGTTATCGCTCTTCTGGGATCACTACGAGCAAGTCGTTCGGAACATCGTGTAGGCCGAAGTACAGGGACTTCCGCCTTATGAGCGCGATGCTATATGGCTACAAACGCGGAGGGGTGAGGAATGGAGCTGCGAAGATGAAGACGCCCGCAATCCGGCTCCACTGGTAAATGACGAAATCACCGAATACCTCATGAAAGACTTCGTCTACGAGAGGGCAAGCAAGTGGAGCAATCTTCGGATTAGGAAGTACCTGGAGCAGGTCGGATGAAGGTGCAATGCTTCCGCGCAGTGGCTCCCGTGATCAATCTCCAGAGCACGTGGTTGATCTTAGAACAGCCGGCGCAACTCGCGGCGTCCGTCCACCACGCGGATAATCTCGACGCTCTCGACCGGGCCGTCTTGCGTGTCAGGGTGCAGTTCGTACAACACCAGGTAAAAGCCTTCCACCAGCATGCGGGCGGCAGGTGCGATCTCTGGCCGGCGCGGACCCATGCGCGGGAACTCGCCAACAGTCCGACACGGCCTTCGAGGGCCGTATAGATGCGCTCGGCAGCATCGGCATTCTCTAAGCCGATGGTGACGTACATATCCATCAAATCTTCCAGAGCCTGCGGACTCCAGAGAAGCTCAGCCAACATCGGCAAGCTGGCGCGAAGCCGTCTTTTCTAAACGTTGACGAGCTTTTTGCCGCACCTTGCCGAGATCGGCGGGGGTTGCGGGTCCGCTTTGCTTGCCCTCGGACCAAAGCTGTCGAAGCCGTCGAACATCCTCCCCGTGGAGCTCCCGCTTCCGCTGCCAATCTCGAAGCGCCTCACGCACGATCTCGCTGGTGGTGGCGTACTCCCCGGACTCTACGGCGCTTTTAAGAGTCATGACCTGTTCTCCTGTCAACGCAACGCTCACCTTTTGAACCTCTGGCATAAGCACCCTCTGGTAGCAAATGTTACTACTTTTGGAGTCCGCACGATAACCAGTCAACTTGTTTCGTCGTCCACTTCTCTGCCGGCAATCTTTACCGCTCGCCCGGAAACCCGCACGCGGATGCGAGATTCCTTCAGCTCGCACATCCGCATCCCAATACTCGCCGCGCCTACATGGAGGCCGTCCGGCAGTTCTCTGCCTTTTGTGCCGAGCTCGGCATCTTGGATCTCGTTCAGGTGGAGCCGATCCATGTGGCGGCGTTTGTGGAGGCGCAGCTAAAACTCCACTCCAAACCGACCGTCAAGCAGCGGCTGGCCGCTCTGCGGATGCTGTTCGACTGGATGGTGGTCGGCCAGGTCCTGCCCGTCAATCCTGCCCACGCCGTGCGTGGTCCGAAGCACTCGCGAAGGCGCGGTAAGACCCCGGTTCTGCAGGTCGACGAAGCTAGAACACAATCCCAAAGAGATCAACCCAAAGATGGCCTCCGACATCGTCTACTGGTCGAAAGAGTTTGGTGTCACCGGCGACCAGCTCCACGAAGCCATCCGCAGCCATGGAACTCACGTTGAAAAGCTCCGCGCCGCCCTTCACTCACAAAGGTGCCTGAGGCTGCTGTCTCGGGCTCAACAGTGCTGAAAGCGGAGCATCTTTCGGAGACAAGCCTCAATATAACGTCGTTTGTGACGTGGTTACGAATGCCCGAAGCGGAGACGCGCTTCGAATGATGCAAGTGGACGACCTTGGATATCCCCAGAGGCGGTGATTAACAAACTAGTTCTTCGACGGTGCAATCGCGTCCTTGGCTGCCTTGGCGACACGGAACTTTACCGCCGTCTTGGCTTTGATCTTGATCGACTCACCCGTTTGAGGATTTCTACCCATGCGCGTCGCACGCTCAGCCTTCACCAGCTTGCCAAGTCCAGGGAAGGTGAACTCCCCATTGCTCTTTGTTTCCTGAATGGCGGTCTGAGCCAAAATATCGAAAAAGCTTGCCGACTGCTTCGTCGTGAGCTCCATCCTCTCTGCTATCAGACGCACGAGCTCTGTCTTGCTCATCTTCTTCGCTGCAACCGCCTTGGCTGGAGATGCCGAGATTGCAGGGGCAGCTGCCTTTTTCGCAGCTGCCTTCGGAGTTGGAGCTTTCTTCGTTGCCATGAACACCTCTTAGATCGTTCTCGTTCTTGCTTCAATCCGTATCAGAAATTAGGTAAACCGATCCGGAACCGTTGTCGATCACGTCCTTGAAGAGCACACCAGGATCTGGCTAGCCGGCTTTGCTTCCGCGTTCACCTGCTTTGAGATGATGCTCAACTTCTTGTCTGCAGCCTTCTCCTCGGCTAATGTCTGATCCAGAGGGGCGGCGATCTCACCCTGCCCAAGTAACTTCGCGAACTCTCGCGCAGAACCGTAACCAGCCATCTCGTAGTGCTCGATCCGCTGCGATGCGGAGATCAGAGCCGCATCACGCACATTGCCTTTCTCGGTATCAGCGAGGACCTCGGAACCCTCTTCGAGGACTCCCTTCATCCCAACACAGAGCTTGCCAGTAGACTTTTTCCCCAGCGTACCGAAGATCTGGTCTAGGCGCGCGACCTGGCCCTTCGTCTCCTCGAGGTGGGTGAGGATTGCCTCCTTCAATTCAGGTGTACTCGCCCCCTTCGCGATCTTTGGCAAGGCTCGCGTGATCTGCTTCTCGGCGGAGCAAAGATCCCTCAGTTCATCGATCAAGAGCTCTTCCATCGTGTTTACGCTCATAACAACCTCTTTCGGTCCCTGTCAGTTATGTGATGATCTGTGAGGGGCATTCTACTTGTTCAGAGTTCGTGACCACGCTGCACTGGTCAAAGGAACCAGTCGTTGTTCCCTTTCGGTAAGGGGCCGGTCGAGCCCAAGCCCTGAGCCAGTCTGTGTCACCTCACCGCTGGCGATCGTAGAGCCGTCTGACGTTTTAATCGCAAGAAGGCCATGGGTTGAACTCTGATCCTTGTGTGAAACTCGGAGGTCGCCGGTGAGTAGATTTCATTACTTTCTGTTTGCTGAACCGCGCGATAGGAATTTATAGATGGCGACCACCCTTCACGTCTGCAACTAAGCTTCGGACGGCAGCAACCACCGCATCACATGACGATCTCCAACGCTGAACACGTTCCGGCCGTAGGCGATCGATCCGCTAGCACCCTGGCGACCAGCATGGCTTTACCAATCACTGAGGGTCCCGTCCAGCTTTCTCGATACAGGCAGGTACGCTCGCTGGTAGGGGTGCTTTGCAGCGAGTACTTCGTCGACATCGACACCCAGTCCCGCAGCCTCTCCTGGATGCATGTAGCCCTGCGCGAAGCTATATCCGTGCGGAAAAACCTCGTTTGTGAGTGCGGAGTGGTGCATGTATTCTTGAATGCCAAAGTTGTGGATTGCAAGCCCGAAGTGCAATGCAGCGGCCATGGTTACCGGAGAGAGGTCCGTCGCTCCATGGAAGCCGGTTCGCACATGGTAGAGTGCCGCAAAATCCGCGACCTTTCTCAGATGGGTGATGCCACCGCCATGCACGATCGCCATCCGGATGTAGTCGATCCACTGATGCCGGATGAGATCGAGCGTGTCCCAGATGCTGCTGAACACCTCACCGGTCGCAATCGGCGTCGTAGTGTGCTCGCGAACGTATCTGAATCCCTCCTGAAGTTCTGCGGGCACGGGGTCTTCCATCCAAAACAGATGGTACTGCTCAAGCGATTTTCCCAATCGTGCCGCCTCGATCGGTGTGAGCCTATGGTGAACATCATGTAAGAGATGAACATCTCCGCCGAGATCCACCCGGAGCTTTTCAAACAGCTTCGGCGCAAAGCGAAGGTATTTTTCGCTCGACCAAAGCGATTCGGACGGCAGACCTCGCTCGGCGGGCTCGTACGCTTTCGTGCCCTTCGGCACACCGTAGCTCGAATCGACCCCGGGCACCGCACATTGCGCCCGCACAGCCAGGTAGCCCTCCTCCATATAGCGAAGGACTGCATCCTTCGCCTCCTCGATGTCCCGCCCGTTTGCGTGCGTGTACACCAACACACCGTCCCTGCTCTTTCCTCCGAGCAGGTTGTAGAGGGGGGTGTTCAGGGCCTTGCCCTTGATGTCCCAAAGTGCAACATCGACCGCCGCAATCGCTGTCATCGTCACAGGTCCGCGCCGCCAATATGCGCCGCGGTAGAGGTACTGCCAGATATCCTCCGTCTGCGATGGATCGCGACCAATCAGGCATGGAATCACATGCTCCGTGAGATAGCTGGCGACAGCGAGCTCGCGTCCATTCAATGTCGCGTCACCTAAACCGTACAGCCCCTCGTCAGTGTTAATCTTCAGGGTCACAAAATTGCGTTCAGGGGAACACACGATCACCTTTGCGTCCGTAATTTTCACGGGTTAACCTTTCTTGTACTCTTTCGGACTGAACCGCAGCCTGGGGTTGCGAGCGCTAAACCGTGACCGGCATTCTGCTACTGAAATACCCCTGGGTTCGCCAGACGGCAGTATGGGTCTGCTCACTCAAATGCCACCCGGAAGGAGTTCGGGGGAGCGGAAGGTCCTTGCGCTGCTTCCGCATGCGTCGGAGCTCTCGTCATCGGGTACTGCTCACTGATTGACTCCGCTCGCGAGTTGACCGCCATCGACGACAACGATCTGGCCAGTCGTGTACGAGCTTGCCTCAGATGCCAGGTAGACTGCTGTGCTGACCAACTCATCTAACTCGCCGAACCGACCCATGGGCGTACGCATCAGCAACTCTTTCCCGCGGGAAGAGTCCAGAAGACTGCGGTTCAGGGCAGTGGGAAAGACTCCGGGCGCGATGGCGTTTACGCATACCCCTCGATCTGCCCACTCCACGGCGAGGGACCGCGTCAGGGCTCCAACTGCCGCCTTGCTTGCCCCATAAGCCGCGACTTCATGGAAGGCCACAAATGTCGCTAATGAAGCGATGTTTATGATTTTGCCGTAGCCTCGATCCAGCATCGAGCGTCCGAAGACCTGGCAGGCTCGCATCGTCCCACCGAGGTTGATGTTCATGATTGAATTCCACAACTCTTCCGTGCAGTCCAGTGTTGGCACTCGCTGTGTAATGCCCGCGGAGTTGATAAGGATATCGACTTTACCGAACTCCGCTATAGCTGCATTGTGGACTCGCTCGATCGAGCTTCTATCCGTTACATCCGATGCAATCGCAACAGTACGGCTGCCTATTGCACTTAGCTCTTTCGCAACATCATCAACACTCTTCTGCGAACGGGAGGTCGCAATCACATCGGAGCCCGCCCTGGCGAGACCCAGCGCCAAAGCACGACCAATTCCCATCGTACCGCCCATCACAACTGCGGATCTCCCGCTGAGTAGACCTTGCGTCATCTTGCTTCTACGCTCCGATGTCGAGAGGGTGTTGAACGGAAATGGTTGTCATTAGAAGGTCACACGGCCGCTGAAGCGGAGAGTGGGCGCCGCGTTAGACGTAGTGATGACTCCGAAGCTTGAGGGTGCATTGACGTTGACTCCGGGATTGGCAAACTGTGGCGTGTTGGTGACGTCGAACGACTCCGCCTTGAGAACGATGTTGAATTCGCGGTAGATGGGTATGTTGCGGGTGAGTGCCGCGTCAAGATCGAAGACACCCGGTCCACGAATGGTATTACGACCGACGTTACCGATGCGCGCGGCAGCGCTACCGACCGCCTTATAGTAGCCTGCGCTATTGTCGAAGTAAGTGAGCGCGGTAGGTCCGGTGGCCTGGGCAGCACGATACTTCGCACCAAGAACCGGCTTGCTGATCTGGTCAGGCGTGGTCGTGTCACCGAATCCGCTATAACTGTTATCGGTCAACTGGAACGGCGCTCCACTGTAATAGGTCGTGATGGTGTTCAGGTCAAAGCCACCGATCAGGCGACCGAGAAAGCCACTGGTCAGGAACTGGCGGCCCGGTCCAACCGGAATCTGCCACACCGTCCAGAGCGCATTGACGTGTGTGCGATCAAAGGCGGAGTTAGCATAGTTTCGCTTCAGCAGCGCGGGGTTATTGAAGATCAGGCCACCAAGAGTGCTGTTCTCATCGAAGACGTTCATCGCGTGCGACCACGTGTACGCGTAGCCGAATTGCAAAGAGCGTAGCTGGCGGTCGGTAAGCTGCGCCTGAAGGCCGGAGTACTCTTCGTCTCCAAAAGGTGTTACCTGTAAGATTTGCGTGGTGATCGTGCGCGGTACGCCATTCACATTCCCTGGTGCATTTGTGTTCGTCTTGAGCGGGCGCGAAAGGTTGCCGAGCGGGCTTCCAATGGTGCCGGCGTTGATGTCCAGACCGACCACCTGGCGAACGTGATGCGTTCCGACATAGCCGATCGTGCCGACGATTCCTTTAGTAAACGATTGATCAATAAAAAGGTTCCAGCTTTCGATGTATCCCCGACGGAAATCCTTCGGCACTGTCTGCGTAGAATAATTGAAAGGCAAGGGAACCGTGCCGGCGGAGATATCCGGAACGTTCACCGTCGGGATGCCGATACCGAGCACGCCGCTCGGCAAGGTATTCGCGTTCGGCACAGTGGCACCTGGGCCACTGAGAGCACCGGCAGGCACATAGGTATTCACGCCGATGTTGTTTAAGGTAATCAGGGCAGGGTAGGCGTCCCGGAAGTAGCGAAAGTTGTCCGGGTCCACGGTAAAGCCGAAGCCGGAGCGGAGCACTGTCTTGTCATGGATGCGGTAGTTGACACCAAGACGTGGAACGACCAGACCATGCCCAACATTCTCACCGGTGTTGGTCGGAACCGATCCCCGCCCACCAATCAGGACGTTGCTCGTCGCGGGATCGAAGCGGAACACGCCAGTGTGATCGCGATTGGCGAACGGGTAGTACTCGTATCTAAGGCCATAGTTGACGGTCAGGTTCGATGTGGCCTTCCAAGTATCCTGCGCATAAAAAGCAAAGGAGGAGAAACGCGGTCCGTTCGGATTGAAATACTGCACGGTCTTACCGAGCTGATTCGGGAAGCCGAGCAGGTAGTCCGCAATGGTGCGGTAGTATGTGGGCGAAGCGGCAGGGGTGCTGCGCGCTGCAGTGCTGCTATTGTTGCCCGTGGCACCGCCGCTAAACTGGAAGAGTCCTCGAGGGCTGTTGCCATTCGTCTGAGATTGGTTGATGGCGGAATGTGTGTACTCACCACCGAAGCGCATCGTGTGGTCACCGCGAATGTAGGTTGCGTTTACGTTGCCGACGTATTGCATGTCGCGAAACTGGAACGGCTGCGAGACGTTGGTGTTGCCCAGCCCGGAAAGCCCATTGGACATGTTGAACACGGGCAGGCCGCTTTGGGTCAGCGACGCTCCATTAGTCCCTGGAATGCTGAGCAGGTCAAGCCCCTGATTGGTCCCATAATCTGGTCCGACGGCTGCAAGGTTGATGCGCACGAAGCCGACGTTAGCATCGAGCAAGAGGTGAGGCGTAAATGTGTGGGTCGCGCCAAGACCGATATTCTGGATGGTGCCAGGTGCGCGCCCCGGCTGACCCCCATCCCATGTGGTTCCAATCGCAGCTCCCAGTGTCACCGGGTCGAAGATGAGGGAGCGCTGGACAGAGTATCGCCCAAAAATAGTGGTGGCGTTCGTTGGATTGAAGTTGATCTTGGTGTCATAGGCGCCACGGTCGTACTGGAGTACACCACCACCGGCATAGTTGTTTGAGGTGCCATCTCCATTGATATTGTTCTCTGCGGGCACAAGCGAGAGCAGCTTCACGGCAGCCGGACTCAACCGGTTCCGAGGAATCACGTTGTTGGGAAAGGGGGTGCGATTGGACCCATCGGCGTTTCCGGTCAGTGGGTCGTAGATGATCCCTCTGCCAAGTGCGACACCAGCCACCGAGGAGAAGTCGCCATTGCGCAGACTGCTGAGCGGCAGAGTCTGGAAGCCGCTCTTGAATTGCCGCAACGATACCTTGTTGTAATCGAAGAAGAAGAACAGCTTTCCCTTGAGAATCGGCCCGCCGATATTGGCGCCGTATTCGTTATAGATATTCTTCGGGATAACGGGTGTCGTGCTCACGCGGGTGAAGTAGTTGCGCGCGTTGAACTGCGAGATAGAGTTGTACTCCCATGCAGCGCCGTGAAAGCTGTTGGTGCCGCTCTTCACGATCAGGTTCGCGGCGGCGCCCCCTGCCGTACCCTGCTCCGCATTGAAGCTGTTGGTGACAATGTTGGCCGACTCAATAGAATCTGTCGGCGGGATGTAGGCGACGATCGAAGTGAGCCACGGGTAGCCGACGGCGGCACCATCGATCTTTGTGGAGTTGGTTGTGTTCGAAACACCATTTGCATTCACGGCCTGTGTGCGGCCCGGGTTGCCCGACTGAGAGTTCTGCTCCTGCGGCGGCGGAATGCCGGGAATCAGGCGGTAGAGACCCTGGAAGTTTCTGCCCGCAGTAGAGGTTGTTGGAAGCTGCGCGACCTGTGTGGAGGTGATCTCGTAATTTACGTCAGCGCGGTCTGTCTGGAGTGCCGGTGGGGCGGTGTTCACCTCGACGGTCTGAGAGACCCCAGCAGCCGCGAGAATCGCGTCGATCCGCTTTGTTTGGTTTGCGCCAATCGGAACTCCTTTTGTAAGGATCTCACCGAAAGACTGGGCACTGATCGTAATATCGTACGTGCCTGGCTGCAGGTCGGTCAGTTGGTAGTTGCCGGAGCCGTCCGTTGTACCTGTGCGAGAGAAGCCCGTATCTACGTTTCGAATGCTTATAGTCGCGTTCGGGAGTGCGGCGTTCGATGCGTCTGTAACATTGCCTGTCAGATTGCCATAAAGCGTTTGCGCAGTGGCGGACGGAGTCCCTATCCTGGCGATCAACATGAGGACGAACAGAAGTCGAAGTATCATCGACTTCCACAAAGCCTTTTCATCACAGAAGATGGCCATCATGCCTCCGGCAGCCCGATTGTCGATATTGTTTGCAAGGCGAACGATAGAGAGCGCCTTTAGGGCTGTCAAGGAATTTCTGGAGAGTTCAAGAGAGGAGACTTGATCGGAAACAAGACTGTTCCGCTGGCCGCGACGACCGGGCAATCACCAGCAAAACGCGAAGGAGTATAGGAATGAAGCGCGATCTAGACTTATCCCGCCCCGAATGATCGCGCTGGGGTGGTGCCTACGCATTCACTGCATTTCTTCAGATCGAGTGCTCTCAGACCACAACGAGAATTATTTGTTCTCGTTGCGAGCAGGAGAACCTACATGTGCCGGAAGAGAACTGCGGCACTTCAGAGTAGAGCGGCTCTGCGCCTATTCAGCACAGCTTCGGTTCATGAACTGAACTGGTATGGCCCCCTCTGCAGACGCGACAACATCTTGTTGGCCTCCTCGTCGTTTTTGAAGCGCTCCTGCGCCGGATCCCAGTACATTTTTCGCTTGGTCTTCATCGCGATGTGATGCAGCAGGCATGTGGAGCACGCCCGATGGCCCTTTTCCGCCGGGGAGATCGGCTCCTTCCGCGACCGTATACAGTCCAACCAATTTCCGTGCTGGTCCGAACTCCGGTACAGATGAACGTCGCCGGGACCGAAATCTGTCTCCATGATCTTTGGATCACTGACCGTCAGGCCTGCGACAGCCAGTGGTCCAACCAGCGCAGCCCCGGGCGTGGCCTTTGGCTTGCCACCTGGATCTGTCGGCGTCACCTGCTCGGTACGCGTGACGAACAGCCAGCCCTTTGTTCCGTAAAACTTGATGCCGTTCGGAAAGTCCCCCGAGATATCCATCGTCACACCATTCGCGTACACCGCGTGTGTCTTGAACTTCCCGTGCACATCCCAAAGCCCGTGCGTTGGGAATTCGGCCTCGCCCCAGATCTCCACCGGTCCCGTGTCTTCCGTATCCATCCCCCAATGAGCGCTATCGACGTGGTGCGCTCCCCATCCCGTGATCATGCCCGCGCCGAACTGCTCGCAACGCAACCATCCTGGACGGTCAAAGCCATTCTGCGGCATGACCCTGTCTACCGTGTAGGGAATCACCGGGGTCGAGCCCAGCCATGCATCGTACTGAAAACCCGCTGGTACCGGCATTGGCGTCGGATTGCCACCAGCCGGATCTCCCGGCAGGCCGATTTCGACATGCTTCAGATCTCCGATCCGTCCGTTCCGCACCAACTCGGCGGCAATGCGAAACTGCACCCAGGACCTCTGCTGGCTTCCGATCTGCAGGATTCGACCGGAGGCTTTCACGGCGTCCGCCATGTGCCGCCCCTCTGCGATTGTGAGCGAGGCGGGTTTCTGGAGATACACGTCCTTGCCCGCACGGACAGCATCGACAGCAAGAATTGAGTGCTGATGGTCCGGCGTGGAGATCACCACTCCGTCAACGTCCTTGTCCGCCAGCAGTTCATGGTAGTTGCTATATCCCGTCACCCCGTCGTATGCTCTGCTCGTCTTCTTTGCGTACACGCCATTGACGAGCGTCTTGGCTTTTTCTACACGCTGCGCATCAAGGTCGCATACTGCGATGATTCGCGCGTGATCGAATTGCCAGATACCCGGCAGGTCATGCCCACGCGAGATTCGGCCTACACCGATGGCGCCAATGTTAATTCGATTACTCGGTGCCGTCTGCCCGAATATGCTCGCCGGTACGATGGTCGGGAAGCCGATCGCTGCAACAGCTCCCATCGAACCTTTCAGAAATCCCCGCCGTGAGACTGGGGCGTTCTTCGTTCGCTGCATTGCCGCCTCCCTCTTTCGTTTATGCTCCTGAATTCCTTCGCATCTCGATTGTTCGGCAGCCGTAAATAATGCGTTCTGAGACCTCTGCAATGTAAGCTATCCGTCTCTCGATTGGCAACTGGGGTGGTCGTCTCGTCGGGAAGTGTTGCTCCACACCTCTTCCAGGGCTGCGTGAGAGAACGAAACCGCTCCCGTTCGCAAGGAGAGGGATGGCAATGCTATGACATCGTTCGTTCACTCCCTCTCACGAACGGCTCTACTCACGAACGGCTCTATACGTGTTGGAGTGCATAGCCCGTGAACTTTCCTTGCTGGATCGACCAAAACCGTCTAAGCTAAATTTTGGCGTTTTGTCTCTTTGACCACGACCCTGTCTCCGGTGATTGGTGGATCCTTCAGCTTGCGATTCACATCACACGCAGCCAGCGCACAATCTGTTTAGAGCACCCGGATCTAGATTGCTCAAACGGAATCGTCGACAGGAGCGAAAAATGAATGCAACAGGTGTGAGCACCTGCAGCGGGACGTACTCTTGGAAGAGCTGAGTCAAGGCTCAAACTTGAAATCCGGTGTCCGTGGCATCAAGCGTGTGGATCTCGCCTACGTTGAGGTGGCAACGAGCGAGAGCGCACGTGACATAAATCGCGACATTATTCTGGAATTAGTTCGAGCCCAGCAAGCAGTCGCCCGCGCCGATCTTTCTCGACTTTCGGGTCTGCAGCCTAGCACCGTCTCCGCTATTGTCGAACAGCTGATTGAGGAGAGATGGATCACAGAAGGAGGGGTTGTGCGGCGTCCCCGCGGACGTCGTCCAACTCTGCTTTCGCTTAACAATGACCTGGTCATCTTGGCTGCTGACCTCCGCCCCAAACAGGCGGCCGTCGCGGTCGTCGATCTGAATGGCCGAGTTTTGGCTCGCCAGCTCGTCCCCATCGTTGCTGAGCCTGAACGGGCGGTCGGCAAGATCGTCGAATGCATGCAAGCCATGCGCGATGCGCATGCAACCAAGTCCTTCGAAGGGATCGGCATCAGTATGCCCGGACGCGTGAATCCGGAGACGCATCGGCTCATTCTGGCGCCCAACCTAAAATGGTCTGACTACGATGTGAAGGGCGTCGTTCAGCACAAGATGAAGCTGCAAGTAGAACTCGACAATGCAGCCAACGCCTGCCTGCTTTCTGAGTTGTGGTCAGGAAGGTTGGATGGGGTGCGCAATGCGGTCCTGATCACCTTGTCGGAAGGCCTCGGAGCCGCGATTCTCGCCAATGGACAGATCGTCGCCGGTCGAGACGGCTTGGCAGGCGAGTTCGGTCATATCCCAATCGATCCTGTCGGACCAGTCTGTGGCTGCAGCCAGCGCGGCTGTTGGGAGGTCTTTGCCTCATCGACTGCCGCGGTGCGCTTTTATGCGGAACTTGCGCCCCGGAGCGGCATTCGCAGCACTCAGGAGTTGATGCACCTCGTCGAGGAAGGAGATCCGGCCGCCATCGAAGCTGTTTCACGGCAAGCGGGCCATCTTGGCCGCGGACTTCGCCTGATCACCGCTGCGCTCTCACCGGAAGTGATCCTCATCAGCGGGGACATCACCACTTCGTGGAATCGGTTCGGTCCGTTGGTGCAGACAGAACTCGAGAAGAGGATGCTCAGCGGTACCGCACCTAAGCTCATGATCACTACGGACGGAGAGCTTGCCCGTCTTCGGGGCGCCGCTGCAGTCGCGCTCCAGCGGCACTCGGGTCACATCCTCTCAACCCACCCGTCCGATGCAGCGAAGGTGGTCCGTCAGAAGGCCGGGATCGAGCTTGCGAGATAGGTGAGGTTAGCGACTACTTTGCCTTGATAGCCCACAGGATGCCGTTCTCGATGATGCCGTACAGGATCGGATTGGCATAGTCCTCTTTGTTGTGTCCAAGTGCGAGGTAGAACTCTCGACCACCATCAAATTTGTGATACCAAGCGAGCGGAAGGGGATTGAAGAAGCTTCCAACGTCGATCTTCATGGCTTCGAGAGCGGTTAACTTGCTTCGGTCGGTCACCAGGATGAAATGGAGATCCGGGCTTAAGTGATCAACGAAGTAGCATTCATCGGTCCATTGGAACTCAGGGGGCAAATTTTTAGCAGCTGGGAACTCGCGATCGACTACCCGCACGGAGAAGGTCTGCATCTTCGGATGCGCGGCGAACCTTCCCCCTAGGACGGACGAGAAGTAGGGCCAGTTGCGTTCGGAGCCGGACGCAGAGTGAATGCCGACGAAGCCGCCGCCTGACTCGATGTATCCCTTGAACGCACTGCGTTGAGCTTCGTTGGAGAAAGCTTCGTTATTGCTGTTGGAGAAGACGAGCGCCGCGTACTGCTTGAGATTCGGAAGCGTGAATTGCGACGGATCATCCGAGACGTCAACGACGAAGCCCTTCTCGTTACCCATTTTCCTGATTGCAGCGACGCTCGCCGCAATGTTGTCGTGCACGTATCCTTTGCCGTTGCTCGTAAAGTTCCGCGTATAGACGAGTACTTTTTGCTGAGCTGTCGCCGTCAGCGGAAGCATTAACACAAGGAGAATCAGGGTTTGCATAGGCCCGAAGTGAGCTCTACCCGGAACTCTGCTCGTTTTTCTCGATGGAGACATATTTGCGCCCTCTCTCCTTCAGCTTCGCTGCATTTCTGTAAACCGAACGCACGAGAACTCGACGAACCCACCTTCAAGTGGCTTCTTAAGCAGCCTGCGTGACCGACGATCTAATGGCAAAACACATCCGGACCATCTGCTCGCCCGAGAAAGCCGAAATCGCGAGGAGATCGATCCCAACCGCTTATCTTTCATCTCTAGTCCTCCTTCTCTTCGGCCCCTTTCAAAATGATCGTTGCAAGCGCCAGACGCTGTCGTGCGACGCGAGCCGATTACGCGCTCAGGTGCACGACCTTCGCGCTTCGCTGCGCTTTGATCACCAACTCCGCCGCTAGCAGACATCCCTCTTGATCCTGCGCCGTATGCGTCCGGTTCACGACGTCCGAGACAAACTGGGGTCCGAACGGCAGAGGTACATTGTTGCAGTCGATGTATCGCGATTGCTTCCGGTCCACAACGAATAAGTTGTTCCCGGCCTTTTTCACTGCCACGTCGATGTACTTGCGTGCTTCGATATAACCCTCTGTGCCAAGGATGAACAATCTACCATCTCCCCACGTTCCAAGCCCGTCTGGCGTAAACCAGTCCAGCCGGACATAACCCACGCCGCGATTGCCTCGCAACACCATGTCCCCGAAATCCTGAAACCGCGGGTGCTGCGGGTGGTTCACATTGGCGATCTGCGACTCCACGATCTCCGCCTGAGTGGATCCGGTGTAGTAAAGGAACTGGTCCACCTGGTGTGATCCGATGTCACAAAGTATGCCGCCATACTGATCCGGGTTCCAGAACCAGTCCGGACGCCCGGACCCGCCCCCGCTATCACCGTGTCCTTGCACGATCTGGTGTGGCGCGATATTAATCGTCTGGATCACCCGGCCAATCGCACCTGCTTTGACCAACTCGCCAGCCTTCACTGCGGCTCTCACTTCCAGCCGCTCGCTGTACATGATGCCGTAGATGCGGCGAGTCTCCGCGATCGCGTTCCGAACATCGGAGAGCTGCTCCAGCGTTGTGATTCCTGGCTTGTCGCTCAGGTAGTCCTTGCCGGCTTTCATGACCCGGACGCCCAGCGACGCACGCTCACTTGCGATCTTTGAACTCAGCACAAGCTGAATGGAGGAGTCATGCAGAATCTCGTCCTCGGAGGAAGCGATCTTGACCTCGGCAAATCTCTTCTTGAAGGCCGCAATCTTGTCCGGCTCCGACCCATACGCCGCTACCAAGGTGCCTCCGCCTCGCTGGATCGCTCCCACCATCCCATAGATATGATCATGGCTCATGCCGCAAACGGAGAACTTGACCGAATCTTTCGGTTTAGAAGTATCGTCTTGCCTTGGTCCGGCGACCTCGTGGGTAGTATGCCCCCTATCGGAATACAGACCGCAGGCCATCTCAGGTAAAGCGGATGCCATACCGGCTGCGCTCACCGTTTTCAGAAAAGAACGCCGGTTCAGGTTATCGTTCATCAGAGCCTGCTCCTTGTCTTCCTTCGGTACCCAAACTTATGTGATCCGGAAATACTGAATTGCAGGTATTAGCAATGTAGCTGGGCGGACGCCCTTTCTGCAAACGGAGTGATTCGAAGACAAGATGGCGAACCTCTACCTGATCGCTGGATGCCTGCTCTGATCTTCTACACTTCCCTCTCCCCTTCCCCTTGAGAAAGAGCATCTCGCTTCCCCGGACGACTCCAGGCCGGACTGATTCCACGAACCCAAGGTCCAGCAGCCGGGCCAAGGGAGCCGCAAAGCCGCCCGACTTCGCATTGCTGTACCCGGCCTGCCCGGCCAGTTCGACACGGGTCACGCTCTCCGGAAATGCAGCGATGAGGAGGGTGAGCATCTTCCGCTCCCCTTCCCCGAGCAAATGGAAGATCCGCTCCTGTAAGTCCTTCGTGGTCGCCGGATGGCTGGGCATGTTTGCAACTGCGCGGCCGGCAGCGGTCAGCGTAGCCTTGCCGCCGCTAGACTCCGCCAGCCCTTTACGGATCAGCGCGGCAACGGACGCTGCAAAGCCGCCGCTCGTGGGATTTAAAAATCCGGCGAAGGCGGCTAATTGAGTCTTCGAGGGATTGGAGGCGCCGACCACTTCGAGGCTCGCCAGCGCATCCACTATCTTCTGTTCCGAATTCGAGACTGTGCTTTCCGTATCGGCCGCAGCTTCAGGATCTGGCACCTTCATGCTCATCTGAGGAATCACCACTGGTCGGATCGGAGCCTTCACGGGCAGCTTTCGTGCCGCGGGCAGTTCCGGAATCGAGACCGGCTCCCCTTCACCATGCTGTTCGAGCTTGCTGATTAGGGGCCTTAGCCTTTTGAAGGACTTGTTTCTTGACTTCATCGGCTTCGCGCAGCTTAATCGCGTACCTCGCAGCCGTGCTCGACGAGTGCGGTCGTCAGCATCCGCCCGGCATGCGGTTCGAGCGGACAAAGCCGGCCAGTATCGATTTCTTTGACTTTGGCTTGGCTCGCGTCATACGGCGGATGCCGCTCCCGAAGCCGCCAGAATATTGGGGAGGTCTGGCACTATCTCGAGACGAGAGCTGGCTGGCCTACTCGCAAGTAGATCGAAACGACAGCGATCTTATGCTCGCGGAACACTTTCGCTGATGCGGTTTGTAGATGGTGAGGCAATCGCGATTGAATCTCTAAGCCCTTGTCCATTCCAAGTTGCGTGAGTTAGCGGATCGGTCCTGACAAGTCGTCTTGTCGTCATCGACTCCCTCGGGTTCATTGCCGGCGAATTTCGTAACAGCTTGGTTCCTGCCTTACATACCTTCCTCCGCTCTCAGAGACAACGGCAGACCGAAAGCTGTTGCCGAAGACATTCTCCTTCCGCACCTCCCTGTGCCCGGAGCCATTCCCGCGTTGTGCCAGCCGGGCGGAGCATCTTAGAAACGGAACTTGTTTTAAACCATTCCGCCTGGAGCTCCAAAGATGAGATGTACACAGATATCGGCGTTCAGCTTCCAACTCACGCGATTGGGTCTGATCAACTGTTACCTCGTCCGACAGCCCGTGGGGGACAGCAAGACGCCCGCCTTCACCTTGCTCGATACCGGCATGCCGGGAACTGAGGATGACATCCTTGCTGAAGCCACAAGAGCTGGAGCGCCTATTGAATGGATTGCGCTGACCCATGCACACGACGATCATGTGGGCTCGGCTGACGCCCTGTTGGCGAAGCTAAAGACGGCAACGCCACTCGCCGCGAGTGTGCGCAGCATCCCGCTCTTGCAGAAGCCACCGAACAAGGAACATGAGCCGTATGAAGCGAAAGAGGAAAGCCTGGAATTTCTGTCTGGCATTCAGTCGCGGGTCACTCACACACTTTCCGATGGCGAACTCTATGGTGCGTTGCGTGTCATCGAGACGCCCGGGCACATGGCCGGACATCTTTCGTTTCTCGATGAGCGCGACGGGACTCTGTTTGCAGGTGATGCATTGATCGGAGTGGGCCGACTCTCTGTGAGTGGATACTCACCCTGGTATGCGGCGCTTCCGAACTTCGCCACCTGGGACAGAGCCGCAGCGGTCGCCAGCGTTGACCGGCTGCTCCAGTACCCAATCCAGCGAATCGCCTGCGGCCATGGTCCGATCTATGAAGGGGGGCGCGAACTGCTCCAGGAGGCGCTGACACGCGCCTCTAGACACCGCTGATTGCCTGCAGCGATACTTCGGGTTCTCCCCCATCCTCCTCCCGCTCCGTTCGACATTCTCCAGCGGGACGGGTGGCAGGGCCGTTCCCCCTCTGCACTTTACCCCTTCCTTAAACGCGCGACAGGTGCGACAAGCCGACTTTGCAGGACTGATCATTCCTCGATTTGATCGTGAGGTGCTGAAATTTGGACGCTAACAAAAGGTGACGCTGCGCTGACCCCATTCGAACCGACTGCGACAATGCTGTAAGAGACAGCCTTCCCTTTTACCGGAACTAGATCTGTGAACGCCGGCGCCGTGAGCCCAAGCGCAACAACCTTTTCTCTTCCCTCCGGTCCATTCCTGCGGACCACCCTATAGACGCTAACTCCAGGTGCCGGGTTCCAAGTCAGCTCCAACTGATTCTGCAGAACCACTGCCTTGACTCCAGTCGGCATCCCAGGGGTCTTGCGAATTCACTGTAGGCAGGAGACCGTATACACAAAGATGACCGGTGCCCACATTTTCCAAGCCAAAGCTGGCAAGGTAGACTGTTGCCGCTACTGGAGGCTTGCTTTTCGAGAGGATCTCTGCGGGGAGACCCCGCAACGCCCCTAAAAGCAGGTTTGCGCGTATCGCGCTGATTTCCAACCAAGTCTGCTGAGGGGTGAGGGTACAGGGACATGCGTTCGCTCGCCGTGATGGGTACGCGGTTTAATGGGTTCACAGCAAATAGGAGCATTAGCAAAATGACGGTTCTCTCGATACGTTCTCGCCTTTGTCGTGCGCTCAGCGCGACGGCGCTCTGGGCGATGGTTCCTGGGATTTCAGCACTACTCTCACTTGCGCCGGAGGACGCTCCAGCCCAAAGCGCGGCAGCCAAGCAGCCCCAAGAGCATCTTCGCAGCCGGATCTTCATCTACGACCTGCGCGACGGCACCTCGCACATGGTCTATACGGCGGACGCCGTGTGGGAGGCTCCCAACTGGTCACCAGACGGTAAGTATCTGATTTCGAACTCCGGCGGGGGTATCTACAAGCTGGTTCTCAAACAGGATGGCGCAGTAGAGGTGCCGCAGCGTCTGGCTATTCCGGCGGAATATCGCTGCAATAACGATAAGGCGATCTCCCCTGACGGCAGGAAAGTTGGTTTTTCCGCGACCCTCGCACCGCACGAGGGATCACAGGTCTTTCTTGCCGATGCACATGGCAGCGACATCAAGCTCTTGGCGGAGGAGTCACCCAGCTACTTTCACGGCTGGTCGCCGGATAGCACCACCCTCGCCTTTGTGGCACAACGCGGCGGCAGCGGCCAGTACGACGTCTACCGGGTGCCAGCAGCGGGCGGCCCGGAGCAGCGCCTGAATTCGAGCCCGTCTCAGGAGGATGGCCCGGACTACTCGCCCGATGGCAAATGGATTTATGTGAACTCAACGCGTTCAGGCAAAGAGGCGATCTGGCGGTTCCCCGCGGACGGCGCAGGGCCCAAAGATACGAGGGCAGAGATGGTCGTCAGCGACGGTCTTGAGGACTGGTTCCCGCATATCTCACCTGACGGCAGCAAGATGGTGTATATCGGTTATCCGGCCGGCACACCTACGCATAATCCACGCGATGTTCGTATCGAGCTCAAACTCGTAACGATCAGCAACGGGAAGGTCGGCACCACACAGAAGACGCTGGTGCAGGGGACGGGCGGCCAGGGAAGCTTAAATGTCACCTCCTGGGCTCCGGACTCGATGCGCTTCGCATATGTGACGTACGAGCCTCTGCCCTAAGCTATCGGGTGCACTTGGCGAATGGAAGATTCAGCCTGGGGTGCGCAATCGCGCTCAGGATATCGCCGCAGTGTACGTGAGTGACCCAGGATCCAAGCGTTACCAAAGAAAGTTCGACGGCGATGCAATTTGTGGATCGGAGTTCGTTGACCCTGATAGAGTGCTCAGCCATGTATAGGAAGCTGCCGCGCTTTGCGCTAACACGCTCGTGCCGAACCGTTCTGCTGGTACCTCTGCTGTCCGCCATGCCCGGCGCCTTACGGGCGCAAACGCCTACCCCTGCGACGCCTGAGATTCCGCAGTGGGCGCTACCCGGCTCCGCAACACACAAGCAGGTGCCGCCGCCGGCTGACTTTCATCGCCCTAGCCGCAACTTCGATACGCCGATCGGGATGTTTCAAGGACAGTCCGATATTGGCGGCGCGTTGGTACCGGGCAGCGCGTCGTACGACGCTAACACCAGGAAGTACACGATCAACTCCGCCGGGTACAACATCTGGTACCAGCGGGACGAGTTCCGTTACCTTTGGAAGAAGATGTCGGGGGATTTCTCGATCGCCGCGGATGGAAGCTTTCCCATTGCGAAGACTCCGGAGTATGACCGAAAGATCGTTCTTATCGTGCGGCAGGATCTGGAAGACGACTCCAAGGAGATCATGACGGGCGAACATGCGACTAGTATGGTCCATCTGGCGGAACGGCCCGAGAAGGGCCGCATGATCGAAGACATGCAATACCGTATCGGCGGAACACTGCTGGGTGGCGTCAAGCCGAAGCGCATCGGGCTTGAAAAGCAGGGCGATGCATTTGCACTATTCATGAGCGTGAAGGGAGAGCCGATGCATCAGTTTGGTCCGCCGATCTATCTCCATCTGGACGGCCCCTTTTACGTAGGCATAGGTTTCTGCTCGCACTACCCCGCCACGGTGGATACAGGGGTGCTCACCAACGTTTTACTCGAGAACGCGGCAGGCGAGGTTCGATAACCAACCGTGGGGCAAGGCCTAATCGCATGAATCTGTCTCACCCTTCTGCTCTCGCGATGCTGATCTTTGCGTTTTCACTGGGACCTTCGCAAACGCCGGTGCCGTCCGCCACGCCCAGCCGGGTGCCACCCACCCGCGACCCCCATGCGGCCGGCTTCGTCACTGGCACAGAACTAGCCGACGGCACGGTTCCGCCTGCCGAGGAGGATGGCAACTTCATCCTCGGCCCAACCCATACACCGGCGCGCGAAACGCTGTCTCGACCTGACGTACCGCATGGAGTTGTATCCGAACTCATCCTGAGCTCCGTCGACAGCAAGTTTTATCCTGGCATTGCGCGCGACCCCGGTACCTTCGGCACGTCCGATCCGAACGACCCTGCGAAGCTCATCGTCACAACCAGCCACCCAGCTCGCTACACTCGCCGAGTCACGGTGTACGTTCCGAAGCAGTATGTCGCGGGTACAGCAGCGCCCTTCATCGTTGGAGCCGACGGGCCAGATCCGCTGTTGTTCAACACCCTGGACAACCTCATCGCCGAGCATCGCGTGCCGGCTATGATCGCGATCTCCATTTCGAACGGTGGAGGCGATGCGCAAGGCAGCGAACGAGGTTTGGAGTACGACACCATGTCTGGCCGATACGCTGACTTCGTGGAGCAGGAAGTGCTCCCGGCCGTGGAGTCTCGCTTTCACGTCAAGCTCACGCATGACCCCGATGGCCGTGCCACAATGGGCGGAAGCTCAGGCGGCTCCTGCGCACTCATTATGGCCTGGTACCATCCCGAGCTTTATCGTCGCGTCCTCACCTACTCCGGCACCTTTGCTAATCAGCAATGGCCTTACGATCCGCAGACCCCTCACGGCGCGTGGGAGTTCCACGAGCACCTCATCCGGGACTCACCCCGCAAGCCACTGCGGCTGTGGCTCGAAGTAGGCGACCGTGATCTCCTGAATCCCAACGTGATGCGTGACAACTTCCACGACTGGGTTCTCGCCAACGAAGACATGGCGCGCGTCCTCGCCGCTAAGGGCCACCGCTACCAGTTCCTTTTCGCCCGAAACGCAGGCCACACGGACCGGACCGTGAAAGAGCAAACTCTGCCCGAAGCCCTGGAGTATTTGTGGGGAGGCTACCCCGTCGCACCGCGGATCCACTGACGCTTCCGAAAGCCGATTCGCCGGTCACGGTCAGACAGGCCAGCTGAACACGCGTCATCGGAAGGCAGCCCAGGCCGACCCGGAACTGCATGCCGTCTAGGCTCTTAGTCGCTGCAGGTAGTCTGCGTAGACGTTGAGAGACTGCTGCCATGGCATGTCGAAAGCTTCCTGCTCCACAAAAGAGGTCATCGCCGAGAACGTCAAGCTCCTCATTGAGCAACTTGAGGCAGGACACTCCGAAGGCCTTACCGCTTACCTCACCGTAATGGGCCGTTTCCACCATTACAGCTTCGGCAACATCCTCGAGATCGCACGACAAGAGCCGGACGCCACCCGCGTTGCTGGCCTCTACGCGTGGAACCAGCTTGGCCGCAAGGTGATGAAGGGACAGAAGAGTATCCGCATCCTCGCTCCGGTGACTGGCATTCGAAAGAAAAGGACACCGACGCCGAAAAGAACATCACGAAACAGAACCAGCCCGTTCTGGTCAGCTTCCGCGAAGCATATGTCCCGATGTCTCACAGACCGAAGGTGCAGAGCTTCCCGAGCTTTCAGAACGTGTGAGCGGCAGCGTGGGAGAGAACCGCGAACGCCTGATCGACTTCATCGCCGCCCAGGGGATCGAGCTTGAGTTCAAGGAGTCCATTGCGCCAGCTTTGGGCAGGAGTTAAGGCGGCCGTATCGCCGTACTTCCCGGTCAGGAACCAGCCGAGGAGTTCAGCACCCTGGTTCACGAACTCGCACACGAGTTGTTGCACAAGGCCGAGCGCAGGACCGCAACCACCAAGACGGTACGCGAGACCGAGGCCGTTGCGTTTGTGGTGGGAACCAGCATCGGGCTTGAGACCGGACGCGTCAGCCGACTACATCCAGCTCTATCACGGCAATGCCGCACTCCTGGCCGAGAGCCTGGTAATGATCCAGCGCACATCCGCCCTGATCCTTGCAGCCATCGAGCCACCCGCAGCCGAACAGACCGAAACCGCACCCATAATGGCCGAGGCGATCTAGCCCAACTGTCTCCCCCGAAGGGGGAAGGAGGTTCATCCCTTCGCCCCCCGCAGCCCCACCACGTTCCTAAACCCGCCCAAGGAGGGCAGTCAGATGCAGAACAGCAGTGCCTTCCAGTACCTCGCCATCGACACCATTCACGAGTCCACCACCAACCCACGACGCACCTTCGAGGAGAGCAAGCTGCAGGAGCTTGCCGAGAGCATCCGGCACCACGGCCTCATCCAGCCCGTCACCGTTCGTCCTCATGCGGACGGCTTCGAGCTGATCGCAGGAGCGAGACGCTACCGTGCGGCACAGCTTGCAGAGCTCTTCTCCATCCCAGCCCGTATCGTCGAGATCGACGACGCAGAGGCGCTTGAATGGCAGCTGGTCGAGAACTCGCAGCGGGTCGACGTCCACCCGTACGAGGAGGCCCAGGGCTTCCAGCGCTTGCTCGACCTTCCCGGCTACGACGTTTCCGCACTGGTCGAGAAGTCCGGCAAGAGCGCAAGCCACATCTACACCCGTCTGTCGCTGCTGCAACTCATCCCCGCAGTGGCGGAGGCCTTCACCCAGGAACGCATCACGGCCAGTCACGCCAACCTCATCGCCCGTCTCCCGCAGGAGTCCCAGGCCGAAGCCTACGAGCAGTGCTGGCGCAAGGACTGGCAGGAGAAGGAAGCCCACCTGCTCCCCGCGAAAATCTTTCCGCGTGGATACAGGCGAACCTTTATCTCTCGCTTGCCGATGCTCCGTTCGACCGCGAAGACCCGACCCTCAACCCCGCTGCCGGAGCGTGTGTCACCTGCCCCCGCCGCAGCGGATACAACACTTCACTGTTTGCAGACGTGCACGGTGACCAGTGCCTTGACGGACCCTGCTTTCAGATGAAAATCACCGCGCATATAGACCGCGAACTCGCAGCCCCTCCCGAGCTGGTTCAGATCGAGAACGGATGGAGAAGGGCGACCGAGCAGCGACCCGGAGCCGTGCAGCGCGGCCACTTCCGCGAGATCGAGCGCGTAGCCGAGAACCTGGACGCGGAACCAGTCTCAGCCTGCGCCGCCGCTCAACCCGCCATCATCGTCTACGGCAAGCGCGCGTAGGCACCACCCTCACCGTATGTACCGACAACAACTGCCCGGTCCACGACCCACGCGCAGCCGCGCGGCTGGCCCAGGACCCCGCACCCCCACCGGAACAAGAGACAGAGGAGGAGGCCGAAGAGAGGAAGCAGCAGCATGAGCAGCAAAAGGAATATACCGAGATGCAGGAACGGAGAGCGGAGGAGCGAAGGCAGGAGGAAGAACGGCGAGAGCAGGAGTACGAGGCCGAACAGGCCCGCAGGGAGGAGCTGCGGCAGACTCGCAAGGCTACCTTCGAGCGCATCCTTGCGAACGCTCCCGACAGCTTCAGTGCGGCCCAACTCCGGATGCTGCTTCGCGCCCTCGTCAACCTTGAGCCATACACCTTCGCGGACGACGTGGCCGAGGAGATTGCGGGGGGGAGATGAGAACGAAGCGTACGGCGGAAGAAACTCTGCTCGCCGCTATCAACGGACTTGCCGACGACAAGCTGACCGGCTTCACCCTGCGTCTCGCCCTCACATCCCACGTGGCCATCCCGCGTGAGGGGGAGGCGGACATCCTGGCTGAGGCAGAGGCCGTCTTCCTCCAGCCCTCGCAACCGAAGAAGGCCAGCAGCAAGAAGGCTGGTAAGCCCACGCCGATCAAGGACAAGAAGACCGCCCCGAAGAAGAAGAACGCAGCCTAAACCCGCAGCGGGAGTCCGCTCGCCGGCTCCCGTTCCTTTCCAAAGAACACCCGCGAGTACGTCGTGCTCAACCTCGCCACCCAGGAGAGCTGGAAGAACGACAAGGGCGAGTACGAGACCCGCACCGAATGGCATCGCGTCTACGCCTGGAGCAACCTCTCGAAGTTCGCCAGGACTCTTCAGAAAGGGCAGCTCATCGTCCTTAAAGGGACACTCCGGTATCGCGAGGTCACCGAAGACATCGAGGGTGCAAGCTTCAAGCACCGGATCGCAGAGGTCCATGCCAACAGCCTAAAGCGGCTCTCAAAGATCGAGGCCGCCGATAATCCTTCAGATGAAGCAACCGACGAGTAGATCGTTGGTCAGGTGGGTGAGGCGATGTGCCTCATCCACTTGTTTCAGTGCGTCTCGCTGGCTTGGCGTCCATAGGCCTTTTTGTTTGCGTAGCCAACTGGTTGCGTTCTCGATCAAGCTCAGCCCTGAGCTCTTCCTCCGAAGGAAGGACAAGTTTGTACCTGCTGGCGAAGATCTGTTCGTTCTCATGGAGAATGGAATAGCGTACGACCGACGCATCTTGCTGTGTGCAGAGGATGATGCCGACAGTCGGGTTGTCGTCCGGTCCTCGCTTGAGACCTTCAGCCATGCGGACATACATATCCATTTGCCCGATGTCCTGATGGGTCAACTCGCCCGATTTGAGGTCGAAGAGCACGAAACACTTGAGCAGGTAATTGTAAAAGACAAGATCGATGTAAAAGTCCTTCGATTCGGTGCTCATCCGAAACTGTCTGGCTACAAAAGCAAAGCCTCTGCCCAACTCCAGTAGGAACGCCTGTAGATATCCAGCAACGCTCGCTCCAGGTCGGCTTCGAGTAATTTCCGACACCGGGAAGCCCAACATGATTGGATCGCGCACGAAGTCACGGGGCGTTTGCAAAGATGCAACGCTTTCGTCTGCTTCCTTCTCGACAGCCGCGCGATCGGTGCTGGTCAGGAGCCGTTCATAATAGACACGGCTCTTGACGTCAGCCTGATACATCTCCATGATAGCTAGCAGGTGGTGACCCATGCAGCAGACCGATAAAGCGCGCGTCTTCCAGAACGGCCGCAGCCAGGCCGTCCGCATCCCCGCCGAGTATCGATTCAAGTCGAGCGAGGTGTACATCCATCGCGACCCCGCGAGCGGTGTGGTGAGTCTTTCAGAAAAGCCGTTCCGCCTCCCGATTGAGGAGATCTTCGCGGAATTCGACGCTGCGGGCGGCGCTGAGTTCGAGGTGGAGCGCGATACGTCGTTACCCCCGGAACGCGAGCTCCTTTAGTGGCTCCGATGCTCTACCAGCTTGACACCAACACCGTTTCCTTCCTGGTCAACGGCCGGTCGCCGGCAGTGCGGATGCACTACGTGGAGGCCGAGAACCAGGGTGCTCGAATCGCCATCTCCGCGATCACCGAGGCGGAGCTCCGGTTCGGTCTGGCGAAGCGGCCCGAGGCCACCCGGCTCCGGGCCAACTTCGACCGCTTCTTCGCCGCGGTCGAGCTGCTTCCGTGGGACTCCCCAGTTGCTCGTGCCTATGGTGCTCTCCGAGGGGAATTGAGTGGAGCAGGGAAGAGCCTCGGTCTGATGGACCTCCTGATCGCTGCGCAGGCGATCGCAGCCGGAGCTACCCTCGTCACCCACGACAGAGCTTTCCTAGGCGCCAGCCCTTCGCTCCAGGTCATCGATTGGGCAACCGACCTCTGAGGATCTCGCCATGGCCCGGTCTCTCTCCTGGCTCGACCGCACCGTTCCAATCGCCCGCACCGTTCAGGAGTCGGCCCGTTCCCACTACGACCGGAGGAGCTGCAGCGCCCCTTCGAGCTGCAGGCGCGCGCCGCTCAACAGCTGATGGCCGCGCTCCCCAATATCTCCATCGGTCCGGCACGCCCGGTCGAGCGGGAGGCTCTGAGTGACTTCCTTCGTCGCCTGAACGAGTCCGACAATCCTGCTGAGACTTCGCTCTCTCGGAGCCATCGGGGCACCGCTCTACGATGTCGGCGTCCTGAGCGACCGGGGGATGCTCCCGAGTTTGGACGGCATCCCCGCCTCGCGGTGCTCGAACGCCCTCCCGTTGCTCAACTACCGCATGCCCGTGGCTCGCACATCTACATCCGCCCTTGTGGCGAGCATCGCTTCACGATGCTTGACGATCTTTACGAGGCATCACTCGCGCAGCCAATCTACCAGCGGCATAAAGAGTCCGAACATGGACCCAGACGGAGCATTGGGAGCAGATGACCCACACAGGTGAACGGCAGCGGCCCCAAAAAATAAAACTGTACGATAACTATACGATCGATTGAACGAAGGAGCACTTCTGGCATTTCATTCATGTGTTGGAATGTGCAACTTGCAGGTTCTAGACACGCCGGAAATGTTCGACTCCCGCTGGAGTGCCTGGCTTGATTTGTACCAGTGTAGAAGAGACACACTGGACAAGGAGAGCGTATGGGACGAGGGAAGAAGTACCAGCCTGAGCAGGTGGTGAACCTGTTGCGGCAGATCGAAGTGGCCG
>JAABUK010003500.1_pt1 | contig 26519 bp, 27 predicted proteins | sample 5559141 | NCBI WGS metagenome assembly JAABUK01 (sample SAMN10711869, study PRJNA513367) | rock metagenome | isolation source: Antarctica rocks | place: Antarctica: Victoria Land, Pudding Butte nord | collected 2016-01-03
AAAAGTACAGACTCCCATTGAGCTGGGCTTCGGCAGGACACCTTGAACGTCACAGCTTTGCAGGCAACGGGCAAGACATTTATTACTCGATATGGCAAGAAGATCAATTTCCAAGGCTAGAGGAACCGAACTACACTGACCATTACCAGTATGCGTACATTTTCAATGCGCCTCGTGCATATCGTCACACCGGACATGTGCGGGACAAAGTTCTTGTATTTCGGTCTCACAGGAACTTTTGGAAAACAAACAAAGCTTTAGGCGCAGGGATCTTTTGCCTGTATGCTGGGTATGAAATGGATGGGTGTGCAGGATGTGACCATCATCTCTCAGAAGGTTATGGCCTCATCTGGAAAAAAGCAATCATTACTGATTGGACACTTGTAGCCAAGCGAGAAGTTGGTTCTCATCGGGTAGTCATCTGAACTAATAAGCCCAGCTGCAGCCATGGGCTTTTCTGCCATGTGTTACACAGAAACTATCTAGTTACACAGCAAGCATCTAGTTAACACAGAAAGTGTCTGTGAACAAAGCTAGTCACCATTTTCATGGACAGTGGCCATTTTGGTGCTAGGGACAGTAACGCATCAGTAAATGTTGTTGTTGTCCTGAGGGGCCAGCCCCATTAAAGTCCAAGGCCCTGAACACTCAGTAACAAGCGTATAACCCAGCAATGAACTTCACAACCGTACTTGCTGGGTTGTGACAAGTGATTCAGTAGTAAATAACCCAAATCTGTCAGTCAGAATAGAGATGATGATCCACACACAACAGCCAACTGTTAACCATAAAAGATTTGCACCACTGCAGCAAAAGCCCATTAGTACTTCATGGCCGTGTGCTTGCATCCTGCAATGCGTGGTCAACCGCAGCATCAGCTGCAGCAGCCATGCTCGATGATCTTGTGCAGATGCCAAGCTGTGCTCCAGCTGCATCGCTATTGCTGACTACACCGACATTCTGCTTGCTCTTTGCTTTGCTGGCAGACTTCTGACGTTTGGCCTTTTTTACCACACCTGGGCCTTCATCTGCTACAGCATCATAGTGCTCTCCTGTGCTGCCACTGTTGCCAACGCCTTGCATTTCTGTCTGCTTGTGCTTTGCGCCCCGCCTAGCTCTCTTAACTGGCCTACTCTTGGTGTTACCATTGACTGCATCTACATCCACATCCAAGCCACGCTTTAGAACTGCAGCTTGCTCAAACTTCATTATTTCAGATTGATCTGACATTTGTTCTGTATTGCCTTTGGCAGCTGTTCTGCTTTTGCTAGCCTTGGATTTGCCACCAGGTCGTAGGTGCTCAGGCAAGCGCTCTCGCTGAGTTGCGAGCTCTGAGATGAACAGGGTGTTATGAGCCCAGCCTGCCCAAGGCCCAAAGCGCTCAATGAAAGCGTCTTCCACTGCCACCATGATTTTCTTGTTCATGGTCTTCCCTGCATCAGAGCATGAGGAGTGAGGTGCATAGTCAATTTTGTTTACAGTTCCACTACCGTTGTTTTGTAGCAAAAGGCATGGCGCTCATGGCATAACAGGGGCTACGCCATTTATGTTACCTGCATGCAAATGTCATCAATGCTGTGCAGCAGGTTCCCTTGCAGCTCATGCTGCAAGCTTCGCTGCATGCACCATGGTGACACAGGACTATGCTTTGTCCAGATGCCATATAGAAGCTTCACAAGCCATGCATGCAACCACCCACCCAAACACTCAAATGCCTAGCAAAAGCAAGCTTCCTGTGATAATTGCATACATTCAATACTGCATGGCCTTACACTCCCAGCTTCTGACTGCAATTTAAGTCAAACCTATGCTCCCGAAATGGCTGAGGAAAAACCCCTACAGCTGTATGTGTGCGAAGAGCCTGGTCAGGTGCTGCATACCTTTCAAGTGAGGTGTGTAGTAGCGCACTGCCAGCTGCCACACGTGGGTGTCCACTGGGATGGCTTCATGCTTGTCTAATGCAAACAAGCATATGCATGCCGCTACCTGCACACCATAATGCTGTCTCACATCTCTGCTCTAAGCGTAGCACAGACACGTGGATGAAATCACTATAAATGTGGTTGTTTGTCAAAGCTTAGTCAGCCTTCATGCAACCAGCACGCAGCACTGCTTGAAGCAGGTCATCTTTCCCTTCCATGGAGTGCAAGTCTGCTCGCTATTACATCAACTCAGGAGAGTTGCAGGAACGCTGATTGCCAAGAGAGAAACTGGAGAAGCAGCAGCCACTTGGGACTGTGCACACCTGATCCTAGGGAAAGCCACCAGTCAAAGAACAGTTGACACTGCAATCTCTCAATCAACGCTTTCAGAGTGTGGCAACAGCTGTTGAATTTATGTAAATTTGACACAGCCTCTAAGGTACTTCATCCAAATCACTGACTGATACTGCTGTACCTCAATGTATAGAGCATGGCGTGATACAGACCCCCCTTTCAGAACAGCCTGTTGCCAAACTGCATGCTGCAGACAATGCTGAGCGCTGCATGACTGCAGCTGGCAGCTCAGCACAACAAGCATGATGGCAAAGGACGTCTGACAGCATGCCTACCTTGGGTCCTATGCCAGGAAGCTCGCACAAGGCTTCTGATGCCTCCTTGTATGGCACATTCCTGAGGCTGTAAAGCCACTGCCTGCCGCCCCCGGGCTTGGCAAGCAGCGCTTGGACTGTGCCTGTGATGAACTTGGCCCTGCATGTACCAGGACAATGATCTAACATGTATACAACCAACAACTGAAATAACAATCATGATAATAAGGAAATCAACATACCTGGACTGTGTCAATGAGAGAAGGAGACAAAGCTGTCTGACTTGATTGATGACATTTGGGAAGCACACTTTGCAGCTTTGGCCACAAGCTCATAGATGCCATGTTGTGCAAAAGTTAGCAAACTGCGCGGGTTTTGTGCTAGCAAGCCTGCAGACAGTTGCAGCTACAATGCGGGATTGTTTGGTGGTACCTGTAGCCAAAGCCTTCCCCTCTGAGAGCTGCCTCAGAAGCTGCTGACAGCTGCTCCAGGGTGGGAAATGAGTAAAATGCCAGGTCAGGCACAGCCTTTTGCTCTTCTTCAGCAGCAGCAACAGTGTCCTTGCCTCCCACAACAGCTGCTGCTGTAGGTGCCTGACTTGTGCTGGCGTGCAGAATGGGGGTGCCATAGTCTCGACAGAGACGTTCTACCATGCCATGGATGCGTGAGATGTGATTGTTTGAGGAGCAGATGAACTCAAAGAGGCACTCAACAGGGTCCTGCCTCAGTACTCTGGCCCCTGCAATGGACAGGACAGGCTGACTTTATGTAGAATGTTGTTCCAATAGATTGCTCTGATCCAACACATCCATTGAGGCAAGATAGGTGGATGCTGAAGGTGATGTCAAGCATGATAAGGTCCTCAGAACATGACTGAGCGTTCTAACCAGACAGCCCACGAAGGTGATGATGAGTCAGGTACTGATGAGTGTGCTGGAGTGCTGTCAGTCTTGGAGTGAACTAGCGTTTGCTGTGAGCCATCTAAGTCACTGTCAGACTGTGCAAGTGAAAGCACATAGCATTTATGCTGTACCACAGGCTGCATGCATGGTAGGACTTGCTGGTCTCACCTGGAAAGTAACTGTGTATGCTTTTGTAACGGGCATCCCTGCTAGACCACTCTTGAGACAGCTCCTCCAGGCAAGCTTGCAGATTGAAGTAGTTTCTGAGGACTGCAGCATCTTCAGAAGAGGCAGCATTGTCGCCTCGGGCAATGACCTGATATCGCACATCACCAGGTGTTTGCTGCACTTTGACCTGCAAAGCCAGCATTGCCTCAGACTCCAACAGCTGGTGAAGCAGCAGGCAGGATCTGCTGTTTGCAACAAGAGAGTAAGACTTAAGTTTGCGGCTATTGCAACTCACTACTCGGTTGTCCACAACACCTGTAAACTCAGCCTGACCGGTCTGCCTCCATCGAAAGGACTGGCCAGTTGGCAAGGTGAAGTCTAGTGTTAATTCTGCTGGGGCAGCACCCAAAGACTGCCAGGCCATACTGTGTGCTGAAGCTGAAGCTGATGCTGCAGCAGCCAAGGCCATGCACAGTTTGTGCTGTGCTGTGCGCAGTCGCTGACGGACTATTGATTTTGTTGAGAATAGGATGTAGGGCTTTGATGGCTTGGCTGTAAAGCAGGGACGCGCAAGAGTTCTGTGCAGGTGGCTACACCAAGTTGCCATGTACAGTGATCATAACATCTTTTGGGGTCGCGTTGTCGGGGAAAAGAAAACGACAGATTGGCCTTTCTGCCACACTAGACACCTGCGAGGACTATAAGCTGCAACGCTCATGTGCTTGCACGCTAACGTCCTTTATAAACAGATCAGTCAAGTGCGGCTGGTCACGATAGCTTGCGTCTGCTCAATCGTAGCCCTGTACGGTCTGACTCACTGTGGGTCGTCAGAAAGAAAGTCTTTGGTTTGGCGAGCCTGTTCGTGAGATGGATCGCTATCACAGCCACAATGAGCATCACATAGCATTGACCACAGCATGCAAGTCATATGACCTAACACTGCTGCAAACAGAAGCTTACAACTCGCACATGAAACGATGCCACAATTCGGAGGACTTCTGCACAATTCGTGATGCACCTATGCGCCTTCCATAATGCTGTCAGCTGACATGTGACCTGCTGCTCGAGGGTGGGACGAGATCTTACCACCATGGCACCAAAGCGCAAAGCCAGTGAAAGAGACCAGGCAGGTGCTGGAAATCCGCTAACAGAGCACGATCCAAAAGCTGAAGCGGTGACTGCTTCAGGTGATTACATCGTTGGGTGTTGATTCACTGCCTGCATAGATCACAAAGCAAGGAAACAAGCAACAGGGCTTTGCCTGCTTTGTCTGACAGAGACCTCTGTCATACCCTTATGAACAGACTGTTGAAAGGTGTTAGGGCTTGCAGGTACATTGGCAGGTGCCAGTGGGCAGTCGGTGGACACCTTGCTAGGCAGAGTTGGCAATCGCCGCTTCCGTGCATTTGCAGCAAAGGTACAGCCTGCTTGCATTTTTGACAGTGTTTGCAGAATTGCGCTATGTGACCCAAGTTCAGCTGATAGCTGTCACAGCTGCATCCAAATCATCTGGTGCACCAGGTTTATGACAGCCTGAGATTGCTGACTGTGCGCATTACTTTAATCTATCTTTCTGCAGGGAACAAAAGCCAAGAGCTCTGGGGCATTCCCTCTGCCAAAGCCTCGTGCTGTATCAGAAGCAGTCTGTGGTGCTCCTGCGCAAGCTCAAGCTGCAGCTGCAGAACAGAAGGCTGCATATCAGAATGATGAAGCAAACGCTGATTTGGCATCTGCTTCAGATTGGGAGGTCTGTGTTTGACAATATCCACTCAGTGCATCAGTTGCCGACCACATGTTTAACATTTGCCTCGTGTCAATGCATGTGACCATGTCATATCATGTAAATGGTGTTGTGCAGCTTGCCACATTCATGCAAGCCTTGTCACAGAATGCGCTTGCCTTCTTGACCTTCCAGCAGGCATGTTTGTGTGTGCCACATCTGAGCCTTGGCACCAGCATATAAGAAATATGTGAACATGCAGTGGGAGGACGCAGCTGAAGAAGAGGAAGATTGGGAGACTGCAGAAGCTGATGTGGCTGACATGCCAACAGCAGTGTCCGGCGCTGCTGGTAGTTTTGATGTTGAGACTACAGAGGAAGCAGGTTAGTCGTGAAGCACATCACTGAAAGGTCACTAGTCTGCGCCAATTTGCACATGACAGACCACATGTTGTATGGCCGCCACTATCTGCAGGCAGTGTGCTCATGATGGACTGCCTAAGCAGCCATATAGGTGTAGTTGAGGTCCAGCTATATATTTACGTAGTTTTGCAATTTGGTTTAGTCATTTCAGGCATCGGTGCATTGACCACTTGCCTGAGCAGGACCTGTCAACTGGCAGTGCAATCGAAATGTGATCCTTTCACAAACTTGGTCACGGACTTCAGCGTTTCAACACTGTGCTTGTGAGTACATGTAGAAAGGTTGGGTGGATCTCAGGTGACCAGGTTCTGTGCTTGTATCGTATAGCTTGTATCGTATAGCCCTACAGAGTTTGATTGTAGCATCCTGACAGGCAGTGCGCAGCCTCCTGCATTCTAATACTCCAGGCCTTTCTCATCTAGCCTTTGTCACTTCATCCTTTTTAACCTGTGCAGGGCCCTCCTTCCTGGGCAGCCCAGTGTATTACCTGGCTTCTCATCAAATTCCTGCCATCAGGTGTAGTCATTTCTTGTCTTGCAGGGCCCTCCAGACCGCGCCGCAAAGGCATCACAAAGGAAGAGCGCGAAATGGCTCGGCTGCTGCACAGGACCCACTTGCTGTGCCTGCTCTCGCGGGGGCTCTTGTACGACGAAGCTGCAAATGACCCTCTGCTGCAGGTAAGCCACAAGCCAGCATGCACGTGTGTCATGTACATGACAAATTTGAAACCATGCTACAGATGCTGTCAGACACACTGAACATGTCACACATACCTGTGTGAAACATATGTCAAAACATGCATCATATTTCAGATATGTGTGATGTGTGTTTGATGCTGCACTGTGGAGCATGTAGCTTCACCAGCATGGAGTAAAATTTACATAGCAGTCTGTGAGCTTGATTCCATCAGTCTGCAGCGCAAAAAACCAGCACAGCTTAGCAAATGACATCGCGACGTTGACTGGCAGAGGGTGATTGTCTTTCTGCCAGCAGAAGTTGTGCTTGCTTTGTAGGCCACCATGCTCTCCCTGGTTACCCCTGAGATCATGCCACCCTCTGACACATGCAAAGGGGTCAGCCCCCCTGCCTTGCAGCCCCTGCTGAGCTGGTTCCAACACAACTTCCAGCAACTGCCCCCTGCCCTTCCACAAAGCCCTGACGAAGATGACCTTGCTGGCAAGGCTGATGGGCTGGATAGCGTCACAGAGCAGCTGCAAGCTGTGGCTGTGGCCAAGCAGGGCACTGCTGAGCAGCTGCAGGCGCTGTTTGTGTCCCTGTGCAGAGCTCAGGCCCTGCTGGTACGCTCTGTCAGGTGTGAGCTGTCTGAAGTCAAAGTCCAATCAATGGTTGTGTTGCTCTTTGTTCTGCACTGCTCTTCACCATACACTGCATGGTTTTGTGGTGGTTTGTGTTCTTTGTTGGGGTGCTGATGGAGCAGCCACAAATGAGAAGCAGACAATGAACAGCTGCATTGTGTATATGATGCACAGCTCAGGACGGGCTGGTTCTGGTACATCTAGTACGTGTAATACATGGATGCGATTTTCATATGTGGTAAATGGGCGCTATACTTGCCTCAGCACCCCTGTGCAAGCCTACTGCGACATTTGTGCAACCACTGCTTCAGCAGTGGCCTCTTAGTGCCTGCATCTTGCAACGCATTTGGCTTTGTCATGCATGTGTATGTATGGCAGAGGTGTAATGCAGACATGTAAATTGTGCAGATGAAATTTGCAAGCTCTTCTAAATCCCAAAATGTCTTGCTAAATTTACAGAGATGTCCATCCTGCAGTGGAACTATCTATACTCAGAAATGCCTAGGAATAGTACAAACACATTTCTACATTGGGGAGATAGTTAAAGGCCCCTGACACTGTAGTGCTGTTGCGCGACTTATTTTTGCATGCTGTTTTGGAACCTTTTTGACAGTTTGAGGTGACTGCAGGGTGCTTGACCCCATGCCACTGAACCCTGCTGTGAGAAGAGTGGCATCTGCTCACCTGAAACAACCACGGCGGCAAAAGCCAAAGCCAGACAATGCAGCAACAGCCAATTCAGCCTCAGCTTCAGCAGCTGCCACTACCCAGGGTGTGTCTGTCACAGCTGATGTTCCAAGCAAAAAGGGCAGGGGCAGAAAGAGAAAATCTGCTGAGAGCGCCGAGACCGATGAAGTCGCAACATCCCCAGATGCATCCCATAAGACTTCCAACGTAAAAGCTGCCAAGACCACCAAGAAGAGGGGCAAGAGGGCAGCTGATCAACAGACAGACGAGGCTCTTGACAATGCTAAAGGCAGCACGCGTACCCAAGTGCAGCATCGGCAACCAGCTGCCAAGGGCAAGCGTAGAGGGAGCAAAGGTGCAGCAGAGGAGCCTGACGAAGCAGAGCTGCAGCTGCAGGACGACGTGGCTGCTGCCTGTGCAGCCTCTCTTGTAGACACTCGGCAGTCTGATGGCGGAGCGCAGTCGGCAGCAAAGGCAAAGCGTGTTGGTGACATTGAGCTGGAGAACCAGCTCGCTATGGCCATGGCGTCCACAGCTGCGGAAGCGCAGCACAGGGCGCAGCGCAAGCCCACCGCAAAGGCTGTCCACGACGAGCCTATGCCCTCGGCTTTCTCACCACGTTCTGGCGTTCCCAAGCCGACTCTTGGCGAGACCTGGGCTCGGGACGCTCGTCTCGCCAACCAGGATCTGGCACAGAGCAGTGCAGCCAGCTGTTGGGCTGAGGTGTTCTGTGGTTCAGCTGAGCTTGGAAAATGGGTGCATGTGGACCCACTTTTGAATTGGCTGGATGTTCCAGACAAAGTGGAGGGAGCTGGCATCAGGTAAATCTGACAAATGCGCTTTCATGTAGTTTTCGAATGTGTTAGGAAATTGCTGTTGTGCACAGCCTGCAAAGTACTTGATCCTGAGCACATCTTGAAGATCTGTGCTGTGCCAAGTGTCCAGTGCATGCCACACAGTTCATCTGAGCGCTTGCAGCGGGTCTTTGTCCTACTACTCTTGCTGAGGCTTGTTGACGCGGACTGTTTCTCGGGTGGCAATCTTGCCTTTGAGCTCGTGCATGCAGCTCAACATATCAGCTGTTGACTCACCAATTTGTCTCAAGCTATGATGTCTAAGCCTGTAGTGTGTCAATCTGCCCATGGAGCGTTCTCAGCATTTTTGCTGAGCTTTTGACCTAATCCTGGTGACAGTCAAGCCTGCTGACTGTACTCTGGCTGAGTGTCATCACACATGCCATGCCTGGAAGCATGGGTTGACATGCAGAGACAATTATAAACAATACGTTATAAAGTCAATGACAACAGTAAGTGGTAGTTTCAGTGCTGACTGAGGTATATTGTTGCAGGCCAGGAGGCCTAGCTTACGTCGTTGCATTTGCCAACAGAGGCGCCAAGGATGTCACGCAGCGCTACACAGGCAGCGTGCTGGCAGCTGACAAGCTGCGCGACAACGCCTGGTGGGAGCAGACCCTCAAGCCCTTGCGTAAGCATGAGGTCAGCCTTATGCGTTGGCAATAGTTGCAAAAGCAACAGGAAAGGCTCACGGGCTTTGGCGATATTTGCTCTATGCTGCTTTGCCATGCATCCCTGTTGCACGTAGTCCATGCGTGCAAGTCTGCAGGCCCTCAAAACATAAGCTTTGATGTTGGCCAGGGCATGGAAGTCTTTGAAAACTGTAACTTTGCGTCAGGGCAGAGCAGCTTGGCAAACGCAGCTCTGGTGCAGGTGGCTGCAACAACTCTCCACCACAAAGCACAGCAGCTGCCTGCCGCACTGGAAGATGCAAATCAACATCCACCTGGCCAGGCAGCAGGGTCAGATCTCAACAGCCCCCAGGGGCATTCTCCAGCAGCCCTGGTCCCTCCACCTGTAGTCAGTGGGGCTACAAATGGTGCTGATGACAAGACTAGCAAGTTGGCAGCTAGGGCTGCAGAGCTGGCTCTGAAAAGGGAGGATGCTGAGCTGGGTCAGAGGGCGGCAGCAGAGAGGAGGGGCTTACCCAGCAATGTTGAGGGGTTCAGGTAGGGCTCTCTCAAGCTTCTTGACACATCCTTTGTCGTCTTGATGCAATGGATTTCATGATGGATTCAACATATACTACACTACATCTCATGCATACATAAAATCATTAACATATTGTTCTTCATGCTTTTTCATTTCAATATGCTTAGATGCTCAGATTGGTATTTCAATGTACATTTTGGGCCTTGCCTTGATGCCCCCAATGTCTAGCTGGCAAGCCTCATTGCCCTATGCACTGCAGCCTACTTCTTGGTGTGGTCCAATGTCTGTGGGACAATGTCATCCCTTCGTGCAGGCCTTATGCATGTGTTGTGACATGTGTTGGGCTGCAATCATTGCACAGGCAGCATGTTAAGTCTTGCAAGTGCAAGTACACATCATTGTCAGAGCTGCAGTACACACAGAAGTGACTGGTTGCTCACTGTTGCAGACTGACACTGCAGGCACCACCCAGTGTATGTTCTAGAGCGGCATATTGGCAGGTACTTTGCGCTGAAACCTGGAACCAAGAAGGCTGGTATGCACAGAGGGGAGGGCTTCTACCCCAGAGAAGCCCTTGCTGAGCTGCACACGGCAGACATGTGCGCTGTCCAGGAAGACTTATCACTTTCTCTGACGACACAACATGTTTTGAGCAGAGATTTTGCCCTAAAGTTGAAAGGCCTGACAGTCTCTATACGCTTCTGAGTTTCAGATCACCTCATCAATAGCACAAAAGCAATGGCTTTGGTTCTCAGCAGTGTATGTAGTGTCATGTTGTGCACGTGCAAACGTTTCCAGCATGTGCAGCACAGAGGGGTGGAAAGAGAGTGGGGCCTACATTGCCTCGCCCCTCCCCCCCCCCCTTCACTCCCTTCTCCAATTCACCATCACCCCACCCGCTGCTGCAGTGCTTGTGTCTTGCAAGCATCCTGTTTGCATGGCCTCACAACCTGCCTCTGGCTGTATAGGGCTCTTGCCTGCCTGTGCGCCCCTTGTACAGTCAAGATGTGTGTTTGACCATGTTTGACCAGCCTCCATTGCTCCTGTCACAGCAGCATGCAGAACTTCTTGTACGGCCAGGCAGACAGTCAGTCTGTTGTTGTGTCAGGAGCAATGGACAGTTTAACACGGTCAAAAACACATCTTGACTGTATAGATGCAGCATAATGGGCTTTTCCCCAAGTCGCTTGTATGTGCAGGTGGCTCCGAGATGGTTTGGAAGTGAAATCTGAGGAGTTAGCCAAGCCCTACAAGGTGGTGAAGCGACGAGGGGTCAAAGACCCCCCTGGGCCCCACACTGACCCATCCAAGGGACCCACTGAGGAAGAGGATGTTCAGGAGGCAACATCGGTCATCCCTGTACCGGACTCTATGGTGACCAAGATGTATGGGCGGTGGCAGACGCAGCAATGGGAGGTACCCACAGCTGTGGGAGGGGTGGTGCCTAAGAATGACAGGGGCAATGTACACTGCCCACCGCTAGCATCTGAGCTGCCTAAGGTAGAGCACATAGGGCTGGCCAGCATCCTGGCTTTAGAATCCTCACAGGCTGTCCTTTCCATTTGTCAGATAGGCAATTGTAGCTACACAGGAACTCCATGTCTCCATTGCACAACTTCTCACAACGCCCTTGGTATATGCTAACGATACAGCTTGGAGATTGCGCACTGGTTTTGCTGCCATACCAACAGCTTTGTTAGGGGAAGTAGTCTTGAGTTGCCCGAGCTTGTAGGCTTCTTGTCAAAAATGAACCCCTCTTATGCATACCTCAGCTGCAGCAGTTGTTGGGGAAGCTATACTGCTCACTGCAGCCACTGGTACACTCACAACCTAACACTTTGCAGGCATGCGTGCCACAAGGTGTGTACACCCAAAGCATACTTTACATTGATGCCATGACAAATCTTGCTGCTGTTTTCAAGATTTTGGTACTGACCTATGCAGTCACAGCTTGTGACACCTGTGGCTTTGATGCAGGGCACAGTGCATCTGCAGATGCCTCGCCTGGGTCCCATCTGCAAGAAGCTGTCGGTGGATTATGCTCCTGCCATGACAGGCTTTGACATCAGAGGGGGAAGAAGTGTGCCGGTCATTGAAGGGGTGGTGGTGTGCAAGGAAGATGAAGCAACTGTGTTGGAGGCATACATTGAAGATGAACGGTGGGACACAAAGCTCTTCACTGCAGTTGCACACATGGGTTTGCAGATCTTGAAATCATCAATCATCAGTCAGCTATGTCAGATGTCTGATGTGACTATGTGGTTCTGTGGCACATTGGCACCAGGGCAACCCTGGGACTGTGCATGACACTCATCAACAGCAAAGCTATAGATGCAAGTCTTCATGCAACAGCAGGGCAAGTGCAGTCAGCATGACCCTATAGCATCTATGCACCACAACACTCTGCTGCAGAGACGACAGGCAGGGTTGTTGCAGCCCATGTACAAATTAACATATAGAGGCAATTAGAAGCACTTGTTTTGTAACTCATTTTTAGTCTTCATACCCGTTTTCCTACTGAAGATGTGTTACATTGTCCCACACAGTCTGGCCACACTGTCAACATAAAACATCCAACACATCAGGGCGCAGAATCACATAGCAATGGCAACATATGGCGGGAAGGGGGGGGGGAGGGGGGGGCAACAATAGACAAGAATCCAAGTCTACTGAACTAGGTTAAACAAATTTTGGAAGTATAGTGGTAGAAGCAGGTACACATTGCTTTGTGCAGGCTACGAGAGGAGCGAGCTGCTGAGAGGCGCAAGCAGGAGGCACATGCGGCCTGGCGCCAGCTACTGCGCAGCATCTGGACTCGGCTGCGCTTGCACCAGGACTACGGCGACAATGCAGCTGCACATGCTGGCCAGCATCATGCAGACCATGCTTTATTAAGAGAAGACTTGTCAGGTAAGACTCCATTGGTGTGTTTTCCGCTGTGACTTGCACTTCCTGTATGATGCCAGGCTGTACTGGTAGGCAGTGGTCACTAACTCATGAGGTGTTGCAGTGTGTGGCTTGCAAGTTTGGCGTGTGCATTGATGCTGCCTTGTTGGCGTAGTCCATTGGTATGGCATGAGCTGTGGCATGTGCATTGTTGCTGTGGCATGCGCTGTTGTGTGATGCTCAATGGCAAACGCAGTCCTTAGTTTCTCTTGCTGGTTGCCGAGCAAAGTGGTGTGGGCAATAAGTTCAACAAAAGCATTTTTTGACGCCATCACGGACTTGAACTGGGTCACTTTGGTCCAAGTACAAGAAAAGCAACAAGGTAAGCTTTGTCTCAGACGTTACTGTCAACAACAGCACACCACAGCTTCACACACACTATACATGTAGCATTTGCCTTGTTTGTGGTTGTCTGCCTTGTTCTCAAGTACTGCTTTGTGCAAACAGGTGCTGCAGAGGTTGTTGACCTTGTTGAAGATCAGCCTGGAGAGGCAGCAGGGCCATCACAACAGCCCAAGGGGCAGCTCAAACAGCCCCAAGCAGCCAGTCTTGCTTCAGAGGCCCCTCAAGCTGATTCACAGTCACATGATGATGATGATGATGGCATACAACAAGCAGGGCAACTGAATGGACAAGCCAAGTTGCCCAGCAACAAGACGGGCATGTCTACGAGGACAACTCAGGCACAACCTGCTGCTGCACGAAGGCAGGCAAGCAGGCAACCAAATGATAAAGCGCAAGCAGGAGATGCCCCAGCTGCAGAAAACGATGCAGAGTCTGATCATGATGTTGGTCATGGCAATGATCGCTATGAGCCAACAGAAAATAAAGTTGAGCGCCGCAGCAAATCAGGCCTTGTAGTGGAGATGGAGGAAATATGATGCTGTTAGTGTTGCTTGCCTTTTGTTGCTCCCTGTATGCACAGTGTCACCAGCTTTGTTGGCTTTTCAATATTTTGACCCTGAGAAAATTTGACCCTTTAAAAACACGTCGTAGATCTCGTACATTGTGCAACTGATCCCGCACATTCACTTTGCGCAAGCATCACTGCCTGCCATCTGCCAAAGTTTGAACAACGAAGTGGGTCACCAGTCTGGTTTTGGAAGAGCGAACGGCTTGAACTGCAACCTTGCAGAGTACCGGTAGGTCAGACGTGCTGTTGGACAGCAAGATCTCAAGTTCGATGCTGCACATCATGCCGCAATGTGGTGTATGTCCAAATGTGTAAGGCGTGGACGTTGGCCTCGAGCAGTCACGTCATTTACATCCTGATATGCAGCGCTCTGGCATGAACACTGCAGCTTCGTGTGAGCTCGTTAAAAAGCACGAAATCGCTCGCGACGTCCCTTACTACATTTCACCGGCATGTTAAACATCTGCAACGGCGTTCTCACCTCATGTAGAGTTGTGAGCTGGACAGTAAAAGAGCCCAACACAGCTTATGCTACGCTGCAGGTCGTGTACAGCAAGGTTGTAAAGCTGACGACGGGTGTCATGACTGTCACAAAGACAGCCACGCTCTTCTTGAGCATGATAATTCTTAGTGCAGCATCTCATGGGTCTCTTGCGACCCACGCAAGCTCTCAGCACCTGGCACTTGAAGACCGTGAGCTGTGTGAAGCTGAGGAGCATCAACGTATCCTGTCAGAGCTTGAGGAGGTTCACCAGCTGCGTGAGCGCATGCTACAGCAGGGTAAATTTACATCAGGCTTGCTTTGTACATCACCATGATGATAGGTGTCAAGCACTGCGGGCGCACCTCATGCCACAGGTTGCAGCCAAAGTTGGCTGCCTCATTACTGGAAAGCAACCCTTGCTTCTGTTGTGAGCATAACATCAGCATTCGAGGCTGCACTGCATGCATGATGGCCTTGCAAGCGTGCCACATGTTGTACAACTCACCCATACAATTGGTCGGTGCTACGTATCAAGTGTCCATTGCTTGTGCATGCTATAGATATGTCTGTGTCTGACTGTGTGCAGCTGCTACCTACGCCTCAAGTAGTGCAGCCCCAGCACCTGCTCCTGGCAGTGGCAGCAGTGATGAGTACGGACTTACCCCCGAGGCACCTTCAGCTCTGGTTCAGCATGGATGAACCAACATTTTAACCTGCAACTGCCAGCTTGGAATGGTTGAAGCTCGCCTGTTGCTATGCTTGCTGAGAGATGTCCAAAGATGGTGGGCAACGCCTGGCAGCAGCTGCAAGCCTGTAGTGGAGGATCTGAAGCGTGCAATGAAGCAGATGCGGTCAGGCATACATGCCCACCATGACAGCCCTCAGCACGTCAGCAACGTCAATGGCTACATTTACGTGAGTTTATACACCCCTGTGTTCAATTGCTGTACAGAGTTCAGTTGCATGCAATGCATACCTCCCTTGCCATCTCCATAGCATGTGTGCTCATGGGACCGCTTGCAGTCAGAAAAACTTGTTTTGGCGTCTCATGCTGCAGTTTGCAGAGTGAGCACCTGTCTGCAAACAATCGGGATTGCCAGTTTCGTTCAAATTTGTGCGCTGTGCCCTCTCAGTGCAGCTTTGAACAAAATGGCAACCACTGGTGCTGGCAGCTTGAATGCCAAGCTGCAGTCCAGCCCTTGTGCTGAAGCTTGTGGTCCAAATTGCAAAGCTGCCAACTGTAGACAGCAAGACTGTATGCATGGGGTGGGAATTTCAAGGGGATAGTGCTATTAGTCATAACGGCTGCAGTTTGAATGGTGCCCCTTCGACTCCCACACACACAATTTTGGTCTCGAAGGAGGACACTGACGCCTTGCGCTTGCTCGTATTCGTATACCTGGTCCTGTGCATGACTTGTCGTCAATACATTGCACCATGAAAAGTCACCTGTAAGCGACATCTCTTCCGGTAGTCTACGGACCGTGAGGGGCTCCGGGCCAACTTCGGACCTGCATCTGCAAGTGGTGTGCTAGAAGCTGGCCGGACAACATAAGCACAAGGTTCGAGCTGCATACCAGGTGCGTCTTCACTGACCTGCTCTTGATCACCCAAGGTCTAAGCTGTTGATTTTGGTCACAGTGCATGCCGAGCAGGCCAGCCATGCATGCGACTCTACGACTTGCAAGGTTTGAGCTGTTGCTACATGACTGGTTGCAGTTGTGTCATTAAAACAGGCCTTCATGTATCATTGAAAGAAAAACTGGCACCCCATCTTGTCGATGCATGCTGCTGTCACTCTTGCCAGTCATGGCATTCGCAGCTACTTTCTTTGGAGGTGTACCTGTTGTCTGCCAGTCTTGTCAGACCTGCTTGTTGCTGCCTGTTAATCCCGCTATTTGAGCTGCACATAACGCCAAACATGCATATTGTTGAGTCACAGCACGTTGTTGCAGAGAGAGACCTAGCATGCAGTTCAAAGGAGCCACCCTTGTGTTGCTGGTGCTCATGAGCATCATCACCACTGTGGCCCCACGCAAGCTGTTGACAAACGATTTTGCTTTGAGCAACACACTAGACTTCGCAACAGAGCACCAGAGGATACTGGCTGAGCTCGAGGAGGTGCATCAGTTGCGAGAGCGCATGCTACAACAAGGTGAGACGCAATCAGGGTTGACTTAGAGTTCTTTTGTACAGTGCACACCCGATGAGGCAGACACATCAAGCATCTGTGGAGCTGTTACTGCCAGTCAAACTGTCCTGCTGGTAATGACGCAGTGAACATGCATACACAGACGGCTTTGCTACGAGATGTGCTGGTCACATGTGCAAGCACTACATTTTACGGTCTCAGTCAGAAATGCGTCATGAATGCATATGCATGTGTGCAGCTGCCACCTACACTTCATTGTCAGGGGGACCAGCACCCGCACCTGCACCTTCTTCTTCTTCTTCTTCTTCTTCAACGTCCAGCCCTTCATTATCATCTGGGGTAGCTGGCACATCAGGGTCAGGGTCAGGGGCAGGGACCGCCATAGGGGCGCCCCCTCCCCCGCCCCCTCCCACTGGCAGCAGCAGCAGTGGTGCAGGTCAGGTTCTAACCTCACTTACGTTGCAGTATCATGACTTTTTCATTGTGCATTCCTTCATCCATTCGATCTGTGTCTCTCCCTAAGGTCAAGTATGTATAGTCCCGAGTAGCTTCCTATATGAGGGCCTGTTTGACTTCCATCTATCAGGCAGAGCTGAGATGCCTTTTTCAGCAGTCCTGGCACTGCTGTTGGCGAAGCAAGGGCAGCATAGCCCCTCCTGATTAGTACAACTATTGATACTGGATTTTCATAGCAACACAGTAGCAGCAGCAGTGTTGAGTCATCTGTCATGTTGTCAGATATCTTTGACAAGGTATCGATCTCTATCATTCAATGATTGAAGTCAATTGGGTCAATTTTGTACCCAATCACAACTCAGGTGCGATGCATTTGATTTTCAGCAGCAGGTGCTGCATCTTTTGGTGCCTTCTCAAATTTGTCTTGCAGAGCCATGCAGACTGTCTTAAGACTTGGCTTTAGGCTCAGAGCATGGAATTGTGCAGCGTGCATGTATTACTCACAAGCAGTATGTGTGTTCCATGGAGACCTCATACAGAAATGTGCTCAGGACTGTACACATCTGTCCTGCGGGGTACGTACACAGAAAGACACAGAAGGACTTGATTAGTCAAGGAGTGAGTGAATGCATGAATGTGCATGAGAGAACAAGCACAGGAGTGCGCGAACAAACACAAGTCCGTCCATGAAATGAGCACATGTTATGCTGCAGGCTCAGCCAGCACAGCAGCTACAGGGGCATCAGATGCCGGATCCAGTACCAGCAGCAGTGGTGGCTCTGGGTCAGGCCAGTAGCACCCCTCTCATATCTATATGAGAGACAGACAAAAATGACAGAGACATACAACAGTAACAGAGGCAGACAACAATAACAGACAGACAACGCTAACAGAGACAGACAACGATAACAGAGACAGACAACAGACTTCCTACTCAAGTCTGTTTCATGCGAAGCTGAAGCTACAGCAGAATGGCAATGTTTTGTTGGCAGAAGAGAGATGTTTGTGCTTGTCAGGGCTGTGATGCTGGAGCAGGTTCAAAGCATGTGAGTGTACAGGGTCGTGTGTGCTGACAAGACATATGAGGGCTGACAGTCGATGCTTGAAATTTGACCAGTGCAATGAAATTATGCATTTTCTTGTGGGTGACATCAATGGACTCCAGAGATCTGTTTGCAGGGAAGCAAGGCTCGTGATGGTTTTAATGACAAGGTTTCAGCCTTCACAAGCCTGTAACGTTTAAAGTCATGAGTTGCAGAGCAAAATACCTGACACATGTGTACATCTGCACAGTCATTACTGGCCTGGGTTTTTGCTTATGTTACAGGACAGCTCATATGCAGATGCAGCGAGCCTGCTTACGACACTAGCTATGACCTTTTGCTGACCCCAGTAAGCCTGTAAGATTTACGATACATGCATCAATGGTATTGGCAATAATTGCTATAGTGTTGCCATAGGTGCTTTGTCAGCAAGCTTTGTGTTAGGTTCAGATCCTGTCAGGCTTTCTGCTAGCAATTGCTAGCAATAGCGCTACACATGTATCTTTGCACACACAATTTTTTGATGAAAGCTATATGGTGGTTTTTCCCCATGACAGTGGATCATATTATGCAGTTTTGAGTCTAAGTGACCTCATGCTGACTGATCTCTCATCTACCTCGTCATGCAAAGCACGCAGTGCTCAGCACTGCAGCTGCTGCGGAACATGCTTTTTATTTTTGCAAGATCAGAAATTATTGGGTAACGTCACCCATAACGCACGCGCGTGATGGCATGCACCTGCTCATGCTCCCAGCTTCGATCAAATTGTGCGCGTGTGCTGGCTGGACAAAGCCCTCTTGTGAAATCGAAAGTTCGCTTGGAAACAAGTGGTAGGCCTGATACCTTCAACAATGGTCTCCCTCACCAAGGTTCCTTCGACTGCCATCCAGTTTTATGATTCCGGGACGTGAGTAAATTGCGAGCTAACGCTTGCTTGGCTTGTTATTTCGTGTGCTACGTAGAGTGCGTGCGCTCTGGAACATCGCTACGGTCTCTCACGTTCCACCGCGTTGAAGTTGCTTGACAAGTTTGCCCTGGACGCCACTGCCAATGCTGCAGCTAACCGCGCTTCTCAATCGCCTGCCTGCCTGCCTGCCTGCAGGTGCCCCTTTGCACAGAGAGCATGGATCACTCTGATCGAGAAAAAGCTCAACTTCGAGCAGAAAATTGTTGATCTGCAGAACAAGCCCAAGCACTTCAAGGAGTTGTATGCATCCATTCATCCAGATCCCACTGCTCCAGCCAAGGTTCCCATCATCATCGGTGAGAGTGCTTCTGCATCTTGTAACCACCGCAATCAGACACCCACACCCCACATGAGCTGATGGATCATTTGGTTTCACGTTGACCTACAGTTTGAAGAGGCACGCATATGCATGCATGCATCACAATATACACACATGCTATCTAGTCACCTCATATGTACATGTGTGTGTGTTTGCCTGCGCCCGGCAGGGACATGACTGTTGTCCAGCATCGTGGAGCACACAATCGCATATATGCTATCAAGGAGAATATGTACACATTGGAATGGCAAAATTTACTGCTGCAGATGGTGACAACCAGCTGATTGAGTCCAATGTGGTATCAGAGTACCTAGATGTGCAGTATCGCTCTAGTGGTGTCAAGCTGTTCCCAGAAGATCCATTGCAGTTAGCCAAGGTGAGTTTACACCCAGGTGCAGGTGTGATTTCACCACATGCCCTGCTTTGAGCTTTGGTGTCTTCACAGACACACAAATCCCGCTTGTGAGCACCTGATTGGTCATGTGCTAGCTTTGCCGAGCTCCTTTCAAACCAGCACCGACAAGCACTGACAATCTAGAGAAACACCTGAGAAATTACCGGATATTTAGCCTAAATGGCCCCTGCTATTCGGTTGCCTGCTAGCTTCATGTGTCATGTGTTTGTCAATGATGTATGGCCTCTCTCTGTAGGTGAGATGGTTTGTGGACCTCTTTTCAGAAACCTTCTTGCCAAGCCTTTTTGGGCTGCTGCGAGCTGACTCTGAGGAGTCTCTGCAAGCAGCCAAAACCAAGATGGACACTGCCCTCAAGGTACAAGTCAAAGACCGCAATAATCAAGTGTTCAAATGTGACGGTAAATCATGCTTATCTTTTCAGAACATTATACAACCTTCAGCAAGCAGCGTTCATGCCAACTTCAATGCATTCTTGAATATGTGCATGCCATATGTGCATGCCATATGCTTGCCAAAAAATGCATGCTTACTTGCAGTTCAAGGACAGAAGCACCCATGTGCCCTTACCCTGTACATCCAACTCGTATCATGGTTGCCAAGCAACAATTTCTGGCATGCATCAAGATGACAGCTTAATTGATGCTCATGACTGCTGTGTCAAGCAAGGCGGGCTGAATGCGCACAAGCTATACTCATGTCTGCATTTGCAAATTGCAGAACCTGAACAAGTTTGTTGAGCAGCATGGATCCTCCGAGGGCGGTGACTTCTTCCTGGGAGGGAGCTACAGCTTTGCTGAGGTGGCAGGCACCCCCTTTGTGCATAGAGCCTCTGCAGCACTTCCTGCACTGAGAGGCTACAGTATTGACACGGCCATTCAGCAGCAGAAACTTACACGCTTGGATGCCTGGATCAAGGTGACATGCTTGCCTTTGGTGTGCTGCATAGAGTACCTGTGACAGGCCATGTTTTCCAGAATTCAGTCTTGCGATCTTGTCTGTGCTGATGAGACAACTGGAGTGGATCAAGACCATGACGATGATCTTTAGTCTGCAGACATTTTCTCACCATGGCTTTGTTTGCTTGCCTAGCTGTTGTCAAATTGTGATATAAGCTGCGTCATGCTGAGGACAAAAGTTAATGTATGCATTCTATCAGGGTTCACTTTGTTTTCCACAGATGGTAAGAAGGCATCGGCTGTGTGAGTAGCGTGCAACATGACAGATCACTGCAGCATTCTCAGCCTTGCGTTGGCATCTTGGTTTGATGCATTGCTCTGAGTCTGCACCCTCTCAGCCAGCTTGCTGACTAGCCTGGTGCCCAATCGTGCAGGCTGCATTGGCACGGCCCTCGTACCAAGAGACTGCTCCAGCTGATGATACTGTTGCCAAAAGTTGGCAGAAGTTCAGCGGTGGTTTCAGCGGACACGTCAAGCAGTAACAAGGATGAAGAACTAGGCCTCGTGGGACAGCCACAACTCTGTATTTACCAGGACGAAGTTGCCATCAAAGTTTGCTATGTTTGTACTGCAGTCCCTCAGGAAGTGCGGGTCGAACTCAGCAATCCAGCTGCATTGTATACGTATAGTCAGTTAGGCAAATATATATATGAAGACTGTGCTACTCAAGACCATTTGCTGTTGAGGATTACTTGCATGTGTATGGTGAGCTTTTGTGAAGATTATGCTGATCAGAATATGCTGATCATGATACTGTAATTCAGTTCTCAGACGCATGACTTGCAGCAAATCAAATGCAACCACTCTGCATCGCACCACTGCCTGATTCCTACCTCACATACAGTGGGATTATCAAATGTCTCATGTTTTCAAACTTGCTACCATCCTGCTTAGTTGCATTTGCACCCAAAACTTTACAAATGCCATAGGTAACCTTGACAGTGCCGAATGTCATTGCAAAGTAGCGTATGCTGCACGTTTTCATCACAGCCTCGCAGGTAGCATCGCAGCTTTATAGAGAAGTACTAGCAGGTATGGCAGCGAGCTCGAGTTTGCAATTCGGAAGCGTGCGTGCTTCACAATGGCGCTGCAAATTGTGCACATTAGTCAGCAAGTAGTAGCAAATTCTGACCGCACATCATCTCGAAGCTGCTGCTGCTGCTGCCTGGTGTATCGATCCTATGAGGACCGGCTGTGCTTTGCATCATTAACAGGTAGGCTGAAGCAGGATAGGCCTGAGTAAACCACTAATCACGTGGGCCCTTTCGTTTGGACGTGGTGAGCCCCAAACTGCAGCTTCCGCAAGCCCTGCGCAAGCGAGCTATACAACAAGATAGTCTCATACTCACGCTGCACATCAAGTGTTCTGTGGGTCAAGCAAGAAGTCTTCGTTCAGGTGCGGCAACAGCGCGTGACCCCGTCACAAGTTTGAATGCTTGGTACACGTAGGCTGATCTTGCAGTTTCGGCCTTGCAACCAAGCCGTAGTGGATCATGCACATGCTATGCATTTGGTCTGATTCTTGAAACTCGTTCAAAGTTTGCTTGCTTGCACACATCCACGTTCGTGGTCACGCTCTTATGTCACGCTCTTGACTACGTAGTATACTTGCACACTTGCTCTTCTGCATGAGCACGAGGTGTCACAATGCACATGTGCACGGCATTTGAGATGCGGCATTGGAGTATACGTCGTCGCGTGTTCATCCGGAACGAGACTTGCAGCGAGATGGGAGTTCGCCAGGAACGGCATGGCACGGCATAGCGTACATGATCAGCCGCTCTGTCCGTTTCTGTCTGATGAGTGCAATCGGTGGCGTGTATGCAGGCAGCTATGAACACAACAAAGATGGCTCTTTTGTTTCTGAGCATGATTGTGCTTGGCGCAACAGCTCACAGATTGCTTGAAGCCACCTCACAAAAGACAGGTGCACTTAACGATGCTGAGGAGCACCAGAGAATTCTTGCAGAGTTGGAGGAGGTCCACGGTCTGCGTGAGCGCATGCTGCAACAGGGTAAGGCAATGAGTCTTATACACCTGCACATGCGCTATCATTGCTGTTGCAACACCGCACCCTGGCATCAGAAACCCTTTGCTTGCCCGTTGCTTGTTGATCACTGAGACTGCTTCACAGCTAAACCTATGCAGCAGTATGCCTGCTCTGTCATCAAACCTGGGCACACACCATGCATGCATAATGAGCCATTTGCTGCACCTGCTGGACATGACATCACGCATCAGAGCGTACATTGCAATGGCAATGGGTCATCACTGCTGCAATGCGATGGCAGTTTCAGTGGCAATACTGTTGTATGATGTTTTGCAGCTGGCACGTACGTCCCCACCAATGCTGAGGCCCCAGCTCCTGTGCCCCCACCAACAGAAGAGTCCCCATCTGCTTTGACCGCAGAAGCTCCTCCTAGTTCTTCTTCAGGTGGAGGAACATAGGCCAATCAAAAGTTTTACCTACACTCCTGCTACTAGTAGGATGCCATCATGCGACTGTACCACTGACTTATTAATTTGCTGTTGGGGATGGAAGGACAGCATGGGGCTGATGTACATTTCACGACAGGATGTGGTTGCATGAGATGCGTCTAGCAGCAAATGTGTCTATACTAGATCAAAGTGCCTGGCAGATCCAAGTGGCTCACCTTTTTGCAGAGCTCAGTCCCTATACAGATCGTACGTGTCAGGCAATGTCTGTGCGCATACGCCTGGTCATCATTGAACTGTAGTGCAACAGCGTGATCACTTGTGTTTGAGACATCGTCCTGCATGTGCAACAGCAGATCTTTGCGATTCTGGGTGGTGCATTCCTGTGCTCACTGAACAGGTAGCAAAGGTCTGCTGTTGCAATTATGCAAGGTGCAGATCTAGAGACAAATATCTGATTGCCTAAAAATGTGCAGGTGTAAACTGTATCTTAAGCCATGTCCTGTTTGTTCAAACTTTGAGCAGCTCTACTGTATTGTAACAATGACCTCCGAGATGCATTTCAGTGCATTGCGCAGCCTAACACAGCCTTGCTTGACTGCATACTAGTACTGTATCTGACATATACCAGTACTGCATCTGACATATTGATATTTACTTATGATCGAGACATTTCACCGGGCTCTGCAAATCAGTGCATCCTTGGGGACGTGTTTTTGAGATCCAATCTATCAAGGAAACTTTGAGCAAGTTGTTGCTGCATGGCATTGTGCATGCCCAATTTCCGAGCAAACTCGCGAAATGTGCAAGCATCTGACCTAACCAAATCAGCGACTTGTGCGTTTTGACGCCAGACAATCAGTCAGTCTAGCTGCCCGTGATTTCTAAACAGGTCCGACCAAGGGTGCCGGAGCACCCGACGAACTGTTGTATGCACAGACAGCGGTAGGTCAGTCAGTTACTGATCGCATCCTGTGGCCAAAAGGCGCGCCCATACCTCGTGGCGTTGAAAGCTCCTACCTGCTTTTCATACCGAGCATCGTCCCCATTTCAAGATGCCTGACACGGAGTGAGTCACATCTGAAGTCATATGGCATTCAGTGGAGTGCGTTTGATCGCCTGCTGTTGAGCAAAACAGTGCAGGGAGCAACAGCATGAAAGCTGCGCGATTGCGTTGCAGTGACAGTGGAGACAAGCTGTATCTGCGACACTGTCTGCCGGGAACTGAGGACCTATGTGACCTGATCTTGGTGGCTGGGCAGAAACGCTTCCCTGCACACAGTCAGTACTTGGCCTCTCACTCTCATTTCATCAGGCAGCTGATCCTGGAGACAGGCCCTTTCACTTGGCAGCATCCCCTGATCATAGATCAAGTCTTGCATGGACACAGTAGCGCCTGTGTGCATCTCCTGCTAATGGGTGTCTACAACATGGGCATCCTGTTGATTGACTCTCCTGATCTAGCATGGCAGCTCAGCAAGCTCACAGACCAGCTCACCTGCCCAAACATGCTCAGGAGCTGCCGCCTCTACCTCAACCAAATGCCTATGTGCCGACCTGACAACGCTCTCCATTGGCTGACAGTCACAGCTCATGAAGCCGAGCTAGAGGGCCTTCACGCAAACTGTGCTAGCAAGATAGCAGGAGACTTTGACAGGGTAGCAAAGGACAAACGCCTTGCAAGTTTGCCAACAGCACAGCTGATGCGGATCATGGCAGTCATGTCTCAGCAGAACTCTCAAAACGCCTCCCAGCCGCAGGCAAACAAGCAGATGTGTCAGATCTGCCAGCAGAGTAAACAGCAGGCAATCAGACTGGGACGCAAACGCAAGCTACTGACAGACCCGCAGGCACAGATGCGAGAGTCTTCACAATCTTCATCTGACAGTGATTCAGAGTCTGATTCAGAGTCTGAAGAGGAAGACGCTGCAGCAGCTGCTGTGGCTGCAGCTGCAGGCCCAGCAGCACCATTGGAACCTTCTTCTTCTGATGATGGTTCAAATTCTGAGGAAGAAGAAGGACCTGATCCTGAAGTTGCTGCAGCAGCTGCAGCTGCTGCTGGTGATGCCGTCATTGCCGCAGTAGCCGGGTCGCAAGGGGAACAGTCATCGTCTGAAGAAAGCGAATCTGAAGACGATTCATCGTCTGAAGATGATTCCTTGCCTGGACCACAAGTGGCTGTTGGTAGCAAGCCTGCTTCTGAAGAAGGCTCATTGTCTGAGGAAGAGTCATCATCAGAAGATGACTCTAAGCCAGGCCCGCAAGCTGCATCAGCAGCTGACGACAGCTCTTCTGAGGAAGAGTCATCAGATGAAGAGTCTTCTGATGGAGAGTGATCTGTCTGTAGGCCATTGGAGCGCATGATAGCACAGCGCTGCCTGGCTTGTAGAGCTACACATGGCACAATCATACATCATCACTATGTAGGAGGCATGTGCACACAATTGTTGAACTATGTGACTACAGACACGAATATTGTGGCTTACACTGCATGTCAAGTATACATGTGTGACAGACTGTTGCAAACCTTTGTGTCAAATGAGTGACTTTGAGCATCTGAGGTGATCAAGCTGTCTAGTTGACTGGTTGGTGTGTGTGTGTGTGCACATTTCGACGTTTGGGATGCTTGATGTGTTGATGATAGACCCAAGCTCTAAGAAGTTACGAACCTACAAACTGGAATGGACCTGTGCAGACTGACTCGATCTTGTTGTTCACACTGATCTTGTCATTAGTGCTGCCGTCCAAGCAAAAGAGAGAAGAATATTACAAGCTTCAACGGTAACCATTACGTTAGTGGTTCCGGAGCAACTTTTTCGTGTTACAGTGATAGCCTACTGCCTGCACGCATGACCTTGAACAGTTCAGCCCTCATCAAGTTATTGCAATGGGAGGTTCAGCAAGCAAACCGGTCGGAAACGTACCACCCCCAGGCGGCGTGACAGATACCAATAGAACTGGCGATGCGGCCTGCTGTGCAATACCTGGACGGTTCTGCTGCACAATATTCTATGCGATAGCCGGTGGCTTTGGCTTCACGTAAGTTCAAAAGGCGTGTTTTGTTCTCGCTGTCGGCATTTCGTTTCGCGTAAGCACTCTCATCCACTGCACGCATTTTGCCGACTCTCCTTCTGAGTTGCATGTTTCTGTTTACAGACTGGGAGCAGACGCTGCGCAAAGTATGGTCAATGCACTGTGAATGGGCGACCAGTGTAGCGATATCTACAGCTCAGGCGGCATGACGACCGCTTTTTGGTCAGAGCAGCCTGTTCTGTGATAGTGTTTTGAGCGTCCGGGTGAGGCTTGACCTTAGCCTAGCATGAAGTGAGCCATATTGTTGTGCTGCTTACTGATAGGCCAGCAGTTAGCGACTGTGCAAAGAAGGTGCAGCGCGTGCTGCACAGTATAGTTACTTTGGTTTTGCTGCTATCATTACCGATGTATAGCTTGGAATAGAGATTTTCTGTTCAACATGTAATTGATGTTGTGCTAGCTTACAAAGTTTGAACATATTGCAGACACATGCAGATGCCAGTTTCATACTGGCCTATGTTGCCATGCACTGCGGCCTGCTGCTTATGCTATGCAGTCACATAGTGGGCAAGGCGCGGCATTTAAATGTACAGGGCTGTTATCTTAGTTCCAACATGTGTGCACGTCTGATAAAGCAGATCATGTGG
>JAABUK010003501.1_pt1 | contig 26517 bp, 26 predicted proteins | sample 5559141 | NCBI WGS metagenome assembly JAABUK01 (sample SAMN10711869, study PRJNA513367) | rock metagenome | isolation source: Antarctica rocks | place: Antarctica: Victoria Land, Pudding Butte nord | collected 2016-01-03
AATAGCAAGCGGGGGATCACCAGGGGCGTTATCAGCACTCAGAATCACCCTCTGAGGGCTGGTACTGGTACTGCCCTCATAGCTGTGGGCACCTCCAGTGGCACTGTAGCAGTTCTGGAATCCATGGGCAGGTGATCAAAATTTGATAAGATACAATTGTATTCCAACTTTCTGAGAATAAAATTGGTGCCCTAAACAATAGGGACACATGACTGCACAAAAACCTCATCAAAGCATTCATTGCTCCAGGGATCTCTGTGTCACATGCTATCTGTCTTGCCTGTTGCTGTCCTGTCAAGCTGTGAATCTCATAGCAGCTCTCAAGCAGCATGATGTCTGTGTTGGCTTGACTACCCATTTAGCTGTACTGCAATTTTTGTTCTACATTAAGGCATCCATGGTCAGGCTGCACACTTGCACAGGCTGCAGTCTCTGCACATCAGCAGCTTCACATCCAGCTGAAAGGTCAACACAGCAATGTGCCCTCAGTCAAAAAGTAAGTCAAAACTTGCAGGTCTGAAGCTCGCAAGATGGAGCAAAAGGATCTGGTGATGGAGGGGGGACTTGTTGGCATTGGCATCAACTTGGTGGGTGCATCACGCTCGTGCACACGTGACTAGTTGTGTGAACACCTGCATCCTGCATCTGCTGCAACACAGGGCAAGCAGAGTGCCCATGGCAGACTCCTTTTGAGGCCTCACTCTACAGCTTTGATGCATTACGCTCGTGCACGCATGACTGTTTGTGTGACCCACCTGCAGCCTGCAGCCTGCAAAAGCATCCTGCTGCAACACAGCGCAAGCAGAGTGCCCATCGCAAAACATCACTCTAGAGCTTTGGTGCCTGTTGTGTGAGCCAGTGATGCTTGCATGCTGTTGCTGTCAAGCAAGGAACTAGCTTGTGTTTGTCGTCTCATTTGTCAACCATCAAGGTGTATAATGCTCCCTTTGCGGATTTGCTAGTTTGAGGGCGATCAGTTCTGGCTAGTCTGAGAGAATCAAAGAAAGGTGTACAGAATTGTGACTGACCACAGCTGTTGGCATGCAGGCTGCCTGTCAGGTGACAGCCTTTGCCCGTGACAGCAGGGGGGATGGGCATGCCTATGCCTGGCAGCTGCTGGGCACCTCTCACGGCTCAACACTGCGCCCTCTTGCAGTGGAGGTCAGCTCCTGTCTTGCTTGCATCAGTATGTGCATCAGCAGCTTTCTGTTGTCCCCAGTCGCAAGCCTCGACGCGCAGAGCGTGGAGCGCCGAGCTGTGAAGCCTGTCTGTGCCGTGCTGTGTCTGGATGCTAGATCTGAGCTGAGTGCTGAGCTCAGCTCAGCTCCTGACTTGCTTGCATCACTATGTGCATCAGTACGTGCATCAGTCACATTTCTCTGTATGGGCAGCTACTCAGCACTGCGCTGACCTGATCCTTGGAAAAAGAGGGTAAGGAAGCGAGCGAGCGAATAAGTGAGTGAATGAATGAATGAATGAATGCATGTCATGTCCCCGTCAAAAAGACTCAAGCAGATAGCACGTATGCTTTACAACCAGAGGTCATTGCTCAGCAACATCTGCCACAGCCAGTCCATGGCGTCACGCAGCTCTGCTTCTGACAATGACTGTGTCATCTGACAAGACTGTGAGACTTGTGGCACGTGTGGTGCAGCCATCAAGTCTGGGGGATGCAGTGCAAGGCAATGCCAACAGCCGCCAGGCTGGGCCATCAACAGCCACAGCTGCAGCATCCTCCTGGCAGACCCTGTGGGGGGCTACCCCCTCATGGGCCAGCAACACCGGTCAGTTTGTGCTGACTGTCCATGTCTCTGTCTTGTGCTGTCCGTTGTGCTCCATGATTGGCTCATTTGTGTTTGGCTTGTTGTGCGTGACGTACCCCGATGGTTGCCGGCAAAAAGTTTGCACCCCTTCCAAGGCTAAGGCCCTACCTTGTGAGGGAGCATTGGCCCTTGTTTGCGCTGTCATCCATTTGCTGCCTGCTGCTTTGCTGTCATCTGATTGTCACTCTATGTGACAACCGCCTGTGCCATGCTGGTGCATGAACTTGTGCCTATGCCAGCAGACGTTTGAGCATCAACGTGCACTGAGCAATCATGTTCAAAGACTTTTGACGATTCAGCTGCAAAGAAACTGCAGCCTGATGCTGCAATGGAGTGGCCTGGTACCACAACGCCACACGCTCCAGTATTGTCAATCAACTTACATCTCTTGCCTTCAGGACCCATCAGGGGAGTCAACAGACAACAAATTTGCAAATAACATACACTCGCATGTAACAGGCAATAACTGGGAAAACAACATACACTAGCATGTAACAGGCAATGACTGGAAAACCAACATACACTAAACATTGTATCTGCAGGCGGCGCCTCTCACGTGATTGGCAAAGTCCACACACACCCTCTGACAGGCCAGCTAGTCCTGCACTGGCTGCCCACAGCCCGCTGGGAATCCCTTGCCAGCGTCTCTTCTGCCAAACTGGCCCCATCGGATGCAGCATCAGCCAAGCAGCTGCTGACTGCCACTGTGATGCAAGCTCTGCAGACCTCTGACCCTGGGGCCTCTGTTGGCCTGGCAGCCGTTGCACCCCAACATACCCCCTTGTCCTTCTGGACTGGGGAGGGGACCAGGTGAGCAATGTTATATGTTTACCTTTTCAATCTCGTGTTTGTTTGTATGTTTGGTCATTTGGTCTCCCCCCCCCCCCGCCCCCCCTCCAAGTTTAGGTATGTACAGTCTTGTGAAGCTCCCTGTAAGAAGTTGTGTCTTACACAGATGAGCATGTTTGCAACCCGAAATGATCCTTACAGCAGTGTGATGATGATGTCATCACAAATCAATTAACAATGATTATTCCCGACATTTTCATTCATGATTCGGCATGGTTCAGATTTTTGAGCTTACCCTACATGGGGATTACTCGAGGCTGGATCAAATCAAGATGCCTTGCGCACTGCAACAACTTCAATTCAATCATGAATCACAAGAATGGACCATCCCTGATTCTCGAGAGAAGCAAGGGTGCCCATGATCGGTGAAAATTATGCACAGTGTGTTCTGCTGACAACAATATATTGTTTGCCTGAGTTGTGTGCCCATGGGCAGTCACTTGGTAATCATATGATGCCAGGTTTTGGGATATTCTGACACAGGGTCTACCTACTTACTTTCACGCCCTCTGTGTAATGCATGTAGCCAAAGACTGTGAGTTTAACACATGCATGGAAAGACAAGACTTGTCCCGCACGTACCTAGCTCATCATGAGCTGGAAAGCGTTGTTATTATTATTATTATTATTATTATGGGGGGACCCATTGTGGTGGTGTGGATGCGTTGTAAAGTTCGTTGCTCGACGTGCCACATGGCTGATGCAATTGGCAGCAAAATTTGACACATTACTTGCTAACATGTATCTGGCAAAGCTGACATGCAATGTATTGTCCTGCTGCAGCTTCAGCAAGCACTTGGCGTTTTCCCGCCACCTGTACCTGCTGGACGGCCGCCATCTGGCAGCTTACAAGCCCCTCACAGGTCAGCAATGCAGACCTGGTCTCCTCAGTCGCATGTTGCTCATTGCAACTGTAAGTCATCATGAGCTAGAAAGAGGAGAAAAGTTTTGTTGTTATTGTTAATATGATGGTTGTCATTTATTAATCATGACAACCAACAATTGGGTGCTGGGCGGTGCATAAACGGCTGCAATGCAATGCTCTAAGTTGTCTTGTGACCTAAGCACGTTTGTGATGCGGTAGATTTGCAGGGTTCTAATTGCAATCAAGAGTCCTGCTGAAGAACAAGCAAAGACACGCTGAAACAACAGGCCAATCTTGTGAAGATGAGCCAACACGTAATGCTTACGTGTTTTGCACCACCAAACACTCCTGATGCTGTTGCATGCAGGCAAATGTGCACAGATACAGGTTCTGCCAGACAGCAACACAGCAGGGCAGCAGCACATGGCATGCAAACTGCTCCACAGCTCCAAGCAGGCGGCGTTCGTCTTCTTCTACAGGGTGCTAGAGGGGGGTGGCAAGGGGGCCGTCCTCACCCCTGGCAGCCTTGAATGGACCCTTGTCCAAGAGGTCAAGCTTGGCGAGGAGAAGTCCATGACCTGGACATTACCAGGTGCGCTGTGTAACAATAATAATAATACCAATACCAATACTAATACTAATACTAACACTAATACTAATACTAATACTAATACTTTTACTAATCACAAATAATAGTAATGATATTAATGATAATGATGATGGTGATGATGATAATAATTATTGCTATAATTGTAATTACAATTATAATCATAGTTATACATAATTTCGATTTCCGGCTCATTGATGAGCTAGGTACGTGCGGGACAAGTCTCCAAAGCTGTCTGTCTTGTGCATCTCTGTGTAAGTCAGATTATCAGCAGCGTCTGAGTCAAAGTGCTGAGAGTGTCATGTGTGATGTCAAACTTCAAACCCTGCAAACCACATTTCAGGAGCTACAACTGTGCTTTCAAGCCAGGATGGCTGATGAGTCACAACTGGTTCCACACCCCAGACTGCAAGATATTACCCACATATATGAACAAATGAGTGAATATTTCAGGAGCAAGTGGAGCTTTCCTTGGTGCGCAGCATCAGTACCTGGCCATATTAGGGAATGACGGCGCCACAGTCTCAGTCTACGACCTGGCAAGGATTGGCCCTAACCCAGCTGCTGCTTTGGTTTTAGATGCCAGCAGTACTGGCGCACTTAACATCTTCTCGGGGCCACAGCCTGTGTCTCAGCCAGCGTGAGTCTGTCTCAGCCTCTGTGTGTCTGTCTTAGCCTGCATGAGCCTGCATGAGTCTGTCTCAGCCTGCGTGAGTCTGTGTCAGCCTGCGTGAGTCTGCCTCAGCCTGTGTGAGTTTGTCTCAGCCTGCGTGAGTCTGTCTCAGCCTGCGTGAGTCTGTCTCAGTCTGTCTCAGCCTGCGTGAGTCTGTCTCAGCCTGCGTGAGTCTGTCTCAGCCTGCGTGAGTCTGTCTCAGCCTGCATGAGTCTGTCTCAGCCTGTCTCAAACTGCACCAGCCTGGATGAGTCTGTATATGCCTGCATGTGTCTGTCTATGCCTGCATGAGTCTGAGTATCTGTCTCATACTTGTGTTGTATGGTCTTCCAACCTGTTGGTTGCCCGCTGTGACTGCATCATTCTGCCAAATGCAGCACAGATGCTCAGGCTCCTGTCAGACAGAATTGACAAGATAGGCCATAGGCTGTATGTGAGGCTGTACGAGTCCTCTGCAGCTTGCTTCCAAAGCAAATAGCAGATTCAGGCCTGCCTCCATGTATCTTTACCATGCTTTTACCCACCTTGTACGCTCTTGCTGCTCCCATCGTCTCACGCTATGTGGCTTGCCAGACACAGGCACACAGTTTGACAGCACACTCTGGAACATCAGCCTTCTACTGAAACACAATCAAACAGTTACTGCCCCAAACCCCAAAGCCCAGGGGCGCTCCTCGATCATTCCTATGTCAGTCATGTGACAATACCATGACTCATTCGTATGCATTTGGTCTGTGTGTTTGTGTGCAGTGAGGATGGTTCAGGGGGTGAGGGGTACATGTCCAGCCCTTCTCTGGTGTGGGTCACAGAAGATGGCAGCCTTGCCATTGGGGACATGCCCAGTGTAGGGGGGTACAGGGGCCGCCGAGCCGCCCTTCAAGCCAAGCACACCCTTCCCTTGGCCCTCTCTGAATCTGTTTTGCAAGTGAAGCTCATCATGCTTCCTTTGTGTCAGGGTCTGTGCTTTGTGTCAGGGCCAGTCCTTTGTGACAGGGCTTGTGCTAGGTGTCAGCGCTTGTGCATTATGACACTGGTCTGGCTGCTGTGCATGTCATTTGTGATGACACGGCTGCCTTCAAGCTTATTCCTGAAGCTGTGCAGACTCTCCAAGGGATGGTGATGTGACATTGAGCAAACAATTTGTTTGCCACCTTCTAGTCCATCAGCAGTGTTATCAATGGTTGCTGTTGGCGTCACTCAATGATATCAATACTTTCAAAAAATTGATATCATTGAGTATTACTTTGCATGGCTGGACAGGGCAGCATCTCAGGTAGCAACACACCACTCTCCCCTGGTTCTCCTTCTTCCTTCTTCGCAATGGCGGCCCTGGCGTATGCAATTCAATCTTTGCATGTGCATGGTGAACTCAGTTAGGTGTCCACGATAGAGTGCAGCATTATGTATGACAGCACAATGCAATGTAGCTGTATGTACCCAGCCCTAGGACAAGGCAAGTGACTGATGATCAAATGCATAAATGCTTGCATGAACGACTGACTGACTGACTGACTGACTGAACAAAAGATTCACATGCGAGCACAGCACCCTGATGCACTGACAACACAGCATCATGGAGTGTGTCTTTGCTGTGCTGTCTTGCGCAGCTGTTTTTCTGTTTTGCGTAGCTCTTCTCAGTCCGTCTGTCTCCGGATTGCGTTCGAGTGTTGCTTCGGTGTCATCTTCCGCCTGCTGTCTGTAGGTGACGTGGCAGCAGCTGACAGAGGACAGTCCATCAGGCGGTCCAAGCCAGTCAGGTAGTCTCCCAGCTGCAGCAGCTGTGGTCACAAGCCAGCGCTTGCTCATTGTGGGCCCCGACCTGACCCTCCTGGCAGCCACCCCCCAACGCAGCGCTGCTGCCTTCATCACTTCTGCCCTCTGGGTTGGGCCTGCGCTGCTCTACTGTGACAGTGGCAATGCGGTAGGTCGCCGCTCTACATGTTGATGGGGGATGGGTTGTTTGTGCAGAAGCAAGGTTTGATGGGTCGTGTGTTTAGTGCAGCAGATGATGAGCGCTGGATGCTGGCTAGAGTTCATCATGTGTGTGCGTGCGTGCATGCGTGCATGTGCTGCACGCATCACTACTCACATGATTGATTTGCTGCCACAAGCGTTATCATACATCGTTGCGGCAATATGCTGCGTGGGTTTGAAGCATGCAGCACTGCTTCACTACCAACCTCAACATTTGCTGCAATTAATGTCCGCTGAGACACCCTGCGTCAAAGCCATGACATATGGACATGTCACAGGTGGGGCCAAGGTGAGGGGGGGGAAGGGCAGGAGCAGTACTTTATATCATCTGCCTGACATCCGTCATATCATGCGCAGGCATCACAATCGTCACAGCACAGAATGAATTGTTTACATACCCAGCTTAGATACCGTAACATGAAAAGGCAAGAAAAGAAAAGAGTATGCCTTTCGGCGTCAATTTAATGAGAAGCCCAGTAATATACCGGGCAGCCCAGGAATGGTACCGTAACATGTGCAGGTGTCACAACTGGGGTGGGACAGCAGCGTGCAGGCAGTGTGCCACCTGGCAGGGGGCTCCTTGCCTGTTTTGGCTGCCACACTGGCAGACCGGCTGCTCATAGCACGCGGCTCTGCACTGTCTACTGGGCGGGTGGACTGCTCGCCCCGCTGCCTGGCACTACTGCAACCCTTGCTGGCAGGCTGGGCTACCCTCTCAGCTCAAGGCTTCCTCCCAGGTATGCACATAGTCAATGAAGCAACCAACTGATGAGATCAATTTTCTGCCTTTCAGACCCAGGGAGTGGGTTTTCACCAGACGCCAATTGGGAAATCATTCTGTACTCAACATGTATGAAGGATTGAGGGTTCTGAATGACAGATGTGGATCATGTGCTTGGCCACGTGACCAAGCTTTTGGACCGACACATTGAGCTTGCGGAACATGGCATCATGCTCATTCGTCTCCATGGCTGCTTGTTCATCACTGCCCTGTCTCTCTTGAGGCTTGTACAGCTGCCTTTGTTGTATTGACTAAAGACAGGAAAAGTAAATTGATTGATGAATTGATTATTTGTTTTTAATGTCCCCAGCCGCTTACACACCAGCTTGTTTGCCTGTAGCCAAGCCACGTGTCTGTCTGTCTGTCTGTCTGTATCTTTGTCTGTCTGTATGCGTGTCTGCATGCCTGCCTGCCTGCCTGTCTGCCTGTCTAACGCTGTGTCCACTTGCATACCTGCCAGCACAGACACCAAACACTCGTCTGCTTATGCCTCACTCCTCTCCCATACTTTTGACTACAGGAGGCTACTGGCGTGCCAGACGGGAAATGACCGCCCTCATTAGGGTCTATGACAGCTCCTCAGTCACCGCCTCCTTACTCACCCTGCTGGCCAGCGCCGGTTTCGCTGACCTGTCGCTCGCGCTGGCCCAGAACGACGCCGCCTTCCAGCTCAGCTTCCTGGAGCAGGCAGCTGCCAAGGCAGCTGCTGGGCAGTGGGGTGACGCTGTGGGTCAGGTCGTGGCTGACCACAAACGCTCCCTGGGCTATCCAAAGTGAGCTGCTGCCTACACTCATTGCACACCTGGGAAGTTGCACATCTGGTGATCTGCACACCAGGCAGAGTGCCACTGCCAGCATACTCACATTCAGCAAGCAAGCTGTGCATATGCCAGATTCATTGGGCAGTCCTGCGTCGTGCGAGCAGGTGGAACACACTGAGCTGCAGTTCTCAACTAAAATGCCTTAATCACTGGCTGTGCCCAATCTCCTGCAAGCAGCAGCTGTAAGTCTCATGTTGGTACGCAGATTGCCAAATAGATTTAGAACATGTAGCCCATTTTCTGCCTAGCAGCAGCTATGTGTTGCATGTTTGATATGCTGATAGCCCAGTACACACAACATACGCAGCTTATACAGCAACTCAGGGCTGTACATACCTGACGCTAGGTGACAACACATGTTCCATGATTGATTGACTGATTGATTGACTGATTGATGACTGTGCAGTCAGCCGGTAGCTGGGTCTGCAACGTACAGAAGGCGATTGATTGATTGATCGAATGACTGACTGACTGACTGATTGACTGATTGATTGACCGATTGGTTGGTTGGTTGGTTGATTGATTGATTGATTGACTGATTGACGAATGTGCAGTCCGCCAGCCGCTGGGTCTGCAATGCACAGAAGGCTGGTGGCCATAGGCAGGGCGGCAGCAGCCTATGGTAAGTTCCAGGCTGCCAGGGAGAGCTTTGCAGCAGCGGGGCAGTGGGTGGAGCTAATGCCCCTCTGCGCCCTGCAAGGGGACTTCGATGCCCTGCGTGACTATGCTGCCAGGGTGTCAGGCTCTCAGGTAGGTCACTCATTGTGCTACCTGTGTACACTGAGCCAGTGTGTCACAAATGTGAGACAAAATAGAGCTTGCAAGACTATATAGCCAGGGTATCAGGCTCCCAGGTAGGTCTTTCATCCCCCACAGTACAAAATGTGAGACTGCAAGACTATGCTGCCAGAGTCTCAGGCTCTCAGGTAAGGTATTCCTGTCACTGTCAGGCAACTTACTGCTTCCCAGTCAGGTAAATTGTTCCTCCTACTATTCAAGATGTGACACTGAATGGAGCTTGCAAGACTATGCCGCCAGAGTCTCAGGTTCTCGCGCAAGGTCACTCTGGACCTCCCACAGTTGCCTGGCTGATGCCTGCACAAACATGCACCCAAGAGCACATCCAGAGGAGCATGTGTCACAATCTCTCGCAACGGCCAATGTTCCCACAAACACAAACCCACGAGCAGATCCAGCAGAGCACCTCTCACAACCGTCTGGCCGATGTCTGCACAGGAACAGCATGAAATGTGGTGCTTGTGCAGGATGGTCTGGAACCTAATGTGTGTTCAGAGGAGCTGCTTGCAGAGGAGCTGCTTGCACCAGAGTTTCAGTTCAGGAATTCCACCTTGCTATTTATGGCAAGATTATGATTGTGGTGGTTGTGCAGGATGGTCTGGACGCCAAGGTTCTTGCAGAGGAGCTGCTGGCGCTGGAGTCTCAGTTCAGGACTTCCACCATGAATCCCATGGGAGGCACCAAAATGTCTGGGGACTGGACTGTCACCATTGATGGTGGCTCTGGCAGGTGGATCCTTCTTCACACCTGTACTTGGCTATTCAATCATTTCATCAAACTTGTTTTGTCCCCTATGAGTTTTTGCGGGGGCAGGTGTATAGAGCCCTGAGCAGCTCCCTGTGTGAGGGGATTCTAGGGTTTTCTGCCTGGATTGTTGGTTGTGTGCAGCGCAAGTTTTGACGCTCAAAAGCTCACAGTTGTGAATGACTGCTGCTGTGAAGGACTTCTTCCTAGTGCCCCTGCAATCAGCACCATCTGGGCATGCCAAATCTGCTCTACAAAGCGTCTCACTCTGATCAGCAGCCTGAAATGAGCTCTTTTCAGTCCCAAAACGTCTGTTATCATGCAGAACTGTTATCCCTACACTGCAAATTTGACCTCAGAAACGCCTGGGGACAGTATAAACGCGTTTCTACGTTGTAGAGATGTCTTAGGAAGCTAGAAGCTGCAAATGTGAAATGAGTGGTGCCATGCAGGACGTCATACCCAGATCAGGAGCCTGATGATAAAGAAGCTAGAAGCTGCAAATCTGAACTGAGTGCTGCCATGCAGGACATCATACCCAGATCAGGAGCCTCTTGAGGTAGCGCCACCTGGCAGTCTACCAATGATGGAGACCCTGCCAGGCCCCACTGGGGCGGCCACCGCCGGTGATGGGGTGGGCCGCCTAGCCCAGATGGATATCACAGCTGCGGCATCCTACCTTGGGGTAGGTGGGGGCGGCAGGGGGGTTGCCAGGAGGGTCACAGAAGAAGGAGACAATGATGATGAAGATGGTGGCTTCAAGTGAGTAGTTGCTGTTTTGCCATCTTTCCATTTGCAGAAACAGCAGCAGCGCTTGTGAAGAAACTTGATGAGTAATGTCTGCTGGGTGCTGTGATTGGGCAATGACTGTTGGGTGATGTGACTGAGCAATGGCTATTGGATGGTGTGATCAAGCAATGATGTGACTGTTTGTCGTGAGTGATGTGACATGCCATGACATGTTGAGCTGTGATGTGGTGTGACATGTTGTAACGTGATGTGACGTTATTTGATTTTGTATGCTGTTGTGTGATACTGTGTGGTGTGCTATACTGTGACGCATGGCATCATGTGCGTATGGCATTTACCACATTTGCCCACACCCTGCTTGATGCTTCTGCATGGTTCTGCATCGCAAATGCAGAACCCGGTCATGTGCAATGCAGAATGCAATGCCTGCAATGCTTATTGTCCATGTGCCATGCATACAGTGAGTCATAGAAGCATCATCACCCAACCCACCACTGTCATTGATGAGTCACAACTCAGCTCTGTCACTGATGAGTCACGGCTTCTGGTGCAGAATGGGTGGGCCTGGAGCTCCTGGTGCAGAGGAGACAGGTGACTTTAGTGATGGAGAAGATGACGCGGCAGCCAACACAGCAGCTCAGGCAGCAGCCAGGGCAGCGTTTGCGGAGGACAAGGTGGCAGACACCTTCTACAGCAGTGATGAGGATGAGAGTGAGGACCGCAGCAGCAGCGTGACTGGCAGCTTTGTCAGTGCCAGTGGTCCTTCCTTGTCTGAGCCCTCTAAGAAGTTCAGGGTAGTCATCAAGGTACGAGTGTGCATGACTTGTCTGAGCCCTGTAAGAAACTCAGGGTGGTCATCAAGGTATGGGTGTGCATGTCTTGTCTGAGTCCCCTCAAAACTTCAAGGTTGCCAGCAAGGTACCAGTGTTACCTTACAAACAACCTTGAAGCCCTGACAGTGCTCACAACCTCAGGATTGTCAGTAAAGTAGCGCTGGTACCTTGCTGTCTGAACCTATCAAAAAGTTCTGGCCAAGGTGGTTAAAGCATACGCATGCATGTGTCTGTAAACATGGCCTGTGTACTAGCCAAATCTTGCTGCAGGTGTTGTTTGGGATTGCATTGTCTGTTGACTGGCATCACAAGTCTCACAGTCTGTTTTGCTGACCTCATCAAGCCATGTGTTGTTGCAAAGTGTGCATGGCCCCAGCATGTGCCCAGCCTGTATGTTGTACTGCCACATGGCACATGCACCCCCACCACCCTTTGCACCCAGATCAGCTGATGCCATATCCATATTGTGTAGCAGTAAGGAGTCCTTTTGTGAGCTTGAGGAGTCATTGCTTTGATTATGAACGTCAGACCTGGTCAGGTACAGGTACAAGTGCAGAAGGAGTTTGATTAACTGATGGATGCCCTAAATGTGTGGCCAAAGGATTTCCTAAGCTCAAATCAAAACACAGAAAAACAAAACAAGAAAGCAACAAAGACTGCGTGTCAGCAGCTGATGCCCACCATGTAGCCACCATTGTCATCAGCCTGGTTATTTTTCTTTTCTCTTTTTTGCCCCATCTGTTTACCTCAATCTGAGGCATAAAGCCAAGAGATCATGCTGATCTTGCATTGCTGCAGTCTAAGGAGGAGATGGGCGGGACGGGGACTACAGACCTCAAGGCTGCAGCCCAGGGATTGCGGCTGCCGTCCCCAACCACAGCCCTGCCACCCCCGGGGGCACCATCTGCCTTCCAGGCACCCAGACATGAGGACTGGCGCTCCAAGTTCAGGAGCAGTGACAGTTTCACCTCAGACAGGGGCACACCAGTATGTTACTGCAGCCTCTGCATTGCTGTGGTGTTCGTTGTCGGCATTCGCTGCTTGGGTTTGCTGTTAGTGCTGAGTGTGTCTTTTGCTTCTGGCATAGTGCTGTTGGATTCTGCTGTGGTGTTGCTTCGCACGCACGCACGCACGCACACACACACACACACACACACACACACACACACACACACACACACACACACACACACACACACACACACACACACACACACACAGATTGTTGGGCATAACCCTTCAATGTCTGCATGAGTCCCCTGTACCTGATATGGTTCATCTTGATTCCGATCATCCTAGTTTGATCATCCTGATTGGGTTCATCCTGTGCAAATCAAAGCGGTAAATGTGGTAATGCTGCAGTCTCAGTGCAGCCTAGTGACACAGGCAACCAGCTCTCTGACATGTGGTCAGTGCCTTGTGCCACAAGGCACGGACTGCTGCCCCATACCTCGGTGTCGAAATCTTACAACTGTGCTGGTGCACAGGATTTGTCTCCCACCATATCTGGAGTGATCTCCCCAATGGCATCCCCAGCTGGTAGTGGCAGGCTAGGGGGCCCCGCCATGCGGCCCTCTGCCCTGGGCAGATCTACAGGCTCCCTGCCCCCTGCTGGTAAGTGCCCTGCATTTGCCCTCAAATCATGCCTGGGTCAGGCTGTAGGTTACTCGATGCAATTGGTAGGCTTGCCTTCTTACACATATGTTTAGAAGAGGTGCAGCACGTCCACAAGCTGAAGTCAAACAACCACATTTGTGACGCTGTGAAAAGCCTTTCTGGAAGCAGCTGACTTGCATTGCGTGCAGCTGATGCCTGTTGGCTAAGTCTGCACTTGTCAATTCATATCATCACTATTGCTATCGTTAGCAGGCCTATGTCGCCTACAAGACCTTGGGTCTCCTCTGTTAGTGTGTGTGTGTAGTGTCAGCTGGAAGCATGGTCAAAATTGGCTCGTGTTACAGCAGTGTGCAGACCTGGCGTTGCAAATGTGTTGCACTTGGCATGTCTTGCTGTATGCAAAGCATGTGTTCAGTCAACACCATGTTCATCTTCCCACATGCATGTGATGTATCAAGCTGTTTGAGACCACTTTTGCAGTCAGCACAGTGCACATCTGCCAACATGCACATTGCCTGCAGTCATTGTGAGCACAAGTGCACCTACTGTTTGTGTATGCCAGATACCAGGTCTGGCTAGCATGTCTCCCCAGTGTGAAAATGCAATTTTGACTGAATTCAGGCATTGATTAGTTCACACCCTTCAAGGGGCGGTTTGTTTGCAAGAGTGACATTTCTGAATGCCGTGAACGACCAGTCTGCAAGACCATTGCTTTTGTTTCCAGCTTACTTAGTCACCATCCCTTACATCTGCCAAAGCCACTGGAATGACTCCTTGCGCACATGGACTGCAGGTCCAAGCAGTGCTCAAGGCAGAGGGTCCCAGTTTGGCCCTCCTGCAGCCCCTATGGTCACCCTCCAACCACCCCCCCTATCTTCAGCCAACAGCCCCATGCGGCCCCCGCCCTCCCCCATCAGGAACGCAGCCCCGGGTCAGGGCCCCATCCCTGTGGGTGCCCATGCCAAGGGGGTCAGCCTGATGGAAGCTGGCAACTGGGATGCAGCTGTCAAAGCCTTTGGGCAGGCATTAGATAATGCCCGGGGTGACACATGTACCAAGGAGGCTCAATACCTGGCAGCTGTCATGCTGCTCAAGGTGGGCCACAATGCTTGTTGCACTGCTTCTACACTTTGCTGAACTCGTGATACGCACTGCGTGACCTGTCACAACCTGCAACATGTTTGCGGCAAGGCTGGGGGCCAAGCTGTGCATCAGCAGAATGTCTCAACCAACACATGAGTTGTGCTTTGCCTGCAAGGCCCTGCTCCCTCTGCTGTTCTGCTCTGCCCTGCCCTGCCCTGCCCTGCCCTGCCCTGCGCTGCCAGCCCTGATGCAACATGTCACACTGTGATGTGCATTGTTGCGCTATCCAGCAAAGAACACTAATTAGCCCAGAAGCAGCCAGCACAAAGCAACCTGGTTTTGCAACATGATTGAGTCTTATAACCCAGGCCTGTGGAAGAACATGTGAAAGTCGCCAGTGCAAACAATCTATTTACACAGTCTCGTGGCATGATGTGCAGGAAGGAGCCAGAGTGTCAGGGCCAGCATCGGCCAAGCTCAAGCGCTTTGCAGCTGCCCTGAGTCTGGACGACAAGCACCATACTGCCCTCGTGCAAAGTGCAGCTGCTCACAACATGGAAGTCGGCAACTTCGGGTGCGTCTGCATGTTGCCATTTTGTCTGTCACAGCTGTTGTTTGTTTCATTTTGTACAGTTGAAATGCAGCACTCTGCCACTGCATGGTATCCAGTACAGGTGCCTCGCATGACTAGAAGTTTAAATATGCAAGGATGCATGCAAACCACCAATGAGCATGCAATAGCGTTAGCAAAGACTGCTGCAACCTTGCTGTCGGTGTTTGTCTTTTCTCTTCCATGACCCTCTTCCTTTGTTTTGATCCTCCTCCTTCATCATCTCAGCAATGTAGAAACGTGTTTTACTTGTCCCAGACGCTTGTGAGTTTGGATTTTCAGGGTAGGGATGACGCTTCTGAATCAACATAGACGTTTTGGGACTGAAAAGAGCTTTATCATCTCAGCAAATGCGTGCTTGGCTGCAGGTATGCAGGGCAGCAGCTGCAATGGCTTGTGACAAAAGCCTCAGGCTCAGGCAACAGCGCTTTCATAGTCCAGCTACAGCAAGCCATTCAAGAGTGTGAGAAGAAGGGTGGATCAAACGCCAGTGTACCTCGAGAAGAGGATCTGGACACCTTTGCAGAGATTGTTGGCACAGCGACTGACGCTGATGATGTTGAAAGTTCAATAGGTCCTTTGCTGGCTGGCAGCTGATAGGTGTAAGAAGCACCTGGAAAGGCAATGGTGTAACAGTGCAATCATTCACATTCATGTTTACCTCGAGCACAAGGTGCATGAACAGGCCATGTACTCCTTAATGTGACTGCATCAGGTCGAAGGGGGTGTAAGTTGCTGCGTGTACTTTACGTCAACGACATGAGATGCTGAATTGTGTACTCAGCAGTGTAATCAGTTTGACTACAGGGATGCATGTTAAAGTCTATGACGCGTTTGCCCTATAATCATAATGAGAACCCAAGGTCAGCACAAAGCAGGATGTGCACTACGCCATGAAATCATACAACATTAAAGAGTCCGAGTCTCTCTTGACAAGCCATTGTTGTTAAATTTGAGTCAATGGCCTTCTACACCATGCAAGGACCATTGAAATCACAACGTAAGACAACCAGGTGCAGCCTTTTTTTTGAAATCTGACAGCAGTTTAACCACAGGCCGGTACCCAGGGCCAAAGATGCAACGTACACCTGGGCACTCAAGAGCCATGCCATATGTCAACACCCCAAGGTGCTGCATGGACATGCCGTCTATGAAACCAAGTGTAAAAATGCGCAAGGATGCCAAGTCTGCCATCTGTGTCAAACTCAAGATGCGCTCTGTCAAGTGTAATCTTGCACAGGCCACATGTACAACCTTCAACAGAGGCAGCGCATCCCAGGTAACGTCAAGGCTTACCATTGATTCTGACCATTTTGTTGAAATGGACAGACTAGTCAAAGTTGCTAAAGCAGTCAGGGAATTGTGCAGCTGAACAGCTGCAGAACCAGACCTAAGTGTCAAAGCCAAGTGCTTCAGATTGGTCAGGGAATATACCCAGGCAGTGTCAAATGCACCCTCTACCCGGCTCTCAACACAAAGATTCAGCTGTGTCAGTTGAGTCAGGGTTGGCAGAGTTGAGGCAGCCTCTAGGGTGATTCCCAAATGTCAAGCCAGTCCTCTGCCCTGTCGGCTGTCACTTCACCCATTTCACAATCCAAGCTGCGCAAGCTTGTACAAGCAGACAAACCCAAGACATGGAAGTTGTGCAATATGCCTCTTTCCATGTGTAGCTTTTGCAATGAGCTTGTAAATTCACAGTCCTGGTTGCTATCGCCTTGTGCCTCACGTAGACTCAATTCAGTCAAATGCGCAAGCTTCCCAATGTTGTTGAAGTGACCCTCCACTAAGCTCAAACTGGTAAGCCTTTGCAAATATTGCAGGGGATCTAGGTCCAAGTCGTCGTGCAACTTGCATCGTGACAGGAAGGTAAAAGCAGTCAGGACAGCGATTCCAGAAGCAGAGATATTGTGCAGCTCAACTGAAGCCACGCGATTGGCAAATGCTGCCAGTGCTGCCAAAGCAACTTCTGCCATGTGAGCATCACATTCTGCGAGGACTGCCTCAAAAGCACTGTGTGGCACCCAGACAAGGAAGCTAGGAAGGGCTTCAAGCGAGAAAACATATCCTAGATGTAAAAGTGCTGACAGTCCAGGGTTCCGCCTGAAAATGTCGTTGAAGGCTTTGGACACTAGCCGCAGCTGGTGATAACATGACCATATTTCAAGGTCCCCTTCTTCATGTAAAGCCGATCTTGCAGCATCTTCAGCCGCTTCTGGTGCCAAAATGGAAAAGACTTTTGCCCATACCTCACTTGACAGGCTGTTCCATCTAGGTGTGCTCATCTTCAGAGGTGCAGATAAGTCAGCATGTCAGCTGCTCCAATGCGCTGGAGGTGAGGGGTGTACAGGGACATCTGCAAGGGACGGGTAGCACTTCAGCACAACTACTAATCCTGTGATAAACTCCTTTGAAACGCTATACCATTGCATTGCTTGACTGCTCACCAGGCTACCCACAAGATGTCTACAGTACGGCAAGCAGGCTTTCTCCAGTGTCTTGACCCGCTCAATGTCAGATTCTTTGACACAAACACTGTCAGAGCTGAGCTGAGCTGTCTTGGCAGCCGTCAGTGTCAATGCAAACACTCCTCACTGTCCTGCAGCAGCAGCAGGCTGGTGTTCTGAGCGCCTGAAAATTGTTGCCAGAACTGTGAGCAGCATCTGCAAGCCTGCTGACAGCACCAGCAACGCAGCACGCAGGAGCTGATCACCTTTGTGTGATTAGTCCAGCCTGCCAGAGCCTGGTGACGAGTTGGAAAGCTGTACGATTGTAATGCAGCTGACTTGCTTGAGCAGCGAGTGTCAGAGCGCTCCCGATGCCTTCACACGAGCTAGCACAAAGCGATGAGAGTTTTGGCGGTGAAGCCGGATCGAGCGTTATAACTTGCTTCTTCGTCTTTTCCTGCAACTCCTCCCGCAGAATAAGTTTCAGGTTGCGCATTTGCCACAAAACTGCCTGGTTCCTCGTGCGGCTCATACCTCAGACCTTTGTGTGCTTTGCACTTATCTTGCGAAGCGCTACGACTTTTGTATACATAAGCACCTAGCACGAGATCACAGCGTACCGGTATATCGCCCGGATTGTCGTCTGTGGAATCGTGTGACATCTCCTCGATTTTACTGAAGTGATCCAGGCCGTGCATGGAGCAATAGCAATATGGACAGTGCTGCCGACACTGGCCAGTGCTTACCAAACCTCGCCTACTAAGATAGAATTGGCGGTGTCGTCTTACAGTCTTTGCTGCATAAAGCGGCATGAATGGTGCATCTGGCAACAAACCCAACTACCAGTTGAAGCATAAACTCGTTGGTCACGATCTGAGCGCGGTCAGTGTGAAGTTCTCTCCCGGCGGTGCTTGGCTGGCTAGTGCCTCAGCAGATAGCACTATCAAAATCTGGGATCCCCAGTCTGGAAAGCTGATACGAACTCTCACAGGACACGACAAGGTTGAGCTCTCCGCATGTCAAAACCCCACAGCTGCTTGTCAAGGCGCACACCAGTGGAGGGAGCTTGAGCGTCCCAGTGTTTGTGCCCCTCACAATGCATGCCTTGCTGCAATGCGTGCAATGCATTGCATGTCACACACTGGAACTCTTTACTGTTGAGAGTGTGCGTCCACTCAACACACATGTCGTCAACCCCTTGCATGCATTGCAACACATTATGCACTTCTCACATAAGCAATGCAGACACAACAATACTGTATGCATTGTAGGGCTGTTCAGATGTGGCTTGGGAGCAAAGGGATAGGTACCTCTGTTCAGCTTCGGATGACAGAACGCTCAAGCTGTGGAATGCTGTCAATGGGGAATGTTTGAGGACTTTGGAGGGACATACCAACTATGTCGTGTGCTGCAACTTCAACCCTCAGGGCAACAGACTTGTAAGCAACTTTCCATCACAGCTGCGCATGTGCCTACTCAAAGGTTGATGTGTGATAACTGTAGAGCCTGATAATGAGGTGCATTGTCATCTGCAGATCATAAACTGACACAGCAACGTGTTGAACTTTTCAAGGATCAAACTCACTGCAAAATGTTGTTTTCCAGCTCCTGTAGTGGAGCAGCTGCTGAGGAGTTGCATGGGTATCATTTGGCTGTGTATGCATTAATGATGCACAGGATGCAGCTCATGTTGGTTGTCACTTGTGTGTCCATTTGCTGCCATGCCCACCTTGCAAGGAAGGCCAGCTATGCCACATATGCTCAAGCTGTTAGTGTGATGAGCATTCCCTGCAAGTCATGAGTGGCACTGGCCTCATGATGATGTGGCAGGGAGTCTGCTTGTTGCAGACGCTGAGAGCATTTAGTCAGATGCAATGGAAGTGCTGTCTGCATGCTCACAATACACACCCACAGCAGATCATTGCAGCTGCAGGATTTATTACTGATGTGAGACTGGGTGTTACTTGCAGGTGAGTGGCAGCTTTGATGAGACTGTGCGTGTGTGGGATGTGCGAGAAGGAACTTGCATCAAGGTGGGTTAAGGTGCATGTTCTGTTGGTTGTGTTGACAAGCGCTCTGTCTGCTGCCTGGGCCAGTTTCAGTTCCATATGAGACCTGCAAGTTCAGTTACCTGTATTGACTTGTTGAAATCAGCATGCAGACAACACACTTTACAGCCTTTACATTGCCATCTGAGCAGATGCTGTCAGAGCCTGCAATGAGCAGATTCTCTACACTGTCATCTTGACGCTAGTGCCATTCATGGCATGCATGGACTGCATGTCACACTGACAGCTTGAGCGTTAGTGAAACATAGCTGGCCTGCCTTGCAGGTGCTCCCAGCGCACTCAGATCCTGTCACAGCTGTGGACTTCAACAGGGATGGAACACTTATAGTCTCCAGCAGCTATGATGGACTGTGCCGTATATGGGACAGCAATAGCGGGCAGTGCCTGAAAACCCTCATAGACGAGACAAACCCACCCGTGTCTTTTGTGCGGTTCTCACCTAATGGAAGGTTCATCTTGACCGGCACTCTGGACCACAAGTTGAAGTTGTGGGATTTTGAGAAGAGCAAATGTGTCAAGCAGTATGAAGGTATGCTTTGCCTTCATAGTTGGGCAGTGAAGCTCTCATCCTATGACTCCTCCACTCAGCCTTTGTGAAGTGAGTTGTCATATGAACCTCCCTGCCGTCTTGCTTCAGACAGTGAGCAACGTGTGCCAATTGGGTCTTGTGATCTCATGCTGCAGAGTGTCCTTGTATTGTTTCACAGAAAAACATCATGCACAAGAGGTTTGTAGCCTCTTTCCTGAGCCATTGCCCTTAGCATGGCATAACTAGCACCAAGCAGCTGGCCAGATGCAGTCTACTTGCTGCTGCAGGCTGTTGTTGGCTACTGCTTGGTGTGTAGGTGCAGCCCATGCAAACAAATGCATCTCAGTAAGACCATGTGTACATTGCATTCTAGTGAGACCATGTGTGCATTGCTTCTTAGTGAGACCATGTGTACATCGCATCTTATCAAAACCATGTGTACATCGCATGCCTTCCGGCATTTTCCCAGGAGACACAACATCAGATACCTGTATGTATGAGCTCAGTCCTAGCAATGAAAGGATGCGGATGCACTGAGCTCAGTTGATACTGTGCTCTGCAGGTCATGTGAATGAGCACTTCTGTCTCTTTGCTGCCTTCATTACAGCAGACACCAAGGGCAAGTGGGTGGTATGTGGCAGCGAAGACAACAGCATCTTCTTGTGGGATCTCAACAAAAAAGAGGTAAGCTGTCTTTTGATTGTGCAGCACAGTTTGTGTCATTGTGGGTATACAGCTTGCAAATCACTTTGCGCTGGCAAAGGTGTTTGGTCAAATGCAGCTGGTGTGTTGGCATGCCCTCTAAAGTTTCATTGACAACAGGTTGCAAGCTATTTATCATCAGTTCTACTTGTGCAATGCAACATCAAAATGCCCTGCTGGCTTGTCTCAAATATCATCAGGAGGAAGCTACAGGGCTACTTGGCTTGTGTGTTTGCTTTGAAGTGCAGTCAAAAGCAAGTATCTGCTTGCGGTCCGCATGCATCGCATGTACACAGCAACATTCATCTTGTGTAGTCCAGCTCCGGGCTGTCGGGGGCTCCGAGGCTCCCATTATGATCGCCGAAAAGCGTAAACTGTTCTGTTCGGTTCGTTCCGTTCCGTTCCGTTCTTCGCTTCGCTTCGCTTCGCTTCGCTTCGCTTCGCTTCGCTTCGCTTCGCTTCTCTCTTCTTTTCTGTACTTCCTCTCTTTCTTTCTTTTTTCTTTCCGTGTGTAGTCCCTTCTGACGTGACAGTTCCATCTGATGCTGCGCTTAAGTTGTCAAAGATATTTGCAGATCGTGCAGAAGATCCCTGGCAGAGCAAATGATGATGAGCCTGGGGATGGCCATCATGACAAAGTCATTGGCATCTCCTGCCATCCAGACAAGAAGCTGATTGCCTCTGGCAGTTTGAGTGGGGACACCACTGTCAGAATCTGGCAAGATACAAACTAGTGATGTGAATTTTGTGCCTCAAGCAACTGGAAAAAGCTGTAATGCCCCAGTGTGTCATCAAGCCAACTGCGCAATGTTGGACATGAAGCTTCAGCCATTCTACTAGTCCCATGGCACTATCGCAGTGGCGATCACAACTTACGCATAGTGAGAGCACAAATTCGAAGCAGCAATTAGAATCTGCTGGCTGTCATGCCATTGATAGATTTGCACTGTTGGCTGTAAGCATGCATGCATATGGGCAATTGAATTGATCATCAAGGCCTGGCTCGTGTTCAGCACATTTTCTATCATGACAATAGCGATGTGACCTGTGAAGGTACAAATCGTCACTACAAATGTAGGGGGGTAATTTCGCCAGTACTTTGCCGGCAATCCCAGTGCAGAAAACGATTGCCAGGCAGTTGCCAACGACTTTGCCAACTACTCCAGTCTTGTGGCAAGTGTGGCAAACCCCTGTTTGCCGGCAAAGTGTATAGTGCAAATCGGCAAAGAATACGCATGCCAACGATTGCCAACAGATTGCCGGCAACTTATTACCGAAGCTTTGCCATACTTTTGCCGTCACTGAGCAGCTGGCAAAAGTGCTGGCAAAATGTTTGCCGGACTATTTGCCAGCTTTTACCAAATTGTGCAGGGATGATTTGCATGATTTACAATCTGCAGTTGGGACATTGCTAGGCAGTACACTGGAGCCCTGCATCTTCATCAAATGTTGACCTGTCAGGCATACGGGTGCAGCAAACAATGACAGCCATAATGACTGTAGTGTCACAATGGCTGAATGGTTCAGACAGCGGTACTTGCTCAGTCACTGCGCAGCAGGCTAGCCAAATGGTGTTGCAATCGCTGTCAATACTGCTGCTGGTGTCACTATCACTTGCAGGCTGCTCATTGTTCTCTTCAGCTGTCACAGTGGCTGCAGCTGCTGTCTCAAGCCTCTCTCCTCTTTTGCCAGAATAAATGGCTGCAATGTACGGGCTGTCAGCAAAAGCAAGTCATCACCATGGCTTGTCAACATAACTTAAAGCACGCGTGGAGAATCTTGAGGTCACAGCTGGGTGGCCGAATCTGAGTCAAGGTTAAGCAATCAGTATCTGATTATACCATCATGCTGACAAACACCACATGACAGGTCCATGTGTAGCAATATGTGCCTCACACGCAGGTTCAAACATGCAAAAAGACCTTGCCGTAGCCCGGAGAGCGTATTATGGTTGTCACCACACGCTGGCCAAACAGCTATGCCCGAACGGGCTGCTTGCGCGGAAAAAAGAGCCAGCGCCAGCTGCGGTATCGAAAATCTCGTACTGCTTGTCTTCGGACATGTACAGTCTGTTAGGAGTGTTCAGTTCACCATATGTGAGCTAACATCATAGACTTCCAGAAGACCTTCTTGAAACATCTAGATGTGTCCGCTCAGACCTTGAGCAAGCTGGCTCTGGTCAAAACGAGCCATGGTACCAGATGAAGATTCACAAGTGGGCCCTCCAGAATGTCATTCTCACTCAGGACAGAGACAAACAGTTACAAATAAGAGGGCTGACTCGAAGATGGTGGCGACGCAGCTTGACCACGCCACAAGTTCACCCCAGGGGCGCATTGAACAGCGCCCTGAGCAGACTGCCAAGAGGGTTCAGACGTTTGCGAGCTTGCAGCATGATGGCCAGCTGCGGTCCCCAGACAACGTCCCTGAAGATCACGGTACCATCGGGTCAACAGACGCTCAAGGCGTCTCGCGTAGCTTGTTTGGAGTCCCTCCATCTAGATCGCAGCTGGATGCCTTCTTTCGCCAAGAGAAGCAACAGGTTAGCACACAAATCAGCAGTTGTGAGCTTGTTTAGGTGTTCGTCTGCTGAGTCGAGCACAACCACAAAGTCAGTGATCTGCTGACCGTGAGCTGACGGAGACCTGTCTGCAGAGCGAATACGACTTTCAGGAGAGATGGAACTTTGACGTCAGCAAGGAACAGCCCACTGCTGGTCGCTGGAAATACGACTGTGTATGACACTGTCCCGACTGAGCAGCATCAGCTTGCTTCCTGACTTTTCTGTCTCAGACCCAGATTAATCATGTACAAAAATTCAGACTCCTGGCCCTGTCTAGCAACTGTGGAGTCCTCCAGAAGAAGCATGAGTCTTGCTGGCATTTGCTTGTGGCACCTGCTCTCATAGCTTGACAACGTCACCTGCGCAGCCGTCGCTATAAGCTCTCAGGTTGTTCATTTGGATCACTGCAAGATGCTGGTTTTGATGTGTGAGCTTGCAAGCTCAGTCTCTTAGTGTCCAATGCAAGGATGGGGGTGTGATGTATGGGGCTTTGATTTGACTGTGTCCTGTTTCACGTCCAGACTGTCCAACTGCCTGTCAGCACTTGATATTTGCTTTCATTTGAAACTGCTGCAGGCCGCCTGCTCACTTGATTAGCAATATAGAGGAAAAGCATTTTGTGCAGATGCCTTCTGCATGCAACAAACCAACCCCGTTTATGCAGTGAGCAGTATCGTAGTATAGCAAACCCCAGGCTTCAGTTTTTTAGGCATGCTTTGTTTTCAGACATGCCTTGAATGTCTGTTCAGTGATATCATTGACAAGTACAATGTCCCCAAAGCAAAGTTTTTAGGTGAATTAGCCTCTTCCCTTGCAGCTGTATACATACCACACGAGGTTTTGAAACATGTATTGCTTGCAATTGAGCTTTGCCCCAGTTGTGTCTAAGCCTAAAACCTCTTTTTCCGCTTGACAAATATTGCACAGTTTCTCTTGGACTGAGCTTTGAAAACCTATGTATGCGTTTCCGCTTGAACTTAGTTACATCTGGGATGGTTTCACAGGCTGCGTTCCTTAGCTAGCAGCCTGCTACTTTGTACATGTGTGTCTTACACACCGCACTTAGACACATCTAGGAGTCATTTTTGTCTACACAGTACACACCCCGTGTAACACACATCTTGTTATGAAAACCACTGACTGCACAAGCATACACTGCATCTATCAACAATCATATGCGTCTCATGCAGTTCTTTGCTCGTGTTGCATTTGTTTGAGGAAGTCGTTGAGGCACCAAGCCCACTGCAGATGCATGCAGTGTCTGGGAAGCGCATCGCTCATGGGGTCAGCATGAGGCATACACAGTTGAGCACTTGCAGCAAGATGCTAGTGCTGCAACATCAACATGGGTTGTCGCTTAGCGTCAGTATCAGACAAATGCAATGCAGCAGAGCGCTGGCTGGGCAATCAGGAACTTGCTGGTGTTGCACCATCAGGAATGGATTGCTCCTGAGGGTGTGCACTGCTGGTGCGTCTTGATGACAGCCGCTTCTGGACATCCAGCTGCTGTTGCAAATGTTCCTGCAGCAGTAATTCGAATTTCACTTGTGAACTGTCCATTCATTGACACTGGCAATTCTCAGCAAACGCCAAGAACATGCTGACTGCTCAAACATTATATATGCTTCAGTATTTCATGAGCGCTGCACAGCACAGCACAGCATGGCACAGCGCAGCAGCTCAAAAGACAAGCCACATTCCAAAGCAAGCATGCTGCCGCCGTGGTTGCTGCCTTCTTGCAGGATGGGCATTGCTGAACAACTGACCTGCACTTGCTTGACTGCATACTGTATCAGATGCAATACCCCTATGATCCAGGCACTTTACCAAGCTCTGCAAATTAGTGTATCCTTGGGAAAGTGTATCTTAGAACCAATCTATCAAGGGAACTGACCTGCACTTGGTGGCTGGCTTGCAGGTTCCTCTCCAGGTGCTTCATCTTTTCTCGCAGCCTCTCGTGCTCACCTTGCAGATAGCGCACCTGTGCATGAACACTAACAATTTTGTGGCCTTTTTCATTACTGTGGACCGTTCTGGCTGCTGACGAGCCCAACATCACACCACAGTATGGGCAGCAGGATCCTGCCTTGGAGTTTTGTCAACGGGAATTTTCAGGTCACTTGTATTTTGACTGATTACCTGTTATCAATTCCAAAAGAAACTTGGTTTTTCCCTCAAAGATTAGTGATGTATAACACTGTGATACATACCATGCATACCATTTGCTGTCATTTACATCAGCGCATGCTCCAGAAGGCTGACTGGCAGACGGGCTCAGACAGACTCACAGACAGGTAGAACAGGCAAATCAATCCCATCACCACCTTTGAATGGTCAGACAGACAGACACATATAGACCTAGCAATCACAGTCATGGTTTGGCCTACCTCCTCCAGATGGAGAGTGACGGGCACAACGCCCTCATCCTTGCTGCCATTCACCACTTCTCTGGCAGCTGCCCGAGCAGCTACTGCACTGGTCCTAGTCAGCTCATCAGTCAGCACCACAGCCTCTGTCTCCAGCTCTCTGCATCTTTCCTGAGTCGCCTGCAGAATGTTGACAGATGCAGTAAGAAGCTGATGTCAACATCAGCCAAAACGTGTCTCTGTGCAATACCAGGGACAGGTCAGTCAACAGCGCTGGGCAAAGGGTGTAAAACACTTCTCCTCTTTGCTTCTCTCTGCCTCCCCCCCCCCCCCCCCCTCTCCCCCAATGTGTCTGCCTGGACTTGCCTGCCATGAGCTCTCATGATCAGCAAGGACATGCCTTGCATACAACAATTTACACATACACTATACAGATAGAGGGTGACATGTATATGGTCAGGCAGTATGCTTGCAGTCTGAGCAACACTTGGATGGCCCAGATGAGCAGAGGTTCTTGCCCTGGGGAGAATGCCCTCTCAAAATATGCTAAAGTACTGCAGACAGGCCACTTTCAGGAGGGCTGCCCACGTCCAGCCCTTGATCAGATGAGGGCAGGGCACAGCTTTATGGTGGGCACTCTAACGCTGTCGACAAATCAGCTCTTTTCAATCCCGAAAAATCTTATTCTACTTTGAAAACGTCATCTCTACACTGCAAATCTAAACTCAGAAACGTCTGGGGACAGTAAAAACGCGTTTCTACATTGTGGGGATCTTTGTGCCTACCTTGAAGTCTGTGGACATGACAGCCAGCTTGTGGTCTGTGGCATCTGCCCTCTGATCAACTGCAGCCATCTGGGCAGTCATGCTTGCTGCGTCTGCCTTGTGCTGCCTCTCCACTGCCAGCAGTGTGTTCTCCCTGTCCTTGGCTTCATCCAGCCTCCTGTTCAGATCCAGGATGCTGTTTTGCAACTCCTGTACACAAGAAGCAGCCTCTTGTCGTCATCCCTGGACGTT
>JAABUK010003503.1_pt1 | contig 26501 bp, 29 predicted proteins | sample 5559141 | NCBI WGS metagenome assembly JAABUK01 (sample SAMN10711869, study PRJNA513367) | rock metagenome | isolation source: Antarctica rocks | place: Antarctica: Victoria Land, Pudding Butte nord | collected 2016-01-03
GTTTCGCCGCCAAACGTCGGGGTTCCGCGCTGGCATGGATCACCGCCCCCGGCTTGTGGCTGCAGCGCATCACCACCAAGCCGCCTTCCGACGGTCAGGCAGAAGTGGCGATTGCGGCACTTGACCGCGCCATGTCCCTCGAAGCTAAGCAGGGCGGCGAACTGGTGATCGCCTAAGACCGAAATGCAATTCGCTCAACGTCTCGACGAATCTGAAAAACGTTTCGACGACCTGACCCACCAACTCTCTGACCCCGTAGTGCTGAACGATGGCGATCTTTACCGTAAGGCCGCCAAAGCGCGAAGTGACCTGGAAGAGATCGTCGGCAAGTACCGCGAATGGAAGCGCCTGGATGACGATATAGCCCAGGCGAAATCCATGCTCACCGAAACCGACCCCGAATTAAAGCAGATGGCGCAGGACGAATTCGCGCGCCTGGGGCCGGAGATTGAGCGAGTGGAAGCGGAGCTCAAAATACTGATGCTGCCGAAAGATCCGCTGGATGAGAAGAACGTAGTTCTTGAAATCCGCGCGGCCACCGGAGGCGATGAAGCCACTTTGTTCGCGGCAGAAATCTTCCGCATGTACAGCCGGTATGCGGAGTCGCAGAAGTGGAAAATTGAAGTCTCGTCAGAGAGCGAATCTTCCGTTGGCGGCGTGAAAGAAGTGATCGCGCTCATCAGCGGCGTGAAAGTTTTCAGCAAATTGAAATATGAAAGTGGCGTGCATCGCGTGCAGCGCGTGCCCGTAACGGAGACTCAGGGGCGCGTGCATACTTCTGCCATCACGGTCGCGGTGTTGCCCGAAGCCGATGAAGTGGAACTGAAAGTGGAAGATAAGGACATCCGCGTGGATACCTTCTGCTCTTCCGGCCCTGGCGGCCAATCGGTCAACACCACATACTCCGCTATCCGTCTGACCCACTTGCCGACCGGCACCATTGTTTCCTGTCAGGACGAAAAGAGTCAGATCAAGAATCGCGCGAAGGCCATGCGCGTGCTCCGTTCGCGCCTTTATGAAATCGAGCTTGAAAAGCAGCAGGCCGAATTGGGTGCGGAGCGCCGCAGCATGGTGGGCACTGGCGACCGGAGTGAAAAAATTCGCACGTACAATTTTCCGCAAAACCGAATGACAGATCACCGCATCGGGCTTACCTTGCACCAACTGGATCAAGTGATGGATGGGCGACTGGAACAGGTAGTGGAAGCGCTTACTTCGCATTACACCACTGAGAAGCTGAAGCACGAAGGCAAATCAGCGTAATCAAGCTCGGTGAGTTTCCTCGCGATCGGCGCAGCACTTCGGCAAGGCACTGAACTATTCCGTAATGCTTCTATCGAAGTGCCTCGCCTGACCGCCGAAGTACTTCTCTGTCACGCTCTGCACCAGCAGCGCGCCTATCTGTTCGCGCACCCGGAGCAGCAGCTTACGGAACTCGAGTGGATTCACTATGGCCGCTACCTGCACCAGCGCCTCGAAGGCAAGCCCACGCAATACATCACCGGCGAGCAAGAGTTCTATGGCCGGCCCTTTCAGGTGACGCCGGATGTCTTGATACCACGCCCCGAAACGGAACACTTAGTGGAAGCGGTGCTGCCGTTGTGTACCGGCACGGTGGTGGATGTAGGAACGGGAAGCGGTGCCATCGCGATAACACTTGCCCTTGAAACCGACGCGACAGTTCTCTCCACCGACATATCGGAACGAGCTTTGGCCATTGCGCGCCAGAACGCGACAAAGCTCGCGGCCGCGCCCTCTCTCATCCTGTGCGACCTGCTTTCCGCGATCGACACGCAATCGGTGAATCTAGTGGTTTCGAATCCACCATATGTCCGCGATGGTTCCATCACGCAGCGTGAAGTGCTGGAATGGGAACCCCGTGGCGCGCTTTTCGCGGGAATTGACGGCATGGATGTTTACCGCCGCCTCATCCCTGAAGCTCATCGCGTGTTGCGTCCCGGCGGCTCGCTCGCGCTTGAACTAGGTTTCGATTCGCTCGGGGGAGTCACAGCACTGCTCGCCTCAGGCTGGGGTGAGCCGCGGATCATTCCTGACCTTGCCGGAATCCCCCGCGTGCTAGTCTCCGAAAGAGCGGATTAGACACATGCGCACAATCTTCCACTTGGATATGGATGCCTTTTTCGTATCCGTGGAAGAGTTGTACGATCCCTCGCTGAAGGGCAAACCCGTCGTAGTCGGCGGGAAATCCAACGAGCGCGGCGTAGTCTCGGCTGCCTCTTACGCAGCGCGCAAATTCGGAGTCCATTCCGCCATGCCGCTCCGGCGGGCTTATCAACTCTGCCCGCAGGCCATCTTCGTGGAAGGGCACATGGAACGTTATAGCGAATATTCGCGCCGCGTGTTCGAAGTGCTCAACCGGTTCACGCCGCTAGTCAGCATGGCCTCTATCGACGAAGCCTACCTCGACATGACCGGCACCGAGCGCTTGCACGGCCCCCCACTTCGCGCCGCGCACCTGTTGCATGAAGCTATCAAGAACGCGACCGAGCTAAATTGCTCCGTAGGAATTTCCGCATCCCGCCTGGTCTCAAAAGTTTCGTCCGATCAAGCGAAGCCGAACGGTATTCTCTGGGTGCTGCCCGGTCAGGAAGCGGCATTCCTAGCGCCGCTCGATGTCCGCAAGATTCCCGGCGTCGGCAACGTTACTGAACAGAACCTGCAACGCCTGGGGATCCGCAAAGTGGGCGATATGGCGAAACTGGAGAAAGGCGTTCTGGAATCGCGCTTCGGCGCATGGGGCCTTGCGATGGCGGGCAAAGCGCGTGGCATTGATGCCGGGGGCTGGTTCGATACCGCCATCGGCGAACATGCCGACCCGAAATCCGTGAGCCACGAGCATACGTTTTCCATCGATACCGCAGACCCCGATCAGTTGGAATCCACCCTGGCCCATCTGGCCGAACGCGTAGCCCGGCGCCTGCGCGAGCATTCTCTGTGGACCCGCACAGTCCAGGTAAAACTGCGCTGGACAGACTTCACCACCATCACGCGCGCGCACACGCTCCCCCGCGCCACGCAGCTGGATATCGACATCATCGAAGCCGCCCGCGCGCTCTTTCGCGAAAACTGGAAGCCGGGCACCACCGTTCGCTTGCTAGGCGTGCAGGCTTCACAATTCGATAAGGAAGAAGCCGCTCCTTCGCTGCTCGATGATGGCCGTGACCAACGCTGGAAACAAGCGCTTGGGGCGGCGGACCGTCTGCGTGACCGTTTTGGGGAAGGTGCCGTCTCACTAGGTTCCGGTTTGAAGGGCCGCTATCGCGATCGCGTACAAGAAAATCCGGCGGACCTGCCGGGGAAAGGCGTCAAGTGATTCTCTTCGGTGCCGATGAATGCCAAGACCTCGCGGTTGCCTCAAAGCGCGAATGGCTGGAGACCAACGGACTCGGCGGCTTCGCCAGCTCCACCATCTGCGGATTGAACACACGGCGTTATCACGGGCTGTTGATAGCCGCCCTCCAGCCGCCTACCTCGCGCTACGTATTGCTCTCCAAGCTGGAAGAAACTTTCGTGCTGAATGGTCGAAGCTTCGAACTCGGAACCAATTGCTATCCCGGCGTGGTGCATCCGGCAGGGCACAAACTGCAAAGCTCTTTTAGGCAGGATCCATTCCCCGTTTTCACGTGGCAGATCGAAGACATTGAGCTGAACAAGACCGTGTTTCTGGTGCATGGCGAAAACACAGTGGTCGTCTGCTACCTATTGCGTGCTCAAGGCGAAGCCGCTCGCCATCGCTGCGCGCTGCAACTTCGCCCGCTGATCGCCTTCCGCGACTTTCACCAGCTCACGCATCAGAACAGCACCATAGATCGCGAGGTCTGGCAAGAGCCAGGCCGCGCGACCATCAAGCCCTATCCTGATCTGCCGCCGCTCCACTTCGCTCATGATGCGGAAACCTGCGAAGCCTCGGGAGACTGGTACCGCAGCTTTCAATACCCCGTTGAGCAGGAGCGCGGACTCGATTTCGAAGAAGCTCTCTATCAGCCCTTCACGCTGCATTTCGATCTGGCGCGCCGCATCCAAGCCACGGTCATCGTATCGCTGGAACCACACGACGTAGCGGATGCAGGTGCCCTTCGCGCCACCGAGCGCAACCGCCGCAAGCTGCTGCCCTCCCCGCAGGCGGACCGGTTCTTAGTGAAGCGGGGAACCGGCAAGTCTCTCATCGCCGGTTACCACTGGTTCGGCGATTGGGGCCGCGACACCATGATCTCGCTCCCTGGTCTGTTCGGCGGCCTTGCGCAACGCGAAGACGCCCGCGAGATTCTGCTGCAGTTCGCCTCCGTTGTCAGTGAAGGCATGCTGCCCAATCGTTTTCCCGATGAAGGCACCGTGCCTGAATACAACACCGCCGACGCTACGTTGTGGTTCTTCGAAGCGATCCGCGCGGTGCTGCTGGCACAGGGGGATCGCCAGTTTGTCATAGACAGACTTCTTCCCACGATGCAAGGCATCATCGCGCATCACCTGCAAGGAACGCGCTTCGGCATTCACGCAACTCCCGACGGCCTTCTCCACACAGGCGAGCCCGGTACGCAGCTCACCTGGATGGATGCCCGCCTTGACGGCCGCGAAGTAACCCCGCGCACCGGCAAAGCAGTTGAGATTCAAGCGCTCTGGTACAACGCGCTCTGCATCATGGCCGATCTTTTGCCTGAAGGTCAATACGCGGGCATGGCAAGCCAAGCCAAGGAGAGCTTCCAGCCGCTATTCTGGAATCCGCAAACCAATTGCCTCAACGATGTAGTCTGCCCTGACGGTTCCTTCGACGCGTCCCTTCGCCCGAATCAGATCTTCGCCATCAGTCTGCAATACAAGATCCTGAATGACCCCGCGAAAGTGCATTCGGTCTTGAGAATCATCGAACAAAAATTACTGACTCCCTACGGCTTGCGCACGCTCGCCCCGGATGACCCGCGTTACCAGGGCCGTTACGAAGGTGGCCCGCCAAGCCGTGACGCCGCCTACCATCAAGGCACTGTATGGCCCTGGCTCATAGGCCCCTTCATCGCTGCCTATCTGGATGCCAATGGAAGCAGAGAGCAGGCGCGAAATTGGCTCCAGCCGCTTCTCGCTTACCGTGGGGGCCCGGGCCTTGGAAACGTTCCGGAAATTTTCGATGGCGACCCACCCCACGCTGCCCGCGGAGCCATCGCACAAGCCTGGAGCGCAGCCCAGCTAACAATTTTGGAAGAAAAGACGCGTCCTGAACATCCATCTCCGTTATGAAGCAGATCGCGCTTAAGCACCTCCGCGCCATCCGGTGGTTTCACTGGATCAACTTCCCGCTCCTGGCCATCATGATTTGGACCGGGCTGTGGATCTACTGGGCAAACGACGTGTATCGCGTCGGTTGGGGCGATCTCACACTGCTGCATTTTTTCCCCGACAGCTTTTACAGCCTCACGCACACGGATCACAAGCTGGCGCAAGGCATGGCATGGCACTTCGTCGTGATGTGGGCCTTCATCCTGAACGGGATCGCGTATATCGCCTACACGCTGATCTCGGGCGAATGGCGCAAACTGGTGCCCGGCCGGCACGCGCTGCGCGATGCCATCTACGTCACCCTCTACGATTTGCACTTGCGCAAGGAACTTCCCACGCAAGGGAAATACAACGCGGCGCAGCAAATCTCATACACCGCCATCAGCGTAATGGGACTAGGCTCTTTCCTCACCGGTCTCGCCATCTGGCGGTACGTACAATTCTCATGGCTGGCGAACCTGCTGGGCGGTTACCCTGCCGCACGCATGGAGCATTTTATATTGACCGTCGGCTACGTCCTGTTCTTCATCGTCCATGTAGCGCAAGTCATCAAAGCAGGGTGGAACAACGGACGCTCCATGATCACCGGGTATGAGATCGTCGAAACACCGGAGGTGCGCTCATGAAAAATCCAGCCGATCTTGAAATGTCCCGCCGCACCCGCCGCAGTCTGTTGACCGGTGGAATCGCAGCCGCCGCTGGCGCAGGTCTGTGGGCCTGGGTTGCGAATTCACCGTCAGAAGAAGGCATCCAGCAGGCGCTCCGGCGCGGGTTGCAATTTAACGAGAAGCTCTCGCGCGGCATCTTCAACGGCAAGCGCCTGGCTCCCGAATTTCCGCTCGATCAAGCGGTCAAGAAAGTTCGCGTCAATGAAGATATCGGCATGAGCGAAGATGTGGACCGCGCAACGTGGAAAGTAAAAATCGAAGGCGCCCAGGGGCATCCCGCGTCAGTGGAAGTGCCGCTGCAGCAAATCAAGAGCCTTCCCCATGCCGAGCATGTAACGGAACTGAAGTGCGTGGAAGGCTGGAGCCAGATTGTGCACTGGGGTGGCGCGCGTTTTGCCGATCTCGCCAGGCAATTCCCACCTCCCCCGAATACGCAATACGTGGCGATGGAAACTCCTGACGGCGAATACTATGTGGGGCTCGATCTCGAAAGCGCCATGCAGCCGCAAACTCTATTGGTATACGAAATGTCAGGCAAGCCGGTCACGGAAGAGCACGGCGCACCCTTGCGCCTTTGCATTCCCACAAAGTATGGAATCAAGAACATCAAGCAGATCGGCACCATTCGCTACACGAATGACCGCCCGAAAGATTACTGGGCGGAGCGTGGATACGATTGGTATGCGGGCTTGTAATATCCGGCGATTCGCTTAGAATTAACTGAGGGCCACCATGCAAATCGATGTGTTGATCGAGCGCGATGAAGAAGGATTCCTCGTAGCCTCTGTCCCCCAATTTCCAGGATGTCACACGCAGGGCCGATCTCTCGATGAAGTCATGGATCGCATCCGCGAAGCCGCGGAACTTTGGCTCGATGCGGAGGGCACTCCCGCGCAAACCTTGGAGTTCGTCGGAATTCAACGTATAACCATTGCGGCATGAGCCGTGCCCCACGCCTGACAGGGCAGCAACTCCTGGCAGCCTTAGCCAAGGATGGATTTAGAGTGATCCGAATTCGTGGTAGTCACCATTTCCTGCGCCACATTGACGGCAGGGCCGCGGTCGTTCCGATTCACGCTGGCGAAACCATTGGCCCAGGTCTACTGCAAGCCATTCTTCGCAACTGTAAGCTCGCAATAGAAGACCTTCAGAAGTTGATTCGGTAGCCATCGCGCGCCTTGGCCCGCAAATCGCCCTACCAGACGGTCTCGCTCGTTGCTGAGCGTGGATACGATTGGTATGCGGACTTGTAAAATTGCCTAAGCTGTAGACTCAAAGTATGGAATCGAAAGCTAAGCCGCGTTCCAGCAAGGCTTCGTATAGGCAAAGCGTTGCTATTCCCGCAAAGCTGGCAATAGAGGTGCGCCGCGTAGCAACTGAGCGGCATACCACGACGGTCACGCTCTAATCCAATTAGCCAAACTTGGTCTGGAGACCGAAGCCACAACTAAGCTCAGCCAGACCTATAGTCGCTTTATGGCCGAACCACATCCTGACCTGAAAGCAGAAGCCGGGAAGGACATGATTCGCGCCATCTTCGGAACCGCCGCCCTTGCCGAAGATCCGCTTCGCTAACCTTCCCCGGCCGGTTTGGGAACACATTCTAGTCCGCGTGGCTAGAGAACGATTCTTCACACCCTTGCCAGCAATCCACTTTGATTTCGCGGACTTTTAGATGAACTAAAAACAGAATCCAGAGGTCGCCGCTTGGCGTCCAACCGTTTTCAAAAGCTTGCTTATGTACCAGAGCCGCCTTGGGAATGACTTTGTCCAGAAGGACGCAAATGTGAAACCACGGTACTTTGCAGCAGCCTGCTGCAAAACTGCTCCCTCCGGCCAAAAAGCTCTCAATATCCGAGGTTGCAGGGAGAGAGCCTCTGCATAACGCGAGCAGCAAAATCAGCGTTATATCGGATAGAAGATTGAATAGGTAGAGGTGCTTCACCGGTTCGTTCTCATCTCCGAATGCCGCGGTTAAAAACGCCGTGATGCACAACGCAGACAGTACAGCCAGTACATCCGCACACGACCCCGGCTTACCGCGCCGGAGATGAACAGCGAGGATTCCGCACAGGCCCAACAACCAAAATTTGGTGATGTGCCCGAAAACTTGTTCATGCAGCTTGCTCCACAGACTGAAGCTAGTGGCTTGGGCTCCCGGTGGAAGGCCGGATGACGGCTCGAAGTTGGCGCAGCATTCGGGCCGAATCCGTGTTGCGGTAGGGAATAAAGTGGTCAGGTGACGCCACGCCCGGGTGGGTCGCTGCATATAGAAGCCCGCAAGTCCGGCTGGGCCGGAACTTTTCAGGGCTTTGCGAACTTGCTCGTCATAGAAGCCGGAATCAGCGCTCCACGCTCTTGTATTCTTGAACCGGACCAGTTCCGGATCCATGCCCATTGCTTCCAGGTCGGCGCGGGGGTCCCGGGATTCGGGCAGGATGGCCGAAAACAGCAGGTTGTAGCTGACTTCCAATTTGGGCTCCGGCTGAACCGAGTGAAGTACAGCGGCTGCGGCCAACAACAAGCCGGTGGAAGCGGCGAGTCTTGTTCTCACTGAGCTTCGCCGCGGCATTAGGTAAACGTAGCAGGCCAGCGGAAGAGCTAACGGCACGTTTTGCGGCTTTGCACAAATGAATAGCAGTGCCGCCGCAAGGAGCTTTCCACTTAGCGCTTGCTCCCGGCTTGCGGCAATCGCCTCAGCCGTGAACCACAGCGCGAATATGCAGGATGCGGGTTCACTGAAGAACGAATTGCAGTACGCAAGATACCCCACATCAGTGAGGATCAGGACGAGAGCGACCCCGAAAAGCAGATGGGCACGTAGGTGGCGGGTTACGAACAGTAGCCTGGCAAGCGCGGCGAAAATCGCGGCCATATGAACCGCGCCCATCGTCGTGATGAAGAGTGTCCCGCTCGGTGAGGTAATCCTGCTGGCAACTACCGCAAGCGCCACCAGCAGTGTATGAGAGGTCAAGAACTCATGACTTTTCTGCCGCACCTGTGACAAAGGTTGGTGCGTATAGAAGGGAGCCAGATACGCGAAAATCAGCCGCGGCTCGCGATCGTCTTGAGGCTGTGCGTATCCGAAGCGGCCGATAGCCCGAGGAAAGTCTCCGTTATCGGCAAGGCCCACAATGGGAGGGCCGAAAAGCTGAACGGAGGCAAGTACGCCGAATGCCACGAGTGGAAGCAGGCAGGTCCAGCGCTGGTTCACTGCGTTCCCGCGCTAACCCGCACCTGAATCAGAGGACCGAACTTGCCGTCGTAAGTAACTTGTAAAGAGGCTGTTCCGCTTGTTGATGCTTGCTGAGGCACCTTAAAATTGATCTGCCGGTTTTGCACAAAGAGCAGCCCCGCCCGTATACCGCCTACGGTGACTTCCGTCTTGCAGAGTTGTGTTGTGTAAATCCGTTTTTCCGCTTCCGATTGCTTCGGACGCGCCGGGTTAGGAGTTTCCGCGCGGTGCGGATCGTAGTAGCCAACACAGCCGGTTTCGGGACCGAGATGTTGGCCGTAGAGGGACATGATCTTGCCCGGAGCGAGCGGCTCTGCCTGCGCCTTTCCGGCGGGAATCAGCGAAACGATCGAGTAGGCCGGGACATCCTGCGGAAGGGAGGTACTGCGGCGGCAAGAACATGTGGCAACCGCGGCAAGAAGCAGGGCGGTTAAAAAGGACTTGAGTCTCGGCGGCATCCACCTTAGTTTAGCGGTGGGGAATGGATGCCGCTCTTTCAGTTCACTCTAGCTGCATCACCTGCTCACCATCTCGCTCTCAGTAGAACTCGTTCTGTCCGATGGCGGATTTCATTAGACATAAGCTGCAGGAAAGACGAAGGCCGTTAAGATGTTCGATTGGGGCGTCGCAATTGATTAGCATCCCCGTCGAAATCGCGGCATATCAGGACTGCCGTGGCAATGACGAGCAGTGTTGCGGTTAACGTAAGGGTAAGCACCGGACCGCCGATTTCCTTATAGATCTGCCTAAACGAAGCTCCATACCACCGGCCCAAATTTGCCGCAGTTGCGGGACCGTCCATCACTCCCGCATACCAGGGTATTAACCGAAACCAAAATGTCGTTATGAACCAATAGCTCCAGATTGTCACGAAAGAAGACAAAACCCAGCCGGGTGTTTCTCCCGCGAAGATCACCAAAATAAAGAGTAGCCAGAGTGGCGTTGCGTACCAGGGACTCGCCGCGCCAGAGCCCTTCGTGTAGACGAACGTTTGAATCGTTGCGTAGCCCAACGCCAACAGGTAGCAACCGGCATACCCGAGCAGCCATCTGCGCCGGAAGTAATTGCGACGGAGGGATACGAAAAGGGCCGCCAACAGACCGGCAATTACCAAATTTACCTGCCATACCGACCACTGCAAGAAGCTGTTGTTCCCAGTCCAAAGCGCTCCGCGGAAAGTTCCCCCCAGAGAAAATGCCCACGGCAAATGAATCGCCGCGTGGATTAGATCGCGAAGCGGCAATGGATCTATCTGCTCTTGCATCCCGGATACAATGCCATATAGCCATAAGTTGCGGCCATACCATGCACCAGGCAAGATGCTAGCAGCTAGCAACCATCGCCACTGAGCTCTAAGCCTCCACGCAACAGTAGGCGCCACCGCCAGGAAGTAAGCCTTCGTCAACAACCCTGCCGCAAGAAGAAACACTGCCAGGCGGCTACGTCGCTCCGCTTCGAAAAAAAGCCAAACAAAAATCGGGATCGCGACTCCATCATTGGCTACGTGGCCACAGCTTGCGAGAAACATCTCGGTTGTCAAAATCATGAAGAAGGCGGCATTGCGGTTAGGGCTTACCTTCACGATGAGCCAGAACAGCGCCATAGAGGATATAGGAAGCCAAAAACGAAGACAGCGCAATCGCCATGTAATCGGCATTCCGGTGTGCCACAGGACACCTTCTATAGGTGCAAGTAGGAGATACGCCAAGGGAGCTTGATGCGCCTCATAGTTATCACCGGGTGCTGTCGTATCTACCGGTCTCTTGATATCCGCACGATCCTCACTAAACGATCTGAGCATCGGATAATTCATCTTGACAGCAGGGCTAGCGGGAGAGCTGACAAAGCAAGCCCATACCTCCGGCGTCATCGTAGTCTGTCGAAGGACCGGCCAGGTCCGGTCTTTTAGTAGCGATTGAATGTAGCTATAGTGCTGCGCTTCGTCAAAACCATCCCACGAAGGGACCAAAGCCACCCAAAAGAACGCGATCGAAACAGCAACAGAAAACAGGAGCCGGGTGGTTGGAGAACTGGGCAACTGCCTTAAAGTCTACGCTTGTGCCGGAGTTTCCGATAATCCGGCGTTACGTCAACTCAGTTCAATTCGGCAGTAAGATCCTCTTAATACCCACTCCTCAAAAAGCCGTTCACAGCACTTTCTCCTAACCTTCTAAACAACTTACAAATATTTCCACCCGGCCCTGTTGTATCGTCCCAGCAGAGGGCAAGTCCAGCGGCTTTTCACGGTTCCACGCCAAATTGGGTTCGTTTCGGAAACAATGTATTCTCAACCTCCACACGTTGCTGCATGGCTCACAAACTTCAAAACATGCACAATCCTGCACAACCAGCCTGCATTCCCCTCCAAATTGGGTTCGTTTCGGAAAACGCGTGCCGCCACCATTGTGCACCCCTGGAAAATCAGAAATCCTGCACAATCTTGCACAACGCCCGATCATAGGCACACGCATGTTACCCTTGCCTTTGCTTTGAGCCCCGCCGAGCGCAACCGTCTCCCCATCCTGGACGCCATCCGCTTCGTCTGTGCTTCTTGGGTCCTCTTCTTCCACGCCGGCTTTCTCCCCTTCACCGCCGGTGTCGACAAATCCACCCGCGCCGGCCTCGCGGTTTACGCATTTTCCAGCAATCTCTTTTATGGCAGCGCTGGCGTAATCGCCTTTTTCGTCATCTCCGGCTTTTGCGTCCATTACCCCTACCGCGAGCGCCCCGAAACCCACTGGCTCTCTTATTTCAGCCGGCGCTATCTCCGCATCGGCATCCCCATGATCGCCGCGTATCTGATCGCGCGCTGGCTCGGCGTCGGCGCCATCGAGGAAGGCATCATGTGGACCCTGCGCTGCGAACTGGTCTATTACACCCTCAATCCCTTACTCGTCCAGGCCCGCAGCCGCACAAGCTGGAACGTGGTACTGGGCATCTCACTCGCAATCTGGATCCCGTTCGCCATCGCGCGCCTCGGCCTCCACTTCGCCATGCCAGACGATCTCTATCGCTGCATCGCGGGCCTCCCCTGCTGGATCCTTGGCGCGAAACTCGCCGAGAGCAACGTACACAAGCTAAGGCCCGTCTCAACGCCGGAGATCTGGGCGTGGCGTCTTGGCGTCTGGGCCACGGCGTCCACCGTATCGTTCCTCCACTTCCACAGCCCCTTCAATGGTGACCTCACCCACACGCTTTTCGCCTTCCCCGTTTACTTCTGGCTGCGGCGCGAAATTCAGCGCTCCGATTACACCGGCAACGTCTCCAGTCTGCTCGCCAGCGCCGGGCTCTGGAGCTACTCGCTCTACATCATGCACGTGCCGGGGCTCGATCTTTCGGAACCAACGCACTTCGTCAATATCGGTTTCATCCTTAACTGGGCCAGGCGCATCGCGATGATCCTCGCCATCAGTTACGCGTTTTATCTCCCTGTAGAACGCCCCAGTCACTTGCTCGCACGCACGGTCTCGCGGCGGTTCCGCACTTCATGAAGGACGAAACAGAACTCAAGCCCAAGCCATTCGTCACCGGCGCGATGGATACTGTGGGTGCCGGTGCCATTGGCGGCTGGGCCTTCGATTCGCGCGATCCCTCACGCCGCGTTCGCGTCGATCTTCACCTGGATGGCAAGTATCTCGCCACCGTGACCGCCTGCCTGTTCCGCCGCGATCTTCGCATCCTTGGTGCTGGCGACGCCTTCTATGCCTTCCATTACCCCTTGCCTCTCGAAGCGCAGGACGGCTTCGGGCACGTTCTCGAAGCCTTTCTCGATGGCACGCGCGAACACCTGGAACATAGCCCGCTCGACGGTCTGAACCCGGGCCTAGCCGCCAAACTCCGGCTTCCGGTGCTCGATATGCGCTTCGGACCGAACCCCAAACGCATCCCTGCTCGCCAAATTCCGCGGTTGCCCCGCAAGAAGAAAGTTTCCGAATTTACGCCGTCCGGGCGCTCGCTCAATCCGGAAACGCTGACCGGCATCTCCGTCATCATCCCCACTTACAACCGCGGCGCAATGCTGGAAGAGACGCTGCTGCGCTCTCTTGAATGCACGGCAGGCTGCGCAGTCGAGTTCATCGTTGTTGATGACGGCTGCACTGACGATACGCCAGACCGCCTGACGCGTTTAGCCGCTACATATCCGGCAATCCGCTTCCTGAGCGTCGAAAACGGCGGACCCGGTAAAGCCCGCAATCTGGGTATCGAACTCGCAAATTACGAAGTCATTCTCCTTCAAGGCGATGACATCCGCCCCGTGTATTCCGATTTCTACCGTCAGCATCTGGAAGCGCATCGCCGCCTGCCCTTCGTGGGAGTTGCCGTGCTGGGAAAATCCACATGGCCGGATTCGCCGGATTTCGAAGTCACCTCAACCATGCGCCACATTCAGGGCAAAGGTCAGCAGCAATTCGGCTATTTCAGCCTGGTGCCCTACACGTGGCTCGATTGGCGATTCTTCTACACCTCAAACGTTTCGCTCAAAAAGCAGGTGCTGGCCGACTGGCGCGAGGAAGGCTTCAATCCGCGCTTCCGTGATGCCGCCTGGGAAGATGCGGAACTTGCCTATCGCCTGTCGGAAGTGACGCCCGGCGGTTTCGGTACACTCTATTTGCCGGGCCCGGTTGCCACGCACTACCACCCCTACAACACGCGCCAGTTTGTTGACCGCCAGCTTTCAGCAGGCAGAGCCGCTCAAGTTTTTAGCCGCATCCACCCCAATCTCAGGAAGAAGATCGGCCTTGACGTTCTCGAAAAAATCCTCAGCTCCCCTACAAGTACAGCGGACCTCCAAACGCCCCGCGCCGATCTGCTCTCCGTCATCGAAGGCCTGCAAGCTTGGCCCTGTCTGCTGGAGGCCGAAGGTACCCTGGGCCAATCACCCTGGCACGATGATTTGCTCAGTGGCGTGTTCACTGTCAGCTATCTGCAAGGTTACGTACAGGCAAACGAATACCCCTGGGCCAACTACGACGCTGCTTACCGGTACGTGGTTGAGCAATTTCAGAGCGTCATGCATCAATCCGGAATGTTTGAAGTGTTCGGCCGCGTGCCCCCCTTCGCCGCCGTTGCCCCAGCGCTGCATAAAGCCAATGCCTAACCGAATCGCGCTCGTCCTCGCTGCCTTAATGATTGCCACCCATCCCGCTCGGTCAGCCGCTGACGAGGTCTTAATCGATCCTGCGCAGACGGAAATCCGTTTCACCTTAGGCGATGTTCTACACACCGTCCGCGGGACTTTCAAGCTAAAGCGCGGCACCGTACGCCTGGACCGGGCCACCGGAAAAGCAAGTGGCGAATTAGTGGTTGATGTCGCAAGCGGCAACACCGGCGGTGCCGCTCGGGATAAGCGCATGCACAAAGAAATTCTGGAAAGCGCCCGTTATCCGGAAGCCGTGTTCATGCCAACCCGTGCGGAAGGGCAACTTGCCGCCGAGGGTAACTCCACCGTGCAACTCCATGGAACGCTCAACATTCATGGCGCCTCGCATGAAATCACTCTGCCGGTTTCAATCCACACGGCGGGCGGGCAGACCACGGCGGATACTCACTTCACCATGCCGTATGTGTCTTGGGGAATGAAGAACCCCAGTAACTTCATTCTGAAAGTAAGTGACAAGGTAGAGATCGCGATCCACACCGTCATTCAATAGCCGCTCTTTGGTATCCTGAGAGCTAATTCCCAGGACACTCTTTTGAAAGTTGGATTTGTAAGTTTAGGCTGCCCGAAAAACCTTGTGGATAGCGAGGTCATGATGGGCCGCCTTTCCGAACGCGGCCACGAACTTACCCCGCGCCCGGATGAAGCCGACGTCATTGTCGTCAATACCTGCAGTTTTATTGACCCCGCCAAGCAGGAATCCATCGACACTATTCTCGAAATGGCGCAGTATAAGAAGTTCGGCCGCGCTCAACGCTTGGTTGTCGCCGGATGCATGGTCGAGCGCTATCGCGGCGAAATCAAGGACCAGCTCCCCGAAGTAGATGCGCTAATCGGCACGAACGAACTCGATGGAATTGTGGCTGCCTGTGAGGGCATCGAAACTGCCGCCGGGCCCCTGATCCCCTATCTTTATAACGACGAAACGCCGCGTGTTTTCACCACGCCCAAGCACTTCGCCTACATGAAAATCGCGGAGGGTTGCGATCACCCTTGCGCCTTCTGCACCATCCCCCAATACCGGGGTGCCTTCCGCAGCCGCCGCTTTGAATCGGTTGTTTCAGAAGCCACGCGCCTCTTCAGCCAAGGCGTTCGCGAAATCAATCTCATCGGCCAGGACACCACCTGCTATGGCGAAGACCTCGGCATGAGAGACGGCCTTGCCGACCTTCTTGCCCGGCTCGCCCAAATCGAAACCGCTCAGGAAAAGTGGGTCCGCTTCCTCTACGCCTATCCCAACCGGGTCACCCAGAAGCTTCTCGATACCATCGCCCGCCATGAAGCGCTCGTCAAATACATCGACATGCCGCTGCAACACGCCAGCGCCCCGGTACTCAAGCGTATGAAGCGCGGAGCTTCGGGCGATATTTTCCTTAAGCTGCTGGAACGCGCGCGTGCCACCATCCCCGGCGTCTCCATCCGAACCAGTTTCATTGTGGGCTACCCCGGCGAAACGGATCAGGATTTCGAAACACTCTGTCAGTTTGTAGAAGCCGCGAAGTTCGACCGCCTGGGTGTCTTCTCCTATTCCGACGAGGACACCAGCCAGAGCTACCTGCTGGACGGCAAAGTGGATGCCCGCACCATCTACGCGCGCAAGCGCCGCCTGATGTCTATACAGCGTAAGATTTCCCGCGCACGCAACAAAATGCTGGTCGGCCAAGTGGTTCCTGTTCTGGTGGAAGGCCTCTCCGCCGATACCGATCTCCTCTGGCAGGGCCGCATGCGCTCGCAAGCTCCGGAAATAGACGGGGTCACGCTCATCAATGATTTCGAAGGAATAGAGCCTGCGCCCGGCCAGATGCGCCAGCTCCGCATTACGGAGTTTCACGATTACGATGTAGTCGGCACGCTGCTCGATTCTGACGAGCCCATCGCTCCGGTTCGCATACCGGTAAGCTCTCTCCCGTTGGAACAGAAATTGCCGCAATTAGTTCAGCTTCGATGACCCGAAAATCGATCCTGACCCAATGCCCTATCTGCAAGAAAAAGGTTTCGCTCGGCTCCCCTGATTTTCCTTTTTGCAGTGACCGCTGCCGCACCCTGGACCTCGGCAATTGGGCCGACGAAAAATACGTGATCTCCGAGCCTCTACAAGCTGGAATGATGGAATTTGACGAGGACTCGGACTAAGTTGCTCGCCCGCATGCTGGCCACTTGGTTCGGCTGCGGACTATTTCCGAAAGCGCCTGGCACGGCAGGCTCCCTAGCCGCTGCTCTTCTGGTGCTGCCATTCCTAACGTTGGCACCCTACACTTGGGCTCTGGCGGCTTTGGCTCTGTTCCCCATAGCAGTCTGGTCAGCCGGTTCCACTGCCCGCCAGCTGAACCGAGAAGATCCTCAAATTGTAGTGATCGACGAAGTTGAAGGCCAGTGGATCACCCTTTCCGGAGCCACCCACCTGAACTGGCGATCGGTCCTACTGGGCTTTATCCTCTTTCGTTTGTTCGATATCTGGAAGCCCTGGCCTACCCGCGCACTCGAGCGTCTTTCCGGTGGCTGGGGTATCGTTCTGGACGATTGCATGGCCGGAATTTTCGCCGCGCTTGTCCTATTTGCCTGCGGATTTTTGAAGCTATATTAGGGCTCGAAACGGATTCACAACCCGCACGCGAACGTATGTCTGCCCGTCGTCATCTTCTACGCTCGACACGATGTTCTTCATTTCCACAGTGTCTCGAACACTAGGTGATTCGCAGAGTCATCATGACATATCATGATACACTGATTTCAGCTACTAAAAGGGTCTGATTATGCCCCACCTCCGCGAGAAATTCGCAACTCAGGTTAATTCTGAAATTCTGGCCACGATACGTAGTATCGCGAATCACGAAGGACGCCAACTTCAGGCGCTGGTGGATGAAGCACTGGCCGACTTTATCGAGAAGCGGAACAACACCCGGCCCCGAGCGAATGTGATGGGAGCCTATGTCGCCAGCCACGAAAAATACGGCGCGCTTTACAAAAAGCTTGCTAAGTGACGGACTACCTCACGTTGCCAGAAGTCCTGGCTATGCATGAGGACCAGATCGAGCGTTATGGTGGGTTGCACGGCGTCCGTGATGCCGGTCTTCTTGAAGAAGCGCTATTTCGGCCGCGAACCGGCTACTACGCGGACCTTATCGAAGAAGCGGCGGCGTTGTGGGAAAGCCTGGCGCAAAATCATTCTTTCCTTGATGGCAACAAGAGGACGGCTTTCGCGGCTACTTATACTTTTCTTGCGATCAACGGGGCACAGTTAATTGCAGATGCCGAAGACGCCTATGTATTTATTCTAGGGCTGTATGAGACAGGAAGGTTCAGCTTTGGCACTCTTGTGCCATGGCTGCGCGGCAACGTCACAATTACCGTCTTGCCGGACCGATCAGGCGTTTAGTTCGGTGTTGTCCTGGACCGTTACACCATCCAAATTTTCGCCGCGCTTGTCTTATTCGGCTGCGGATGGTTCAATTTTTATTAGGCCATGGCTATTCGTCGAGACGTTCGTCCACAGATCGCGCAAGTAACCCCCGAGGCTGCGATCACGGGCGGCGAGTTTCAGATTTCCGGTAAGTATTTCGCGAAAACGGATCGCCCGCGTGTCAGATTCGGTGAAGTCGCCGCCCCCATCGTCATCGGGTCGGATTCTTTTGTCATCGCCCGCGTTCCGGAAGGGGCTTCCGCCGGGGAACTCACCATCGAAAGCGGCAAACATTCCAGCCAGGTGTGGACCTGCGATATCGGCATCATGATCGCCGATAATCTCCACCCCGTCGCAAACCCCGCTGTCGATAAATTGGGCAATGTGTACAGCACTTTCAGCGGTTCTCGCGGTCAGAAAGTCCCTGTTGCCGTCTACAAGATCGATTTGAATTACAACATGAAGCCGTTCATCAATGACCTGATGAACGCCACCGGTCTCTGCTTCGATCAGGACGGCATGCTTTACATTTCCAGCCGCTTCGATGGCGTGATCTATCAGGTCACCCCCAACGGCAACATGTCGGTTTACGTCGAAGGCATGGGCGTGGCCAGCGGACTCGCCTTTGACGAAGAGAACAATCTCTATGTCGGCGACCGCAGCGGCACCATTTTCAAGATCAGCCCCACGCGCCAGATTTTTGTCTTCGCTACGCTTGAACCCTCCATCTCCGCCTATCACCTTGCCTTCGGTCCCGATCGCTACTTATACGTCACCGGCCCCACCACTTCCAGCTTCGATTCCATCCACCGCATCAGCCATAACGGCGATGTAGAAGTTTTCTATCGCGGAGTGGGCCGTCCGCAGGGCATGGCGTTCGATGAGCACGGCCGGCTCTATGTCTCGGCGTCGCTAGCGGGCAGAAAGGGTATTGTGCGCATCAATCAAAATCGCGAAGCTGAACTCGCCATCTCCGGCCCTGGCATTGTAGGCCTGAGTTTCACGCCGTCGCAGGCCATTGTTGTTACCACCACCAATGCTCTCTATCGCGTAGACGTGGGCGTGAAAGGCCGCCAGTTTGCCTGATCTTCAACTAGGTGCCGAGATCATCGCCGTCGGCTCAGAACTGCTCACCCCGGAACGCGTCGATACCAATTCGCTATACCTCACCGAAAAATTGAATGATTTAGGAATTGAAGTAACCACGAAATATGTAGTCGGTGATGACCGGGCGCGGCTCGCGGACACTGTACGTAAGGCTGCCAGCCGCTCGAAAATCGTGATCCTCTCCGGGGGCCTGGGGCCTACGGAAGATGACGTCACTCGCGATGCCGTAGCCGAAGCAACCGGTCGCAAACTGATTTTCTATCCCGACATCGCGAATCAACTGGAAGTAAGATTCGTCAAAATGGGCCGCCCCATGCCGGAGATCAACAAGCGCCAGGCGTTTCTGCTCGAAGGTGCGGACCTGCTCTCGAACGACCGCGGAACCGCTCCAGGCCAGTGGATTGAGCATGCTGGCTCCTGGATCATGCTCCTCCCGGGCCCCCCGCACGAGTTGAAATCCATGTTCGCCCGCGAATGCCTCCCGCGCCTCGAAGCCCGCGTTCCCAAACAAGCCATCGAAACGCTGGTGTTCCGCGTAGCAGGCATGTCCGAATCCGATCTCGACCAGACTATCTCCCCGGTTTACAAGAGATACGAAAACCCCGTCACCACCGTGCTAGCTCACGCTGGCGACATCCAGGTCCACCTGCGAGCCCGTTGTGGCACCCAAGCCGAAGCAACCGCATTACTGGCGGATATCGGCGGTCAAATCGAAGCCCTGCTGGGCGACCGCGTTTATTCGCGCAATAGCGATTCTCTCGAAGTAACAGTCGGCAACATGCTGAAAGAGGCAAATGCAACAGTCTCTGTAGCCGAAAGCATGACCGGCGGCGGTTTGGCTGAGCGGCTTAGCTCCGTCGTGGGCAGCAGCACTTGGTTTTCCGGCGGTTTTGTCACCTATACCAAGCAGATGAAATCGCAAGTACTCGATATCCCGCTTCAGGACATTGACCGCTTCGGTCCGGTCAGCAAAGAAATCGCCGAAGCCATGGCGACCGCCGCGCGCGCCAGAACCGGTACTACCTATGCGCTCTCCATCACTGGCAATGCAGGACCCACTACCGACGGTACCGGAGCTCCCGTCGGCATGGTTTACATCGGCATCGCCGATTCGAGGGGCACCACGGTCGTAGACCGCCAATTCCTGGGCGACCGCACCCGCATCCGATCGTTTGCCACGCAAATGGCGCTCGACATTCTACGCCGCCGGATTGGCTAATTCCAAAGCACCCGAAGCCGTGGATATTCTTTAAATCTCGCGTTGCTTGTCAGAATCGGAATGTCTTCCGACAGTGCCTGAGCATCAACATGCGGTCGAACGGATCATGATGGTCGCGTCGAAAAGGCAATTTAGCAAGCTCCTCTAGATGGCGTAACTGAATGTGAAGTAGGGCTGCATGGATGCCCCGGATTGCCTCGTGGATCTCCGCAACGGAACGCCCCAATCTCGGCTTGTTGATAATCTCCCAAGCAGTTACAATGCTAACGACGAACTCGCTACCGGGGTCGCTTAATACGCGCTTTACGGCGTGGGGCAACGGCACTCCGGCCATCCCCTTTACCAGCACGTTCGTGTCGAGTAAGATCCGCATTTTCCTCCTGTACGTGCTCGAACGTTTCTTCTATTCTTTTATCCTCCTCAGCGCTGTCCCATTCCTCGTAAAGGTTCACTTTCCCCGCCCACGAACCCCAAGCCCGCACGCCACCGGTTTTCTCCACCACCCTTAGTTGAATCTTGCGTTCCCCGCGATTCGTCAGGAATACTTCCTCCCCCGCTAACGCTGCCTTGACAAGCTGCGACAATTTGGTCTTGGCTTCCCGTATCCCGACTTCCATAATTTTGATTGTAGCTACATCAGGAGCCTACACAGTAGCAGCCGACGTCGCGTGGATCACCCAATCGAGCGGCACCACCGCAAGCCTCCGTGGAATTGCAACGCCCAACTCACGTGTAGCCTGGGCAACCGGCACCAAAGGAACCGTTTTGCGCACCGGGGACGCTGGCGCACACTGGCTTCCCTCTACCATCCCGAGCTCCGAATCCCTCGATTTCCGCGATATTGAAACCCCTGACGCAACCCATGCCTGGCTGCTCTCCAGCGGTCCCGGCGACAAATCCCGCGTCTACCGCACACAGGATTCGGGCAAAAACTGGCAACTCCAACTGACTAATCCCGATCCCACCGGCTTCTTCGATGCCATCGCTCTTTTCACGAGATACTCCGCTATCCTGCTAGGCGATCCCGTGGATGGTCGATTCGTCATTTACACAACCAGCGACGGAGTGAAATGGATTCGCCGCACAGGCCCGGAATCCCTCCCCGGTGAAGGCGCCTTCGCGGCCAGCGGTACCTGCCTCATCGCGCGCCCGAACGGCGAAGCGTGGTTCGGAACCGGCGCTGCAAGAGTCTTCCACTCCGCTGACAGGGGCGCAACCTGGACCGCTTCTCAAACGCCGCTAGCCCACCAAGGCAAAGCCGCTGGCGTATTTTCTCTAGCCTTCCACGATAAGCTGCACGGGATAGCTGTAGGCGGCGACTATACCAAGCCCACCGAACACGCGGGCAATGTCGCACTGACCGATGACGGCGGCAAGACCTGGCGCGAACCGCGCACGCGCCCGAACGGATACCGCTCCGCCGCAGCTTACCTGTCACAAACCGAAATTGTAGTTACCGGAACAAATGGCACCGAAATCTCCCGCGATTCCGGGCAAACCTGGCAGCCACTCACCGCAACTGGCTACAATGCCATTGCAACTTACAAAAGCGCCGCATACGCTGTAGGACCAGAAGGCCGCATCGCCATCTGGCATTAGGCGAAATTATTTCACAGAAGGATGAATGGTTAAGGTCCCTTCGTAGTTGTACCGAACAGCTTGGGGCGATGATCCGTTCTTCTCGCAATCGCTTTCATAAACCAGGCAAGAGCCTCCAGGATATCGCTTAGCCGCTGCTCATCCCGCCGCATACACTAACCGGGCTTCTGCGAGCACACCGGACCGGATCAGCGGTTTCAGCGCAGGCTTAACCGCAAGATCCACTTGGCGACTAAGAAGTTGAGTCAGTTCACGCGCCATCGCTGAAACCCCAAGCAGCCCAGGACGCGCGCCAGGCAAAAAGTCCACAAGTAGATCGAAATCGCTGTCCGACCTCATTTCGCCGCGGGCAGCAGAACCGAAGAGCGATAACTCCCGCACTTGGTGAAGACGGCAGATCTCCGCAATTGCTGTTTCGGGCAACTCGATTCCGCCGATGGTCATCCCGCGATCCCGCTCCCTCACCGTAACCTTAGCTTACAAATTGTCTCAATATGAAAGGTCTGCGGAAACAAATCGATCAGCGTCAGTTCCTCCACCACATACCCGCCATTGACTAACCCACTCAGATCCCGGGCAAACGTCGAAGGGTCGCACGATACCACCGTCACGCGCTCCGGTCGCCACTCCACAAGCTTTTCCACCACCGCCTTCCCCAATCCGGTTCGCGGCGGATCGGCCAACACAAAATCCGCGCGCTCTTCCATGCTCCTTAAATACTGGTCCACGCTCGCCCCTACGGCATGAACCTTCACTCCCGCGCGTGAACCATTAAACTCCAAATCCCGCACCGCTCCCGACCCCGATTCCACAGCCGTCACCCGCCCAAACTGCTTCGCCAGCGGCAGCGAAAACAACCCTACGCCCGAATACAAATCGAGAGCATGTTCCCCTCGCGCTCCCCCCACCACCGCCTCAGCCATCCGCTCTACTAAATACCGGTTTACCTGAAAAAAAGAATTCGGGCTCACGCGATATCCGGCATACTCCAGCGGACCCTCAACCAGCCCGGGCATCTCCTCGGCCGCCCAGTCAAAAAATCTCTTCGCCACCGTCTGCCCCGCTTCCAGCACGTTTAATTGCACCTGGCTCTCATTCGTAAACACTTCAATTTGCGTAATGAACTTCGGCCAGCGCCCATCCCGCAGCATCCGGTTCAGCGCCACAATGCACTCATTCACGCGCGGCGAACTGATCGGGCACTCTTCAATCGCCACCAGCTTGTGCGACCCTCGCATCCGGTACCCCAACTTCCGCTGATCGATATGGAACTGCGCCCGATTCCGATATCCCCAAGCCTCTCCGGAGATCACGCCAATCTCCGCCGGTGCTTCCACCCGTCCCACCCGCGCCAAAGTCTCTTTCAAAATCGATAGCTTCGCCGCTACTTGCGCCTCGTAAGCCGCGTGTTGATAGTGGCAGCCCCCGCACCTCCCGTAGTAAGGGCAAGGCGCCGAAACGCGATCCGCTGATGGTGTCACAACACTCCGCAGCCCCGCCCGCATCACCCCGGAGCGTACCTCCCCCGGTTCAATTTCCACTTCTTCACCAGGCAGCACGAACGGCGTCAGAACCACCTGACCCCCCTCGCGGCTTAACCCGTCACCGCCATACACCAGCTTTTCGATTGTTACCATGAGGACTTCTCATGAAAGCACGTGTTCTCTCCGGCGTCCAACCCACCGGAAATCTGCACATCGGTAATTACCTTGGCGCCATCGCCAACTGGGTCAAGATTCAGCACCAGTATGAAAGCATTTTTTGCATTGTGGACCTCCACGCCATCACGGTCCACCAGAAGCCGGAAGAACTCCGCGCCAAAATCCGCGAACTCGCCGCGCTCTTCCTTGCCGCCGGTATCGACCCCGCGCACAGCAGCATCATGGTTCAGTCCCAAGTCTCCGGCCACAGCGAACTCGCCTGGATGCTCACCTGTGTTACGCCCATGGGCTGGCTCGGCCGCATGACCCAGTTCAAAGCCAAATCCGCTGCGCAGGAAACGGTGGGCGATGGCCTCTTCCAATACCCCGTCCTGATGGCCGCCGATATTCTTCTCTATCAAGCCGCCGTCGTCCCCGTCGGTGACGATCAATCGCAACATCTGGAACTCACGCGCGATATCGCCGAGCGCTTCAACTCCATCTACGGCAATACCTTCATAGTCCCGGAAACCAAACTCCCCGGTTTCGGCGCGCGTGTGATGGGCCTCGATGATCCCACCGCGAAGATGAGCAAGTCCGCCGCGGGCGCGCACCACGCCATAGCGCTGCTTGACTCCCCCGACAAAATCCGTAAAACCTTCAATCGCGCCACCACCGATTCCAACCCCGCGGTCGATTTCGAAACCATGGGGCCCGGCATCGAAAACCTGCTAAACATCTACCAAGCCTTCTCAAACGACCATGCCAAAGCCATGCGCGATCACTTCACCGGCATGCGCTATGGCGACCTGAAAAAGCAAGTATCCGAAATGGTGATTGCGCACCTTGAACCGCTCCAGCAGCGGTACCAAGAACTTACGAAAGATCCAGCCTACGTAGAATCCATCCTCCATCAAGGCGCGGAACGAGTGCGCCCACTAGCTGCTGAAACCGTAAATCTCACCAAACAACGCATGGGCCTTTGGTAGAGCCGCCTTAGTTCATCCCCAAGCTGATCTTCAAAAACATAAATCGATCCACCCATTCGTCAATCCGCTTCGCAGTCGGCATCCCCGCTCCATGCCCGGCGCGAGTCTCCACGCGAATCAAAATCGGCGACGGACCCTCCTGCGCGGCCTGCAGCGCAGCCGCATATTTCAAACTATGCCCGGGCATCACTCTGTCGTCATGGTCCGCGGTTGTGATCAAAGTTGGCGGATACCGCGTCCCTTTCCGAATATTGTGCAGCGGCGAATACTTCCGCAGCACTTCAAAATCGGCCGCATTCTCAGGTGTGCCATACTCCCCCACCCACTGAGTCCCGAACCCGAACTTGTTGAACCGCAGCATGTCCATCACACCTACCGCCGGCATAGCAGCTCCATACAAATCGGGCCTTTGATTCAACACCGCGCCCACCAGCAACCCGCCATTGCTCCCGCCGAAAATCGCCAGCTTAGGCGTGCTCGTATACTTACTCGCAATCAAATATTCGCCCGCTGCAATGAAATCGTCAAACACATTCTGCTTCTTCGCTCGCATGCCGGCCTGGTGCCATGCCTCGCCGTATTCAGATCCACCCCGCAGATTCGCCACCGCATAGATTCCGCCCATCTGCATCCATTCCACATACGCAGGCGTAAAATGCGGCGTCTCGGAAATCGCGAATCCGCCATACGCATAGAGCAAGGTCGGGTTGCTGCCATCCCGCTTCATACCCTTCCTGTAACTCAAGAATATGGGCACCTTGGTGCCATCTTTACTCGGATAAAACACTTGTGTCGTCTCGAACTGAGACATGTCCAAGGAGACCTTACTTTGCTTCACCACCGTGCTCTTACCCGTACTCAAATCAAGCCGGTAAACGCCCGGCGGCATAGTGAACCCGCTGAATGAATAGAAGATTTCCTTATCGTGCAAACGCGCTGCTGAAAAAGAAGCCGACCCCAGCCCAGGCATCGCGACCTCGCTCAACGCCTTGCCCTCCAGTGTCGCCAGGCGCGCCATGGAGTGCGCGTCCTTCATATACACCAGCAACATTTTTCCATCCGCGATAGTCGCGTCCTCAAGAGTTTCCGGTTGTTCGGCCACCAGTTCCGTCCAACGCGCCCGCTCCGGATGTTCTAAATCCATCACCACCACACGTCCGCGTGGCGCGCCATCATTGGTGCTTACATACAATTTCGTCCCGACAATCGCAATCGGGTCATATCCACCCGTCTCCGCCGAAATCAAATCCACCGTCCGCGGTTTCGCAGCACGCAGATCCTGAAACGCCAGCCGGTTCTTTCCCGGAACCCCGGAATAAATAGAGATCAGCAGGTATCGCCCACCCTCCATCACGATAGGAAACAGTCCCCAATTAGCATGCTCCGGCCGCTCGTAAACCAACGTATCGGCAGCCTGCTCTGTACCCAGCTTGTGCAAATAAATTTTTTGGTTCAGAGCCGCCGCTGTCAGCAACTCAGCAGCCGCCGGTTCCGGATACCGCGCATAATAAAACGCTTTGTTATCTGCCGTCCAACTCACCCGCCCACCTTTGGTCCACTGGATCTTGTCGGTTAAATCTTTGCCAGAAGCCACATTGCGTACATGCCACTCGCCCCAGTCCGACCCCGCCTGTGCCACGGCATACGCATACAGCGCGCCGTCCCAACTTGCAGCCGTTGCCCCCAACGCCGCAGTTCCATCTTTGCGGTATGTATTCGGATCGATCAGCACCCGCGGAGTTCCCTCAAGCGCCTCCATTACATTCAACACAGATTGGTTCTGCAACCCGGTGTTATGAAAATAGAAGTAATGGCTCCCCACCTTGGACAGCCGCTCGAATTTTTCGTAATTCCACAGTGCAGTCAATTGCTGCTGAATCTGGCTGCGTCCCGAAGCCGAAGTAAGATACGACGACGTAGTCAAATTTTCCTGCTCAACCCATTTTTGCGTAGCAGGCGAATCCGCATTTTCAAGTTCACGGTAGGGGTCCGCAATCTTTGTCCCGTGATAATCATCGAACTGTTCCGTCCTGGGCGGTTCTGGATATCTCGTCCGTGTAGAAACAGTTTGCCCACTCACCACCGCGAGCGCCCCAACAAAAAACATCACAGCCACTTTCATAAATTCAGCCTTCCCGCTTGCCCGAGTCGAATGTTGCAAGCACATGAGTAAACTCCGCGCCAAAGAAGAAAATCA